>LUMW01000311.1_pt1 | contig 12642 bp, 13 predicted proteins | sample 729761 | NCBI WGS metagenome assembly LUMW01 (sample SAMN03860302, study PRJNA289734) | marine metagenome | biome: seawater column; feature: ocean; material: water; isolation source: Red Sea water column Station 192 - depth 500m | place: Saudi Arabia: Red Sea | collected 2011-10-15 | depth 500 m
GCATTGCATTACCAGGCTCGTACTGCATAGGCTTGGACATGAATGTCGCATAAATATTGTGTCGCATTGCTGCTTCTCTCACTATTCTTTTAAACATAAATACTTGATCACAAATATGTAGAGGGTCACCGTGTTCAAAATTAATTTCCAACTGAGCCGTACCCATTTCGTGTTCCAAAGTGTCAATTTTGATGTCCATGGCTTCGGAATAATTGTGAATTTCTTCGATAATTGGTTCGAACTCATCCAATGCATCAATGCTAAACGGTTGACGAACCGTCTCTTGCCGCCCTGAACGACCAATGGGTGGCTCCAAAGGAAGGCTAGGATCGGTATTTCGCTTTACCAAATAAAACTCCAGCTCCGGTGCGACGATTGGGGCCATATTCAAAGCTTCATAGGCATTTAGAATATTCTTTAGTACTTGTCTTGGAGAGATATCCACTGCCGATCCGTCTTCATAATAGCAATCGTTGATTACTGTGGCTGCTGGATCCTTAGTCCAAGGCAGTCGCCTTAGAGTATTCAAATCAGGTCTAACGAGGATATCTCTATCGGCTGGGTTTATCACAGGCTCATTCAAAAACTCACCGGTTACTGTTTGGGTAAACACTGATTCGGGTAAACGCATTGTTGATTGCTCTAGAAATTTCTCTGCTGGCAGCATTTTGCCGCGAGCAACGCCAGCCATGTCGGGAACTATAACTTCAATTTCTTCGATATCATGTTCTTTAAACCACTCGGAAATATCTGTTTGCTTCATGGTTTTTCGGCAAAAACTTTGCAGGCATTGCCAAAATAATTAAACAAAGAGATTGACGTTGGGCTGATCTCTGGTTTCCACTCAGGGTGCCACTGCACCGATAAATTAAACCCTTGCGCTTGGTCAACCGTAAAGGCCTCAACCAAGCCGTCATCACTAACAGCATCAATTGTCAGGCCATCTCCTAATTCTTGAACACCCTGAGCATGAAGAGAATTGACCTCTGCTGACTCAACCCCGGTAATCTGATGCAACAAACCATTGTTCACAAAGCTTACCTTATGACTGACACCATACTGAATTTCCAGTGGGTCATCACGTTTAAAGTCATGATCTTTGTAACTAGAGTCTCGGTCAAGATCTTGATAAAGCGTGCCACCAAAAGCAACATTCATCTCTTGGAAACCGCGACAAATTGCAAACAGAGGTATTTCTCTTTCAAGAATTGCATCAATCATTGAAAATACAAACCTATCACGGGATTCATCAACCATTAATTGTTCATCAATTAATTCTGCGTTGTAGCGATCCGGATGGACGTTGGAAAGACTCCCAGTTAATAGAAAACCGTCTAATTTATCGAGAATACCACCATTCAGTAATTCGTCATTGATCGCAGGGATCAAGACGCCGGCGCAGTCGGTATGATCATTTATAGCTTTGATGTATTTCTCACCAACCATATGGAAATAATGCCCATCCTGGTTGCGTCTACAAGAGACAATACCTACCAATGGTGTAATTTTGGAACTCATAAAATTGACTTTTATTTTACTGTGAGCAGTAAAATATGGCTAACTAAATTGTTGTCTTTCTGAATCCAGTTTGCAACATTAAAAGATTGAACTTGTTTTTAAAGCTATATCCAACGCCCAGTACTGAAGGTACAAAAATCAACACCAAATAAGGTGCGAGCAACATTCCAAAAATAAAAGTGATGGCCAATGGTTGCACCAACTGAGCTTGCAAGCTTTGCTCAAAGAGTATTGGTGTTAGACCGACAACGGTTGTTGTGGTTGTTAATATAACTGGTCTTAATCGCTCTCGAACCCCTTCAACAACTGCTTTTGCAAGATCCAATCCATCTGCAACAAATCGCTTAATGGTTGTTACCAGAATAATAGAGTCATTGACTAAAACACCACTCAACCCGAGAAGCGCCATGAGACTGAACATATTCAAGTTGAAATCCAGTAAGTAGTGACCAACGATTGCTCCAATCAAACCAAAAGGTACTACAGCCATAATTACTAATGGCATTGTGTAGCTGGAAAACAACCAAGCGAGAATAATGTAAATGGATGCAATCGATACTATTAATGCGATACTCAAGTCGCCTAAAGCCTCAGATTGCTCTTCCGCTTTGCCTTTAAAATCCACTTGGACATCGAATTGCTTTTCTATAGCAGGGGAAATTTCTTGACGAACTGTGGCTAAAACGACATTGGTGGTTGTTACCGCCGGATCAACATCACCTGTAACCGAAACCTGTCTTAAGCCATCTTCTCTATTGATTCTAGTAAACCCTAGACGTTTCGTCAGAGTCACCACTTCTGACAACAAAACATTCGTTTTGTCTGGTGATGTTAAATAAATATCCCTTATGGTTTGTTGTTTAGTTTCAGCTCCAGGTAATTTCACTCGGACAATAATTTCTTCGGCATCCTCAGCAAATCTTTTTGCAACAGATCCAGAGAAAGAATTACGAACCTGTCTGGCAACCTCCTCTGTAGAAAAGCCCATGGCTTCACCTTCAGGTTTTAATTCTAAGAGAATATCTTCTTTACCAAAAGGAAGATCATCTTCTACTGCTATCAAACCGGGGACTCCTCTGAGTTGTTTTTGAAGTTCAACAGCCGCTCTTTTCATTGATTGCATGTCCTTACCGACAATACGGATATCCAAATCTCTGCCTGGAGGACCACCAGCTTGCGTTTCAAAAATAAGAAGTTTCTCTAGACCAGGCAACAATTGGGTTTGCTCTTCCCAGGTTTTAATAAACATTGGATTTCTGACATCTCTCAGATCACCATCTACCAGTTCTACACTGTAGGAGCCTATATGGTTCCCAGTGGTATTGGTAATAAGATTGCCACGACCGGTATCGGTAGATCCAATGCTGCCAATTCCGAAACTTACAAGACCACCTTTACCATTGGTTAAGACATCTTCAGCTGCCCTGGCAGATCTTCCCAACTCTTTGGCCATTTGCTCTGTCATATATGCTGATGTGCCAGGAGTAAATGTGAAATTGGCATGAATGGTATCACTCTCAGGCAGGGCAAAAAATTCAAACTTGACTCTACCAGAAGACAATAAAGTAATGGCGATAAAGAACATGCAAAAAGTTGCAATAACTGTAAATCCTTTATGGAGAAATGTTTGCTCGCTGAACCTACAAAAATATTGATCTCTGAAATGATTGAACCAAGTGTCAAATTTTCTTGGCTTTGTTTGTTCCGTCTGGCTGATTTTTTTGAGTGATTTCCTTAAATGCGTTGGCAATATAAGGAAACACTCAACAAGACTGGCTAAAATAATCAATGTCAGTGTTATAGGGATGCCTGAAATAATTTCACCCACCTCATTTTTAACCATTAACACAGGCAAAAAAGCAGCCATGGTTGTGAGAGATGCAGCCAAAACTGGTGGAAACATGCGATTAGCTGCTTGGGTAGCAGCATCTTGATAATGCATACCCCTGCGATGGAGTGTGGTGGTATGCTCAGAAACCACTATTGCATCATCAACCACAATGCCAATTCCCAAAATAAGCGCAAACATGGTAATCATATCCAATGACATGCCTACAAAAGACATTGCACCCAAACCTCCAAGAAAGGCAACAGGTATACCAATGGCAACCCAAAAAGCCACCCTTCCATTCAAAAAGAGAAATAGGACACCCAAAACGAGCAATAAACCCATTTGGCCATTCTCGACTAACATTGTTAGTCTTTGCCTTACTGAATCAGAAAAAACATCGTAAACAACAATTTCTAGCGATTGCGGATATTTGGTGCTGATGTTTTCCATGTATTCCTGGACCAATTCTTGAGAAATCAAAGAATCTGCACCACGGGTACGAGAAACTAATAAACCAATGGAAGAACCTTTTTCATTAATACGGTAAGGAGAGTCTTCCTGAAAGGTTTCAAAGACTCTGGCAATATCTTTCAAATATAGCTTTTCACCAGATCCTTTTGAAACCACTTCAATCTGTCTGAGCTCCCTTGGAGTTCTTGCTAACTGCTCACTTCTAATTTGTTTTGAAATATCTCCAGAATTGATACTACCCGATGGAAGATCAATACTTGTAGCAGCTATCCGATTTGAAATATCACTGAGCGTTAAATCCAGTTCTCTTAAATTATCCGATGGTACTTCAATCCAGATCTCTTGGTCGCGAGCGCCTTCAAATCTAACATTTGCCAAACCCATATTGATTAAATCATCTCGCATTTGCCTGGCGAAGTATTTCAGTGTCTTGTCTGAAAATGGACCGGATATATCAATCCTACAAACTTCATCACGTTGAATCACTTGGCTAACAATAGGTTTCTCTATATCTTGGGGAAATGTAGTTATTCTGGATACTGCTGACTGTACATCTGCCAAAGCTGTTGACATCGATGTGTCAGCTTCAAAAAAAAGTTGCATCCTAGTTCTGCCTTCATATGAAGTAGCTATGACTTTTTCGACTTTATCTATAAATCGAACCTCTGGTTCTATCGCGTCAATGATATTGGCCTCCACATCCTCGGCACTTGCACCAGACCATTCCACATCAATGGTTATCAATTCCAAACCGAAATCAGGCATTAATTGTCGATTCATTTCAGTCAACCCATAGACGCCAAAAAGAATCAAGAGCATCATCAGCAAATTACCTGCGACCTTGTGTCGGGAGAAAAAAGTTATGATGCCGGATCTTAATCCATCAGCACTATGGCCTTTCTCCGGGTTTATTTGATTGTAATTCTTATCGGTCATTACAAAATTTCAACTTTAACTCCTTCACCGGCCTCTCGGAGTTGTGTCACAGCTATCATGTCCCCCTTCTCAATAGCACTAGGTTTTTTTGCAACTATAAGCGTATTGATATTGTCGTATCCTAGAATAGAGACAGACCTTTTTTCTAATCGTTCATTCTTAATGACAAATATATAACTGTCTTCGTAAATAGCTGTATCCGGCAGTGAAATAACTTGATTATAGGTTTTATCAGGTACCTTGACTGCAACAAATGCGCCAGGTCTGATCAGAGAAATATTGGTATTGTCTGCTAAGAGATTTGCATAGACATCGACACCTCCAGTGTTTGATTTAATTTCAGCACCGATACGTGCAATGTTTGCATCAAAAGTGAAGGTTCTATTACCTGCAGTCCAATCCACAGATACAAGTCTACCGATGACCTCCTGATTATCTTCCAACAATCGTCCATATTGTGCTTTGGATAATGAAAAACGGACTTCTAGGTTTTTTATATCAATAATTTCACCCACTTTGTCATTAAAGGTGCTGACTTGTTTACCAAGACTGGCTACAACGTCATTAATAACTCCATCATAAGGTGCAAACAACTGTGTATCTCGAAGATCTTTTTTAGCTTCAGCTAAAATTATTTCTTGTTGGGTTTTCTCCAACAAAGCATTGTCTTTGAACTGTTCAGAAACAGATCCTCTTAGATACAATGATTCAGCTCTGTCAGAATCGCGTTTAAGAATGTCAAATTTTGCTTGGCCCTCAGTGACTGCGTTTTGATATTCGAAATCATCAATCGCCAGAAGAAGCTCACCCATTCTGACAACTCCGCCCTCTTTAAAGTTATCTCCAACTTCTATCACTTGTCCACCAACAGAGACACGAAGATCACTTCTTCTAGAAGAAATTATTTCTCCGAATAGTTTTAGGTTTGGTGTGGTATTTTTATATTCTGCTTGTATTGCATTTATGGGCCAAATTTTTTCAGATACACCAACAATTTCTGTATCTGTCTTAGTCGCATTCAAATAGAAAATAATTAATGCCGTTAGTCCAATGACTATTAACGTTGCTTTGGATCTATTAAACGTGTTGTTTATAAAATTTTTTATGTCTAAATTCATACCCTAACCACCGCAAATAATTCGATCCCAAGATCATCTTGGATTCAAATCTTGCTGCGATGTTAGATGCTAAAGAAATCCCCTTGAAAATTCCTTAAACGTTACAAAAAGTTACATAGTACTTAGGATTTTATAACCATGAATTTAGCGTTGCTTTCCGCAACAATGTGCTTTAATTTTTTGTGGATGACTAAACCGTGCATCACAGCAATTTGCCCTTTTTTTTTGATACGTCTGCCTTCAAGCATTACTGTTTCATTGATGGGCAATGGTTTGCGATATCTTAATTCGCATTTTGCTGTCTGTGCTATCTGATTTTTTAAAAATAACCAGTTGGCCATTACGTCATCCAGTAGACTAAAGATAATCCCTCCATGGGTGATGTTGCTATAACCCACGTGATTTTCTCCAGGTCTAAATTCTCCTCGACAAACATCACCATCAATACGAAACTTAATTCTTAACCCGATTGGGTTGCTAGGACCACAAACAAAACAATTATTGTTCTCAAAATCTATAGTGGTTTCGCTCATAAAAATTAATCCAATAAATTAAATTTTGTGCCATTGGAGTCAGAAACAATTTTACCCGCTGTGGTCCCAGAAAAGTGTGCTGCCAAAACAATAATGTTGCTGTCTGTTAAGTCATCCACGAGTTTCATCCTAGTTTCTTTGGCTTGTTCCTTGTCTTCACAAAACATTGTTGTCCAATGAGGATAACAAACTTGTATGGGGTTATGGAGGACATCGCCTGTCAAAATGCCAACTGCATTGTGTGCGCTAAGCTCAATACAATAATGTCCTGGGCTATGTCCCGGTGTTGGTAAAATAGTGATTCCTTTGCCTAAGTCAAAATCACTATCAACGATAATAGATTGGCCCGATTGGATAATAGGAAGAACGCTGTCTTCATATACAAGACGGAGGTATTCATCAAACGGATTCCCCGTTTGTTCTAACATGCCATCAAGCTCGATTTGTGAAAAAAGATACTGTGCATTGGGAAAGGTGGGAACCCAATGCCCGTTTTCTAGTTTCGTATTCCACCCAACGTGATCTGCATGCATGTGTGTACACATCACATAATCGACCTCTTCTGGGTCGACTCCGTTTTGCATTAAATTATCGAGATAGGGGCTGTTTCGATTGTTCCACTGCGATAAAACTCCCTTATTAGCTTTGAAAAGAGGGCCAGAACCTATTCGATTTTTATTATTGCCAATACATGTATCGATAACGGCTGTGAACTCTGGGGTTTTAACAACGTAAGAATGGTTGCTAATAATGATGCTCTCACTATCAAAATCATAAAAAGGACTAATCCAATCAAGATGTTGGTGAAAATGATCAAGCTGAACGCCTGGAAAGGCTATGTTTGCATTAAATTTTTCAGTGCCATCCAGTACTTTTGTTACTGAAATATCCCCAAAGCGTTGCGTTCTCATAGTTAAAAAGTTTGAAGATTAAAAAATCAACTCAATCTGAGTTAAGTAAATCTATTGTTTGAATCTAAGGTTAAAAAATCTGTCAAAAAAGGATTTTCTTCTTTTATAAGCCAGGTAAAAAATAAGTGCCGCAAAAAGTGCAATAAAGCCATCAACGCCAGCAGAATCAATTAGAATCATGGTGTTATCTCTGATGGGCTGAAGCCACCAGACGTAAAATTTCATTGCATCTTCAGCAGATAGTTGTGCCTTTTCTTGAACTGCTGTGGCAGCCTTTGCTGCCGCTTGTGCTCTTGCTGCGTTTGTTTCTGCTTCCGCAACTGCTTTTGTGGCAATGTCTTTGGCTGTGGCCAATTTTGCTGCGGCTTCTGCCGCAACTTTTGCTTTGTTTGCCAATGTTGTAGCGAGCTCTGTGGCTGCAGACAGCTCTGATGTTTCAGTAACCGCTTTTGCTGCTGCCAATTCCACTGCTGCTGCTGTAGCAGCTTTGACTGCAGCTGAGGCTTGCCCTGCAGTATTTTCTGCAGCTGCAGTTAATAAGTCTATGCTCTCATCTTCAGCTCCTGATGCAGTTTCAGCGTCGGCTGCTCTGGCTATGGCATCTGCCAATTCTGTTGCGGCCCTCTCTGCTATGGTTGTGGCTGCGGCTGCGGCATCTGCCAATTCTGTTGCAGTAGCTGTAGCTGCGGCTACGGCATCTGCCAATTCTGCTGCTGTGACTGTACCTACTGTAATTGCTGCTGCTTCTGCTGCGATAGAGGCTAAGGCTGCTTCTGCTGCGGCAGTTGATGCTGCATCTGATTCAGTAGTGACATCTTTTGCGACTTGTTTTGCTATTGCTAAATCTGCTGCGGCAGTTGTTGCAGTATTCTTCGCTGCTGAAGCTGCAGCTACTGCTTTGTCAACAGTCTCTGTACTTGATGTAGGGTAATCAGATGTGAGAAAAGCAAGTACAACTAAGGCAGAGGCAATTACGATAGCAATATCAGTTGCTTTAGTTAGTTGTCTCAGGAAATTTCTTAACATGCACTAAGAATAGTTTAGGATCTATTAAAAATAAAGAAATAAAAAAAGGGCCCTTTTGCAAGAGCCCTTTTTTGCTTTTATTAAATTCGAAAAACTTAAAAAAGCTTTATTTATCTCAATTACATACCGCCTCGGCCGTACATTCCTGAGAGAATTGCGAGAACAATGATACCTACAACGCCAGCATCACCCAAAGCATTGATCAAATCGACCAAGTTGCCAAGAACGGCGCCTACGAATGGAACATCCATGCCGAATACTACGCCTGCTGCAACACCAAGTGCTACAAGTGCAACTGTAATATCGGTTAGTTCTCCAATCCAACCTTTGATTCTATTCATGATAAAATCCTCCCCTTAATTAAGGTTTAAACGTTCGCCACCTTCAGTACAAAGATGATTTACTGATCTAATCAAATACATACACATGAGTCAAAAAAAGATGCTTTATTTGTTTTAAAACAACATTTTTCATTGTTTCTCTATGTAATTGTTTTTATAAAGTTATTTCTAGTATTTAAAAGTATTTCAAAATATAACCAAACTTTAAGATTTCTGATAAGTAAATGATTTAATAGGGATTTTTTTGTTTTTTGCTAAATAGTCCCGAAATTTTAGAAAAATCAGAAGAAAGTGCGCTTTTTAGACAGATTCTAATTTTATATTTACAAGAAATGAGCTTTCATCTGGTGGCCAGAGGTGGAATTGAACCACCGACACGCGGATTTTCAGTCCGCTGCTCTACCAACTGAGCTATCTGGCCACTGGGATGACTCATTTTATAGAATTATTAAAATAAAACCTAAAAAACTCGTACTAATCTAGTGGGACGTACTCTTTGGGTTTTTGTGAACCCCCACCAAAGAAAAACTTGTTCATTTCTTCTTGCAAATACTTCCTTGATTCTGGATTTACCATCGACAATTTATTTTCATTGATCAACATTGTTTGATGCTCTATCCACATTTGCCAAGCTTGTTTTGAGATTGAGTTATAAATCCTTTGACCAATTTCACCTGGATATGGAGGTCTATCTAGACCTTCTAATTCCTTTTGAAAATAATCACAAAATACTTGTCTGGTCATAGATTAATAAAGCTGCTTAACCAACTCTTTGACTGGAGTAGACATACCTAAAGAGCTTAATTGCTCTAAGTTAAATGAATCTGTTCTTGGTTTATCCGTTTTGTTCATGAATTGTCCATCCATCCTAATTTCAATTGGATGTATATACAAATTGTAATGGCTGAATGAATGTTTGAAAGGCTCCCATGAGTCAACTGATAATATTTTATTAGCAAACTGTTGCGCACACCACTCTTTAGGATCGTCTGAAAGTTTTATTTCTGGCATTGACCACAAGCCACCCCATATCCCCTTAGACTTCCTCCTTTCTAAAAAAAGCTTATTTCCATCAAAAACGATCATAAGAAAGTATTTTGATTCTGTTCGCTTCTTTGTTTTAGGCTTCTTGCTGGGAATTTCATCAATCGAATGATTTTGATACGCATAGCATTTTCTTTGGATTGGACAGATGGAGCAATTTGGATTTCTAGACAAACAAATGGTGGCGCCTAAATCCATGATTCCTTGTGTGTAAATATGAAAATTATCTCTAGGTGTGGAGTTAGCAGATAAATCCCATAACTCTTTACTGACCTTGCTTTCTCCAGGCCAACCTCTAACACCAAAAAATCTACTTAAAACTCTCTTTACATTCCCATCTAGAATGGGTTTTGGCTCAACGCCGCTTAGAGATAAAATGGCGCCTGCCGTAGATTTGCCTATTCCTGGTAAATTCAACAAACTTTTATAGTCAGACGGAAATTCTCCCTTATGTTGTTTAATTATCAACTGAGCAGATTCATGTATATTGCGTGCTCGAGCATAATAACCAAGTCCCGACCACATTTTCAAAACTTCATCCCGTGAACTTGATGCAAGTTCCTCAACTGTTGGAAATCGTTCCATAAACCTATGAAAGTAAGGCTCCACAGTGTGGACTTGGGTTTGTTGCAACATGATTTCTGAAATCCAAGTCTTATATTTCGATGGATTTTTTTGCCAAGGAAGAGTTTTCCTTCCAAAGTTTTCCCACCAACTAACTATATTGGCTGCTAAGTATTTTTGAGAGTCCTGAATCAAGTCAGAATTGTTGTGCTATCCAGCGATTTTTGTGACACCAATAAAGGCTACTACAAAGATCATTATGTAAGTGCTATGTACCCACATCAATGTGGTACGCATACCTGAGCTGATAGATTCTTCTAGCTCTGGGCTAGATCCTTCTTCTGCCAATCTTGCAAAAGCTTCGCCCAGAGGGAAAAATGCGATCTCTATTCCTAGAATTGTGATATTGATCAAACCATAAAGACCGACTTTTAAGGCAATTGAATTGGCTTCGAATGGTCCATTTCCTAAATAAGAAGAGATGGCCACTATGATCAGAGACACGCCCAAAGAAGCGACAACAAATCTATTGATTTTTGATAATTGTTGCCCCCATGGTTTTTCTAAATTTGCTGCACCCCCGACATTAATCACTAACCATGTAAGAACAAATACCCACATTGCAGCTACAGTGATTAAGCTGGGGTCAATATATCCGAGCGACTTTGATAGATGGATACCAAACGGTAGAGCCATTACCCACATTACCCTTGGTAAAAGCTCAATTACCAGAGCGATTTCTAGTAATTGAAACCGTGCTGGGATGGATAGTGATGTGTCTGTGGATTTCTTTGAACAAATCATGACTCCCATGTCTGTTCCCAACCAAAAAACAAACATACAAATATGTAAAAATTTCCATATCTCATATTCAGACATTTTATAAACCCTCGCTTCTTATTAACTTACTTTAACTTCGGGTTCTACTACCTCACCGTCCTCTTGCCAAATATATAGTTCTCCTATATACATGGCTAAAGTGGCTTTTGTTTCTTCCGAAGTTTTATCGGCCTCCAAGGCTTCTAAATTTCTTTGTGCTAACTCTATTGCTCTTGGAACTCGCCAGTCCCTAAATGCTCTGCTCTGCTCCATGTTGACTGAAACACGGGTTACATCCAAATATTCATCAGTCACAGTAACATCCGCACCAGACCATGAAAGTCTTACTTCAGACATCTTCCTCTCCTTAAATTAAGCTATCTACTGATTATCATTTAATGAAAATAATTTGACAACTCTTTATCAAGTATAAACTTTCATATATTCTTAATCAGATACATAACAATAAGAGGTCAGTCACATGAGGCCCCATGTAGAAATCATCCAGCAAAGTGATTTGTGTTGGCATCCTGCAGAAATGCATGGAGGTACCGGCAGAGTTATGCAACGAAACCTATCCTATGATGAAGAAGATGGTTCTGCATCAACCAAACTTTACTTTGAAACTGCCTGGGACAGGCCAGGTGGCTATCATGAAGCGGATACCGAATGGTTTGTCCTCGAAGGTCGGATAAAAATGGGCGAAACAATTTTTGGTCCCGGGATGTATTGGCGTGCCCCTGCAGGTCTCAGAGTACCAGCTATTTCAGTTGATGAAAAATCTGAGGTTTTGGTGTTTCGTGAATACGGTGACTGGGGATTCTCAGTCTCCGAGACTGATAAAAGTGACTTCATACCAGAGGGCGGCAATACTGCATCTGAAGAGCCGGGCAAACTCACAATGGTGGATTCTTCAAAGATGGAGTGGATGGACAACATCTATGAAGGCGACACGCAAAGGTTTTTGCAACTTAAGATTCTCTATCACGACCCATCACCTGAATCTGAAAATGAAAAAGGATTTATTACCATGCTTGGTTGGGCACCGCCAGGGTGGTCAGATGACAGATTAATCCACCATCCGGTATTTGAAGAAGCATACACCTTAACTGGACATATGGATTACAATTTTGGTCGCTTTGTCCCAGGCGCTTATTTCTTCAGACCTGCAAGAGTTAAGCACGGTCATTTTATCGCCGGCGAAGAAATGGGAACTTCATGGATCTTTAGGCTTGATGGTTCGCTAATCAACTGGGTAACACTGAATGCAAAAGTTGAGATCAAAGGTGATGCTGTTAATTATGACCCAAAAACCCAGGGCCCTGTAATAGCAGGTATACCTGTCAGATCGAGATCAACCAGTCCTTGGGATTTGGATGGGCAATAATTATTATTCTCACCTTCCCTGATCAAAGAATTTCTAAATACTATTTGTAAAGCAGTATGAAAGGCATTATCGATATCGTAGTAAATTTGTTTACCCCACAAGAAGTGGAAAACAAACAAACTGGTTTAGATGAGGACTTTAAG
>LUMW01000644.1_pt1 | contig 12626 bp, 10 predicted proteins | sample 729761 | NCBI WGS metagenome assembly LUMW01 (sample SAMN03860302, study PRJNA289734) | marine metagenome | biome: seawater column; feature: ocean; material: water; isolation source: Red Sea water column Station 192 - depth 500m | place: Saudi Arabia: Red Sea | collected 2011-10-15 | depth 500 m
ACGGGCTCCACTACGCAGCCCATTGCTTCAATCGCGCTTATGCGCAAAACAACCGCCCGGCTCTAATCCCAGCTGGGGGAAAGCTGGGGGTCACGTCAAATCGCATCGATACTGCCAAAAGCCAAACCTAAGGACTGCATGAGGCGCCGGCAGCAGTTATAGGTGGCGACATCCAGCCGATGGTCATTGACAGGAATATCGTGACCGGCTGCGCGCCAATCTACCTTTCCCCCGTCGGTTGCCTGACTATCGATCTTCACGGTCACCGCTACTTCCCCAAACATGGTGATGCGAAGTTCGAATGCCTTCTTAATTTCCTCTTGCCAAATTGCGGGAGAATAGCTCAGCGAGGCGTCGTCCAACATCAATTCTTTATCGGGCCGAGAGGTCATGGTAACGAACTGACGCTCGCTCAAATCCTCCCAAATAGCCGGTGTGAAAGCTTTGAAGACAACTTTGTAATCGGCCTTTTCGACGAAGGCTCGGATATCTTGCGGATCGTTCGAGATGCAGGTCCGCGGAACATTGAAACCGACAGATTGGGCGACCATCAATTGCTTGACCTTATTGGCCTCGCGCGATGCTCGCGGATGATTTATCCACTTGGCCGAGGGGAGCAGGCTATCAAGAATTCCAATGCCGAAATGTTCGAATTCACGATTGGCGATGTCCCTGTCAGCCGGATGGAGGTCGTCAGGCAGTACCGGACCACTCCATTTACGGAAAAGGACTACCTCGGCGTGCTCTTGTCGTTTGCCCGCCAGTGAGACTTGGACCTCCTCGCCAAGACGTATCGAAGCTGTAGTCCGTTTCGGTAGGTCGGCGGGTGACCAAAATTGCACGTCGTGGCCGACTTTAGACAGTTGAAAAGCAGCGATGGTTGCATGCTGGTCGATAGGTAGTGAAACGATCAGAAAGCGCAATTTTTGGCCCATCTTTGCAAAGCGCCCCGCTGAGAGTTTTTGAAAGGAGTCAAGGTTTGACAAGCAATGATACTTCTCTATCGTACAGGATGCTCATGTGAGCAAGGGAAAGGAAAAGTCTATGAAAAAGCAATCGCTAAAAAGCACGACCGTGAGGCTAGCACAACGGCGCATGGCAAGAGAGCTTTCGCAGGACGAAATCCAACAAGTCGCCGGTGGACGTTATACGAAGGTCTATGGTTGTGGCGAGATGTGCGACACCGAAGCGTATTAATTAGCTAATATCCAAAAAGCGCCGCTGACCTCTTTAAAGGTTAGCGGCCTTTTCTTTAGCTGTTAACTCGAGAGTATCGAGAAACTTCCTGCTATCCCCATAGGCGCAAATTAAGATGCGTTCTCCATCTACATGGATGGATACGATGGGCAATTGCAGGCTACCCACTATCTTGAACATTCGACCGGCGTCCCTCTTGTCCATCAGGCAGCGGAAAAGGTGAAAACCTCGAGCCAGATCTAGTTGCCCGATCTGGGTTAACACCCGATCGCACCTCCCACAATTTGGTAAGGTATACACTGTAACGGCAAAGTCGACCGTCGCTAGGGCGCGTTCCAGATCAGCCATGCGATAGCTGCGAACCGGCATAATCCTCTGTTGAGATCGCTCGATTGATGGTTTGACCTTCAATTTTCTTTTCTTCCTAGGTACCCTGCAACCACCATTGGCTTCAATCGAGAGGGGCTGGCGTTGAGCGGTAAGTTGTATAGCGCAGCTAGATAGGACTCGTCGAAGACAGTCATCGATAGTTCGACTTCGTCCGCTTTTGTGGAGAAAAGCTTTAAAATGGATTCGGGGCGATCGCCTTGCCACTCGGCACGTATCTCACTCGGTGCCAGCAGTCGCATCGCGGCATAATCGGCCAGCTGAACGAGCGTAAGCCCCTCAAGCCTTCTAGCATCGAAAACAACGATCGAATTAACAAGGGCCGCACTCTGTTCTAATCCCACTCGGCGAGCGCGTGCGTCCGTGTTGACCTTGGTCGCCACAGCCATCGGTAAGGTAAGGCCCGGAATCGTGGCACTGTGAGGTGCCGGTCGTCCCAGCGCGGTACGTACTTCCTGCGAAGTCCAAGCGAATACAGGATCGCCGCGTAGCATGGCGGCTTCGAACTTGCGTTGTTCGTTAACCGGCATAAGTTTGGACTGCTCGCTTCTGGCCTCGGAAACGAAAGCTTCCGGATCGTCAACAATGACGACCAGTGCATTCGTCTTGCAGTCTGGGCGCGCGAAGCTCACTCCAGCATTCTTGCCGCGAAATTCGATCATTTCACGAAAAGTGGCTTGCTGCCGCGAATTGAGACCGGCGAAGCCGAGGCATACCGGATCGATAAATCTAGCAATAGGATCGGTCGGCCCAGCAGAAGGGAAAATTCGATCAACGCCCTGTCGGATAGCATCTATCTCACTCTGGCGTTGGCCAGTTACGATGATTGTTTCCTTGAGGTCGTCGTTTTCAGTCGGTGTTGCTTCTTGCGCAGTCAAGGCCTGAGCCGTTAGCGTCACAAGCGGTCCGAACAAAAAACTCATACGAAAGTTCATGGCGCTTCCTCTACGGACGGTTTTCCCCGTTTAAACTCAATGCCGTTATATCAAGACTACACTGTTTCCCGTCCAACACCACAGCAAGTTGCTACGCTTGTATCGACGGGGACGGCTGGCGGGCAGATCATCAGCACCACACTACATTAATCGCCCAGCATTCTCACGACCACACTTCGATCTAGGCGGCAAATCAAACCGGGCACTCGCTGCCACGCTCCCCGGGTTACTGCGGACTTTTCTAGCCGCAGTCGCATCGGTCAATTGTCACCACCGACCGCCCCTTTAGCTTGCGTACGCATGAACTGGAGTGGGGGGTTCGATTGATGGGGGCTAGCCGTGCTCTGATCATTGCTTGTCTGTGTCTGTCTCCCGCATCGGTCCGGTCCTTTCATCGTTGGGGTGATGACGGACCGGCCTGGGGATGGAGTAGGGGAGCAGACCGGCCCGCCATCGGTTGCAATTATCGTCTCAAGGGCTGCCTGATCGCCACATGGCGTTTGTTCGCTAGGCATGCCGATTCTGCGATGATATCACGGCAAAGCGCAACGGTACCGCTCTTTTGGATGCTCTCGCGTCTCGGCGCATATGTAGGGATAGCCTGAAATCGGCATCCATGATCCCCTAAAGGGGCCCAGATTGCTGACAGCCGTCGCAAATTTGGCTGTAATTATTGAACAATTCCGGCGAACCGGCGGCTTGGCATTTCCAGCGCCGTCGCATGTTCGTCAACAAAACCAACCACCTGCAGCCCGACCGACGGCGCTGCTTTTATCTCGCGCTCAATTATCCCTTAAAAATCGGACGCTTACGGACACTGGTTCTAGGGTCAGGCAAAGCTACCTAGCGATGCGACGGATGGAGCGAGACTGCACGCGAACGGGTGCTGGGAGCGCATCGAAACTGCGCCCGCGCAACAAGCGAACTGCCGTGACAGGACATGTAAAGCGGCTGACGGTCGGCGGTCGGTTAGCCCTTGTCGGGCCGTGCGAGCGCCTCTGCCCTGAGCCTGTCGAGGCGCTCGGAACAGACCTCGTGAACCACACGGCCCAGTTCCTCGACCTGCTCGCCAAACCATTCAAGCTCTTCCTTAGTGATGCGGTAGTGTTTTGAGTAGCGCGCCTTGACGTATGCTTCTTTGAGCTTTTCGAAGCGCGCGCGGTTGCGCTTGGTTTTGCGCGGCCAGACATAGGTAAGGCGCGGATCGATGCGCTCGGCCTGGGTACGAAGAAATCCGAGATTGTGCACGTGAGGTGTGTAGAACGTGCAGACCAACAGCACGCAGTGATAAAGACGCTCTGTGGATTGGTGAAGAATGAAAGCAGCGTCACGCCACTCTTCCTGCCCCAGGAAAAAGTGGAATCCTTTCTTCGCGCTCGTCGCAAGAGGAAACCACTCGTCGAAATACTCTTGCGCCATGGCGAGCGCTTGCGTAGGCGTTTTGGGCTTGGGCGTGTGGAGTTCGGTGTCATCAGACTGGTAAAGCGCGATCCCGTCCTGCTTCACATCCATGAAAAAGTAGCGCCCATGCGCAAGCCCGTCGTTCACCTCCTGCAAGGTGTGAACGATGAAATTGACCGGCGTCTTGAGCGACTTGGTCACGCCGTATTCGCGCATCAGCCGGTCATCAAGCTTAGCCCAGTATTTGACCCGGTCGACCAGCCGCTTATCGTTGACAATGATGAGTAGGTCATAGTCTGCTTCGATAGCGCGAAGGCATCGTCGAACTCCTCGAAGATCAGCTGTACCACGCGCTCGATCTCGCGCTGCTTTTGCGGGGGGCAGATGATCGAGGTCGGTCTTCATCTCTCGATCCCTAGCAAGCTGTTTGGCTGCTTGCACCTGCCCAGTGACGAAGAGCGCGTGGCGATGGCGCCACCCATAGCGCTGAGGAGCCGCGCGCGGGCAGCTCCACGTTAGCAACAATCCGACTAGGATTGTTCGTTAGCAAAGTTAAGGGACGCTGGGGCGCAGCAATCCTGCGGGTTTGCGGCCTGTTTGGGTTCCCGATAGTCCGAGTTTTCGGTTCCCGATCGTCCGTGCCCCCCGGTTCCCGATGGTCCGAAGCGGTCACAGCGCTATCCACAGGGGCAGCCATCCGCATTTCTGGGGATGGAGCTTGATTTGGAGCGGTGCTATCCAAGAGTTGCCGCAGTCTTTCAATCTGACTTCTGGGCAATCCTAGCCAAGCAGGCGTCATGCCACTGCACGCAAAGCTGCCAGTGTGCGCGCTTGCTTGATCTCCCGCACGCTCTGCAACTCGCCACCGTCCAATAGTCGCGCAATCTCTGCGGCCACTTGATCCGCCGCAATGACGAGCGCGGTATCCAGATGCACATAGCGCTGGGTGACGCCGCGCGGGGCATGACCGAGTAGGCCCGAGATGGTCAGTTCACTGAATCCTTGCGCCGCTGCCATGCTGGCAAAGCTGTGGCGCAGGGTGTGCGGTGTCACTTTGTCCAGGCCTGCCCGCACGCAGACCCGGCCCAGCACCCGTACGACGCCTATAAAATGCCCATCGCCCCAATCCGCCGGGAAGATGAAGGGCGAATGACTGGACAAAGCTTGAGCCTCCAGCACTTGCATTGCTGAGTCTCCGGCCACGCGGGACTGCGGACCGGACTTGGTATCCGGAAAACGGACGAGATTGTCGTCGGGCTGAACCCATGCCTTGTGCATTGCCAGCACTTCCATGCGGCGAAAACCGGTGAGAAGCATGACGCGGATCGCAGCAAGGCCGGTCGGGTGTTCGCCCTCGCGTTCCATCTGCGTCATCACCTTGCCAAGGTGACGGATTTCGCCAGCGCTCAGATATCGCTTCACCTTCTGCGAGGCCATGATGCGCACGCCTGTTGCCGGACTAACCTCAATAATGCCGAGGCGGCGGGCGTGATTGAGTAGAGCGCGAAGTGTGCTGATGGCGCGGGCAGCAACGCCTGAGCCGCCAGCCGTTTGCCCACCTCGGCCTGTGCGCCTCGCTCGGGCGGTTCGACCAGCCGCAATATCACCTTGCAAGCGTTCAATATCTGCCAATTTCAATTGGCTGACCACGCGATTGCCGATCAGCGGCTTAATGTGGAGTTCAATACGGCTTCGATCACCTGCGATTGATGACGCCTTGATGGGGCGGCGATTGCGTCCGATCAGCCGACCGGCTTCGGCCTCGGCAAGATACCAATCGCAAACTGCTGCGATTGTCAGCCCCGTGCGGGCCGAGTGCCGTTCGGCGGATGGGTCGGCTCCGTCGATCACGGCGGCGAGCTTCTTTTGAGCGAGGTCGCGGGCTTGTTCGACAGTCAGGACTCCATACTGGCCTATGACACAGCGACGGGTCCTCGCCTCTTGGTTTCGATATTGGATGATAAAGGTTTTGGTGCCGCTGGGTTTCACGCGAACGCCAAAACCGCGCAGTTCGCTGTCCCAAAGGAAGGTGTCGCGCCCCCGGTTGGATTTGAGCGCCTCGACGGTGCGTTTAGTCAATCTGGTCATGCGATTTGTCCGTGATTTGAGTTGTCATTCCTTTCGAAGTTGCTCCTGCGCTCCGGCGGCCCACGCGCTTTATATTTGCTTCCCCACGCAGGTGCAGCATGGCCGGGGAAGCAGGGGGGAAGCAGTAGGAGGGAAACCGCCGGAAATCGCAGCGTACTAACGGCGACTCGGAGTGAAAAGTAAGCAATTGATATTGCGTGGAATACCGCATATTTCACTAAATTCGGAAACGGTAGCGAAAATGCGAAGGGGCAGTTGCCAAGGTTGGGGTCGGGCGTTCGAATCGCCTCGCCCGCTCCATTTCCAAAACATTCGGAGGATATCGGCGCAGCCCTTCGGGGCCCGGCGCGCGCCGTTCCGCCGTTTGCGCCTCTAATAGATCAGCCACATCGCCCAGCCGCCCAGCAGGTAGCAGAAGCCTGTGATGAGCAGGATGCCGACGACGTTCAGCCAGATGCCGCCCTTGGCCATCTGCGCGATCGTGACCGATCCGGTGCCGAACACGATGGCATTGGGCGGCGTGCCGACCGGCAGCATGAAAGCGCAGGTCGCCGCCAGCGCGACCGGGATCAGCAGGCTCATCTGGTCCATTCCGATGCCCGCCGCCACGCCTCCCAGGATCGGAATGAAGGTGGCGGCGGTGGCGGTGTTGCTTGTCACTTCGGTGAGGAAGATGGTGAGCGTCACGACTGCCGCGACCAGCAGAATCGTGGGCAGCGCCTCAAGTCCCGCGACCTGCGCGCCGAACCATCCGTCGAGCCCGGTTGCCGCAACCGCGCTGGCAAGGCTCAGGCCGCCGCCGAACAGCAGAAGCACGCCCCATGGCAGGCCGTTCTCGGCATCGCGCCAGTCCAGCACCATCTCGGTCCGTCCGCGTGCAGGGATGAGGAACAGCGCGATACCCGCCCCGATGGCGATCGCGGTGTCGTCCAATTCGCCCAGCCAGGGGGCGGGGGCGGCGATGGAGGGGATATCGGCAAGAATTCCGGGCACGATCCACAGGAACGCCGCCGCGCAGAACACGAACAGGACCGCGCGCTCTCCCTGACCCATCGGACCGAGCTTGCGGATCTCGTCTGCGATCATCGCTCGCCCGCCGGGTATTTCGGCGAGCGAGAAGCTGTAGAGGAAGCGTGTCATCAGCACCCAGGAAACGAGGATGAAAACGAGCGCCAGCGGCGCGCCGATCATCATCCATTCCAGAAAGCCGATGTCGCGTTCCAATTCGTCCGCGGCATAGCCAGCGACGATGGCGTTGGGCGGACTGCCGAGCAGCGTGCCGAGCCCGCCGATACTGGCCGCCCAGGCGATGGCGAGCATCAGGCAGACGCCGAACCGGCGAATATTCTCGTCTGGCAGCGCGGCGATATCTTCGTGGCTCTCCAGCGGCGCCCCTTCGACGGCGGCACTCTTTTCGACCAGCAGGGCGAGAAGGGACAGGCCGATCGGCAGCATCATCAGCGTCGTCGCCGTGTTCGACACCCACATCGACAGGAACCCGGTCGCCAGCATCATGCCGAGCACGATCCGCCGGGGTTCGGCGCCCACGCGCTCGAGCGTAAGCAGAGCGATGCGGCGATGCAGCTGCCATTTTTCCATGGCGATCGCGATCAGGAAGCCGCCCAGAAACAGGAAAACGATCGAACTGGCATAGGGCGCCGTCGCCTCTCCCACGGTGATCGCGGTGAGGGCAGGGATGAGAACGATTGGCAGGAGAGAAGTCGCCGCAAGCGGTATCGCCTCGGTCATCCACCAGATCGCCATCAGCGTGGCAATCGCAGCGACGAAGCGAGCGTCCGGCGGAAGGCCCTGCGATCCGCCCAGCGCCAGCCAGACGACAAGCGCGGCGATCGGGCCGAGAACGCGCAGGCTCCAGATAAGGCGCGCGGAACGCCCACTGTCAGATGTCATTCCAAGTCCCTCCCGTGGTCGCCAGCTATGGCGCGACGCGGTCGGGGCGCAAGAAATTTCGATTGCCGTGCAGGTCGGGACTCGCAAGCCATGCCGTTCGTCACCGTCCGATCTCCTTTGGGCGAAACAAGGCTTGCACCGCGCGTTCGGATCGCTAATGGCGCGCGATATGTTGTATCGTTCAAACCACTCGCCACTCCGCACCGCGTCTTCGCTCGCCGCGCTCGCTTTCGCTCTCGCCGCCACGCCCAGCTTCGCGCAGGCCCAGGCACAGGTACCGGCACAGCCGACCTCGGCCGATACCGACAGTGCCCGGTCCGCTGGCGAGGACGATCTTCACAATCGTCAGGTCGGTCCCGACGGCGTCATCGTCGTGACCGCGCCCGGCCTGGAACAGCTCGACGTACTCGCCGGCACGTCGCTTGTCGAAGGGCGCGAATTGCAGCGCGAGATGAATGGCCAGATCGGCGAAATCCTCGCCAAGCAGCCGGGCGTGTCCGCCACCAGCTTCTCGCCCGGTGCCTCGCGCCCGGTGCTGCGCGGCTTCGAAGGCGAGCGGGTCAAGGTGCTGATCGACGGGATCGGCGCGATCGACGTGTCGAACACCTCCGCCGACCACGCCGTCTCGGTAGAGCCGCTGACTGCCGAGCGGATCGAAATCCTGCGCGGCCCCGCGGTCCTTCTCTACGGGAGCCAAGCCATCGGCGGTGCGGTGAACATCATCGATAAGCGCATCCCGACCCGCCGCCTCAACGAACCCTTCCATCTGGACGTCCTGGCCGAAGCCGACACCGCCTATGATCTGAGAAGCGGGGCCGCCTCGCTCGATTTGCCCTTGGGCGAGTATTTCGTCGCCCATGTCGACGGGTCGTATCGCAACACCAATGACCTGGAGGTGCCCGGCTTCACGTTGTCGCCCGCCTTACGCGCGGACATCCTCGCCGATGTCGCAGAAGAGACCGCCGAAGGTAATCTCGAAGAAGCAGCCGAATTGCAGGAAGCCGCCGACCAGCGCGGCATCCTCCCCAACAGTTATACCGAAACCTATTCGGTGAATGGCGGCCTCACCCTGTTCGCGGGCGAGAGCAATCTGGGCTTTTCGGCAGGCTATTACGACAGCGCCTATGGTGTTCCGGGCCGTCCGGGCACCGGCCATGCGCATGGCGATGAAGGGGGCGAGGAAGGCGAAGAAGAAGGCGGCGAAGAGCAGGTATCGATCGGGCTCAAGCAATTTCGCGCCGACATGCGCGGCGAACTCGCACTCGGTGACGGCTTCTTCTCGATGCTGCGAACGCGGGTCGGCTATTCGGACTATACCCACACCGAGTTCGAAGGGGACGAGGTCGGCACCGTGTTCGACGTCGCTGGCATCGAGGCGCGCGCCGAGCTGGTTCAGAACGACAGCGGCCGCCTCGGCGGAACGCTGGGCGTCCAGTATTACTACCGCGATTTCGAAGCGATCGGGGACGAGGCCTTCGTCGCGCCCAACCGCACCGATCAGTTCGCGATCTTCGCGCTCCAGGAATACGATCTCGACTTTTTCCAGATCGAAGGCGCCGCGCGCTACGAAATGGCGAATATCGAATCGGTCCCGCTGGGCGTCGAACGCGATTTCGACCTGTTCTCGGGCGCGCTGTCGCTGGTCTACGAGCCGGGCGGCGACGACCGCCTTCGCATCGGCATCACCGGATCGCGGGCCGAGCGCGCACCGGGCGGCGAGGAATTGTTCGCCAACGGCCCCCACATCGCCACCCAGGCGTTCGAGATCGGCGATGTCGATCTGACCAAGGAAAGCGCCTGGGGCCTCGAAGGCTTCGTGCGCGGCGAGGTCGGCCCGGCGACGGTATCGGTCTCGGTGTTCCAGAACTGGTTCGACGACTACATCTTCCTGCAAGCCACCGGCGCGGAAGAAGACGATCTGCCGGTCTTCCAGTATCTCCAGTCCGATGCCGACTATTTCGGGATCGAAGGCGAGGTGAAACTGCCGCTGGTCCAGTCCGACCGCTTCACGCTCGGCGCCGATCTGCGCGGATCGTATATCGAGGCCAAGCTCGACGACGGCACCCCGCTGCCGCGCATCCCGCCATTCAGCGCCCTTGCCGCCCTCGATGCAGGTTTTGCCGGGATCGACGGCCGGGTCGAGGTGCAGTATTTCGGCGAACAGGACGAGATCGCGCCGTTCGAGACGACCACCGACGATTTCACCTTCGTCAACGCCTCGCTGGCCTTCAGCCCCTTGCGCGGAAACGATCTGGTGCGCGTGATGGTGAAGGCGGACAATATCTTCGACGTCACCGGGCGCCGCCATGCCAGCTTCACGAAGGATTTCGTGCCGCTGGCAGGCCGCAATTTCAAAGTCAGCCTGCTCGCCAGCTTCTGACGATAGCCGGTCGGAAAACCCGGCAACGCCAATCCCGATCGGAAAGGCGGCGCCGGGTTTCTATCGCTCTCAGTCGGTCGGACGCTCGACCGCGCCTTCCGCCCGACCTTCGGCGCGAGCCGCTTTCAATTCCGCTTCCATCCGCTTGTCGCGTTCGGCCACCGTGCCGATCCTGCCGCGCACCTGGCCATAGGCGAACACCATCAGCAACCCGCCGATCACGGCAAGGTTCTTGAGCGCCGCCTGCGCCTGGGCCGGGTCGGTGACCTGGTAATGGAACAGCACGATCGTGATCGCGGTAAAGCCGGCGAGAACCACGGCGGCCAGCCGCGTCATGAACCCGCTCGCCAGGATCAGCCCGGCAACGATCTCGAACACGCCGGTCGGCATGGCGAGGCTGCCGGGAAGGGTCGTCTGCGCCGTGATGTATTCGGCGGTCGAGGCCGGATCCATCACCTTGTTGAGGCCGGCCAGAATGAACAGCAGCGCGATACAGATGCGCCCGGCGATCGCCGCAATGGTAGCCATGAAATCTCTCCCCGTTTGGTCGGGGACGGATCATGGCACCGCGCTCAACCTTTCTCCAACTGGAAAGTGAGCGCGGCGTGGTCGCGCAGGCGCTCGACGAGCGCTTCGCCCAAGAAACTGCCCGGCGTGCCGACTCCACCAGGCTCGTCGCATTCCAGCAAGGCCATGCCGGTTTCGCCCAGCATCCGGCTGGTCGATCCGTAACCCGGATCGTAACGGCCCTTGACCGCGTAATGCATCCGCTTCCCATCGGGCCATTCTCCCACGAAGACGAGATCGTAATGGCCGTTCTCGCGTTCTTCGGCACTCGGGCCCTCGCCGGGTTTGGGCGGCTTCGCGCCGAAGGGGTTCTTGAGCATTTTGGTCACCGCATCGGAGGCGGCCTTGCCTGCCTCGCCGGGGCTGGTCAGCATCATCTCATCGTAACGGAAGTCTTTTCCGTAGGGATGGCCGCGCAGGTAATTGGTGCGGTGGACGTTCTTCGTATTGATCGAGGCCATGATGAAAGGGGCGGCCCATTTGCCCAGCTCGTCCTCGTAATGCGGGATCAACCCGTTGGGCTGGTCCGGCCCTTCGAATCCGGGCGTTAGCGCGAAGGGATCGTTGAGGATCTTGATCAGGGATGGCTTCTTCGCCGCCGCCTTCATGGTCGCACCGAGGCTGGCGGCGGTCCCGCCCGAAAACGTCCCCTGCATCGCGCGGACCCGCCCCTTCACGCGCGGCGCGGGGCTTCCGTTCTGCGCTCTGCCTTCCTTCTGGAGCATCAGCACGCCGAGATCGAAGGGGATCGAATCGAAGCCGCACGAAAAGGTGATGCGCGCGCCCGATGCCTGCGCCTGATCCTGATGCGCGTCGATCATCTCGCGCATCCAGCCGGGCTCGCCGCACAGATCGGCATAGGCGGTTCCGGCTTTTGCGCAGGCGTTGACGAGGTCGCTGCCATAAAGCTGATAGGGGCCGACGGTGGTCAGCACGACGCGCGTGCGATGCGCCATCATGTCAAGGCTGGCGGGCTCGCTGGCGTCGGCGACGACGAGCGGCGTGTCGGCCGGGGCGCCGATGAGGTCGCGCACCTCGGCAAGCTTGTCGAGACTGCGTCCCGCCATCGCCCATTTGGGCGCGTCCTTGCGGCCGCCATAATGCTGCACGAAATATTCGGCGACGAGGCGGCCGGTAAAGCCGGTCGCACCATAGACGATGATGTCGAATTCGCGGGCCTCTGCCACGGCACCCTCCCATTTACGTAAACGTCAACTAGAGGCTAGCGCAGATGTTCGGCGGTGCCAAGGGGCGTCGCGTCGCGCCCGGTCCGAGGCTTCTATCGATGGATTCAGGCGGAGGGGGTCAGCCACCGCGCGAGTGCCACCCATTCGGCAACGCTGACCGTCTCGGCGCGGCGGGTCGGATCGATCCCGAGCGCATCCAGCGCGTCGATTGCGCCGGGGACGCCCTTGAGGCTCTGGCGCAGCATCTTGCGGCGCTGTCCGAACCCCTTTTCGGTGAGCTTCGACAGCATCGCGGGCGACACGCCGGGCGGTTCATTGTCCGGGGTGACATGGACGATCGCCGACATCACCTTGGGCGGCGGGGTGAAGGCCGAGCGGTGGACTTTCATCGCGAGCTTCGCCTGTGCGCGCCACTGCGCCAGCACCGCGAGCCGCCCATAGGCCGAGCTACCGACAGGGGCGACGATGCGCTCCGCAACCTCGAGCTGGAACATCAGCGTCAGCGACAGCCATTGCGGCGGCCAGGCCGCGGGTTCGAGCCAGCGCGTGAACAATGCGGTGCCGACATTGTAG
>LUMW01000714.1_pt1 | contig 12613 bp, 17 predicted proteins | sample 729761 | NCBI WGS metagenome assembly LUMW01 (sample SAMN03860302, study PRJNA289734) | marine metagenome | biome: seawater column; feature: ocean; material: water; isolation source: Red Sea water column Station 192 - depth 500m | place: Saudi Arabia: Red Sea | collected 2011-10-15 | depth 500 m
ATCTGATCGAGCGGGGGAGCCTGCGGGACAGCGATTCCGCAGCGGTGCGAAGCTTTGTCGAAATGCCTTTAGGGGGGCTTGAACGCCGGAAGCGAGCGCGCTTCCGGTGACGGGACGGGTGCGGGTACGATGGGTAGAACAAGTGGCGGGGCGCAAGAGCGCCAGCCGGAACGGCAGAAGGGTCGGGACGATTTAATGGAAGACCTCGAAGCTATCAATCTCGCGGCGGACTGGGCGGATATCAGCCAGGGCCTGCGCAAGGATCTGGGCCACCAGCTGCACAGCCAGTGGATAAAGCCGATTCAAATCGGCGGGATCGACCGCGAAACCGGCACGCTCGACCTGTTCCTGCCCACCGAATTCTCGGCGAAATGGGTGCAGGACAGGTTTGCGGATCGCCTCTCGCTCGCGTGGAAGATCGCGTCCGCCGAAGTGCGCAATGTGCGCATCAGCGTGCATCCCGGCCGCCGCAAGGTCGCCGACCCGCACCTTCACTCCGATGGGCGGCGCGCCGCCAATGACGGTGCCGACACCGGCATGATGGCGATAGCCGCCGACACGATCGGCGATGCTGGTTTCACATCGCATGTCGGACTGGATGCTTCGCTCACTTTCGCAGCCTTCGTGACCGGCGAAGCGAACGTGCTGGCCTGTAACGCCGCCCAGCGCATGGCCGCACCCGAGCAGCCCCAGTTCAGCCCGCTCTATCTCAAGGCGGGCACCGGTCAGGGCAAGACGCATCTGCTGCACGCGATCGGCCACAGCTTTCTGAAATCCCATCCGCGCAGCCGGATATTCTATTGCAGCGCCGAACGCTTCATGGTCGAATTCGTCCAGGCGTTGAAACAGAACCAGATGATGGAATTCAAGGCGCGCCTGCGCAGCTTCGATCTCCTGCTGGTGGACGACATCCAGTTCATCATCGGCAAGGCTTCGGCGCAGGAGGAGCTGCTCTATACGATCGACGCGCTGCTGGCCGAAGGCAAACGCCTGGTCTTTGCCGCGGATCGCGCGCCCCAGGCGCTCGACGGAGTCGAACCGCGCCTGCTCTCGCGCCTATCGATGGGCCTCGTCGCGGACATCCAGCCCGCCGATATCGAATTGCGCAAGACGATCCTGGAATCGAAGCTGACTAAGTTCGCCCCGCTCGAAGTGCCGGGCGATGTAATCGAATTCCTCGCTCGTACCATCACGCGCAATGTCCGTGAGCTGGTCGGCGGGCTGAACAAGCTGATCGCCTATGCCCAGCTGACGGGACAGGAAGTCTCGCTCCAGCTGGCCGAAGAACAGCTCACCGATATCCTGTCGGCCAATCGCCGCCGGATAACGATCGACGAGATCCAGCGGACCGTCTGCCAGTTCTACCGCATCGACCGCAGCGAAATGAGCAGCAAGCGCCGTGCCCGCGCCGTAGTGCGCCCGCGCCAGGTGGCGATGTATCTGTCGAAGGTGCTCACGCCGCGCAGCTATCCCGAGATCGGCCGCAAATTCGGCGGGCGCGACCATTCGACCGTGATCCACGCCGTCCGCCTGATCGAGGATCTGCGTCAGCGCGATGCCGATATGGACGGAGACGTGCGCAGCCTGCTGCGCCAGCTGGAAAGCTGAGGGATTCGATCTTAGCGCTGACTCCGCGCCGGAAAATTGGGTTCCGGCGCGGCCTTCGAACGCCTAGGGCAGGCGCATGGCCCCCTCCCCACCATCTTACGACTTGCCGCACAGCTTCCTGGCCGCGATCCTGCGCGGCTTTCTCGGCAAATGTCCGCGGTGCGGTGAGGGCCGGCTGTTCCGCGCCTGGCTGAAGCCCAAGGATCATTGCCCGTGCTGCGCGCTCGACCTGCGTGAGCAGCGCTCCGACGATTTTCCCGCCTATGTCGCCATCTTCATCACCGGCCACGTCCTCGCACCGATCCTGATCATGCTGGTGCTCGATTTCGAGCTTTCGATCCTCGCCTTGACCATTATCGTCTTCGCCATGGCGATCGCGATGCTGATGGCGCTCATCCAGCCGTCGAAGGGCGCGGTGATCGCGCTCCAGTGGTGGAACGGGATGCACGGCTTCAAGCGCGAGCGAGCCCTTTCCGAAGACGGCGAACCATGACTCGCGGCCCCGCTTTGTCCGAAGCCCGCCTCGACCGCTTCGCGCGCCATATCGTCCTGCCTGAAATCGGCGGTGCGGGGCAGGTCTCGCTGGCGGGCAGGCATCTCGTTCTGATCGGGCTCGGCGGGATCGGCAGCCCGGCCCTCCAATATCTGGCGGCGGCGGGTATCGGGAAGCTCACTTTGGTGGACGACGATCGGGTCGAACTGTCGAATCTCCAGCGCCAGACACTCTATTCGACCCGCGATATCGGCCATGGCAAGGCAGTGATCGCCAAGCGGTGGATCACCGGCTTCGACCCCGACCTCGACGTGACGATCAGCGATCGCCGGATCGATGCCGCCAATGCCGAGGCGCTGGTCGAGGATGCCGATCTCGTGCTCGACGGGACGGATACCTTCGCCACTCGCCTCGCCGTGTCGGACGCCTGCGTGCGCGCGGGCGTGCCCTTGCTCGCCGCTGCGGTCGGCCGTTTTCAGGGCCAGGTGGGCGCCTTTGCCGGGCACCGCGAGGATCAGGCCTGCTACCGCTGCTTCGTGGGCGATGCGTTCGACGCGGACGATTGCGACACCTGTGCCGAGGACGGGATGCTGGGCGCGATGGCCGGCTGGACCGCCAGCTTCGCCGCGATGCAGGCAGTACGCGTCCTGCTCGACGGGGTCACCGATTTCGGCGGCGCCCAATGGGGGACGGTGCATCTGATGGACGGGATGGCCCCCGCCATGCGCAGTTTCCGCATTGCCAAGGATCCGGCCTGCAAGGGATGCGGATCGGGAGAATGATGGTTTAGCTCAAGCGTGAAAACCTATCAGCACGAACTTCCTGCCTGGTCATTTTCCTTCCCAGTCAGCGCGCCATATTGTCGGAGTTTCCGTTTCGCGGCTGCAACGAGATCAAGCGATCTACGATAATTTCGTGCGCATTGCCCCCCATATGGCCGAACGATCCGGACTCCTGCGTTTTTCGGCCTAGGAACCTAATTTGGAAGATCGCGCCGTCCTGAAAACGATCTACGGAGACTGGCCTCTGGCCTTCGGAGAACGTTAGATAGGTCCCAGTCCCATATTCCGTCAGCTTGCACTCCGTGGCTGGCGCTGGACAGAAACGAGAACCCTCAAACTCGTTTACCCAAAGGCCTACCCATTCCCGCTGGCGTTGCATGGGGAAGCAGCGATCTGTCGGGCCGTTCAGCGCTTCGAACCCTTCGCGCTTCGCCCTTTCAACACATTCTTTGGTCATAGTCGGAAAGGTGTTACGGACCAGAGCGACATCATCCTCGGAGAGGACCGGGGTTTTCTGATCGCAACTCGGAAGCCCTAGAAAAGATGCGAACAGGATGAAGGCAGCGCTTCTCATCTCCCGACGATCTCCTCCACCCATTCGGGCACCAGAACGCTCGCCGGGCCGTGGCGGGATTCGGCGAACCAGTGCGATCCCTGGCTGGCTTCGAGATTGAGTTCGAGCGTTTGTACGCCGAGATCGCGCGCGTTCCGGACGAAACCGGCGGCGGGATAGACCGCGCCCGACGTGCCGATCGAGACGAACAGATCCGCTTCGCGCAGCGCGGCGAAAATGCGGTCCATCTCGTAAGGCATCTCGCCAAACCAGACGACATCGGGGCGCAAGGCCTTCTCGCCGCAATCGGGGCAGGCGGGCCGGTCGATCAGAGTACCCCGCCATGGACTGCGTATGTCGCAGGCAGTGCACCAGGCGTTGAGATGCGTGCCGTGCATGTGCAGCACGCGGTTCGCCCCGGCGCGTTCGTGCAGATCGTCGACATTCTGCGTGACGATCAACAACTCGCCGCTCCATTCGCGGTCCAGCTTGGCCAGCGCCTCGTGCGCGGGGTTCGGCTGCTTCGTCTGGATCGCTTCGCGGCGCATGTCGTAGAAGCGCAGCACAAGCTCCGGATCGCGTTCGAACGCTTCGGGCGTGGCGACATCCTCGACCCGGTGCTGCTCCCACAACCCGCCTTCCGCGCGAAAGGTGTCGATGCCGCTTTCCGCGCTCACGCCAGCGCCGGTGAGAATGACGATATTGCGTATGTCGGATCGGTCGGCCATGCGGACGTTCAAGCACAGGCGAGCGGGGAGTGGCAATGGCGCGGATCGGTATAATCGGGAGCGAAGGAGCAATGGGCGCGGCCCTGATCTCCGTCGTGGAGCGATCGGACCACGAATTATCGGGCGGGATCGATCGCGGTGGCGATCCGGCAGGGCTTGCCGACCGGTCGGACGTGCTGGTGGATTTCAGCGCGCCCCAGGCATTGGACGCCAATCTCCACGCGGCGATCGGGGCAGGCATTCCGCTGGTGATCGGCACTACCGGGCTGGAAGCGCGCCACCATCAGGCGATCGACAATGCCGCGCGCGCGGTGCCCGTGCTTCAGACCGGCAACACCTCGCTCGGCGTGACGCTGCTTGCCCATCTGGTGCGCGAGGCGGCTGAGCGTCTGGGGCCGGACTGGGATATCGAGATTCTGGAAATGCACCACCGTCGCAAGGTCGATGCACCCAGCGGCACCGCGCTTCTGTTGGGCGAGGCGGCAGCTGAGGGCCGCGAGATTACGCTGGCCGAGAATTCGGAACGGGGGAGAGACGGCCAGACCGGCGCGCGGGCGGAAGGCGCGATCGGCTTCGCCAGCCTGCGCGGCGGCACCGTGGCGGGCGAGCACAGCGTGATTCTGGCGGGCGAGGAAGAGCGCATCACTCTGTCCCACAGCGCCGAAAACCGCTCGATCTTCGCGCGCGGTGCCATCCGCGCGGCGGGCTGGCTGATCGGGCGCGAGCCGGGGCGGTACCGGATGGACGACGTCCTCGGCCTCTGACGCGCATGACCAAGGACCAGATCTTCGAATTCTTCCGCCGCTTGGCGGAGGACAACCCCGCGCCCGAGACCGAGCTCGAATACGGCAATGCCTACCAGCTCGTCGTGGCCGTGGCGCTCTCCGCGCAGGCGACCGATGTCGGCGTCAACAAGGCGACCCGCGCGCTGTTTCGCGAAGTCGAGAAGCCGCAGCAGATGCTCGACCTGGGTGAAGAGGGGCTGAAGCAGCATATCAAGACGATCGGCCTGTTCAATTCCAAGGCCAAGAACGTGATCGCGCTCTCGCAGCTTCTGGTCGACGAATACGGGGGCGAGGTGCCCGGCACGCGCGAGGATCTCGTCCGCCTGCCCGGCGTGGGGCGCAAGACTGCCAATGTCGTCCTCAATTGCTGGTTCGGTCAGGAGACTTTCGCGGTCGACACGCACATATTGCGCGTCGGCAATCGCACCGGCCTCGCCAAGGGCAAGACGCCCGATCAGGTCGAAGCCAAGCTGGAGAAGCGCGTTCCCCAGCCCTTCCGCCTGCATGCCCATCACTGGCTGATCCTGCACGGCCGCTATGTCTGCAAGGCACGCACGCCCGAATGCTGGCGCTGCCGGGTGGCGGATCTGTGCAGTTATCGGAAGAAGACTCCGGAACCTGCCCGCAAGGCGCCGGTTCGAAAGGAGTAGGCTTCAAACGGCGAAGCCGCCTTTCAAGGAGACGACCGATGCTCCGCCCCGTACTTTACTCCGGCTTCATCTCGGCAAGCCTCGCGCTGATATCGGGCTGCGCCCCGCTCGGCACCAGCCGCACCTTTGTGAGCGATGCACGCCCCGCCGCTGCGGTGGGCGAGGCGCAGCGCTGCATAAACACCTCGCTGATCTCGCGCCAGACGGTTCAGGACGACCGCACCATCGATTTCCGGCTGGGCTCGACCATCTATCGCAACACGCTCCCCTCGCCCTGCCCGCGCTTGGGATCGCTGCGCTCGATCGCCTACGAGCCGCTGGCCGGTCAGTTATGCGCCAATCAGACGGTCCGCGTGATCGATCCGATCGACGGCGGCGCATCGCGGGGTGCTGTCTGCGGTCTCGGCGATTTCGTCCCGGTCGAATATGTCGATCGGACGAAAGACGCGATGGGCTCCTGATCCCTAGACGTCGTCCGCCGAGATCATCTCCGCGCGGTCCAGCTCTCCCGTCATGCTCGCCACCGTCACGGCCACCGCCGCGTCACCGCTGACATTCGTCGTAGTGCGCATCATGTCCATGATCCGGTCGATCCCCGCAACCAGAGCGATGGTTTCGAGCGGCACGCCGACCGCGCCGAACACCAGCACCATCATGATCAGGCCGGCCCCCGGAATGCCCGCCGCGCCGATCGCGCCCAGCGTGCCGAGGATGGAGATCAGGAAATAATCGTTCCAGGTCAGGTCCACGCCGAAGGCCTGTGCCCCGAAGATCGTGGCGAGGCCGAGATACATGGCCGTGCCGTTCATATTGATCGTCGCGCCCAGAGAGATCACGAAGGCCGCGACAAGGCGGTGACGCGCGGGGATCAGCGCCTCGCCGAAACCGGGCATGAAGACCATCGCCGCCCCGATCCTTGCAAAGACCAGGGCGAAACCCAGGACTTGCGAGGTCAGCAGGGCGGTGAGGTCGATCATGTCAGGACCCGATGGTCGCGACGGTCCGAAGGTGCGCCTTGCGATGAACCTCGTTGTGGGAAATCACCGAGGTCATGGGGCTGACCCGTTCCAGCATGTTGCGGATGAAACTGCGGGCCTCGGGCGCGACCAGGATCGCGGGCCAGCGGTCTTCGGCGGCATGCATCTGGATGGTGCGACGGGCTTCCAGAACGAATTCCTGGATCCGCTGCGGGGCCATGATCAGGTTCTTGTCGTCGCCGTTGATGCGGATCGCGTCCATGAACTCCTGATCCCATTTCTGCGACAGGGTGATCACCGGGATCGACCCGTTTTCGTCGGTCAGCGCCTTGCAGATCTGGTTCGACAGGCGGCGGCGCACGTGTTCGACGATATTGACCACGTTCGAGGTGCCGCGCTTGGCCTCGGCCACGGCCTCGACGATCAGCGGCAGGTTGCGGATCGAGACACGTTCGTTCAGCAGCCCCTGCAGCACGTGCTGGATCAGGATCGCGGGGCTGGACCCCATTTCCCCGATCAGCTTCTGGTAATCGCGGTCCAGCGTCTCGATCAGGTGCTGGGTTGCGCCATAGGTCAGCAGGTCGGGCATATGTTCCTTCACCACCTCGGTCAGATGGGTGGTGATGACGCTTTCGGGATCGACGACGGTATAGCCCTGCCGCTCGGCCTCGCTGGCCTGATTGGGCAGGATCCACAGCGCATCCAGACCGAAGGTCGGATCCTTCGCCGCCTCTCCGGCCATCTGAAGCGGGTTGTCGGCGGGGTTCACCACCATCATGCCGTTCGGCCGGACCTCTCCCCTTGCGACTTCGACCCCCTGCACCAGAATGGCATAGGTGTTCATCGGCAGCGCCGGTTCGTCGGTGATCCGCACCGAGGGCAGGACAAAGCCGAATTCGCGCGCAAAAAGGTTGCGCAGCGACTTGATCTTGCCCGGCAGCGCCGCGTCCGAGGCCGACATCAGCTGCACCAGCGATTCCGACATCTCAAGCCGCAGGTCGTCCAGCTTCATGGTGGACTGCACGGTGTCTTCCTTGGCCTTGGCAGTCTCGCGGGTCTTCTCGATCTCGGCGCGGCGCTTGGCCTCGGCGGCCTTGTCTTCCTGCTGGCCGATGTAATAGCCCAGCCCCGCCATCAGCCCGCCAAGCGCCAGGAAGACGATCAGCGGGAAACCCGGCAGAAGACCCATAGAGGCCAGCAGACCGGCGGCCATGTACAGCGCCTTGGGAAAGCGCGACAACTGGCCCAGCACGGCCTCGTTCGCGGCGCCTTCGGTGCCGCCCTTGGTGACGATCAGACCAGCGGCCAGCGACACGATCAGCGCGGGGATCTGGGTCACCAGACCGTCACCGATGGTCAGCGTGGTATAGGAATTCGCCGCGTCCCCGACCGACAGATCATGCTGAAGCGGCCTCGTGTTCGTCGATCAGGCCCGCGCCCAGGTCGGCGTCGATCGCCATCTGCTTGCCGGGCATACTGTCTAGGCTGAACCGCGCGCTGACTTCCGCGATCCGGGTCGAACCCTTGGTAATCACAAGGAAGTTGATCACCACGAGGATGGCAAAAATCACGATCCCGATGACGAAATTGCCCGAGACGATGAAGCGCGAAAATCCTTCGATCACGCCACCGGCCGCGCCGGACCCAGTGTGGCCCTCGGACAGGATCAGCCGGGTCGAGGCAACGTTCAGCGACAGCCGCAGCATGGTCACCACCAGCAGCAGCGTCGGGAATGAGTTGAAGTCCAGCGGGCGCGGAATCCACAGCGCCACCATCAGGATCAGCACCGACAGCGCCAGCGAAATCGCCAGGCCGAAGTCCAGGATGATCGGCGGCAGCGGGATGAACAGCACAGCCAGGACCAGCACGACACCAAAGGCAAAGCCGATGTCGCGGTTCTTCAGGCCCAGGGCGAACATCTGTCCGCCGCCGTTGGTGTTTCCGATCAGATCGCTGTTGGCCATGGATCAGGACCCCCGGCTGAGATTGGGCAGGATCGGAGACAGCTCTCCGGTCCCGAAAAGGGTGCGTCCGCTGCTGCCGTCCTGGCTTAGATCCGCCGTCCAGAAGGCCCCCGTGTGGGGCTTGCTGGGGGCGGGGTCGCGGCGGGTTGCGCCGACCAGGGCGCGCAGGCGGTCAAGTTCGGCATTGGCGACGGCGACGTTGCGGTCCAGCCGGGCCAGATAGGCCTGGCCAAGCTCCTCCGTGCGGGAATGATAGGCGGCGGCGGCTTCGCGCCAGCTGCCCTTGGCGCGGTACAGCCGCGCCAGGTATTTTGCCGCATATTCGACATTTCTGGCAGGATTGAAGCCCTCGGTCACGCTGTCAAAGGCATCAGGATGCCAGAGCATGTTGATCTGCATGCAGCCCACGTCGATGGACTTCACCCCGGCCTGTTGCTGCGCGGCGACCCAGGCGGTTGCCTCGGCTTCGGTTTCGAAATACTTGCCCCGGCCTTCGGCATTCGCGGCATAGGGCCAGACGGTCAGCTCTCCGTCGCGGTACAGGCCGCTCTCCTGCAACCCGTTCGGTCGGCTTGTAGAACCCGGCCCATTGTGCAGATGCCTGAGATGACAGAACTGTCAGTCCTGTCAGAAATGCGGCAAACAGACCCCTGCGCATCACACCGTCCCGCTTGCGATCAGGTCAAAAACCCGGTCCGACAGGGTCTTGACCGTGGAATAGATCAGCGGCGTGGCGATCAGCAGCACCACGAAGATCGCGGCGATCTTCGGTACGAAGGTCAGGGTCATTTCCTGGATCTGGGTCAGCGCCTGGAAGAACGCGATGACAAGCCCCACGGCCAGCGCCACCCCGAGGATCGGAGAGGATGCCAGCAGCACCGTCAGAAAGGTATCCGACAGGATGTCATATGCGTCTGTCTCAGTCACGTCACCCCGCTTTGCCCGCGCCCCGGACCTCGGGGACGCGCGTTCAGATCACTCAGATCGGCATCTGCATGATCTGCTGATAGGCCTCGACCAGACGGTCGCGTACGGAAACCGCAAGCCGCAGCGTGGTTTCCATTTCCATCGTCGCCTCGACCACCTGCTGCGCCGACACCTCGCCGACCAGACCGGCCTGCTGGACCTGCTCGGCCTCGCGCACGGTGGTGACGGTATTTTGCGCGGCATTGCGGACCAGTTCGGCAAAGTTGACGCCGGCGGTTTCCTCGGGCGACGCGATGGCCCCTGCCCCGCCCTGCAGCTTGCTGGACGATCCATAGGCGTTGTTGACCAGGCCCGTGGTGATCAGCTTGTCCATTGCTCAGCCCTTACTTCAGCAGATCGATGATCTGCGACCGCATGCGACGTGCGGCCTCGAACATGTTCATGTTGGCTTCATAGCTGCGGGCCGCTTCGCCGGTCGATCGAGGCGACATGCACCGTCGACACCCCGGTTTCGCGATTGACCATTTCCTCGAAGGTGATGGTCTTGCGGCGATAGGGATCTTCGCCCGGCGAGGCCCCGACCGACGAGGCGTTCGCGACGTTTTCCGACACGACCTTCAGCCGCTCGCCCTGGGCCAGCATGCCGCTGGCGGAAATATCAAGGATGGACTTCAACGGATCCATGTCTGCCCCCTACCCTATCTGACGCCCGTTGCGGCCAGCGTCAGAAGCTCGTGCCCCTTGCGATACAGCTGCGCCGCCAGGCGATAGTTTTCCGACACCTCGGTTGCCTTGATCGTCTGCTGTTCCAGCGCGACGTTGTTGCCATCCAGCGAGGTCTCGTAGGCATCCGGGTCTTCTACCTGGGAAATGCCCTCGACGCGGGATCCGGACAGGCCACTGATGTGGCGGCTGTTGGTGGTGCGCACGCCGGAGGCTCCGGTGCTGCGCAGCACATCGGCAAAGGGGGTCACATCCTGCGACTTAAAACCGGGCGTGTCCGAGTTGGCCACGTTCTGCGCGATCACCTGCTGGCGCGCGCCAAGCCAGTTCATCCGGTTGGATGCGAGATTGAAGAAGGACAGGTCGCTCAGCCTCACAGCAAGGTTTCCTTTTCATTCAACCAAGGATATACTTAATTGATGCTAAGATTAGCATGAATAAAATCGCAAGAGCAATGGATAGTTATCATGAAGACGGCATTCTCTCAGCTTTCTACCCTTGCTCGGACATCCGAAGCAGCAAGAATAGCGGGTGAGGTCAGCGCCATCGTCGGCCTGACCCTGACCGTGGTCGGATTGAACCGGGCGCTTGGCATCGGTCAGCGCTGCACAATCCATGGGCGAAAGGGTCCGGTCCTGGCCGAGGTCGTCGCGGTATCCTCCGCCGGCACCCAGGTCCTGCCCTTCGGCAACTGGGATGGCGTGACGATTGGCGACCGGGTCGAGATCTCGACCAGTGGTGAAACCATCCGCCCCGACCTCAGCTGGATCGGCCGGGTGGTGAACGCGCTTGGCAAGCCGATCGACAATATGGGCACCCTGCACGAAGGCCCCCTTGCCTGCGCGCCCAAAGCCGCTCCGCCGAACGCCTATGCCCGTCGCCGTGTTGGCGACCGCATCGACACCGGCGTGCGCGTCTTCGATGTGTTCACACCGCTGTGCCGCGGTCAGCGCATGGGGATCTTCGCCGGCTCGGGCGTTGGTAAATCTTCGCTGCTGTCGATGATGGCGCGCCGCGCTCAGGCGGATGTCATCGTCGTGGGTCTGGTCGGCGAACGCGGGCGCGAGGTGCAGGACTTCATCCAGAAGGACCTGGGCACCGAAGGTCTGAACCGGTCCGTGATCGTTGTGTCCACCGGGGACGAACCGCCGCTGATGCGTCGGCAGGCCGCCTGGACCGCGACCGCCGTGGCCGAATACTTCCGCGACCAAGGGCTGCACGTTCTGCTGCTGATCGACAGCGTCACCCGCTTTGCCATGGCGCAGCGCGAGATCGGATTGGCCGGGGGCGAGCCGCCGACCTCCAAGGGCTATCCGCCGACCGTCTTTGCGGAGCTTCCGCAGCTTTTGGAACGCGCCGGACCGGGCACTGGTGAAAAGGGCGACATCACCGCGCTTTATACCGTTCTGGTCGATGGCGATGATATGAACGAACCGATTTCCGACGCGGTGCGCGGGATCATGGATGGTCACGTTGTGTTGGATCGTTCGGTCGCGGAACAGGGGCGCTATCCGGCGGTCAACCTTCAAAAGTCGATTTCGCGGATGCTGCCCGATTGTCACAACCCCGGTGAATACGCGGTCCTGCGCGCGGCGCGTCGGGCGCTGGCCCGTTATTCCGACATGGAAGAACTGATCCGCATCGGGGCCTACCGCGACGGTTCGGACAGCGAGATTGACGCAGCAATCCGTTTCGCCCGTCCGGCCGAGAACTTCCTGACCCAGGGCAAATCTGAAAGCACGACGTCCGATCAGGCCTTCGCGAAGCTTTACGAACTTCTTGGCCACGCCGGGATCGAGGTCGAGACCCCGAAAGAGGGATGAGTTGACAGCTGTCAACTTCACGCCGCCTTCCGGGCGAGCGCAGTCAACAAGGGGAGCGGTGAGAAATCACCCTCCCCTGCTTTTTGCGCAAGCGTTCGGAAATAGGCCCCGGGATTCGCAATTTCAGAGATGCGTTGAACCAACACAGCCACAGTTGCTGCCGCATTCTCGGGTCCCATGGTCTGGCACGCCTTGGCCCAGTTCTGTGCATCAATGCCAACCATTGGGGCCACGCTACAGATGGCATACAGATAATCGCTCCAATCCCTGACAGGTCGGTCGAAATAGGCTGTGACATCGGGGCAGGAGGTTAGAACCATCCCCAGGTCCGGGGCTTTCTTATCAGGTATATCTTTATCTGATTTCTGATAGTGGCGCTCATTTTGCGCGGGGTTGCCGCTCAGTTCCGCTGTTTTCGTCTCGGTTTTCACCTGGATGTCCACGGTGTTTTCCACCTGCGGATCGGTGGTGATCTGTGTTCCAAGGCGGGCGTGAATGTCGTTGATCAGAGTTGCCATCTGGTCGCGCATCTCGCGTAACTGATGATAGGACAGCTTCCTTCGCAGGACCTGGCGGGCCAGCTTTGTACGGTCGTCAACT
>LUMW01000688.1_pt1 | contig 12505 bp, 30 predicted proteins | sample 729761 | NCBI WGS metagenome assembly LUMW01 (sample SAMN03860302, study PRJNA289734) | marine metagenome | biome: seawater column; feature: ocean; material: water; isolation source: Red Sea water column Station 192 - depth 500m | place: Saudi Arabia: Red Sea | collected 2011-10-15 | depth 500 m
AGCGTCCACGCCGTGCGTTTCAAGCTGAGATCAACGGATTGAGAGCGCGAACAAGAAGTGTGGCATAAAAACCACACTTCTAAATAAAATAAAAAAATAATACAATTTCTAGTTGACATGCCCAGTAAACCGTGTATAATTGGCATAGTTAAACAAACAGATATCTAGAAAGGTTAGAAAAATGTCAAATCGAATGCCTGCGTCAATTATTAAGCATAAAGAAAAACTTGCACATATGTCTGATAAGGAATTAGCAAACAGACTCAAAGATTTTGATGAACGAAGATTACGTCAAATGGCTTGGAGACACGGCTACGGTAAAATGAGTTCACACTACCTAGATAGAGTTAGAAAAGTTTGAAGACACACCTAATCCTTGGGATTAGGTAACTCTTAAATTTTAGGGAAAGATTGGGAGTTGTTCGAAATTTCCCGCCCTAGCCTTGGGGATTGTTCCAAAACCGCCTAGTTAGGTAGTCTCGCCCAAAATTGCCGAAATCGACTTTTTTTATACGCCAGTTGCGAATCATTCTTAATTACATAATAAAAGAAATAAAATACAAAAATAATACGATTTCTAGTTGACATGCCTAGTAAACCGTGTATAATTGGCATAGTTAAACAAACAAACAGAAGGAGCCGAACCAATGGCTAAGATCAGAAACAAAGCAATGCGCGAATTTATAATGGCTGAATATAATCATTGCTGTGCTGTGTGTGGATGCGCGGATCACCGCTCTCTCCATATAGACCACGCTATTTCTCAGGATCATGGCGGACCCGATACGATTGATAACCTGCAGGTACTTTGTAATGTCTGCAATTCCTTAATCAAAGGTAACACTGACACACCTAAAATGAAGCCTCGACATCCCCAATATGATTGTCGAAAATGGGAGCGTCCACGCCGTGCGTTTCAAGCTGAGATCAACGGATTGAGAGCGCGAACAAGAAGTGTGGCATAAAAACCACACTTCTAAATAAAATAAAAAAATACTAACAATGCTTATATTATATATAGAGACAGAAAAAAACATCAACTAGAAAGGTTAGAAAAATGTCAAATCTTAATAATGAAATACTACTTGAGAATCTTTTTGAAGAGGCACTTGAGATAGGACTATCTGATGAAGCCGCTGAAATATGGGCTTTGGAAAAGTTTGAGGACACACCTAATCCTTGGGATTAGGTAACCGGTGGCTTAAATGTCACACAACACAATAAAATGCGTTTAGAGTGCATTTTATTGTTGACGTATACAGCGAATTGCTATACAATGCTTTTATTAACTTGATAGAAAGGACATCAGATGACAAGAAAACATTTTCAACTTATCGCAGACGCTCTTGTAGAAGCAAACGCCACTATTGAGCAAGTTAAGGTTATCGCTAAGCAATTGGCGACCACTAACCCACGTTTCAACACTGACCGCTTTATCCTAGCAGCTATGAATTGGGAGTAGCACGATGAACGATCAACTCACTATTAAAGAACAAATTAACGACCTTTTGAGAAGGCTTGCAATTCTTGAAAAACAAAACAATGAAAATACAGAAAAGCTAGAAAAAATCCTTCTAGATCAATGACTTAGCTGCTCAAAAGTAGTCTATCGAAACAGAAAGAGCTATAGAACTCGGCTCATTAGAACACAGATTTATAACAGTAGTATTACAGACTATTAATGAACAAAAAAAACCCTTATAGATCAAGGACTTAGGAGGCGCCCGGGGCCCGCTAAGTAGTTGATTTTAAAGGGTTTTTTTCGATTCTGTGACATTTTTACCACACCACAGAAAAAAAGTTTCAAAAAGCGTATTTTTTTATTGACTTTCTAAGGATAATCAATTATACTCTGGTTATTAAATAAGAGAGCAACTGGAGCCGTCAAACGGTTAGACAAAGGATTAGGAATAATGAAAAGTAATAGGTTACTGATGTTATTTGTTTTTGCTGTGTGGGCGTTGTTGCTTACATGGGTATACACAGATATAGCACACACTGCCGAAATTAAAGCAGATTTTAGTGAAATCCCCTACACTCCCCAAGATTGGGCAGAAACAGAACTTGCGCGGTTTGAATTTTTAGTACAACAAGCCGATGATTGGCTGGCCATTACCAGTGATCTTTCCATGCGTGTCATTGTATGTCGTGTAGCCAATTTTGCTATGAGTATAACTGCTATGAGCAATGCAACAGGTATTCCAAAAGAAACCTTATTAATAGCTATGCGAAAATTAATTAATCGCAATTTAATTAAAGTATCAGAACTAAGGCAAGACGATGTAATTATTGAAGCATACAATCAGAAAGCCGAAGTACAACTTAAAAGGTATCAAAAATGGTGCATTAATGAAGATGCACAGTGCGAAATTGAAAGGTAGCAAAATAATGATTAAATTTTCTCTCGGACTATTAACTACGTTCGCAGGTGTTGGAGCCATTGAAGGGACGCTCGGCTTTTTAGTAGGGACTCTAATTTCCCTTACTGGTATATTTTTGATGTTTTGGGCAATCCGAACTATGTACGAATAACAAAAAAATCCACATTTGACGCAATTTTTCCTTGACATTTCAGATAAAGGCGTATATACTTCTTTTATTATGTTTAAAACAAAGTCGAAATTAGAACGAAAACTAGACAACTGTAATCACACAATGGAGTTAGTGCGAACTCTAGTACCTATAGCAATTCTAATATTACAAGTAGTCATCTTAACTGAACTCTTGTGACATTTTTACCACACCCCGTAAAAAAACGTATAAACGAGAAAAAAACATCAAATAACTCTTGACATTTAGTTAATTAATGATTATATTATATATAGAAGATAACAAAAGGAAAAAACCATGATTGACTTTGATAAACTCGAACTTAGTGACATCGAGCTTTTAACCTCTAACGAATTAGAAGAAGTTAAAAGCGTACTTTCTATTAAGAACGCTTTACTTGCAGAGCGTGAAATTGATTTGCTTTACGCAGCGGAAAGCGCGTTAGAAAGTAAAGATTACGGTGACTACGACGGAGGATATTAAAAGCGCATTAAATGCGCTTTTTCCTTGACATTTCAGATAAATGCGTATATAATCTACCCATGATTAACACAAACAGAAAGAAAGAAAATGCCATATATTGAGCAAAATAGACGAGAAGAAATAATTATTGACGGGGATACTCCCCAAAACGAAGGCGAATTGAATTACGCCGTTACTTATGCTATCAATGAGTATTTAAACAACAATGTTTTAACTTATGCAACACTAAACCAAGCAATAGGGGTTCTTGAGTGTGCCAAATTGGAACTTTACAGACGCATGGCGGCACCTTACGAAGACGAAAAAATTAAAAGTAACGGCGACGTTTACAAAGGTGCAGCGATATGAGTTATAATCCAAAAATTTATTCAGCAAGTAAAATTTGGCATGCTAAAAAATGGCTTAAATTACGAGACGAGGAAAATTTCAATATTATTTCTAAATGGATTAATATCCCTTGTGGAACACAAGAAAACCCAACAGGCGCAAAAAAGTTAAGCAACTTACAGAAACGCCAACTTTGGACTAGTTGTGCAAAAGAAGTAAAACACGCAGACTTGCTTGTTGCGTATACTGAAGAAGGAGAAGATCAACGTGGAGTATTGGTGGAAATTGGTGGCGCATTATCAAGTGAAACTCCAGTTTATCTTATGGGCGATTGCGCGTCATTCCGAGTATGTGAACATAGCGATGTTGCGTTTGTTCACCACCCTTTGTTCCATCGTATAGTTAGCCAAGACTATACTTTGGGATATTATGAGGCTGTCAATCACTGGAATCAAACATTTGGAATTAAACACGCTTTACTTCATCGTTACTTAGCAAGCCGTCAAAAGGAAAACAGAAAAATTTTCCTTTAAAACCAATGACTTAGGAGGCGCCGGCCGCCGCTAAGTAGTTGATTTTAAAGGGTTTTTTGGAACAAAAAAAATTCACATTTGACACATTTTTTCCTTGACATTTCGGATTTGAGTCTATATAATTAGGACTTATCAGAAAGGAGCAAACACGTTATGAACGTAGCAAATCGATTTATTAATAGACTGACCAAAATCGGAATCGATGTTGAGTTGACTGGAAACTATCCTTGGGTATATCTATGGAAAGTGAATGGTGTCTCAGTCAATGAGACTTATATGGCAGAACACGGCTTCACAGCATTCTGGCAACCCATTAGGGCTGACCAAGAAATTCGATTCAGTGATAGGCGTGAAGTGTTTAAAATGATAAGGAAGATGATTGATGGAAACTGTAGCTAAGTAGTTGATTTTAAAGGGTTTTTTGGAACAAAAAAATTCACATTTGACACATTTTTTCCTTGACATTTCGGATTTGAGTCTATATAATTAGGACTTATCAGAAAGGAGCAAACACGTTATGAAATGGTACGAAAAATTTGCTAATTGGATTTCCACAAGAGGCGGAAAGCGTGTTATGTACAGGCCAAATGAAACAGGTCAACCAGCAAAGTATTTGGAACGCTTTTACATTGTTAAAACGCCTTTTATTGAAATAATGCTTCACCGTTTTTTCATGAGTGATGCAGGCGAACTTCACGATCATCCTTGGCATAGCTTTGGTTGGATACTTGCAAAAGGTTACAACGAAACGGTACTGGATAAGAATAACCAAGAAATTACCTATTTTCGGTCTGTTGGTTACTTTGGCGCACGAAGTGCAAAAAGTTTTCATCGTGTACAATTACTTGCAGACGGAGTAGGAACTACTTGGACGGTCTTTGTTACTCTCAAACGTCACAAGAATTGGGGATTTTTGACGACTAAAGGTTGGATACCTTTTAACCATTATTTTAAAAGTAATGGAACGCTAGAAGTTCAAGAACTACCACAACACTACGAAGGTTGGGTATTTCCTAGAAAAGTAATGACACCATGAATACAGCTCAATTACTAATACACGCTAATATAGCGAGAAATAAAGCCAAAGCACCTTACACTAACTATAGTGTGGGAGCTGTGGTTGAGTGCCAAGATGGGTCGTTATATTATGGCGCTAATATTGAAGCGTCATGCTCATCTTGTGGAATCTGTGCGGAAAGATTAGCGTTAGCAAATGCAGCAATGAATGGTAAACAACCAAAGACAATCGCAATTATTGGCGACGCAAAAAGCCCACTAACACCATGTGGAACTTGTCGCCAATTTATGATCGACTTTACTCCTTTAAAAGTTATTCTTGCGAATACTAAGGGAAACACCAAGTTTACTACAGCAAACAAACTTTTACCTTTAAAATTCGAGAGGAGGAAAAAACAGTGAATAATGGGCTACTTAGAAAAGAACAACTAAGACATGAACACATGATCAACCACTTGTGGCTAGAAATGAATAATGTTAGCTACAAAGAGCGAAAAACACTTGACAAACGCATACAATACCATGTAAAATGCGTTAATAACATCAAGAAAGGAAAAATAACAAAATGAGACAAGGTGGATTTAAACCCAAAAGTCACTCAAGCGGTACTTATTGGGTACGGGCAAATGCGAATACAGGAAACGAAAACTCAAAAGAGGTGGAAACGCTTGACGACTACGCGTCACCATACGCGCTAAAAGTTGCTAGAAATATAGGTCGAATAATCGGCGTTGTTATTTCCGCGTTTCTTATTTGGATCGGATTCAAAAACAAAATTACAGGAAGCGAAGACTGATGATTAAACCAACTATATTTTTCGTGATTGATACCGAAACTTGCCGTTTCGACGGTATGGTATTCGACATTGGTTGGAAAGCAATAGATAGAAAAGGACGCGAGTACTCGGAAGGTTCTTACTTATGCGCGGATGTATTAGAAACTGATACACCATTTTACCGCAAGAAAATAGCTAAATATTGGTATAAAGCAAATAGAACCATTACTGTTGCTAAATTTGCAACTGTGCGAAATATCTTCAACCAAGAAATATCACGATTGCAAAACAAAGGGCATCGTTGTGTTGCTTGCGCTTACAATGCAGCTTTCGACATTAGAGTGCTTGACAAAACCAGCAAAGCACTAGTTGGGAAGCGTTCAAGGTTCGTTAAATCAAGGCGTGTTGCTTGGCTGGACATTTGGCTATTTTGGGCACAATCTTGCCCACAGGCTGCGAGAAATATGCCCAAACTAAAAAGCGGAAGAATTAAGACCACGGCAGAAGCTGTTGCTCAATTCGAGATTAGCAAGACTTATGAACACTTGCACGAAGGTTTAGCAGATGCGAAAAGCGAAGCTCAAATACTACAAACTATTTTAAGACGCAAGAAGAAAATTCCGTTCAATGAAATAGGCGCAAGATGTTCGCGCATTGCTAATGAACGATTAGGAATAATCGAGCCCGAAAAGAAAGTAAAAGCTGCTTAAAAAAATTCCGCTTTCACTATTAGTCATAACGATAACAAAAAATTGTCGTTATGACAATTTTTTTCTAAAAAGTTCCGAAAAACCCTTATATATCAAGGACTTAGGAGGCGCCGGAACCCGCTAAGTATATGATTCTAAAAGGTTTTTTGAATTTCAGTTACGAATCATTCTTAATTGCAATTAGTGTGGTATTTTTACCACAACCAGAAAAAAAGATACAAATAATATCTTTTTTTGTTGACTTTTACGATAAAACAATTTATAATCTATACATGATTAAAAACATTTACAAGTTAAGAGATATGGTTAATGGGGGTATCAGAAAATGATGTTAACAACTCAGTTGCAGCAGGAGAAGGACGTCTTCCGTTTGGTACTGGAGGATAAGGTGGATGACTTGAAGGCTCTATTGCCGGAAGATCAGCGTGATCGTTTGGATGATTTCCAGACTGATCTGAACAACGCTACGTTCGACTTGGGTCGCCGTTTGCAGAACGAGTTCAACCAGGCTCAACGCATTTTGGATGAACAGGACTTCAGCTTCTTTGAAGATCCTGACCGTGAGCGTAAGAAGATGTTCGCTGTTAACCACGTGAATCAGAACCCACTGTTGGAGGATGGTGTACGCAACCTGATGTTCGCAGTCTATGATGACAAGGATCCGTATGAAGTAGTCCGCGATTTCTTGATTGGTCATACTAGCACTGGTACGAAGGTTGACCGTGTCCGCCACTTGGTAAACGATTTGGAATGGAGCGTAACTGAAGAATGACCTACAAGCAGGCAATCGAAAAAGGCAATGAACGCAAAGTTCTAAACTACGTCGACAACGAAACCCCTCGAAATTATTTCGTGGATCAATACGCTAACCGTGACCAAGTCGATCTTTATGTTGAGGACCTGCTTGCTCTTATTCAGAAGATGGAAGAAGAGAATGGAGTTTAATGATAAAGCCAGACAGAGTTTAGCATGGGGAGGCCCATGTTGAATAGAGAAATTAATTTAAAAAAAGTTCCGAAAAACCCTTATATATCAAGGACTTAGGAGGCGCCGGCCGTCGCTAAGTAGTTGATTTTAAAGGGTTTTTTGAATTTCAGTTACGAATCATTCTTAATTGCAATTAGTGTAGTATTTTTACCACAGCCAGAAAAAAAGATACAAATAATATGTTTTTTTGTTGACTTTTACGATAAAACAATTTATAATCTATACATGATTAAGAACATTTACATATTCGATTTAGACCAGACGGTTATCGACAGCTCGCACAGAAATCCAACTAATTCCGATGGTACACTCAACTTTCAAAAATATTTCAAATTGCGAACTCGCAGAAACATTTTTAAAGATAAGTTGTTGCCTTTGGCTAATATTTTTAAACAAGTCAATACCGATGAGAATTATGTGATTATTGCAACAGCTCGCACTATAGATTACGATGATATTGACTTTCTAAAATTAAATGGCTTAATCCCCAATAAGATTATTAGTCGCCGATGGGTGGTCGATAATTCACCAGACGCGGAATTAAAGTCTAAAAAGCTAAAGCAGCTCTTTAATCTTAAACAGTTTAAAAATGTTCCTAAGATTATGTTTGACGATGCTCCGTCAGTCATCAGTAAGATGAGAGAAATCGGAATCACTACTTTAAATTCTATTAAAATTAACGAAAGGCTACAACAAAATGTTTGATCTTGACAACTTAGAAAATCTTGACGGCGCAAAGTGGTTAAAGATTTTTATTGACGTTAATCGCATCTATGCTTGGTTTGGAGGCGCAACAGTTTTCATTTATAATAACAACTTAGACAATAACGAAGTATTTACAATTAATCTGCAGAACTGCAAGAATAGTCGAGAAGAACTCGAGTATGTGCAAACACAAATTGAAACTCACGAAGATGAAATTTCAGCACAAGAAAGCCGGTATTAGTTCTAAAAAACCCTTATATATCAAGGACTTAGGAGGCGCCGGCCGTCGCTAAGTAGTTGATTTTAAAGGGTTTTTTGAATTCCAGTTGCAATTAATTCTCAATTGCAAAGATGTGACATTTTTACCACAGCCTTAAAAAAGTTCTAATTAAATGCATTTTTTTATTGACTTTTCTATCTTAATCACCTATACTCTGTTTAGTTATTAAGGAGTAAGGAAATGTCCCGAATTTCATCTATAATTAAAATTCGTAAACCTCGCAAGAAGCCACGAACAGGCTTTTATCTTTTTGTGAAGGATAGCCCTTTTAAACCGCGAATTATTCACAACAAAAAGTTGTATAATCGCAAAAAAAGGCTTGACATTTCCAAACTTATTTGATACAATAACTATAATGTCAACGCCAAATAGAAAGGAAAATATTATAATGGCAGAAACATCAAAAAGAGTCGTCAACTATACTGACGAAATGACCGCGGGAATAATCTCAGCGTATCGTGACGGAGTTGATTTAGGAGAAATTGCTACTTCAGTCGGCAAGACTATTCGTTCAGTTCGCTCCAAACTGGTTCGAGAAGGCGTTTACATCGCTAAAGAGAAGCCACCCGCAAAAAAGAGTGAAGAGCCAACTAAAAAGGAGTTGCTTAGTAAGTTGGATGAGGTTACACCTTTCGAGGTTAATGGCTTCATGGGAGCTACCAAGGCAGCAATTAGCGACTTGATTAGCTATCTCTCAACCACTCGGCAATAATGCCTCAATCTTCGTAGAGGTGAGCGAAATAAAATAAATCGCCTCTAAGTTTCCAATAGGATGCACAAGGATAGGAAGCACTTTTGAGTTTACATCCACTCACTATGTCACCATTCAAGAAGACTCCAAAAGCATTTTACTTTTTGTCTTTTTAGTAAAATGTGGCTGTCGAGACTCTCCTTGTGTTTCCGCTTTATTTAACAAAAAAAGGAAAAAATTATGGCTATTATTAAGTTTCCAGAAAAACCAAATAGATACGGCATTACTCCAAGTATAGCGCAAGAATTAATTGAGATGGGGTATAATCCAAACAATCCTCTTGACTTACAAAAATGGCGTTTAGATTATTTAGAAGGAATCGATCCAGATGGCAACACGTAAAGGAATTAACATAGTTCAAAAAAGCGTAAAAAAACGCACATCAATCGGGCGAAGTGTGCGCTCACGTCCTACAAGTAAAAACGCCAAGCGACAATGGAAAAAATATCAAGGTCAAGGCTAAAAAGTTCCGAAAAACCCTTATAGATCAAGGACTTAGGAGGCGCCCAGGGCGCCACTAAGTATATGATTCTAAAAGGTTTTTTTTAGATTTTGTGACATTTATATCACACTAGAAAAAAACGCAAACAACGCATTTTTTTATTGACATTTTAGGTTTATCTCTGTATACTCTATGTAATATTAGACATTGGAAAAGGATATGTAAAAATGAAAAAAAATTTTGGCACTAAAATAGGCGTTTGTCCTATTTGTAAAATTAACTGTTGGGATAGCTGCGAAGGCAAGCCAGCTATTTTTCCGTGCGGTGTAAAAACAAAACAATGAAAATATGAAAAAACTAGATTTAATCCTTCTAGATCAATGACTTAACCACGGGGCGCTAACCCCTTGATTTTAAAGGATTTTTTTAGGCTAACCAGTAAGCATAGATTAATCCGCCTGCTGCTACGCTAACTAATACCGTATTAGTCACAATTAAAGCAGCTTCACGCCAAATTATGCTTACAAATAGCCATAAAAACGAACCTAAAATTAAGATAAGCGCCCCTAGTGGGTAAATTCCGAGAGAATTAACCGCCGTTCCGACAATTAATACTCCCGTAGCTATCCACTTGAGCAACTTAATGTGGTAATTGACCAGCAAATGTTGCACAATAAATCCCCAAGCTAACTAGTTTCATTACACATGACCGATAAGACTTGCTAATTTCCTCCGCGGTCTGTCGTAATGCTCTCTGCGCCCCACTACTAAGGTACTTCTCTACCAACTGGTATGTATCCTCATAAGACCAACGAGATGTAGTTCCTACTTCGCTCATTATTCCATCTACAGTTTTAGAGGCAAGATCATCACGATGCTCAATTGCTTTTGGAATTTGAAAAGTTGGATCATCAAGTAACTCTAAAATATCGCTTTTTTTCTTGGCAGCTATTGCGAGCAAGCGATCACGAAACTCTTGAGGATACTTCTTTGTCCCTCGTGATAAATTAAACGAGCTACTTAGCATAACCAAATTTTCCCACTCGTCAACTCCACCTCGTGCTATAGGAACGATATGATCAAGATGACAGTCCCAAAAGTCAACTGGACTGTTAATTATAGGACACATTTTACCCATTACAATCCAAGCAGCGTAACGATCTCTAGGAGGTCGAGCTTTTCGTACTTTGTTTGTTGGAGGTACTACTCCTTCTAATTTAAACGGCACTGTATGCCTTCCTTTCTGTATTAGTTTCTTTATTAATATTAGTCATCAGAGATTTTTATTTTATTGTTCTCTGTGTTTCTAATTGTAAAAAGGAGTATACACGCCTTTATCTGAAATGTCAAGGAAAAAGCGCATTAAATATGAATTTTTTTCTCAGTTGAGAATGATTCTTAATTGCTACAAAATTCCAAATAACCCTTATATATCAATGACTTAGAAAACGCCCGGGGCACCAAATTATCCTTATAAATCAACTACTTAACAATGTCCGGCCCAAGTGCAAATAATTCTCATTCGCATCTGGCCATGCTTGCAAGTAGATTTTCTAAGTAGATATTCTAAGTGGTCTTTCTAAGTAGATTTTTGATTGGTTTTTACTAGTAGAAAAATGAAGTAGAATTTTGATGCATAGTAGGAAAATGAAGTAGATTTTCTAAGTACATTTTAAAATAAAAAATTAAAAAAATTATTGTTAGTAAAAAATCTAAGTACTATTTTGATTGTTATAGCCCCCGACCCACCCTGGTATTATACCACACTTTTCAGTTTTAAGCAAGTAAAAACTGGATTTTCTATCTCATAATTGATTCAAATAAATCAAGAAGAATATGCGCCTTACGCAGAATGCGAAGGCGTTTTTTTCTTGCCTTTCAAATAGAATCGTGTTATTATAAAGACATAATGAAAGGAAAAACTAGAAAATGAAAGAATTAGAGGCAATATACAACGCTTACTCCACTTGGAATCTGGAAGAATTAGGTCTCGATTTGGACAAAGTACATGAGTGGTGGGTTAAATGGGATACTCTCCATGTAATCCGAACTAAGGGTTCTAAAATGGAGGAGTTTTTAGGTTCTTATTCGGATTCTTCGGATAACCCAGATGTTAAACGACCCGCTTGTCTTTCGATTGACAATGAGGAGGTATGGGACTTATAATGCATTTTTTACCACAATTTGTCGTAGAGATGCGAGGCAACCGATATGTCAATCGAAGGTTTCATTTTTGGGACGACGTCGGTCCTTGGCTAGTCTGGAAGTGGAAAAACGATTCCATTTTTAGCTTGCACAATGGTCAAAAATCTGGTAAGATTAGAAATCAAATGAGGGAACGGACCGCCTCAAGACTTGGTCCACCAACAAATTAGATGTAGGAGAAAAACAGCTATGGCTGAAACTAACTCAACTGCAACTAAAGCCCCAAACTACACGGACGAGATGACTGCCTCTATAGTTGAGCAGTACTCGAATGGGGTCGATCTTGACACTATCGCTGAAAGCGTAAGTAAAACGGTTCGTTCCGTGCGTAGCAAACTGGTTCGCGAAGGCGTTTATGTCGCCAAACCAAAGCCAGTAACTGCTAAGCGAGAGGGGCCTACTAAAAAGGAACTCTTGCGAAATCTCGAAGATACAGGGTTTAATACTGTTGGCTTCGAGGGCGCAACGAAAGATGCGCTAGTTAGGTTGTTGGATCTCGTCCATTAACTTAACCCCATGAGGGGGAAACTCGAAGAGAGGTAGCGTTCGCGTTACCTCTCTTTTTTTTAACCCTTAGTAGATTTTCGAAGTATCCCACCGGCGCACTTCGTGCGCACGTTAGTAGATTTTCTAAGTATCCCACCGGCGCACGAAGTGCGCACGTTAGTAGATTTTCGAAGTATCCCACCGGCGCACTTCGTGCGCACGTTAGTAGATTTTCGAAGTGTTACATATGGGGG
>LUMW01001437.1_pt1 | contig 12487 bp, 8 predicted proteins | sample 729761 | NCBI WGS metagenome assembly LUMW01 (sample SAMN03860302, study PRJNA289734) | marine metagenome | biome: seawater column; feature: ocean; material: water; isolation source: Red Sea water column Station 192 - depth 500m | place: Saudi Arabia: Red Sea | collected 2011-10-15 | depth 500 m
GCCTATACCAGCCCAATGTGGGTGATTATTCTGGCGCCTGCACTGATCCGCGAACGGACCTGGTGGCCACAGTGGCTGGCGGTCTCGCTGGGCTTTTTCGGTGCTTGCCTCGTGGTCAAACCAGGATTTGGCATGCACTGGGCGGTTATTCTGCCGCTGTTTGTCGCATTGCTGGTTGGCCTCAGGGATATCGTCACCCGCCGCATCGCGGCCACTGAAAACGCCATTGCCATACTGACGTTGGCTAATCTCATGACAATGCTAATTGCCGCTGTGCTTGCGCCGTTCGACTGGCAACCGATGCTGCCATCGATGTGGGCCGTTCTTGCCGGCGCCGGTGTACTTTTTGCTGTCTCACAGGTGATCATCGTGATGGCATTCAGGTACGCCGAAGCGGCTGTCTTGTCCACGCTCAAATACTCCGCGATACTGTTTGCAGTACTGTACGGTTACGGCCTGTGGGGTGATCTACCGGATCTTCTGGCGCTGGTGGGCGCGGTCTGCATCATCCTGAGCGGTATGGCCATCATCCGGTTTCGGCGCACACCCGACTGAACTTGAGATAATTGAGGACAAACATGCACGACCGTCTACTCGAACCGATTGAGATTGGACCGCGTACACTGCGGAACCGCATTTTCATATCGGCCCATGTGCCCGGGTTCGCCGATCAGGGTGCTCCCGGCAAACGCTATATCAGTTACCACCGACAGCGGGCTGCTGCCGGTGTCGCGATGCAGATTACGGGCGGCACTGCCGTACACCGTTCGGGCTTGCTTACGACCGCGCCCAGTACGCTGGTCAATCTGGACGACACTATCGTTCCTGGTTACCAGTCGCTGTCTGATGCGGTCCACGGTGAAGGCGGAACCATGCTCGCCCAGTTGGCCCATTCGGCCGGTACCCTGTCTGCTGAACTGCTGGGCCAACCGTCCTGGGCACCTTCACCGGTACGCAGTGCGCTTACCGGCAACGTCCCTCACGAGATGAGTTCAGCAGAAATCTCAGAGATTATCGATGCTTTTGTCGCAGCCAGCAGCCGGGTGCGGGCAGGCGGCCTGGACGGGATCGAACTCCTGTCGGCCTTTGGGTTTCTACCGCATGCCTTCCTGTCGCCCCTGAATAACCGGCGCACTGACGCCTACGGTGGTTCACTGAGAAACCGCATGCGATTCCTGTTGGAACTGATCGAAGCCTGCCGTCCTGCCATCGGCGGCGATCAGATCCTCGGTATCCGCATTCCAGGATCGGATATGGTACCCGGCGGCCTTGAGGTTGCCGACATGCAAACTGTTGCGCAGGCGCTTGAGAACACAGGTCAGGTGGATTACCTCAACGTCATCGCCTACAACAACTCACTGCGGTTTGGCCGGGCACTGCATTGGGCCGCCACACCAGCACGCCATGAAGTGTTCACCGAACTCTCCGGTCAGATCAAAACTGTCGTCAATCTTCCGGTACTGGTTGCCGGCCGCATCACACATCCCGATCAGGCCGAGGCCGTGATCGCCAACGGCCAGGCAGATATGGTAGCAATGACGCGCGCCCACATCACGGACCCGGAGATCGTTCGCAAAATCACCGAAGGCCGAACCGACGATATACGCCCCTGCGTGGGGGCCAACACCTGTGTCCGTGCCCGTTTTCAGGGACGCCCGGTTCGCTGCATGCACAATCCTTACGTTATCAGTCGCAAATCCGACCAATCACCGTCTTCATCCAACAACTTGCCGCTGATCACCGTGGTTGGGGCTGGACCGGCTGGCCTTGAGGCTGCCTTAACTGCCGCACAGCGGGGTTATCCCGTACGCCTGCTGGAACGCAGTCGCGAATGCGGGGGGCAACTCAGGTTGTGGAGCCGGGTTGAGTCGCAAAAAGAACTCGCGGCTATTATCGACTGGCGGGTCAGGCAACTGGACAAGCTCGGCATTCGGCCCGAGTTCAATCAAACCGTAACGACCGATCAACTCTTGAACAGCGATGACGGCATCATTGTGATGGCCACCGGCGCTGAAGCTGTACCGGACACTATCCCGGGCGATAGCAGCATTCGCCAGACCACACCGGTAGAACTGCTGAACGACCCTAGCTTGTTTACGGGTCGTATATTGATCCGTGACCAGGGTCGCGGTCTCAGTGCCCTGTGTGCTGCCGAAGCACTGGCCACACAGGGTAGCCACGTCATTGTGGTCACCGATGAACCCGCCGTCGGGCTGGATCTCGACCTTACGGTCCGCGTCCCAGCCTATGACCGCCTGCTGAACAGCGGTGTTGAGTTTCTGCCGAACCACACCGTCGCTGCATTCGAACAAGGGACCGTAAAACTCCAGCATGTCTTTACCGCACAGGAAACCGTGTTGGCATCGATTGATGCGCTGGTCGACGATCACATCATGCACCCACGCGACGAACTGATTAAAGGACTGACTGGATCAGATCGGGTTGTGCGATCCGTCGGTGATTGCATTGCGCCGCGTACTGTCGAAGCCGCCATACACGAAGCCGCCCAGGCTATCGCGCAACTAGAGCAGGCTTAAGCCAAATTTTCTAGATCGTGAGGACAAACTAATGCCACAGGTAATCGATATTCAGAAGGAAATGGACACCTGTACATTTCTGGAAGGTCGGCATATCGATACGCCGCCTGAAGAACTAGAAGCAGCTTTTGCAACGCTGGCAAACTACCGAGACGGCGGCGTATTCGCTGGCGGATTCTCCGGAGTCAGTCGCTGGGAACGGCACCGTAACGGTGATGAGATCGTCCACGTCCTGAGTGTCCGGCTGATGACAGTCACTCCCCAACCCACCGATCACACGAGGGCAGACGACCCAAACGAAACGGCCCGCAACCGATCACAAGGAACCTGACCCTCATGGCCACCCAAGTATTCGATTGGATCAAACATCACGCCAATCGAGCACCCGACACCATCGCCCTTACCGATATCCACAGTGACAGAAACTGGAGTTATGCCGAACTTAGCCAACGTATCGACCAGCTGGCGGGGTCACTGCAACAGTCGTTGGGTATCGAGCGCGGCGACCGCGTCGGAGTGCTGGCAGAAAACAGCAGCGACATCTTCGAGATCCAGTTTGCCTGTGCCCGGCTGGGGGCCGTGTTCCTACCGCTCAACTGGCGGCTGGCCGTGCCAGAACTCGAGTTCATCGTCAACGATGCGAGACCGAAGCTGCTGTTTTACAGCCGCCAGTTCGAAGCCAATGCCACAGCAATCAAAGATCTGTGTGGTATCCAGGACCTGCTACTGCTCGACCACGGGGCCGCAGACAGCCCCTATGAAAACGCCCTGACCCAGGCACCAACTGGCTATACCGAGGCCACGCTTAATCAGGATGACCTGTACGCCATTTTGTATACCTCCGGCACGACCGGTCTACCAAAAGGAGCAATGATCACCCACGGCATGGTGTTCTATAACGCAGTCAATATAGGCGGCCCGGCCCTGATCACCCCTGAATCCAAGCACTTGTCGGTACTGCCCCTGTTTCATATCGCAGGTCTGAATATCTTTTCTAATCCGGTCTTCCACGCCGGGGGCACGGTTGTCGTAACGCAAACCTTTGACCCCGCTGAATCCCTGAGTCTTCTCAGTGATCCAGCCCATGCGTTTACACATTTTTTCGGGGTGCCCGCCAACTACTTATTCATCAGCCAGCAGCCCGCATTTGCCGATGCGGACCTGTCGCACCTCAAGGTCTGTGGTGTGGGCGGTGCCCCCTGCGCGCTGTCTATCCTCGAGGCCTTCAGTCCCAAAGGTGTCGATGTGCAGCAAGGCTACGGTATGACTGAAACCAGTCCAGCGGTGTTGTGGCTCGAAGGCAAGGCCACAATCGAGAAACTCGGCAGTGCTGGCCTGCCGGTACTGCACAATGAAGTCAAACTGATCGATGACAACGGTGGCGAGATTCTGGATGCGGAGCAGATCGGCGAACTCTGGGTCAGGGGTCCCAATGTCACTCCAGGCTACTGGAACCAACCCGAAGCAACTGCACAAAGCATCACGGATGGCTGGTTACACACCGGCGATGCGGCCAAGCGCGACAGCGATGGCTACTACTTTATAGTCGACCGCTGGAAAGACATGTACATCTCGGGCGGGGAAAACGTGTATCCGGCCGAAGTCGAGAACGTCATCTACCAGATGCCCCAGGTGGCTGAGGTCGCCGTGATCGGCATTCCCGACGAGCGCTGGGGTGAAGTGGGGGAAGCGATCATTGCACTCAAACCGGACACCACCTTAACCGCCGATGACGTCGCCACCTACTGCGACGGCCGCCTCGCCCGCTACAAGCAACCCAAACAAGTACGCTTCGTCGAGATGCTGCCGCGTAACGCCACCGGGAAAGTGCTCAAGCGCGAGCTGGTGCCCGACAGCAACCATTGATTGTGGTCGGTCGCCTAGGTTCTGAGCACATCCAATAAGGATTCGGCCTGTTTAATCACCGCGTCCTGGTGGGGCTGCAGATCCTGCCCACCAATCTGCTCGAAAACTTCAAGCAACGGGTCGTCGATATCGGTCTTGATCCCGGACAACTCTTCGAGGACGGCCAATCCCATGTAGGGCACAGTCGATGCGTCATAGCCACCCTCGTGGCACATCATCAGGCGCCCGCCGCACACCCGATCTGCCGTACTCATCAGTTTGGCAGTGAGTTCCCGGTAACCACGTGAATGCATCAGCTGCCGGCCAAGCGAATCATGGATCCCGGCATCGAACCCTGACGGGATGATGATCAATTCCGGGGCGAATGCCTCGAGTGCTGGAACCACCAGCCGGTCGAACGCCGCCTCATAGGCCCCGTAACCAGACCCCGGCGGCAAGGGAATATTGAGATTGAAGCCCTCACCCGCCCCGGCACCGCGTTTATCCATGCCGCCGCTGTGCAATGGAAATAAATTCTGCTGGTGAATGGAAATAGTTAACGCCCGCGGGTCTTCCCAGAACGCCGCCTCCGTACCGTTGCCGTGGTGCACATCCCAGTCCACATAGGCGATGCGCTCGAGACCGCGATGGTTCATTGCGTGCAGACCGGCGATCGCGCCGTTGCAGAAGATACAGAAACCCATCCCCATATTTGCAATTGCGTGATGTCCCGGCGGCCGCACCAGTGCATAACCATTGTCGACACGCTGATCCAGCAGTGCATCGACCAGTTCGATCACACCGCCCGCGGCCAGCAAGGCGATGTCGTACGAGCCCACACCCATGGGCGTGCCGATACCGGCCTCGCCGCCGGTCTCGTTCAGGGCCTTCATACGATCCAGATGGTCAGGCTCGTGCAACATCAGTATTTCCGCTTCGGTTGCGGGTCGGGGTCGAATCGCCACCAACTGTTCCGTCAGGCCGGATACATCCAGCAGGTTCTTGAATCGCCGTTTGGTCTCGGGATGTTCCGAGTGCTCATACGGCTGTACCTGCAAGCCAGGTGGCATCACCCCGGCATATTTTCCGGTGTTGTGCCACATGTAGAGCTCATGCCAAACCAGTCCTGTTTTATGTGACATAGCGTGTCCTCAACGAATCATGTTGTCAGCAACCGATGGGTTTCTAGCATCGCACAATCTGAATCTAAATTCACCCAACTCCCGCTTCATTCAAAATCCTACACCCGCGAACATCGACTACTAGCCAAACTGTTTATCTGCTACCGTATGATTCAGTAACACCATTTAGCCAATTCAGCAGTCTTTTCTCATGAACAGCGTTTTCGAGATCTTCCAGTCAACCGCTGCACGACGCCCCGACGCCCCGTTTCTGTGTGTGCCGGCCAGAGCACAGCGCGACTACTGTCCTGAAGGGGCTGAGTTTTCCTACCAGTGGATGCTGGACCACGCCCTGGCCGCGGCCGGTGCCTATGCCGAGGCGGGTTACGGCCACGGCCACCGCATCGCCCTGTTGCTTGAAAACCGTCCAGAGTTTTTCGTGCAGTATCTCGCACTCAACAGCCTCGGCGTGGCTATCGTGCCGGTGAATCCGGACTACCGCCACGATGAAATCGTCTACCAGCTCGACCACGCCGATGTGGTTCTCACCGTGGCCATCTCAAATCGGGTGACTGACCTAAAAAAGGCAAGTGAGTACTGTGCCCTGCAACCGCCAGCCGTTGATGTCGCGCGGCTGGGGGATGAGGCACTGCCCCGTGCAGGCCAAACGCCGCCCCAGGCCACTGCAGCCATCGGCCGAGAGACCGAGTGCGCCATGCTCTATACCTCAGGGACCACCGGGCGACCCAAAGGCTGCCTACTCACCAACGACTATTTCATCACCGCCGGCGAGTGGTACCTGGCCCTCGGCGGGGAGGCCGCCCTTTTAGGTGATACCGACCGGGTGCTGAACCCCCTGCCGCTCTATCACATGAATTCGCTCGCGGTCACTGCCACCGGCCTGATGTGCGGCGGCGGCTGTCTGATCTCGCCCGACCGTTTTCACCCCAAGAGTTGGTGGGACGACGTGATCGCCACCCGGGCAACGGTCATCCACTACCTGGGTGTGGTACCGCCGCTGCTGATGAACCTGCCGGTAAGCGAGGCAGAATCGAATCACAGTGTTCGCTTTGGAATCGGCGCCGGTATCGACCCGGATCACCATGCAGCCTCGGAAACACGATTCGGCTTTCCCATGGTCGAGGTCTGGGGCATGACTGAAACCGGCCGGATTCTTGCTGACAACCATCCGCCCCGGCAGGTCGGCACACGGGCCTTCGGCAAACCGATGAGTGGTCTCGAGGCCCGCGTCGTGGACGACCACGATCAGGATGTTGCTGTGGGCACACCCGGTGAGCTGCTCGTGCGCCACACTGCCGATCACCCCCGCAGGGGCTTTTTCTCGGCCTACCACAAAAATGAGCAGGCAACGGCCGAAGCGTGGCGCGGTGGCTGGTTCCACACGGGCGATACGGTGCGCCAGGGTGAGGACGGCATGCTCTACTTTATCGACCGCAATAAGAACATCATTCGCCGCTCGGGCGAAAACATCGCTGCCGGCGAAATCGAGGCCGCACTGCAGGCACACAGCGCAGTCGCCCAGGCTGCAGTAATCGGTGTACCGGACAGCCTGCGTGAAGAAGAAGTCTTTGCCTGCATCGTGGTGATGCCGGGCGTTGATCCCGACGAGGCAACTGCACGGGCACTTTTTGACTGGTGCATGGAGCGGCTGGCGTATTACAAAGCACCGGGTTATGTGCTCTTCTGCAAGTCACTGCCAACCACCGGCACCCAGAAAGTTCAAAAGACCCTGATCTTCGAACCCGACACAGACCCCACGAAGGAGTACGGCTGTATTGATTTGCGCAGTGCCAAACGCCGCGGTGGCTGACGCTGCGATCAAAGAACCGTTGACGGACCGATTTTGCGCCCTATCATGTCGGGCACCCGCCGGACCCGAGACTGGTACCCGGCACCCAAGAAGACACACCGGAGATACGCACGATGGGTAAACTGGCTGAGGCTTTGAATTCATCATCGTTTGTGGTGACCAGCGAGCTCACCCCCCCGAAAGGCACCGATCTCGACGAGCTTTTCGCCAAGGCCGACCTGCTCCGTGATCTCGTCACGGCATTCAACAAGAACCGCCTGGCCATTCAGGCCAGCATCCTCGGCGCTGCGGCGCTGGGTGTTTCCAACGTGGTCTTCATGGGCGGTGATCCCCCTAAAAACGGTGATCACCCGGACGCCAAACCGGTATTCGACCTGTTCGCCTCGCAATTGCTCGAGGCCGCCTGTGCCCTCAACAGCGGCACCGATTTCAGCGGCAATGCGCTTAAAGGCACGCCGCAGCTCACCATCGGCGCAGTAGCCAACCCCGGTGCCAGCGACCTGGCGGGCGAGATTGACAACATGAAGCGTAAGGCCGATGCAGGCGCGGAGTTTTTCCAGACCCAGGCGATCTACGATGTGGACGCATTTGACCAGTTCATGAATAAAGCGAAACCAGAAAAACCAGTGCTGGCCGGCATCATCCCGATCAAATCAGTCAAGATGGCGCAGTACATGAATGACAAGATCCCGGGTGTCGATATTCCGCAAGACCTCATCGATAAAATCGATGCGGCGGGTGACGACAAGGCAAAGGTCGCTGACATCAGTATCGAGATTGCCGGCAGCACGGTCCGCGCACTGCGGGATTTGACCCGCGGCGTGCATGTCATGGCCATCGGCTGGGAAGACAAGATTCCGGCTATCCTGGATCGCGCGTCCGACTAGAGCACACCCGGGAGCTGATCCCACAATCTGACCCGGTGCACACCGTGAACGCTTCTACATTCCGTGTCCTGGCACTCGGCGGCGATGGTATCGGACCTGAAGTGACTGATGCAGCTGTCACCGTCCTGGAACAGGCCGCCGGGGCGAGCGGCCTTCGAATCGATCTCGAACATGATTTACTGGGCGGTGCGGCCTACGACCAACACGGTGTATTCTGCACTGACGATACCGTGGACAAAGCAGTCCGGGCCAATGCTGTGCTGGTGGGCGCCGTCGGTGGTCCTAAATGGGATCAAATCAAGATCGACGGCGGACCGCAGGATAAAGACGGCCTGATGCGCCTGCGCCAAACTCTCAATGTGTATGCCGGCCTGCGGCCGGCACGGGGTTATCCCGCCCTGGTCCACGCCACACCGTTTCGAGAAGGCCTGGCTGAGCAAGCCGATGTGATGGTGGTACGCGAGCTCTGCGGCGGTGCGTTTTTTGCCCAGCCTCGCGGGATTGAGCCTGTTGAAGGCGGTGGCTTCCGGGCGTTTGACACCAACCTCTACACCACGCCCGAGATCGAGCGCATTGCCAGGGTCGCCTTTGCGCTGGCCCAGCGCCGCCGCGGCCGCGTCACCTCCATCGATAAAGCCAATGTGATGGAAAGCTACGTACTGTGGCGGCAGGTCGTCGAGAACATCGGCCACTTGGAATACCCCGAGGTCGAACTCGAAGTGCTCTATGCGGACAATGCCGCCTACCAGTTGATGCAGCAACCAGCCCACTTCGATGTGATCCTGGGGGACAACCTGTTCGGTGACCTGTTCTCCGATCTCGCCGGCACAATCGCAGGCTCTCTGGGCATGCTGCCGTCGGCTTCACTGCCGGGACTGTCTCAGCCAGACGAGACCAGTGCGGCTGCAATCTACGAACCGGTTCATGGCTCGGCACCCGATATCGCCGGCCAGGGCATTGCCAACCCGATCGGTGCCATACTCAGTGTAGCAATGATGTTTGAATTCAGTTTCCACCAGCCTGCTGTGGCACGGGCTATCGAACAGGCCGTGGACCGCACCGTGCAGAAGGGTGTGTTAACACCGGATGTGGGTGGCAAAGCAACGACTGACCAGGTGACCGAGCAGGTGCTTGCACATCTGGCACAGGCTGACTGATCCGCATGTAATCCATCATAATGTCGACCTTGCCGCACCGGCTACCGGTGCGACCCCCATCCAGAGACTCAAAGGTACGGAGCAAACACCATGACACGATCGGTCAGCTGCGGTGAAGCACTCATCTCACTGCTGGAGAGTTACGACGTAGACACCGTCTTCGGCATTCCCGGTGTGCATACCCTGGACCTGTACCGCGGCCTTGCCCACAGCAATATCCGACATGTACAGGCCCGCAACGAGCAGGGCGCCGGTTTCATGGCCGACGGCTATGCGCGCCTTGGCGGTAAGCCCGGGGTGTGTGTGCTGATTTCAGGTCCTGGTGTCACCAACGCCTGCACACCGATGGGACAGTCCTTTGCGGATTCCATCCCTGTACTGGTGATCTCGAGTACCACCGCCAGCTACAGCCTGGGTAAAGGCTGGGGCTGCCTGCACGAGGTCACCGATCTTGAAGCGGTCACCCGCCCGCTAACCGCGCTCAGTGCCACCGCCGGATCAGCCGATGACCTGGAAGAACTGATCGGGCAAGCATTTTCTATTTTTGCCTCTGAACGGCCACGGCCGGTCCACATCGCCATACCGATTGATGTCCTGGCACAACCGGTCAGTTCGACCTGGCAGCGCCGGGTTGTACCGGCCCCGCCGGCACCGTCCGGTTCCGCGATCCGCGAGGCGGCTGCCTTGCTGCGGCAGGCCGAGCGACCATTGATCTATGCTGGCGGCGGTGCGGTAAATGCAGCGCCCACGCTCACCGAAATAGCTGAACGACTGGATGCTGCGGTCATTACCACCACTGCCGGTAAAGGCGTGGTACCCGATTCCCACCCGCTGTGCATTGGCGGTGGCATCGTCCGGCCGCAGGCCCGGGACTTTCTAGCCCAGGCCGACGTGATTCTCGCCATTGGCACCGAAATGTCCGAGACCGACAGCTTCGTCGAACGGTTAACACTGAACGGTCAGTTGATCCGCATCGATATCGATCCACGGAAGATGAACGATCTCTACCCCGCTGCGATCGGCATCGTTAGTGACGCAGGTTTCGCCGCCCGAGAACTGCTGTCGGCGCTGGGCACTGAGACCCAGAACCACAACACCGTGAGCGGGGTCGCTGTCGTGTGCCGCTCGCTGGTTGATGAACTAACAGACAGCGAGTCCCGCCATATCGGCATGCTTGACGTACTGCGTGAGGTCTTGCCCAGCGATGCCGTCATTGCCGGTGATATCTGTCAGGTAGTGTATACCGGTGCGTTCGCCTTTCCGGTGGAGCAGCCACGGCAGTGGCACTACCCCGCCGGCTATTGCACACTGGGTTGCGGTCTGCCCAATGGAATCGGCGGCAAACTCGCACTCGATGATACACCGGTGGTGGTCCTTGCCGGCGACGGCGGCTTTATGTTCACGGTACAGGAACTGATCACGGCCGCTGAACTGCGCCTGTCGCTACCGATCATTGTCTGGAACAATGCCGGACTCAAACAGATCCGGGACGACATGGCACACCGCAAAATACCGGCCGTGGGTGTCGATGGTATCAATCCGAATTACCCGCAACTGGCAGGTGCGTGCGGCTGCAAGAGCAACCGCCCTGACAGCGAAGCCGCATTCCGATCGGCTGTTACCGATGCTTTTACTGCTGAGGTGCCGACATTGATCGAGGTCTTTGAAGACAGCGATTGGCTCAGCTGAACCGCTGAGGCCTACGTGACGAGGGTCCCCAACAAAATGCCACCAGCGCGAACACCCGCTGGCCAACAGCACTGAAGACCCACCCGGTACGGTACCCCGTGCTTAAACCTTAGAGATCGAGTATCAGCGTCTCGCCGTCGGTAGCGCGTGAGACACAAATCATGATCGATTCGTTGGCCAGCTTTTCAGCGCTACTGAGTACATGATCCCGATGGTCGGCCTCCCCGCCCAGAAGACGCGTCCGGCAGCAACTGCACAACCCATCTTCACAGGACGTCTCGACGTCAAGACCCGCATCCCGCACCACCTCGAGAATCGACCGCTCGGGAGGCACGCTGAGGGTTATTTTCTGCCGGGACAAGAAGACATCAAAAGCCTCGTTGGGCAGCTCGTCAGTAACCGGTTCGAGCGCAAACAACTCCGAATGAAACGTCTCTTCGGACCAGTGACTGCTGTGCAACCGGGCACTCTCAACCAAACCCGCCGGGCCACACACATAAATGTGCTGCCCGGGAACTGAATCCGCCAGCAGGGCTTGGACGTCCAACCCGTTAGCCGGGTTGCCGTCGTCATGATGAAATGTGACCTTCGGGCCGAACACGGACCGGACCTCTTCCAGGAAAGGCGTCTCGACTTCGTTCGGTGTGCAGTAATGCAAGTGGTAGTCTTCAGAACGGGCCTTGAGCTCATGTCCCATAGCGAGAATTGGTGTGATGCCGATACCGCCGGCAATCAGCGTGTGCATCGTGGCGTCGGCCGCCAGCGCGAAACTGCTTCTAGGCACCGACGCCGTCACCTCGCTATTCGCAGAAAGCTGATCAAACACCCAACTTGAACCCCCACGGCTGTCCTCTTCCCGGCGAACACCGAGTACATATTGCCGGCGGTCGGCCGGATCGCCCGCCAGTGAGTAGGAGCGGCGCAGCCCCGACTCGGTGAATAAATCAATGTGGGCCCCCGCCGGGTAGGCCGGCAGGTCGCTGCCGTCCAGCGAGCGCAACACAAACCGCTTGACGGCCGGCGCCGTGAGCGACACATCGGCCACCTGCAGGGTCAGCCGACGCGGCTCGGTCGCCCGTGGCCGTGTCTGACCGGGTTCGAGCAGCAACCTTTCAACACGTTCGCCACCCAGCACATGGCACTGAAGTATTTCGTCGATATCGGCCTCAGAGTTGTACGTGTACCACACGCCTTCCGGGTAGATCACCATTGCCGGCCCAAGTTCACACCGCTCCAGGCAGCCACTCTTATTGATCCTCACTCGACTGCCCAGACCAAGCGCCTTACCCTGGGCCTTCATGTAGGCCTGCAAGGCCTGCGAACCACGAGCGCTGCAGGAGCCTCGCGGGTGACCCGGTGCGCGCTCGTTGATACAGCAGAACACGTGAATATCGTAGTGATGACTTTGACTGGCTGATAG
>LUMW01000317.1_pt1 | contig 12474 bp, 10 predicted proteins | sample 729761 | NCBI WGS metagenome assembly LUMW01 (sample SAMN03860302, study PRJNA289734) | marine metagenome | biome: seawater column; feature: ocean; material: water; isolation source: Red Sea water column Station 192 - depth 500m | place: Saudi Arabia: Red Sea | collected 2011-10-15 | depth 500 m
GTTTATTAGAGACACCAAAAAGAGTGGTTAATGCTTATAGGGAATTCTATGCTGGTTATGAGAGCCAACCTGAACAAATTCTATCTAAAACTTTTGATGAAGTTGAAGGTTACGATGAAATGGTCATAGTTAGAGATATAGCAATTGAATCTCATTGTGAACATCATATGGTTCCCTTCGTTGGCATTGCTCATATTGGATACATCCCTAATAAACGTATTGTTGGTATAAGTAAATTGGCTAGAATTGCAGATGTATTTGCCAAACGTCTCCAAACCCAAGAAACTATGACTGCTCAAATAGCAGATACCATAAATGAAGTACTTAAACCAAAAGGAGTTGCCGTAGTTATCGATGCACAACACCAGTGTATGACTACTCGAGGTACTCACAAAACTGAAAGTAGCACTATTACTAGCAGAATGTTGGGTTTATTCAGGACGAATTCGAATACAAGAAATGAATTTATGAACCTCATAAATTCAGCGAATAATTAAAATTATTAAGTTGTCTTCAGAAGAAGTCTCACTTCACGAATCTTTTATCCTTGCCTCAGGTTCTGAGATCAGAAAACAGATACTTTCTGATCATGGTTTAAATTTTATTGTACAAACCTCAGAAATTGATGAAGAAGAGCTCAAAGAGAAGTATAAAGATCTACCTTTTGAAGAAAGAGCTAAAAAACTAGCATTAGCAAAAGCAGAAAAGGTTAGTGAAGCAAACCCTAATAGATATGTGCTTGGGGCTGATCAAATGTGTGTTTTTAATAATACTGTTTTGAATAAACCGGGAAATGAAGAGAATGCGATTAACTCGTTAAAATTATTATCCGGAGATACTCATTACCAGTTCAGTGGGATAGCCATCTGTTTAAATGGTGAATCTTTATGGTCTTTTTGCGATATAGCAACTCTTACAATGAAAGATCTTTCCGATAAAGAAATTAGATCCTATGTCAAGAAAGATGAGCCCTATCAGTGTGCCGGATCTTATAAATATGAATCTCATGGTTCAGGCCTTTTTTCTGAAGTAAAAGGATCTGCATACACTACACAAGGCCTTGCCCTAACCGCCCTTCTGAACGCCTTCGAAGATCTAGGTGTCTCTTTTAGAAAATAAGACTATCTGTAAGTCTGAATTGGTCTTTCAGTACCTTCCAGTGAAAACAATACCTGCCATAACTGGAGAGTTCTTGCTCTGAAATTAGCTGCACTTGAGAGTAACCAAAAAGTCCACATTCTATAAAATTCTTTATCGTACTTGTCTTTAAGTTTTTCGTAGTTAGTAACAAAGTTTTCGTACCAACACATTAAAGTTTTATCGTAATGAGGACCTATGTTGTGCCAATCATCGAAAATAAAAAGGCCCTCACTTGCTTTTGTTATTTGCTCTGCTGAAGGTATCATTCCATTAGGGAAAATATATTTCTCTACCCAAGGATCTGTAGTTGTAGTTGACTCATTTCCCCCTATAGTATGAAGGAGAAAAGCGCCATCGTCTTTTAAGCAGCCTCTTACAATCTCAAAGAATTCTCTATAATTTTTATAGCCTACAGCTTCAAACATACCAATGGAATAAATAGCATCAAATTTCTCATTTAAGTCTCGATAGTCCACCAATCTAAAATCTACATCCATGTTGTCTGAATTTTCTTTTGCATAGGCTATTTGTTCTTTTGAAACTGTAATCCCTACAACATTAACGCCATAGTTGTTTGCAAAATGTTTTGCGGCTCCACCCCAACCACAGCCTATATCCAAAACTTTCATTCCTGGTTTGAGGTCTAATTTTTTTGCTACCAGGTCTAGTTTAGCCAGCTGAGATTCTTCTAATGTGTTCACGTCCTTTGTCCAATAACCGCATGTATACATCATTGTCTTATCAAGCATCAAAGAAAAAAGATCATTACCTATATCGTAATGCTGTTCAGCCACTTGGAAGGCTCTTGAAATAGATTGTAAGTTTCTAAATTTGCTTTTTACTCTGCCTAAAAACAGAGGAATACTTTGTATTTCTGTAGACACGCCTTGTTTTAAGACTTTTTCAAAAAACAGATCCAAACGCTCACAATCAAACCAACCTTTCATGTAACTTTCACCAAAACCGAGAGAACCGTTATACAAAATACTTTTATACAAATCAGGATTATGCACAGTTATATCCCACGGACGGTTCCCGTTTATCTCAACATCTATCGATTCTAAAAACTCCGAGTATTTATTAAGAAGTATTTTATTTAACATACTGATTTTCATTCTAAATTGATTTAAGCGATAAAATAAACTAAATTTTACCCTCAAGATGCCAAAAATCTTTGTACAACTACCTTAAAAACAAAAAATGAGTGAAGCAAATATCGACAGGAAGCATAATCAAACGGAAGAATTAGGCTTTGATCCAGATGTTTTAGCTGAAAAGTATCTTCAAGAAAGAGACAAGCGGCTTAGAGAAGATGGTAATGATCAATACCTTGAAGTAAAAGGAGAATTTTCTTATTTTGTTGAAGACCCATATACAGATGAAAAGATTGAAAGAAGCCCTTTAGAAGATGAAGTAGAGGTGATCATTGTAGGAGGCGGTTTTGGAGGTATGTTAGCAGCTGCTAGGTTAAGAGAAGCAGGAATAGATGACTTTAGAATCATTGAGAAGGGAGGAGACTTTGGAGGTACTTGGTACTGGAATAGATACCCTGGTGCATCTTGTGATATAGAGTCATATATTTATTTTCCTTTACTAGAAGAAACTGGATTTGTTCCTAAGAAAAAGTACACAGATGCCCCTGAAACTCTTGAATACTGCCAAGTACTTTCAAGAAAATTCAAGCTTTATGAAAGTGCATGCTTTCAGACAGAAGTAACTTCAACTGAGTGGGATGAAGAAACCCAGAGATGGATTGTTCATACAAATCAAAACGACCGCATGAGAGCAAAATATATAGTGCATTCTAATGGGCCTCTGAATAGACCGAAGTTACCAGCAATTACAGGAATCAATAAATTTAAAGGTCATACTTTTCATACCAGCAGGTGGGATTATGAATACACTGGCGGTTCTTCATTTGGGAACTTATCTCGTCTCAAGGATAAAAAAGTGGCAGTTATAGGAACTGGAGCTACTGCCGTACAATGCGTCCCGCATTTAGGAGAAGCTGCAGAAAAATTATATGTTTTTCAGAGAACTCCCTCTTCAATAGATATAAGGAATAACAAAGAAACAGATGAGTCTTGGTTAACCAGTCAAAAACCTGGTTGGCATAATGAAAGAAGAAACAACTTTGAATCGCTCTTGACCGGTGCACCAATTAAGGAGGATTTAGTTTCTGACGGTTGGACAGAAGCTTTTAGACTCTTATTTGGCAGTATAAGAAGTAAAGCTCCCTCAAAATTAACAATGTTTTCCTGGGCAGTAACTTCCGTTGCCTCTCCAGAAATGTACAAACTGGGCTTTAAACAATTCATGACAAATAAAGCCATGGCACATATGGACATAAGGAATGCTATGCAGATGGCAGACTACCAAAAAATGGAAAAAGTAAGATCTAGAGCTGACAAGGTAGTTCAAGATAAAGATACAGCAGAATCTTTAAAGCCATACTATAACCAGTTCTGTAAGAGACCCTGCTTTCACGATGAGTATTTACAAACCTTTAATCTTCCTAGTGTGGAACTCATAGACACTGATGGTAAAGGCCTAAGTGAAATCTCTGAGAAAGGTATTATTTTTGAAGGCAAAGAATACGAAGTGGACTGTATTATTTTTGCAACTGGTTTTGAAGTAGGAACTGACTACAGTAGGCGTGCTGGTTATCAAATTTATGGCGTAGATGGCGTATCGGTTTCAGAGAAGTGGCAAGAAGGACTATCTACTTTTCATGGTATGCATTCAAAAGGATATCCAAATTGTTTCTTCTTTGGACCAGCTCAATCAGGATTTACAGCTACTTATACTTATTCACTTGATGAACAGAGCATTCATTTAGCTTATATTCTTAAATCAGCGAAAGAGAAAGGAGTTTCAAAAATAGAAGCGACTCAAGAAGCTGAAAATAATTGGGTACAAACCATAATAGAAAAAGCAAGAATTACTGCGGACTTTCAAGAAAAATGTACCCCTGGTTATTACAATAATGAAGGCAAAATTAACCAAAAACCTCAAAATGGTATGTATGGAGGAGGTCCAATAGAGTTCTTTGCATTGATGAAGAAATGGAGATCCAAAGGAAACCTTGAAGGTCTTGAGCTAACCAAACAATAGTTCTTTAAAGTTTTTCCTGTGCATATCCTTAGTCTCGCTAAACCACCTAGTGAAAATGAGGTAGCGGAAATGCACTTAATCAATCAAGAAAATATTCCAGAAGTTGGTGATCTGTCTGTATTGGAAGATTTTAAAGCGCGGGTTAATTGGTCTGAAAATATCTTTGTTTATAAATGGGAAGATATTATTAAGGCTTTTGTGCTCTGTATGCGAGAAGGACAGGCTTACAATTCCCCAAATTATCAATACATATCAGACCGATTCCAAAATTTTCTTTACGTTGATCGAATTGCAGTGCAAGAGGAATTTAGGAGAAAGGGTATAGCTGAAAAAATTTATTCAACGGTTATAGATAAAGGGAAAGAGAATAACCTAGACATCCTTTGTGAAGTAAATACTATACCTTCAAACGAACCTTCAATGGCTTTTCATCAGAAAATGGGGTTTGAAGAGATAGGTACTAATGATTTTGAAAAAAATAGTGTTGTTTATTTAAGAAGACCCTGCTCTAAGTAATGAATCCTAAATTACAAAAAATATTTACGGTGGATCCTTTTAAGGAAATGAACCAGGACACACCTGGTGAAGTTTGTAACCTTGTTAAAGGTAAATGGGTTCAAGGTAAAACTTTTAGAAAAGATATACCGGATCCATTGAATGGAGAGGATTTTTTAAATGTCCCAGATACACTTGAATACAATGAATTCATAGACAACCTAGACATCTGTCCTAAAAGCGGTCTACATAATCCGTTAAAGAATGTAGAAAGATATTTGATGTTAGGAGAAGTGTGTACAAAAACTGCAGAATTATTAAGAGAGGATGAAGTAGCAGAATACTTCGTAAAATTGATTCAAAGGGTCATGCCCAAAAGCGACTCTCAATGTCTGGGAGAAGTAACAGTTACAAGAATTTTCTTTGAAAATTTCTCAGGAGATAATGTACGTTTTTTAGCAAGGAGTTTTTCTAATCCAGGCGATCATTTAGGACAGGAATCATCTGGCTATAGATGGCCTTTTGGTTCTGTGTGCATTATTGCACCTTTTAACTTTCCATTAGAAATACCTGCTCTCCAATTGATGGGTGCCCTTTTTATGGGGAATAGACCTTTGGTAAAGGTGGACTCAAAAGTTAGTGTTGTGTTTGAACAGCTTTTAAGACTACTAATTCATTGTGGTTTGCCTGCTGAAGATGTTGATTTTATTAATTGCAAAGGCGAAGTAATGGGTGAATTGGTTAAAAAAAGTGAAAATAAAATAAGACTTTTACAATTTACTGGTTCGAAAGAAGTGGCTAATCAATTGGCTATTGATTCTAAAGGTAAAATTAGAATAGAAGATGCTGGTTTTGATTGGAAAATTTTAGGACCTGATTATGATTCTGAATGGTCAGAATATGTAGCGTGGCAATCTGATCAAGATGCCTATAACGCTTCAGGACAGAAATGTTCAGCGCAGAGCATGCTGTTTGTTCACGAAAACTGGGAGAAAGATGTTATTCCCAGATTAGTTGATTTAGCTTCAAGGCGTGAACTTAAAGATCTGGACATTGGGCCTGTACTGACTTGGTCGAATTCACAATTAAAAGACCACCTCAATTCTTTACTTAAGATTGAGGGGTCAAAGTTATTGTTTGGTGGAGAAGAGTTAAGCGGTCATTCAATACCTGTTGTCTATGGGTCTATTCAACCAACTGCCGTGCAAGTTCCCATTCAAGAACTTTTAACAGACAACTTTGAATTAATAACCAAAGAAGTCTTTGGGCCTTTTCAGGTTGTAGTTCCCTATTCAGATAAAGAAGTCGATAAAGTTAAGGAAGTTCTTGAAAGGATAACTCAAAACTTAACTGCCGCTATCGTTAGCAATGATACTTTTTTTCAACAAAATATATTGGCTAATACCGTGAATGGAACTACCTATACTGGAATGAAAGCAAGAACGACCGGAGCACCACAAAATCATTGGTTTGGGCCATCAGGTGACCCGAGATCAGCTGGAATTGGAACTCCGGAAGCTATTATCAATACTTGGAGTGCACACAGAGAAATAATTAAAGATACAGGACCCCAATAGGATTTATTCTTTACTTGGCTTAAGCTCCCCTATTCTATCGGGTTCAGGCTCAATCATCTCTTCAAAGCTACTCTCTATTCGACCATAGGCATTCCATACCTTAAAACCTAGTCTGGCTTTTAATTTATCTGAACAAGAATCCCATAAAGATCTATCTAAACCTATGGTTTGATTTTCTTGTTGTCTAAATTGAGGAGCACAAAAAGTTGTCAAAACCCCTAATCTGTCTGTGTTGCCTGAGTTGGCTCCTGTGCCATGCCATAACCTTCCTTCAAAAACCATTAAGGTGCCCTCTTTACCTAGTGCCTGCTTAATCGGATAGCTACTTTGATCTTCTTGATTAGGATGAGCTCCCGTAAGATGTGATCCTGGAACGATCTCCGTAGCACCATTGGTATCAGTAAAGTCTGAGAGCATCCACATGCAGTTGGCAACAACAGGTGGAGAGATACCTAAGTCCGTATTAGGATTTAAGAAAGACTCAGAGGCTTTACGAGAAATTTGTGAAGGACGAATATAATCTTCACCAGGCTTTACGGGTTGTGGCATCCACCATTGATCAGTGTGCAAACCCATCCTTACTCCGCCAGGTTTAGCAATATTTGCCGAGTGTGTGGATAAAATAAAATCGTTTCCTAATATATGACCCACTAATTCATCCACATAAGGATGAATTACCATATCTCTGAAACATTGACCTTTGTTAGCTAACATCCATAAGCGCTGGTTTATTCCACCATTTTCTAGTGTAAAAGCCTCTTTATTCACTTTGTTACCTGGAAGATAAATATTTTGATCAAGACCACCGTCTCTAAATGAAAGTCCTTGCTCTTCCTCAGCTTCTGCTTGGTCAGTTAATCTCTGTCTTGCTTCTTGAAGACCTGAACCAGTAAGAACATCAGGAACTAAACAAAAACCAAATTTATCTAGGTCTTTTTTAGCTTGAGACAGATCCTTAGTAGCTACTGGAGTACTATCAATCAACCTACTTTGTGGGGAAGAATTATCCATTCAAGAATTCGACCATTCTATCTATGGCCTGTCTAGACTCAGGGAAGAAATCTTCAAAGTGAAGAAAACCATGAGGCATGTTTTCATAATAAAACTCCTCGTTTTTTATACCTTGAGAATTTAATTTCTCGGCTAAAAGTTTTGAACCTGCCATAAGTCCATCTAAAGTGCCACAAAGAATATGGGCTGGGGGAAGTTTATCTGAGAGATGAATTGGGCTAACCCTCGGATCAGAAAGTACAGCTTCATCGCGTTCTGATCCTAGATAAGAGCCCACCATCATCTCCATCATTAGGTCGGAAGCTTGAGTGTCAAGAACATTATCAGATACTTGGCCCATAGATGAAAAGTCAAAAACCCCATAGATAAGGAGTATTTTCTTTATATCAACTTCACTGTCATCTGCTAGTGAGGCAGCACATGCAGCAGTCAGATTGCCACCAGCTGAATCGCCTCCCACTGACAATCTATTTGAGTCTCCGTTGTACTTTTCGGCATTAGCTACAACCCATCTGAGTGACTCACAACATTCATCAAAGCCCTGCGGAAAAGGATTTTCAGGAGCCAAGGCATAATCAACATTAAAAACCAAGAACCCTGCCTCGGCAAATCGATGACAGATTTTCCGATGTGATTTAGGACTACCTGATATCCAACCACCGCCATGGAAATAAACCAATATAGGGAAAGGTCCTTCGCCTTTAGGTATATGAATATCAGTAGTTAGTGAATGATCTTCTTTTTCAGAAATCTCGACTTCAGTAAGATAATTGCCAATCTCCGGAAGGTTTTTGTTTGCTCCACTTGATTCTATTGCTTCTTCTAGAATATTCCTAAAGTCATTTATGTCTTTGGGCACCCGCTCATTAAAAATATTCGCTAGTGGGTCTATATTTTCCGTCATGTCTTTATCTCCTTATTTTTCTTCTAAGCTGGCATCCCTTTCACCAAAGTCCCAACCAGCTCCATTATTGTCATAATTTCTTAGAATTCTTTTCGCTACAGACTGAACGTGCACCTCATCAGGCCCATCATAGATTCTAGCCTCTCTCGCATGACGATACATTAAGCTTAAAGGAGTATCATCAGTTAGGCCTTTGGCACCATGAGCTTGTATGGCTCTATCTATAACATTGTGAAGCATTTCAGCACCAACTACTTTAATCATCCCTATCTCAATTCTTGCATCATCGCCCTGATCAATACGCTTAGCTGCATCTAAAGTTAGTTGTCTGCTTGCTTGGATCTCACAAGCACTATCGAATACAAACTTTTGCATTAACTGTTTCTCAGCTAAAGATGTGCCAAATGTTTTTCGCTCGTGTAATCGTCTACACAACAAGTCAAATGCTCTTTGCGCTTGACCTAACCATCGCATGCAATGAAATATTCTTCCTGGACCAAGTCTCCTTTGGGCAATAATAAAACCATGACCTCTTGGACCTAGAAGATTTTCTTCTGGGACTCTTACATTGTCATATTCAACTTCGTAGTGACCGCCGTTAATTCCGAGAACTGGTGTTTCTCTTACTATTTTGTAACCCGGATTATCAGTAGGAACTATTATCATGCTAAAAGCTCCGTGACCCGGTGTATCTGGTTCGGTCCGAACCATAACTGTCGTGTAAGCTGCCCTTGCTGCTCCACTGGTAAACCACTTTCTTCCATTTATTACCCATTCTCCATCCTCTAATACAGCAGCCGTCTGTAGTTGTGTTGGATCCGAACTGGCAGTGTCAGGTTCAGTCATACCAAAGCTAGGAAATATCTCCCCTGCAACTAAAGGTCCTAAATACGCATCTCTCCATCTGTCTGAAGCAAATTCCCTCAACATAATGGAATCTTGTAAAGAATGAGTTCCTAGAGCGACCATCGCAGGCGAAGACCGTCCTACAACTTCATTTACATACACATACTCCATGAAAGGCATCCCTTGTCCCCCTATGTCTACAGGATGTCCTAAAGCCCAAAGATTCTTTTCTTTGGCTTTATCCATAAGCTCTTTTAATTTCTGGTTTGATTCCTCACTTCTTTGATTTAATACTGCTTCAGCTGGATAAACTTCGTTCTCAACAAAGTCTTTAACTTCTGCTCTGACTTTACGCCAATCTCTGCTTTCACTCACATTAATTCTCCACTTAATTGAAGAATTCAATGTATATAAAATCTACAGGATTTACAATTTATCTTCTTTTAATTCTGGTCCAAAAAAATTGGTCATGCCTACCCCCAATAGAATGAGGAAGCAACCAGAAAGCATAGAGATTGTTATCGATTCGTTTAAAAATATATTAGCCCAGACCATTCCGGCAACCGGAACTATAAAAAGAACTGAAGATGCGCCTACGGGACCCATCCTTCTTATTAAAATTACAAAGGCGACATAAGCTAAACCTGTGCAGAGAAATCCCAATAAGAGAATACTAATCCATACCCTTCTAGGTAAATCAAAACTGACCCCACCCTCATAAACACTAAAGGGTAAAAACATCATAGTTCCAACGATTAATGTCATGGTGGCTAGATAGGCAGGATCAATATGACTAAGTTTGTAAAGGTAATTAGAACAAGCTCCGTACATAAAAGCACCTAATAAACAGCAAATAAAAGGAATCCAAGAAAATTGAAGCGACTCGTAACCGACAAAAACAATTAGTCCAGTGAACCCAATCATTAAACCCACTAGCTGTATCCAGCTAAAGGCAAACCTTAACCAAAGAATAGATATGGCAAAAGCAAATAATGGTGAAGTGGCATTCATTACTGAAAGTGTCCCTGCATTTAAGGCTAAAGCAGCATAAGCAAATAAGAAAAATGGCAAAGTAGCATTAAATATTCCAAAAATAATTAACGGCTTTAAATGATTTTTGAACCCCTGGAAATGGCGTTTTCGTAAAAAAATTGGGGCTAAAAAAGCTGCTGCGATGATTAACCTTGAAGTAACTAAATCTATGGGGCCTACTACAGGGGCAGCAATTTTAGTAAACATAAAGGAAGCTCCCCACGTTAAGCCAATGGCTATAATTAAAATAATATTTATAAAAAAATTATTCACTTACTTAAAAATACCCTGAAAGACACGAGGTATAGGCTGTGGTTTTGTTATACGGGTCGATCTCCTATGATCGTAACTCTTTCAACTCTCCTAACCTGAGGCCAGTAATCTGACGAGGCATAATGCTGCACTGACCTGTTGTCCCAAAATGCTATTGAGTTGTCTTCCCACACAAAACGACACTGATATTCTGGTGTTGCTGCTCTGGAATAAAGAAATCTCAACATTTTTGAGGATTCTTCGGCATCCCAATCTTTAATGTACTGTGTAAAAGCTGCGTTAACGTAGATTAACTTCTTCCCTGTATCTGGGTGAGTTCTTATAACAGGGTGCTCGGGCATGGGGTATTTTTTGTTAAAGGCTTCAATTTCCTCTTCACTTACGCCATTTTTTTCTAACCTTTTTCTAAAACCTGCAAAATCATGTACTGCTATCGCTCCATCAAGTTTTTCTTTCACTTCATCAGATAAATCTTCATAAGCTGCATACATATCAGCAAATAAGGTATCGCCACCTACTTTTGGTGATTCCTTCATCCTCAAGATAGAGCCTAAAGAAGGTTCAAGTCTCCAAGTAACATCAGAATGCCATGTATTTTCTCTACCTTTATTCTTTTCGTTATGTGTAATCTTTAAAACTTCGGGGTATTGCTCATCATTACTTGCAAAAGGATGGATTTCCAGCTCCCCAAAATTTTTAGCAAAATCCATATGCTCTTCTATGGTTAAGTCCTGATCCCTAAAGAAGATTACTTTATAAACCAAAAGATCTTGGTAAATTTCATCTTTTAAAGAATCAGTTAGAGGTTTTTTTAAATCTATATCTAAAAGTTCAGCTCCAATTGAAGGGCTGAGCCTCTTTATGGTGTAAGGATGGGTGTTCTGTTCAAATTTGTTGGGTTCAAAATTTTCCATTGTCTTAATTCCCTGAAACTTTTCTTTCTTTACCTTCCCAAAAAGGGTCTCTGATTTCCCTTCGAAGAATCTTTCCAGAAGGATTTCGAGGTAGTTCAGTCACATAATTAATAGATTTTGGACATTTATATCCGGCTATTTGAGTTCTCGCATACGAGATGATATCTGCTTCTTTCAACTCAATGCCTTCCTTAAGTACCACAAAGCCCTTAACGGCTTCACCCCATTTATCATCAGGAATACCTACGACGGCTGCATCAAGAATGTCATCGTGACTCATTAATGCATTTTCCACTTCCGCTGGGTAGATATTTTCTCCTCCTGAAACAATCATATCTTTCACCCTATCGTGGATGTACAAAAAGCCGTCTTCATCAAAGTAGCCCGCATCGCCTGAGTAAAACCATCCGTCAACAACAGATTCTGCTGTTGCTTCAGGTCTATTCCAATAAGCTTTCATGTTATTGTCAGATTTAATTACAATCTCTCCAACTTCTCCAATAGCTAGCTCTTTTCCATCTTGGTCTTCTATTCTGATCTCAGCTCCGTAACCAGGTTTTCCACAAGACCTAAGTTTATTCTTTGAAGGATCATGGTCTTCTGGAGATAAAAAAGTAACAGCACCGTTAGTTTCTGTTAAACCATAAACTTGCCAAAACTCACAGTCCATAATTTGTATGGCCTTTTCTAGCGTGTCTTGAGCTATGGGTGAGGCACCGTAAACCACTGTTTTTAAAGAAGACCAGTCAATGTTTTCCACTTCCGGGTGTTGAATTAAGAAAAGGATTACAGCGGGTACAAAAAGCGTGTTCTCTATTTTTTCTTTTTCAATCAGTTCCAAAATTAATGTTGGATCAACTTCTGGAATGATAATGCTTTTACACCCAAATACATACCCAGCTAACCCCATGTTAGTGCCGGCCACATGGAACACAGGCATGCAGACTAGATTAACCGATTCTTCACGAAATGACTGTCGATAATAGCCTTGTTTAGCCATTATGTTTGCACTTGAAAAGTTGTTATTAGTTAGTTGAACTCCTTTCGGGTGACCGGTAGTACCCGATGTGTATAGCTGGATGACGTCATCATCAGGTAAAGTCTCAATAAGAGGGTCTTCATCTTTTTGTGCATCTCTCCAATCTACAAAACCTTCCCATTCTTCATG
>LUMW01000584.1_pt1 | contig 12411 bp, 9 predicted proteins | sample 729761 | NCBI WGS metagenome assembly LUMW01 (sample SAMN03860302, study PRJNA289734) | marine metagenome | biome: seawater column; feature: ocean; material: water; isolation source: Red Sea water column Station 192 - depth 500m | place: Saudi Arabia: Red Sea | collected 2011-10-15 | depth 500 m
TGGCCTGAATCGAGCTGAGGAAAAGTAAAGAAGAATGACAGATCAGCAGGATGTCTACAGTGAACGCTCCTATGGCGGCGAAACCATCGGTTTTGGCAGCAAACCAGGTATTGCTGTGGTTGATTTCCAGCTTGGATTTACTGACCCTTCGTATACGCTTGGTGGGTCGCCATTGGTTCAGCGGGCTGTGGAGAATTCAGCACGATTGCTTGGGGTTGCCCGAGAGAGTGGTGTGCCCATCGCAACTTGTTACACCGGTTATAACTCGAAACGAGATATGCCGTACTGGAAGATAACCGCAGTCATGGAAGATCTGATAGAAGGGGAGGCAGCGACAGAGCTTGATCCTCGAACCTACGACCCTGATTACGACGTAGCGATGCGCAAATCGGGTGCATCGATGTTTTTTCAGACACCGGCCGCAGCATTTTTTAATAAGGAATTGGTCGATACAGTGTATGTGGTGGGGTGTACAACGTCTGGTTGTGTACGGGCATCGATCGTCGACTGTTTTCAGTGGGGATTTAGAACTTTGGTGCCGGAAGATTGTGTCGGCGATCAGGCGGAAGGGCCCCATCGGGACAACCTGAGAGATGTAGAGCGGCGTTATTGCGATCTGACCACAGCAGACGACGCAATCGATCGTATTCGAACGTGGAACGCCTCCCAGGCGTGACTTTATGATCCACAAGAACAGTAATTAAATAACCACCGCCCGATCATGAGTAAAGATTCACGAAAGTCTACTGAGTGGTTTGATGCGCAGTTGCGAAAAGCGAAAGATGATTTTGCTGGGCTGGCGCGGGGTAGAGAGGATTTACGTCCACGTGAGACAGCGAAAAGGCCGATCGAGAGAGAGTCAAAGCCCTTCGAGTCTCCAGCTAAGACAGGCACGACCCAAGCCCGGGAGACCATTCCGCCCACCCCGTCCCGAGCGGAGGAAGCCCGCCATCAACCCCCGACTACCACTCGCGAGAGCCAGGGGACGCGTGAATCGAAAAGACCGATCACGGCGGAACGCTCACAGATCTCGCGTTCACGTGCTACGGGTCAGTCCGGTTATCGATTGGGCGCAGACGTCGGTGGTACGTTCACGGACATCTTGTTGATTGAAGAGGCCAGTGGACGCAGTTTTACTGCGAAAGTACCGTCTACCCCGCAGGATTCCTCAATCGGCGTGTTGAACGGTATAGAACGGGTCTGTGATCAGGCCGGTGTGTCTTTATCGGACATCAGTCATGTCATGCACGGCACAACCGTGGCCACGAATACAGTGCTGACTGCCAGCGGTGCACGAGTCGGCCTGGTGACAACCAAGGGGTATAAGCAGGTCCTCCAGATTGCCCGTTCATATGTACCCGGTGGTTTGGGCGGTTGGGTGATCTTTAATAAGAGCGAACCGTTGGCGCCGCTTGAACTGACCATAGAAGCTGATGAACGAATCGGGGCCAAAGGTGAGATCGTCCAACCGCTTGATGAGGAGACGCTGAAGCAGTCATTAACGGCACTTTCAGAGCGCGGAATAGAAGCACTGACGGTGTCACTGATGAATGCTTATGCTAATGGTACGCATGAAGAACGTGTGCGCCAGATCGCAGATGGTATTTTTCCCGGAATTCCGATTTCTATTTCATCTGAAGTCGTGCCCGAGATGTATGAATATGAGCGTACCGAGACAACCGTTGTCAACTCCTATATCAGACCGGTGGTGTCGACCTACATCGAGAATCTCGAAGCAGAACTCAATCGAAGAATGAGTGGTATGCAGTTGCATATTCTTCGGTCAGACGGTGGTTTGGCATCTGCCCAGGCCGCCAAAGAGGCACCAGTCAATCTGCTGATGAGTGGTCCGGCAGGTGGTGTGTCGGGAGCTGTCTGGATGGCCCGTCAAGCCGGCTATACAGATCTTTTGACTTTTGATATGGGTGGGACTTCAACGGATGTTGCACTGATTCAGAACGGTGTTGCCCAGACGCGGCGTGAAACCCGGGTAGCCGATGTCACTGTGCGTTCATCGTCGATCGATGTGCGTACAGTTGGTGCCGGTGGGGGTTCGATTGCCTATGTGCCGGAACTCACTAAAGCCCTGCGGGTCGGCCCGCAGAGTGCAGGTGCGGAGCCCGGTCCCGCAGCTTACGGGATGGGCGGAACTGAACCCACCGTCACGGATGCCAATGTAGTACTGGGCTATCTGCCTGCGACTGCAAAACTTGGTGGTGATATGAACATGGATGCCGGTAGGGCTGAGACTGCCGTCGAGACTATCGGCAAGGCGATGGGTTTATCAACACATGATTCGGCCGAAGGCATCGTTAATATTGTCAACGAAAATATGTTTGGCGCATTGAGACTTGTCTCGGTTGAGCAGGGCTTTGATCCACGTGATTTTGCCCTGGTAGCTTTTGGCGGAGCTGGGCCGCTGCATGCTAACGCGCTGGGAAAACTGATGAATTCATGGCCCGTGATTATTCCACCAGGGCCAGGTGTCCTGTGTGCCTATGGTGATGCGACGACCCGTGTCCGTGATGAGGCATCACGCACCTTTGTTCGACGCTTCTCAGAGACGAGTCACACAGAAACACTGGGCATTCTTCAGGAGCTTGCGAGCTCGGCTGCGGCAACCTTGGATGCGGAGGGTGTGGCGAGGTCAGATCAGTCAACGGTATACCAGGTTGATCTGCGCTATGCCGGACAGGGAATGCGCCTTACAGTCGAGATCTTGCCGGAGGAATTTGAAACCGGTGGCCTTGAGGAAGTGGGGAACCGGTTTGATGCGATGCACGAGCAGTTGTTTACATTTGCGCTGGACACCGAGCGCGAGCTCTATACGTTGCGTGCTCTTGTCCAGGGTAGTGAAAGTGCAGCGGAAGCACAGGTGCTTGTCAGCGGTAACGGTGATCCATCTGCAGCCAGGTATGCACAGTCCAAGGTGTACTACGATGGTCAACACCACGATGCAATAATATTCGACCGGGCTCTGCTGAAAGCGGGTGATCGTGTGAGTGGTCCAGCGATTGTTACCGAGATGGATTCAACCACACTGGTGCTGCCGGGATGTACCGGCGAAGTCGATCCGGTTGGTAACCTGTTGATCCGACTGGATTGATATCTGAGCCATAAGAGAGTAACGATGCCTGCACAAGTCATACAAAGTAATTCAACACCGTTTCAAGACGTAACCGTTGATCCGGTCACGCTCGATATCATCGAGAACGCTCTCAGAAACGCACGCAGTGAGATGGATGCTGTGTTGTTTCGAACAGCGATGTCACCGGGAATAAGAGAACAGCATGATGCGTTCCCCATGATTGCAAATCATGAAGGCAAAATGGTGGTGGGTCAGTTCGGCTCGTTTTTCTGGGGGTTTCAGCAGGGATACAACGGCACTATAGAGGAAGGGGACGTTTTCCTAACGAATGATCCCTATACCTGTAACGGGGCTATCAGCCATCTCAATGACTGGTTGATGATGATGCCGATCTACGTCGATGGTCGATTGGTATCCTGGGCAGCGATGTTCGGCCATATGACCGATATCGGAGGGAAGGTGCCCGGCAGTTTGCCGACAGATGCCGCACAGGTGTTTGAGGAAGGTATACAGATCCCGCCAGTCAAGATAATTCGTAACGGCGAACTGAATACCGAAATACTCGAACTTATTCTTAGAAACTGCCGTTTGCCTGATTGGAATCGTTCTGATTTCAACGCCATCGTGGCTGCACTGCGATTGGCTGAACGCCGGGTTCTTGAGATGGCAAACCGCTTCGGAGTCGAAGAGTTGGTTGCTGCCATGGTGGAAATGCTCGATCGTAACAAGCGAGCCATGGGTGCGATCCTGAATATGGTCGTCCCCGAGAACAAACAGCATTTCGAAGACTATATCGATGACGATGGTATGGGAATGGGACCCTATAAGGTCAGTTGTGCGATGTGGCGGGAAGGTGAAAAAGTCATCTTCGATTTCGAGGGTACCGACCCGCAATCCATCAGTTCAGTTAACTTTCTGCTCAATGAAGAAATGTTCAAGATGTTCCTGGGCGCATTTTTTATCAATTTGTTCGATCCGCAGATTCTATTCAACGATGGGTTTTATGATCTGGTTGACGTGCGAATTCCACGTGGTTCTATCCTTAAACCCATCCGTCCGGCAGCACTAAGTTCTCGAACCCATATGTTGGGCCGAATTTTTGACATCATGAGCGGGTTGCTGGGCCAGGGATCACCGGATGCGCTCTGTGCGGCTGGTTTTTCGGACAGTCCGCATTTCATGTATTCGGGTTACGACAAAAACGGAGAGTGGTACCAGCTTTATCAGATCGGTTTTGGCGGCATACCCGGCCGCCCAGCAGGTGATGGTCCCGATGGTCACTCACTGTGGCCGGCCTTCACCAACGTGCCCAATGAGTTTCTGGAAGCGTACTTTCCGCTTCGGATCGTTACTTATGAAACCATACCTGACAGTGGCGGCCCTGGATCACATCGCGGAGGTAATGGTCTATCGATGGGTTACCAGTTCCTGGAACCCGGTGAAATCTCGATTCATGATGATCGCTGGTTGACTCATCCCTGGGGGGTGAATGGTGGTCTCCCCGGTCAGCGCAGCAACAAGCTTATGGTTCGGGCAGATGGTAAAAACGAATGGATGGAATCCAAATGTGACCGGATAAAGGTATCGGCGGGTGATACGCTCTATTTTAATACTTGGGGTGGTGGTGGATGGGGTGATCCGCTTGAACGTGACGCAGAAAAAGTGTCTCTCGATGTGCAACGGGGTTTGGTGAGCGTTGAAGGTGCTCGACGCTACGGTGTGGTGCTGCAGTCGGATCTGACTGTTGATGAATCTGCCACCACGAATCTGCGTAGACAGATGTCTTCTGAACGCGGCAAGGTAGATTTGTTTAATTTTGGCGGAACCGTTGAAGAACTCAAAGCGCGTTGCAAAACGGATACCACGTTAGAGCCACCTAGGGCACCGGTGTTTCAGAAGTGGGTTACGCGATCCGCAGGTGAAACTGCCGGATAAATTTAATAGAGGGTTATCAAGAACAAGCCGCTACGGTTGGTTTTGAACTTGCTAGCCCAAAGTGAATATTGGGTGTGTCGGGTTTGAAGGCGCTCTACTACATTGCCGTGGTGCTGCCCTCACCGCAAGCGGATGCGGTAAAGACACTCCAGAATAGGGCACATACCGCGTACCATAGCCGTGCAGCGCTCCGATCACCTCCGCACATCACGTTGCAAGCACCGTTTCGACTGGCACTGGATCAGGTCGGGGGTCTCAAGCAGATTCTGACTGAGTTTGCCTCGAGTTACTCCTCTTTCTCGATTGAGCTGGGTGGTTTTGGCTGTTTTCCACCCCGGGTGGTATTTGTCCGTGTAATTGAAAATCAGGCTTTGTCCTTGATTCAACACGATCTGACTAAAAAGCTGACAGAACATCAGATCGTCGGCTCTGGCGAACAGGCGTTGCGTGCTTTTCATCCGCACATCACCATCGCATTTCGCGATCTGATCCAGCGTCACTTCAGGTCACTGTGGGATGAGGTTGAACATAAGTCCTTTGTCGACCGGTTCACAGCCGGAGGTATTACTTTGCTGCGGCACGATGGAAAAATCTGGACCGCAGAAGCCGACTTTCTATTCGGGCAACAAGAGTTTGACGAGCGCACCTAACTCGAAAGGGTTCGAGGCAGGTTGGTTACCGTTGCTGTCGTCGGGTCGTTTCGAATCAACAGCTGCCGGGCAGACCATTCGGTCGCGGGGTCGGGTGGCAGCTGCCAGTGAAATTCTCCGGCAACCAACTGAGCGATACTGACACCATCTTTGTAAAGCAAGCGATTAGCAGACACCGCAGCAATCCTGTCTCCCGGTGTGGTGATGCCATGCAGATTCACTGGGTCTGCAGCAGACACAATCACCGGTCGTGAAGTGTCAGTTTGATTATCTGGGTATCGGAACTCGCGCAGGCGTTCTACTGCCTCAGGCCACGCAAACTGTTCGCCACTAAATCCGTTAACGAAACGGCCACCTCGAACCTCACCCCTGGCTTCGAGCCGGCGGAAAGCACGGGCCAGTTCCCGCCAGTGCGGCAGTGAACGGTGTTCACGAATCAGCAGTGCCCGGAACACGATCCCGTAACGATCGAGTAAAGCCACGGCGATCTGTTCGGGTTCGATCGGGAAATTCTGAACAGGCACTATTGGGTCGTTTTCCGAGGGTCCGTTGGACAGTGCAGCTTGATGGGAGAGTGTCTGTTCAATCAGAGACCAGCGGCCAGCCGTCTCCACCGTTGTGGAGCGGTGTCGGCGGGCGCGTCCGCCACCGGGCCGTTTGGATGAGGGTGCAATCAGTACGCGCAGACCGGCAAAACTGTCCGACGTGACGATGCCCCAGGCGACAAGTTCTGCCAGGGCCTCTTCGAGTTGACTCCTCAACAGGCCGGTCATCGACATCAGATCGGTAAAAAATGATGCTCCGTTTGATAACAGCACATCTCGCAGGCGGCTGGCCTGACCCGATAGTGAGGCCCAGTTTGTCAGCTTGCCGGTGCTCAGGTCAGGGTGTGTGATCCAGGGCAACCAGCTCTGGATCTGACTGCGCTCAAAAAACATGATCGGCGTATTTCGGACTGGTCCAATTCGGCGTGTGCTTTTGACGGGTGTAAAGGGGCGCAGCCACATAAACTCACCGGCGGTGAGCAGTTGGTCGAGCTGATTGTGACTGTATCCCGAAATTCGGTGTGGCAATAAGGATGATTCCCAAGCCACGGCGGGGGCCGCAAATCCCTGTAATCGATAGAGTGCATCGCGCAGTGCCTCAGGCCCGCGTTGTTTTTCACCGGAAAGGCCCTGCCACTGCAACACAAAGCGCATGAACGCGCCTGGGGGTACGGGCTCGACCTGCTTGCGCAGGGTTTTGATGGTGTAACGGCCGATGCGTGCCAGCAGACGGCGTTCACACCATTCTTCGCTGTCGCCAAAGCGGGTTTCACAAGCACTGATCGAGTTGACGCGAAATAGCCCTCGCATGGCGAATCCTTCGGTCTCGAGTGTTAGCAGTGCCCGACTGACAAGTCTTTTGTCTATATCCAGCGGTTTGGCCAGTGCTGTGGCGGTGACAGGCCCCAACGTTTCGAGCCGGCTTCTGATAATTTCAACCAGTCCCTGTGTTGCAGCGGACTCGGGATCTTCCAGCTGTGCAGTAGCGGGCTCCGTAGGCGTGATAACCGGTTGCAGCGAGTAGTCCCCACTCACACACCGTGCCAGCTGTGACAGCCGTTCTGCACTGGTCCAGAGTACGGACCCCGACGCGAGCGACAGTGCGGTTGCGCGTTTGTCGAGCACCAGTTGTTGGAAATACTTGGACCACTCAGGCAGCGAATCACGGATCTCGCCCGTTTCAAGAAACCCGGATAACACCAGTGCATCGTGGAGTTCATCGGCGTTCTGTGGATCGGGCCAGGCCTCAGCGCGGACGGCCTCGATTGCAGTTGGATCGAGTTCCGCGACCTGTGCAGCGTCTTCAATATCGAACAGGTGGCGGTTGCGTATCGCCTGGGTCCGGCGCTCCTCGGCCGGTGCATCATCAAGAAAGGCATAAGGCCGGGCGGTGATAACTTCTTCGGCCAGTGGTGACGGACATGCGAGTTCACGGGCGGTTATCTTTATTGGGGGGGTCGAATTGTCTTTATCATTAAGCCGGCTGATGAGCCGTTGTAGTCCGTCAACATCCATCACCTCGGTCAGGCAGTCGGACAGCACCTGGGCCACCAGCGGATGATCTGGAATCTCGCGTTGGCCGGTGATGTTCTCGGCACAGGCGAGCTGGTCCGGAAAGATCACAGCCAGTAGATCATCGGCATCGCTACGCTGGAATTGTGCAGGCACTTTCTTGCCATTTCGATTTCGACGGACTGCAAGCGCCGTTGTCGTCACCCAGCGCCATCGAGTTGGGAACATGGGCGCATTGAGCAATGCCTGGATCAGCACCTCCCGCACGCTGTGTGGTCGCAGGTAATCAACCACTTCAAGCAACGGAAAACTGTGGGTGGGGCCTAGCGAAAGGATAATGCTGTCGTCCAGTGCTGCGGCCTGCAGTTCAAAGTTGAACCGCCGGCAGAATTTTTTCCGGATTGCAAGACCCCAGGCGCGATTCAGTCGAGTACCAAACGGCGAATGAATGACAAGATGCGTATCACCTATCTCGTCAAAAAACCGTTCGAGAACGATGTGCTGCTGAGTTGGCAGGGAGCCCAGGGCGGCTTTGGCGAGGGCCGCATATTCCGCAAGCTGTCCCGCAGCACTGGCAGTCAAGCCGATCGTGCGCTGCAGCCAATCTCTCGTTCGGGCTATGCCATCTTTTGATGCGCTGAGCTGGTGGTCCAGCTGTGCCCGAAGCCTCGATACCGCAAGTGATAATTCATCACTGCGTCCCGGGGCTTCTCCAAACCAGAATGGAATGCTGGGAGACTGTCCTTTCGCATCTTCGACATAGACCTTGCCCAGTTCGATCCGGATGATACGGTAGGCTGTGTTGCCCAGTTGGAAGATATCACCGGGGAGGCTCTCGAATGCAAAATCCTCATTCAGTGACCCAACGGGAAACTCCTCGGGCAGGAGCACAACGTCATAATCGAACTGGTCGGGTATCGCGCCGCCGTTCGTTATAGCAGTGAGGCGGGCACCACGTCTTCCACGTATTTTGCCGTTGACCGCGTCCAGATGCAGATGTGCCCCACGTCGGCCCCGACGGGTGGTATAGCCATCAGCGAGCATCTGGATAATTTCGTTAAACCGCTCGCGTGTTGTTTCCCGGTAGGGCCAGGCCCGGCGAAGTACCGTATATAGGCGACAATCTGCTGGGCGAGTACGTCCCAGGCCGGTCGTACCAGCTGAATAGCATCCAGTTCCTGGCGGTGTACAGCATCCAGCAGGGCAGTGCATTCCATCAGGTCATCACGCGATAGTGGAAACAGGCGACCTTTAGGGAGGGCGTTAACGCCATGACCGGATCGGCCGACGCGCTGAAGAAAAGTGGCAATGCCCCGGGGTGAGCCAAGCAGGCAGGTCAGGTCAATATCGCCGATGTCGATGCCGAGTTCGAGTGAAGCTGTGGCCACCAGTGCATTGAGTTCCCCATTTTTGAGGCGCTGCTCAGCATCAAGACGGTGGTCCCGGGCAAGACTGCCATGGTGTGCGGTGACGCCACTGGCAGGAAGTCCGCGTTCCTGCATGCGTTCGGCAAGGTGCCGGGAGACACGTTCCGCCAGGCGACGGGTGTTGACAAAAATCAATGTAGAGCGGTGTTCGGCAATGAGATCAGCCAGGCGGTCGTAGATCTCACTCCACACTTCGGCGGGCATGATAGGTTGAAGGGGTGAGCGTGGCAGTTCAATGGCAAGGTCTCGGTCACGCACGAAACCGGTGTCGATGATCCGACACTTATCGTTGCCGGGCCGGTCACCGATTAGAAAAGCTGCCATGTGGTCGATTGGCTTCTGGGTCGCGGAGATTCCAATACGAACAGGAGGCTTGACACACAGGGCGTCCAGGCGTTCCAGGGATAAAGACAGGTGCGCGCCGCGTTTGTTGCCCGCCAGTGCATGTAATTCGTCAATAATGACTGTACGTACTGTTTGCAATATTCGACGTCCGGACTCAGAAGTCAGAAAAATAAAGAGCGATTCCGGAGTCGTGACCAGGATGTGCGGTGGTTGCCGGCGTACCTTGGCGCGTTCAGCCTGTGGTGTGTCGCCGGTGCGTACGGCTGATCGGATCAACAGCGGACTGGGTGAAGGTAATTTCTGGGTGATACCCACCAGCGGCGCTTCAAGATTTCGGTTGATATCGTTAGACAGGGCTTTGAGTGGAGAAACGTACAAAATACGGGTTTCATCAGGCAAGCCGAACAGTTCACCGTCGCGCACCAGTTCGTTAATGACCGCAAGAAAGGCCGCCAGGGTCTTGCCCGATCCAGTGGGCGCGGCTATCAAAGTGTGTGAACCCCCCTGAATAGCCGGCCAGGCTTGCACCTGTACTTCGGTGGGTTGATCGAACTGGCTGTTGAACCAGCTGGCAACGGCTGGGTGAAAATGGGAAAGAGGCATCAAGATAGTGTAGTGCCTTAGAGGCTCATTGGATGAGTATTCAAGCGCTGTGTCGGCTGCGTAGAGTTCGGTTCTTGGGTCACGGTAGATTCGGTTATCATCGTGCCGAACTGAATCAGAATTGAGGAACTGAGGATGGCCATATCGCTTGAACAGGCCCAAATTATTGCAACGGCCGGCTTAGCCAAAGCCAGGGAGTTGGCTCTAAAACCCGTCAGTGTGGTGGTGTTGGATCCAAGAGCCACCCTGGTTGTGGTGTTGTCTGAAGATGGCGTCAGTATGCTGCGGCCCCGTATTGCCCAGGGGAAAGCCAATGCGGCCGTTGCGATGGGTATGGGCACGCGGGCGCTGATGGCACGCGCCGAACAACAGGCCTACTTCATTCAGGCGGTCAACGGCCTGGCTGAGGGCAATTTTGTGCCGGTACCCGGTGGTGTTCTGATCCGAAATGAGACAGGGGTGCTCCTGGGTGCGGTTGGTATCTCAGGTGATACGTCGGACAACGACGAAGCAGCTGCTGTTCACGGAATTACCGCAGCGGGCCTGGTCAGCGAAACGGGTTAGAGAGGGTCATTTGGTATGAACAATCAGAACGATGGGAAAAACCCAAGCAGTACTGAAATTTCTCCTCGCCAGATATTTGGCTGGGAGGATATCGATCGCTATAGGTTTGATGAGGACGGCAGTGAAGCTCAGATCATCAGTGGTGAGCATATGCATTTTCTTCGGGCGGTGTTTGAACCAGGATCAATCTACCCGATGCATTCCCACCCGCATGAGCAGTTCAGTCTAGTACTGTCCGGGCAGATTCTTTTGACGGTGGGCGATGAAACGCGAGAGATCGGCCCTGGCGATGGCTGGTATGCAGCGAGTAATGTGCCGCATGGTGGTCAAATTATTGGTGATGAAAAGGCAGTATTTATTGATGTGTATTCGCCAGCGACGCGCTGGATACTCGATATACTAGATACCGGGCAAAGATTGCCTCCAGTTGGATCGGTGGACTAGAAGCTGTTTTAAACACACATTCAAAAGGAATGAAGGCGATGGAGTTGAAAAACACATTTGCAGGTGATGCATCGTCTGAAGCCGTTGCTGCGGCGGTTGCAGCCGATGGGTATGCTGTTGTACGTGATGCGGTCAACGCCGATACGGTTGCTGCCGTAAATGCCGACCTGGCACCTTATTTTGAGAAAGCCCATGATGGGCACGAAGAGTTTTATGGCAAGCTCACCAAGCGGTTCGGGGCGCTGCTTGCGAAGTCGACTGCTGTTCAGGCGCTGTTGGTTCACCCCATGGTGCTGGCAGTGGCGGACAACGCTTTGTTGCCTCATTGTGTCCGCTATCGTGTGCACTATACCGGCGTGATGCATATTGAACCGGGTGAGACCCGCCAGGTTTTGCACAGGGATATTGGTCTCTATCCGATTGCGAGTCCATGCCCCCCGTTAACTGTAGCGACAATGTGGGCGCTCAGTGATTTTACCCGGAAAAATGGGGGTACCCGCCTGGTACCGGGGTCGCATCTTTGGTCCAGTGACCGGGTACCAAAACCGGAGGAAGTTGTGGCCACTGAAATGCCGGCAGGGTCTGTGCTGATTTATACCGGAAATACCATCCATGGCGGTGGTTCGAACCACGCGGACCATCCGCGAAGCGGTGTTGCCCTGCATTACAACCTGGGCTGGTTGCGCCAGGAAGAGAACCAGTATATGGCCGTGCCCCCGGAGCTGGCTCTACAGTTGCCGGATCAGATCCAAGAACTGATCGGATATTCGCTGGGCTCGAGCAGTCTCGGTGTTGTGGACCACATGGATCCTAAAGACTATCTGCATGGGGTGCGTGATCCAGCGCAAAGTAGCCTCAGCTCTCCAGAGTTGGAGAAGCAAGTTCAAGCATTGTCGAGATTTCATATCAGCCACAGTGAAGACGGGCTCCCGAACTACTACGACGTGGATACTGATTAGGGTGGAAAGGGTTTTTGTTTGGCAATGTTCTGGCACAGCGACTCAAGACTGAGTCATGATGAATGATCATCTTCTAGCGGGTGACTTTCAAGAAGAACCATGGTGGTGGCATGCTGCGCCTCGGCCTGCACAGTCCTCGGTGGACAATTTTCCGGACCGCGCCGATGTTGTCGTAGTAGGTTCTGGGTTTACGGGTCTATCGGCCGCGCTGACACTTGCCAGGGCGGGGCGCGATGTTGTGGTATTGGAAGCACAGTCCCCAGGTTATGGGGCGAGTTCGCGTAATGCGGGTTTTGTTGGGCGAACACTCAAACACAGTTTCTCCGCACTGATACAGGC
>LUMW01000878.1_pt1 | contig 12407 bp, 10 predicted proteins | sample 729761 | NCBI WGS metagenome assembly LUMW01 (sample SAMN03860302, study PRJNA289734) | marine metagenome | biome: seawater column; feature: ocean; material: water; isolation source: Red Sea water column Station 192 - depth 500m | place: Saudi Arabia: Red Sea | collected 2011-10-15 | depth 500 m
TCTGTCCGAGATGTCACTCAGCGGTGCACCAAGGGTTCTTCACCATCGACCCCGACACCCACCAGACCCACCGCACCCTGCGCACCCAACGCACCAGCCCCCGCCGCACCCGAGCCGGCTGAGCCGCTACCGCACGCGGCGGACGAGTGCGGAGCGGTCGAACACCTCCGGGTGCAGCACCGACGCGAACGCCTCGACCCCGTCCACGAGTCGCGGACCGGGTCGCACCACCACGGCGTTGCCGTCGACGGCCCACACCTGGGTGTCCGGGAGCTCCCGCACGACGACCTCGGCCTGCTCGGCGGCGCCGTCGAGGCCGAAGCCGCACGGTGCCACCAGGACCACCTCGGGACGCTCCGCCCGCAGCGCGTCCCAACCCGACGGACCCGACGGCGTCCCCTCGTGCATCCCGACGGGCTCGCCACCGGCGGCTGCCACCTGGTCCGGGATCCAGTGACCGCCCGTGAAGAGCGGGTCCACCCACTCGACCACGGACACCCGAGGACGCTGGCGGCCAGCCACACGGGCCTCCACGTCGGCCAGCCTCCCGCGCAGACCCGCCACCACCGCACGGCCGCGGTCGACGACACCAGCCGCGGCAGCCACCTGCTCCACCGACACCAGCACGTCGTCCAACGTGTGCGGGTCGAGCGTCAGCACCTCGGCGCTGCACCCGAGGTGTGCCAGTGCCTCGTCCACCCGGTCGGTCGGCAGGGCGCACACCCGGCACAGGTCCTGCGTCAGGACGAGGTCCGGGTCGACGTCGGCGAGCGCACCCTCGTCGAGGGTGTAGAGGTCGACACCCTCCTCACGCCGCGCCCGCACGTAAGCGTCGATCTCGCCCGGCGTCCACCCGCTCGTGTCGGCGCCCGTCACCACCACGCGGTGCTCCGTCCGCGCCGATACCGGCTCGTCGCACTCGAACGTGACGGCCGCGAGCCGGTGCTGCAGTCTGGAACGTGTCGGCATACGGCTCGACCTGCTCCCAGTTCTCGCCCAGCCGGTAGCCGGCCACCACGAAGATGCTGTTCCAGATCAGGCTGCCCGCCGTCGTCAGCGCCAGGAACAGGCCGAACGACATGCGCTCCACGCCCGCGGGAAGCGAGATCAGGCTGCGGAAGATCGGGACCATCCGGCCGAAGAAGATCGCCTTCGTCCCGTGCTTCGCGAACCACGCCTCCGTCCGCTCGAGGTCGCTGACCTTCAGCAGCGGCACCTTCTCGAACACCCACACCGTGCGGTCGCGGCCGTAGGCGCGGCCCAACCAGTAGAGGATCGCCGCGCCGATCACCGAGCCCGCCGTCGTCGCGAACAGCGCTCCCGCAAGGCTGAAGGTGCCCTGCGCGGCGGCGAAGCCGGCCAGCGGCAGGATGATCTCGCTCGGGATCGGCGGGAAGATGTTGTCAGCGCCGACCGCGAGGGCCACGCCGAACAGGCCCAGCTTCTCCATCAGGTCGACCGTCAGACCGGCCAGGCCGCTGTCCGGACCCGTCGAGGTGGCGGACTGCACGAGGGCGGACGTCACGGCTGCGCTGATCACCAGGCGAGGGTACCTGCGCGCACCCGAGCCAGGGTCCGACACGGACCCGGGGCTACCGTCGCGGTATGCGATCTCGGGTCACACGCAGCGCCACCGTGCTCACCGCGACCCTCCTCCTGCTCTCCGGCTGCACCGGCGGCCACGACGAGGACGGCGACGCGGCGACGACGTTCCGCACACCGTCGCGGGCGGTCGACGTCGTGGCGGGCCGCACTCCTGCCCAGAACGCCGTCGGCACCTCCCGGCGGCTGTTCGAACGCTCGGACGTGGCCATCGTGTCGGCCCGCAGCGCCCGCTCCCAGCAGCGGTCCGTGAAGGTGGCCGCGCGCCTGGGCGTCCCCGTGCTGCTCGTCGGACCCACCACCCGCGCCGAGCTCGACCGTCTCGGCGTGCGCACGACGCTCGCCGTCGGGCCGAAGGACGCGAACTGGCCCGACCTGCCCGGACGTCGTCTCGTCGGTGACGACCAGGCCGACGTCGACCGCGCCGTGGCCCGGATCCCGCGTACCTCGCCCCGCGACCAGGACGTCGTGGTGCTCGTCCACGCGCCCGGTGCCGACCTCACCTCCGTCGGCACCGCCCGCGCTGCCGGCGCGACCGTCGTCGGGGTGAAGGGCGGCGACCCGCGCGCGGACCGACGCGCGATCCGTGCGCTGCGTGACCAGCCCGACGCGCCCGTGGTCGGCGTCGGGACGACCTTCCGACGCGGCCTCGGCTACGAGGTCACCGCGGTGCGCCGCGACCTGACCCAGCCGGGCGGCGGACTGCTCGTGTTCCCGGGGCGTCACGTGGTCGCGCTCTACGGCCATCCCGGCACCCCGTCCCTCGGCCTGCTCGGTGAGCAGGGCACTGCGGCGACGGTGCGCCGAGCCGCGCGGCTGGCGCGCGAGTACCAGGAGCTCTCGGACCAGCCCGTCGTCCCCGCGCTGGAGATCATCGCGACCGTCGCCTCCTCCGAGGCCGGGGACGATGGCGACTACTCCGCCGAGAGCAGCGTCCGCGACCTGCGGCCGCTCGTGGAGGCGGCCGAGAAGGCCGGCCAGTACGTCGTGATCGACCTGCAGCCCGGCCGGACCGACTTCCTCGCCCAGGCCAAGCGCTACCGCTCGCTGCTGGAGCGCCCGCACGTCGGCCTCGCGCTCGATCCCGAGTGGCGGCTCGCGCGCGACCAGAAGCACCTCACCCAGATCGGGTCGGTCGGCGCCTCGGAGGTGAACGCCGTGGCCGACTGGCTGGCCGAGCTGACCCGCGAGCGCCGACTGCCGCAGAAGCTCTTCGTGCTCCACCAGTTCTCGACGTCGATGATCCGCGACCGCAGCACCCTCGACGTCGGCCACCCCGAGCTGTCGACCGTGGTCCACGTCGACGGCCAGGGCACGCCGGGCGCGAAGATCGGCACCTGGAACACGATCCGTCAGGGGTCGCCGAAGGGCGTCCACTGGGGCTGGAAGAACTTCCTCGACGAGGACGAGCCGATGCTCACCGTGCCACAGACCTGGCGCGACGTCAGGCCCCGACCGGATCTCGTCACGTACCAGTGAGCTGGGCAGGACAGGGCGGGTGCCCCTCCGTGGTCCTACCCTGACGGCATGGACCGGACCCGCGTCGCCGTGAGCGCCGGCTTCCTGCTCCAGGGCTTCACGTTCGCCGCGCTCGTCACGCAGACGCCGCGCCTGCAGGACAGGTTCGACCTCGGCGAGGGCGACGTGACGGTCCTTCTCGTGGGGGTTCACCGTCTACGGCGTGGCGCTCGGCGGGGTCGACGCCAGCATGAACATGCAGGGCGTGCGGGTGGAGGCGCTGCGGGGACGCAGCGTGATGACCGGGTTCCACGCGTGCTGGAGCGTCGGCGGCATCGTCGGCGCCGGCTACGCCGCGCTCGGTCTGCCCCTGGGCGTCGGGTTGTCGGTCGTGGCGGTGGTCGTCGTCGCGCTCGCCGTCGCCTCGGCCCGCCACCTCGCAGCGGACGCGCCGGGGACGCAGGTCGACGACCTCGCGGCCGCCGCGACGATCCCTGTCCCCTGGCGACCCGTCCTGCTGTTCGGCCTGGTGATCTGCCTGTTCTACTCGGCCGACACCGGTACCGGCTCGTGGAGTGCGGTGTACCTGCAGCAGGCGCTCGGCGCGGCGAGCTGGCTGGTCCCGCTCGGGTACGCGGCGTACCAGGTCGGAGCCCTCGTCTCGCGTCTCCTCGGCGACCAGCTGGTGCGCAGGGTGGGTGCAGCCCGGGTGGTCGCGGGCGGTGCGTTCCTCGGTGTCGTCGGCTTCGCCGTCGTGCTGGCCGCGCCGGTCGCGGTGCTGGCGGTGCCCGGCTTCCTCGTCGCGGGCCTCGGGATCGCGGTCATCGCCCCGCTCGCGTTCGCTGCCGTCGGCGCCGCCGTCCCCCCGGAGGCCGCCGACGCGGCGATCGCCCGGATGAACATCGCCAACTACATGGGCGCGATCCTCGGTGGCGCGGTGATCGGTGCCGTCGCGCAGGGCGGCTGGCTGCGGGTGGCGTTCCTCGTGCCGCTCGTGCTGGTCGCGCCGATCCTGCTGCTGTCACGCGCCTTCGACGGTCCGCGGGCGACCCGCGTCGGCTGACGGGACCACGCGCGGGCCGGCCGCCGGGTCCACGGACCCGACGGTCGGGGAGCCCGTCAGCTGCACATCGTGGTGCGCGTGTACATGGCGTCGCCCCAGTACTTCGCCTTCGTGGTCTTGAAGTAGATCCCGGCGGCGGTGTCGTTGTAGCGCTGCTCGTAGTGCAGGTGCGCCGACGACTGGCCTCCGCTCTTGCCGACCCGGCCGATGCCGCTGGTGGCCTTGACCATCTGACCGACCTCGACGTCCACCTTGCTGAGGTGGGCGTAACGAGTCGACCAGCCGTTCGCGTGATAGATGTCGACGGTGAGGCCGTAGCCCGTCCCCTTGTTGCCCGCGAACGTGACGCGACCGCCGTTGCTCGCCTGGACCGGCTTGCCGAGGTCGCTGTCGCCGCCGGTCGGCAGGTTGAAGTCGATCGCGTTCAACGGGTCGTGGTTCTTGCGGGTGTTGCCGCGCCACTCCTGACCGCAGGGGAACGGGACCTCGAGCGAGGGTCGCTCGGCGGCGGCGATCGACGCTCCCGCACGGCGGCGCCCGCACAGAGGGCGATCGCCGCCAGGGTCGAGGTGAGTGCTGATCGTCGGTTCATGAGGTGCTCCTGCCGTCGAGGGGCTCGTGGGTCGAGCCGTCGCTCCGCGAGCCTGTTCCTCGGCACTGCGATCCTTCTGCGACGTCGGTGCGAACGCCTCGCAGCGGCGGCGCGGTGGGTCGCACCTCGCCCGTGCGACAGTGTCGGCGTGCAGCCCACCGTCGCGTCGCTCTGGCGCTACCCGGTCAAGTCGTGCCGCGGGGAGTCGCTCGAGCGGGTCGTCGTGGAGCCGTGGGGCGTCGCGCAGGACCGACGCTGGATGGTCGTCGACCCGGCGGGGACGATGGTCACCGCCCGCGAGCTGAACCGGCTGCTGGTCGTGCACCCGACACTCACCGACGACGGGCTACGGCTCACGGCCCCCGGTGCGCCGGCGGTCGACGTGCCGGTCCCGGACCCGGCGGGGCAGGTGCCGATCGCGATCTGGTCGTCCAGGCTCACGGCGGCCGACGCCGGCGACGGCGCCGCGGCGTGGTTGACCGAGGTGCTGGGCCGTGACGTGCGGCTGGTCCACCTGGACGACCCCCGACGCCGGCCGACGAGCCCGACGTACTCCGAGCCGGACGACCGCGTGAGCCTGGCCGACGGGTACCCGCTGCTCCTCACCACCGCGGCGTCGGCCGAGGCCGTCTCGGTGGCGGCCGGGGCTCTGGTGCCCATGCACCGCTACCGTCCGAACCTCGTCGTCGAGGGCACGCAGGCGTGGGCCGAGGACTCCTGGCGGCGGTTCCGGATCGGCGACGTCACGTTCCGCGTGGTCAAGGGCTGCGCCCGGTGCGTCATGACCACGATGGAGCCCGACCACGACGCCGGCAGCGTCGCGCGCGGTCCCGAACTCGAGGCCGTCGAGCCCGGCACTCGGCCGATCGGGTCGTAGGCCGTAGCGGTCAGCCGCCGCGAGGCTCGCTAACTGGTGCGATGACGAACAACGGGAGAGACGGCCCTGCGCCCAGCCGAGAAGGTGCTGCTGCCGGACGCGTGTGACGTCGGCGCAGCGGCCGTGACATCGGCCTCCTGGTGATCGGCCTCGCGGCGCCGACTCTCGACATCAGGGCCTCGTCGAAACGTCAGTGCACGCTGACACGGTGAGGTGATCGATCCCGGAACGGAGCCACGATGACCGCCTCACCGAACCGCGACGACCGGACAGTTTCGGGAACGATCCTCATCTTCGTCGTCGCCTCGCTCATCGTCGCGTGGATGGCCGTCATCGCTTCTTTGCCAGCGTCCGCCCTTGACTCGCCCTCGATGACACCGCCTCAGGGTGCCGCCTATCTCGGAGTGATTACGACAGTAGGCATCACGTTGGTCGGCACGCTTTGGGCGCGCGGTGCGCATCCCCACCCTGTGACCGACGCACAACTTCACCTCGTGTCCGTCACCCTGGTCGGGCTGGCTCTGCTTGCCGGCATCGTCGGTGTCGCCGTGCTGGTCAACCAGGCGCCAGAGGCGTTGTCGCTCGACCAGCTTGTTGTCTTCGGGGCGAGCGTGCTGTTCGCGCTCGTGACTTCGATCGGAAGCGCCACCATTCCGCTTAGGGTTTCGGTCGATTATCGCGACCGTGCCGCCGTGCGGCGACGAGCTCATGTAGAGAAGGCCGTGGTGGAGCTCGCGCGGACTTCACCGAGCCGTGCGGTCGTCCTTGTTGATCTCAGCCTTATCGGGCTCGTGCCCGCCATAGTGATCGCTATCGCAGCTGCAACCGTTGAACTGACGTGGGACGTGACTATGTATGGCGCACTCATTGGAGTCATAGCCTTCGTCCTTGGCGTTCTCGTGCTGACTCTGCTCGCGCAGTTCATCACGCACGCCTGGATCTGGATGCTTCCGACGTCCGCCGCCCTTCTTCTCCTTCTAAGCGCCGTAGTCGGTTCGCTGGCTTATCTAGCATTCGCTACCGACCCGCTGCCCGTGGTGTGCGGGGGCGTCCTCGCCGCGGGAGGATGGAGCGTCCTCCTGATCAACGGCTTGCGATCTCACCGAGGTCTTCGCCGAGTTCTGCTATTCGTCGTGCGACAGATCTCTCGTGGTCCGGGGCCGACATCTTCTCGTCGCCCAAGCGAGAGGTGGCAGGCGGTCCTGCGACTCACTGGACGCATCTGAGTTCGCGGGAGACCTGGTCGGAGAGGAGCGAGGACGTCAGGCAGCGGCCGTTGCCACGAATGCCGTCACGAAGCCTGCCGGCAGCCGTGGCGACGGAAGCGAATCCGCATGAGCACATCGTCGACCAGGGCGGGGTGGCACCGCCCAGCCTCCGACCTTTGAATCGCACCTGTGTTGCCTCCCACCACGGAACTGAGCGAGCAACCGGGCTTGGACACACGGGAAAGCCCCTCGTACAGGCAGCGACGGCCCGAGAGCGTCAGCCGCCGTAGAACTCGCCGGCGGCCGCGCCCGGGGGCGCCTCGGCCTCGCGGGCCATGGGGGTGAAGCGGGAGTAGTGGCCCTGGAAGCTGACGGCGACCTTGTTGACCGGACCCGAACGGTTCTTCGCGACGATGATGTCGGCCTCGCCCGGGCGCTCGGACTCGCCCGCGCCGGTCGCGTCGGGACGGTTGATGAGGAAGACCATGTCGGCGTCCTGCTCGATCGAGCCCGACTCGCGCAGGTCGGAGATCTGCGGCGTCTTGTCGGTGCGCTGCTCAGAGCCACGGTTCAGCTGGCTGATCGCCACGACGGGGACGTTGATCTCCTTGGCGAGCAGCTTGATCTGCCGGCTGAACTCCGAGACCTCCACCTGACGGTTCTCGACCTTCTTGCCCGACGTCATCAGCTGCAGGTAGTCGATGACGATGAGGCCGAGCTTGCCGTCGGCGGCCTTCTGGATGCGCCGCGCCTTCGATCGGATCTCCGGCATCGTCATGTTGGGCGAGTCGTCGATGGTGATCGGTGCCGACTGCACGCGCGGCATGACCCGGCTGACCGCGTCCCAGTCGCGGTCGGTCATGCCGCCGCCGCGCATGTGGTGGATGGCGACCTTGGCCTCGGCCGACAGCAGACGCATCGCGATCTCCGCGCCCGACATCTCCAGGCTGAAGATGGCCGACGGGACGCCGTTCTTGATCGACGCGGCGCGGCAGAAGTCGAGGCCGAGGGTGCTCTTGCCGACACCGGGGCGAGCCGCCACCACGATCATCTGGCCACCGCGGAAGCCGGTGGTGAGCTTGTCGAGGTCGGGAAACCCGGACTCCAGGCCCGCCATGTCGCCGTCGCGCGACTGGATGTCGTCGATCTCCTGGATGGTCTGCGCCATCAGCTCGGAGATCACCTTGTAGTCATCGGTGCCGCTGCTGCCGTCGACGTCGAGGACTTCGGCCTGGGCGCGGTCGACGATCTCGGCGATCTCGCCGGTCTCGGCCCAGCCGAGCCCGGCGATCTTCTGCCCGACCTCGATGAGTCGGCGCAGGATGGCCTTCTCGCGCACGATCTCGGCGTAGTAGTCGACGTTCGACGCGATCGGGACACCCGCCACGAGGGTGTGCAGGTACGGCGCGCCGCCGACCTTCGTCAGCTCGCCACGCCGCTGCAGCTCGGCCGCGACCGTGATCGCGTCGGCCGGCTCACCGCGCTGCGCGAGGTCGACGATGGTCTCGAAGATGGCCTCGTGCGCGGGGCGGTAGAAGTCGCGGCCCTCGAGGAGGTCGTTCGCCGGGTCGATCGCCTGCTTGCTGAGGAGCATGGCCCCCAGCACGCTCTGCTCGGCCGGGAGGTCCTGCGGCGGGACGCGTCCGGCGGGGACGTCGTCCTCAGGCTCGGGCCCCATGGCGTGCAGATCTGCGACAGTCACGCAGCAGCCTTCCTCTCTCGACCCACCCCACGGTAGGTCGGACCTCCGACACGTTCGCGCAGCCTCCCCGGTGGGCAGGTCCCTCGTCCTGTGCGACAGCCGACGCGTCACACTAGGGGCCCGGCGGGGGCAGAGGAAAGCCCGGCACGCACAGCCCCTGTGGACAAGGTTGGGGAGAATGTGGAAATCGCCGGAAAGCCTGTGCACAGTCCGTGGACGGCCTTGTGGAGAACGGGGGGAACAGGACGTGGAAAAGGCCCCTGACCTGCGGCGATGCCGTGCACACAGTGTGGACCCACATTACGTGGACGTCATCCTCCGGCCACCTCCTGGTCGTATCGACACGGCGACAGCGGTGGTGAAGTTCCGGTGAAATCCACAGCCAGGCACAGAAACCTGTTCACCTGGGGCGCGGCCGACCGCCAGATCGTCGCGGTCGCCGTCCCGGCCTTCTTCGCCCTCGTCAGCGAGCCCCTGATGCTGCTCGCCGACACCGCGATCGTCGGCCGGCTCGGCGTGGCCGAGCTGGGCGGTCTGGCCGTCGCGTCGAGCGTCCTGCTCACGGTCGTCGGACTGTGCGTGTTCCTGGCCTACGGCAGCACCGCGACGGTCGCGCGACTGCACGGCGCCGGCCGCGAACGGGCCGCGTTCGACGGTGCCACCGGGGGACTGTGGCTCGCGGTCGGGCTCGGCGTGGTGCTCGGCGGTCTGCTCGCCGCCGCGAGCCGTCCCCTGGCCGGGGTGCTCGGCAGCTCCCCGGAGGTGGAGGGCCACGCGACGACCTACCTCCTCGTCTCCGCACCCGCGGTGCCCGCCATGCTGCTGGTGCTCGCCGCGACCGGCGCGCTGCGCGGGGTCCTCGACCTGCGGACGCCGCTCGTCGTCACCGTCGTCGCGAACCTGCTCAACGTGGCGCTGAACCTCCTGCTCGTGCACGGGGCCGGGCTCGGCGTGGCCGGGTCCGCAGCCGGTACGGCGATCGCCCAGTGGGTGGCGGCGCTCTGGCTGGTCGCCGTGGTGCTGCGGCGGGCCCGGGCGGCGGGGTCGTCGGGACGTCCCGACGTGGCGGGCGTCGTGAGCGCGGCGCGCGACGGCGTGCCGCTGCTGGCCCGGACCGCGACCCTGCGCGCCGCGCTGCTCCTGGGCACGGCGGTGGCGGCCACGTTCGGCGACGCGCCTCTGGCGGCGCACCAGATCGCGACGTCGCTCGTCACGTTCCTCGCGTTCGCGATGGACGCGATCGCCATCGCCGGCCAGACGCTCACCGGTCGCACCCTGGGCTCCGGGGACGCCGAGGGCACCCGGGAGCTCACCCGTCGGATGATCACGTGGGGCGTCGGCACCGGTCTGCTCGCGGGGCTGCTGCTGCTCGCCCTCTCGCCGGTCGTGGGGTCGTGGTTCACCGCCGACGAGCAGGTGCATGCAGCACTCGTCCCGGCCCTGGTCGTGGTGGCTGCGGTGCAACCCGTCTCGGGCGTCGTGTTCGTGCTCGACGGTGTGCTGATCGGGGCGGGCGACGGCGTGTACCTGGCGTGGGCCGGCCTCGCGGTGCTGGCGGCTTACGCGCCCCTGGCCCTGCTGGCCGGCTCGCTCGGCGCCGGGCTCGCCTGGCTGTGGCTCGCCTACGGCGGGTTCCAGCTCGCCCGTCTCGTCACGCTCTGGCTGCGGCAGCGGGGCACCGCCTGGATGGTGCTCGGCGCCTGAGCGTCAGCGTCGCCAGTACCCGGACACGTCGAGGCAGTCGCGCGGGACGGACCGGTCGGCACGCCAGTGGGTGCGGACGTCGCGGGCGGCGGTCGACTCCCCGGCCATCCAGGCGTAGACCTGCCCGGCCGGCCAGTCGAGGTCACGGACCGCGTCGAGCAGCAGCGTGGTGGTCCCCGGCTCGGCACCCACCGGTCGGTGCAGCCAGGTCACGTCGACGCCGTCGCGCACGGTCAGGTCCTGCTCGTCCTGGGGTCCGGAGACCTCGACGACGACCTGGGCCGGCGGACCCGGCGGCAGCTCCTCGAGGAAGCGCCCGATGGCGGGCAGCGCGGTCTCGTCGCCGGCCAGCACGAACGCGTCGACGTCGTGCGGGAAGGCCTGCCCGACGGTGGGTCCGGCGATCCACGCGAGGTCGCCCGGCCGAACCTGCTCGGCCCACCCGGCCGCCTGGCCGTGGCCGTGCCGCACGAAGTCGAGGTCGACCTCGTCGGGAGTGACCCGACGGGGCGTGTAGTCCTTGCCGAGCGGGCGCACGCCCTCCGTCGTGTAGTCGAGACCGTCAGGCCGCTGCCGCGGCAGCACCGGTCGGTCGGCGTCGGGCGCAGGCACGAAGACCTTGACGTGGTCGTCGAAGCCGGGCGAGGCGAACGCGGGCAGCGTCGACCCGTCGAGGCTGCGCTCGGCGAGGTCCGACCCCGAGAGCGTGAGCCGACGCATGCCAGGCGTCACGTCCTCGACGCGCACGACCTCCAGCTCGCGCAGCACCGCCACGTGGGTCGTCGTCGTTCGTCGCAGCTTCGGCACGCGGACACCCTAGACCGGCTCAGTCGTCGGCCCGGAAGCCGACCGTGGCCCACCGCGGCTGCTCGAACGACGCGGCGCCGACGTTCACCACGCCAGGGCGGACGGCCAGAACCGACGGCGTGACCGCGAGCGGGACGACGACGGCCTCGCGGCGCAGTGCGGCCTCGAGCCGGGCCGTGGCCGCCGTCCGGGCCCGCGCGCTGCGGGCGTCGCGCACGGCGTCCCAGGGCGCCGCGGAGGAGGCGACCCCGGTGACGTTCGCGGGTGAGGTGACGGGCAGGAACCGGTCGCGTGCGGCGTCGGGGCCGAGCAGCGACGGACCCCAGCTGAAGGTCAGCAGGTCGAAGTCGAGCGGCACGAGCACCTGGGCGGCGAAGTCGTCGGGCGCGACGGTGCGCAGTCGCACCGCGACCCCCACCTCGGCCAGCTGCGACCGGATCGCGCGGGCGCGGGCCGCCAGGGCGTCGCTGCCTCCGGCCACCGGCAGGGAGAGCCGCAGGGGACGGGCCTCGGTGTAGCCGGCCTGGGCGAGCAGACGCCGTGCACGGTCGACGTCGCGCGTCGTCGGACGCGCCACGGCGTCGTAGCCGCGCTGCCCGGGCAGGACGAGCAGGCTGTCGGCCGGGCGCGGCTCGGCACCCACCGGCTCCGCCACGTCGCGCGCGAGGGCGTCGCGGTCGAGGGCGAGGGCGACGGCCCGGCGCACCGCCACGTCGCGCAGCGGACCTCGCCCCGCGTTCATGGTCAGGTGCGACCACTGCGAGCCCGACGTCCGCTGCACCTGGGCGGCAGGCACGTCGCGGTCGGTGTCGAGCGTCGCGACGTCGAGCCCGCCCGCGGCGTACGCCTCGGCCTGCACCGACGGCTCCGCCACGCGCCACACGATGCGCCGCAGCCGCGGCGGGTCGCCCCACCAGCGGGGGTTCGGCTCCTGGGTGATGGTGCCGGTGTCCTCGTCGACGTCGCGCGTGACGAAGGGGCCGTTCGACGGCAGCGGATGGTCACGGAAGGTGCGGTTGAAGGCGCGCGGGCTGGCCGCGACCTGCGCCGGCAGTCGCGGCGAGACGAACAGCGGCCAGTCGCCCCGCCGCTCGGCGAAGCGCACCGTGTAGCCGAACCGGTCCCGGCCGGGGCGGACGTCGGCGATCGCGTCCCACCCGTCGCTGCTCGCGACCGCGTAGCGCTCGTCGGTGCCGCGCAGGGCGCGCCAGGTGGCCGCCATGTCGGCGGCCGTGACGGGCGTGCCGTCGTCCCACACGGCGTCGGGGTTCAGCCGGACGGCGACGGTGAGCGGGTCGTCGGCGACGACCTCGACCTCGCGGGCGTGGTCGGGGTCGACCTCCCAGCCACCGTCCTCGGTGATCCGCACGACCTGGCCGGTCGTCGGGCCGACG
>LUMW01000319.1_pt1 | contig 12387 bp, 8 predicted proteins | sample 729761 | NCBI WGS metagenome assembly LUMW01 (sample SAMN03860302, study PRJNA289734) | marine metagenome | biome: seawater column; feature: ocean; material: water; isolation source: Red Sea water column Station 192 - depth 500m | place: Saudi Arabia: Red Sea | collected 2011-10-15 | depth 500 m
GGCTTATAGTCACCTATATGGACACCTATATGGACACCTAAATAAGATCCAACCATCCCACTAGGCACTACTTTTGAGCATATTGTTGATCTATCTGTGGTCAAACCCGCCAGCAAAGGTGTGAAATGTAGCACCAAAGGGAGTAACTAATTCAATAACGTCTTTCTTCACGTTTCCAAAAACCATCATATATTTCAGTTCAAATCGTTCAGACCACTCGGGTACTATCGGGCCTGCCATAAGATTTTCAAAACGCTGTTTCAATCCATCGCTGTCTTCAAATGACTCGATCAATGTCGCCTCCGTTTCATCATTATTCAAGTACCACTCAAAGCTCATTAATTTTTCTTCTTTTAAGTCAAAGGTTAATTTTGATGAGCGGTCTTTTATCCATTGTTTGGCTTCATCAGCGTCACATTTCAAGCTTTTATGCATAACAGTGTAAACACGGTTTGTGTCTGAGTTTAAATTACCCATTTATTCTCCTGTATTTTAGTTGCTTAAAAAACGTATAGTTTATGAAGTTAGTATCAAGTAAATAAAAGATTATTGCAACTCAAAGTATTTGGATGCAACACTTCCTTGGGCGAAAGTTACTTTAATAAAAAAATAGGAAGGGATGTATAAAAAAAGTCTTTTATATGTTGGAAGAACTGTTGGAAGTAAAAATATATCAAATAATCAGTTTTATTCCTTAGTCTGGAATATGCTGATATTACAACATAAAAATGGTGGCGGGGGAAGGATTTGAACCTTCGACCTTCGGGTTATGAGCCCGACGAGCTACCTGACTGCTCCACCCCGCTTCAAGAAGAGAAAAAAGGAAGATATTGAATTTTGGAGCGAGAGACCGGTTTCGAACCGGCGACCCTCAGCTTGGAAGGCTGATGCTCTACCGACTGAGCTACTCTCGCTTTCCAAATAGGCTATTATAGTTCTGGATGCGGTATTTTGTCAATAAATTTCTATTTCCGGACAAACACTGCACTGTCACAAAACATACCTTTATTTTCTTCAAAATAGCCTAAGAGCTTATTTTTTCGGTTTTCGACGCAAAGGAGCACCCTGCACGTGTTTCAAAGGCGGCAGCGGTTCTGTAAGCGAACTTACGGGACGTTTTCCGAAGTTTCCCAGCGAGCGAATTCTGTCATAAAGTACAATGGCTCCGGTTGTGGCCACGTTCAGGCTGAAGTGTGTTGGTATTTTAACTACATGCTGACAGCGCTCCAGTATTTCCGGACTCAGGCTCCCCCGTTCAGGACCAAGAATATAGGCGGCATTTAATGGATGATGAAATACAGGCAGTTCCACTGCATCTTCGAGCAGTTCAACGCCAACCAGGGAGCATCCTGCCGGAAGTTTCAATTCTTCAGCAGAATTGAAATCATACCAGGGAATACTGCGGGGAGCGGTTGAAGTATCCGATTTTGCTTTCGTGACGGAGTATTCAGCATTGACAGTAAACAGGAAACCGGCGCCAAAGGCATGAGCGGTACGGAACAGGTTTCCGGCATTCATAGGTTTGCTGGATTGTTCGAGGCCTACTCCGAAATAACCGCGCATCTTTTACTGTTTGATTAAATTATTTGTGAGGATTAAAAAAACTGCATTAATATTGTTGAAAATGTGTTAAGATGTCGCACCTGCGAAAGCATAAATCAATCATTTCAGACACTTACAAGTTTCTGGATTCCCGCTTTCGCGAGAACGACAAACGAGGTCGTTTTTCTGAATTTAAAAGTCTTCATCATTATTAAAGTGCTGAAAATCCTTTTTTATTCACCGTATGGTATCCAGACATTCTTAACCTGCGAAGCACGCCGCATCCACTCCCTTCCTTCTGACTGCTGATTATCAAACCAATCCAGCTGTTTACCGTCGTTGGTCCAGATTATTTTCATATTGCCGCTGCTGAATTTTTTTGCATTCGCGCATTCTTCCGTAGTACCTGTTACCCAAAGTCCTGCCACATCATCATGTTTTGCGAGGACGGTTCCGAGTTCCAATGCATCTCCGGTAACAATGTTAACCACTCCGGAAGGCACATCAGATGTTTCCAGCACCTGGTAAAAATCAGTGGCTGCCAAAGCAAACGGACGCGAAGGTATGAGAACCACTGTATTTCCCATGGCCAGTGCCGGAAGCAGCAGAGAAAGCATTCCAAGCAGCGGGGATTCATCCGGACAAACTATGCCGATTACACCGATTGGCTCATTTAAGGCTAAAGCAAGCCCGCGCATCGGAGGCTGGTGAATCAACCCCTCGTGCTTATCGGCCAATGCGGCATAGGTGAAAATCCGTTTTACAGAAGTTTCCACTTCCAGCACAGCCTGTTTTCCGGACACGCCTGTCAGTTTCATTAGACGGTTCCGGAATTCATCGGCCCGTGTTTCCAGGTTTTCTGCGATAAAATAAAGGATTTGCGCACGTGAATGTGGCGTGACACTCTGCCATCCGGAAGCCTTGTTTGCTGCTTCAACCGCGTTCCGGATGTCTTTTCGATTGCCATGACCAATTTCTCCGGCCAGTGAACCGTCCGCATTTACCACCGGCAGAGAATAGCCTGAGTCCGGACGTGTCTGTTTCGCACCAATGTAGAGTTTGGCAGTTCGGTCAAGTTCCGTGTTGAGCGTTTTACTGTGCTTTGTTACTGATTTTAAAGCCAGACGCTTGTATGTTCCTGATGGTTCATTTTTCTGTTTTAGATACTCAAGCATGCCTTCATGTCCGCCTTCACGACCGTATCCGCTTTCGCGATAACCACCAAAACCGGCCGACGCGTCAAATTGGTTGGTGCAGTTGATCCAGACCACCCCTACTTTCAGTTTGGGTGCGACATGCAGAGACTGGTTGATGTTTTCGCTCCAGACGCTTGCGGCGAGACCATACGCGCTGTTGTTGGCCAGCATAACTGCTTCATCCGGAGTACGGAAAGTCATTGATGTTAAAACGGGGCCGAAGATTTCTGTCTGCGCCACTGTTGACGCAGGAGACACGTTTGTTAAAAGTGTTGGAGGAAAATAACAGCCTTGTTCCGGAAGCTTTCCCTGCCATTGCCAGATTTCTGCTCCTTCCTTTTGCCCCAGCTCCACCAGCTTTTGAATACGCTTCTTTTGAATCGGCGCGATGATTGCCCCCATGTCCATGCTTTTGTCCAGCGGGTCGCCGACCCTCAGTTTTGCCATTCTCGTTTTGAGGCGGCTGGTAACTTTTTCTGCCACACTTTCCTGTACCAAAAGACGGGAACCGGCACAGCAGACCTGTCCCTGGTTGAACCAGATCGCGTCCACAAGGCCTTCAATGGCGCTGTCAAGGTCGGCGTCTTCAAAAACTATAAACGGTGATTTGCCGCCAAGCTCAAGGGTCAGTTTTTTATCGGAATTTGCGGTTTGCTCACGAATCAGCCTGCCGATTTCAGTTGAACCGGTGAAGGCGATTTTTTTCAAATCCGGATGTTTTACCATCAGTGAACCGGTTTCTCCCGGACCTGTTATTACGTTTAAAACCCCGGGGGGAAGCCCGATCTGACTGCATATTTCCGCGAAAAGCAGCGCTGTCAGTGGGGTAAACTCAGCAGGTTTGAGCACAACAGTGTTTCCTGCGGCCAGTGCCGGTGCAATTTTCCATGAGAGCAGCATCAGTGGAAAGTTCCAGGGAATGATCTGTCCCACCGCACCGAGAGGTGTATGTTCCGGAAACTCGCTTTCCAGCGTCTGTGCCCAGCCGGCATGATGATAAAAGTGGCGGATTACAAGCGGAATATCAATGTCACGTGTTTCCCGGATTGTTTTGCCGTTATCCAGGGATTCCAGCACCGCAAACAGTCGAGAATGTTTCTGAATCTGCCGTGCAATCGCGTAAAGGTAACGTGCCCGTTGATGTCCGGATAGAGCATTCCACTTTGGGAATGCCAGTTTTGCTGCCTTTACAGCCGTGTCAACTTCAGATTTACCTGCTTCAGTAACAGCAGCCAGCTTTTGTCCGCTGGCAGGATTAACAGTCTTAAAAACCTTTGCTGTCTTAGGCTTGTGCCATTTCCCATTGATAAAAAGTCCGAAGCCTGCTTTGTGCTTCTGGAGCCACTCAAACGCCAAGTCCGGACTTTCAGGTGCAGGACTGTAATCCATCGATTTGTAAATCTCAGTAATATTCATTTGATGTATTGAGTGTGTAGTTCAAGAAGTAAGTGATTCCAGAAAAAAAGTATTCCAGGTGCCTTTTCCCTTGAGAGTGATTTTTTCGCGAGGAGTCAGCTGTCCAACTCCTTCGAGATAATCCTTGGTTTTTTCAGATATATGAATTTTTCCTGGATCACTGCTGCTTTCCAATCGGGCCGCGATATTGACCGCGTCTCCCCAGATGTCGAAGGAGTCACCCGATGTCCCCGCAATTAAAGCTCCGGAATGGATGCCAATGCGCAGTTCCCAACGTTCTTTTCCAAGGATTTCCTGTTGCAGATTTGTAGCCTCAACAAACCGCAGCATGTCAAATGCCGCCTTACAGACTTCCCTCGCGTGGTTACTGCGCTTCTCTGAAATACCACCTGCACACATGTATGCGTCACCAATAGTTTTAATCTTGCGAACCTTGTATTTCTGAACAATCTTGTCGAAACCCTTGAAAAACATATCTAAAGTTGCCAGCAATTCTCCCGGTTCAAGGTTTTCCACTTTTGAGGTGAACCCCACAAAATCAGCAAATAGAATTGTGGCTGAAGAGAAGTAATGCCCGGAAGTTTCACTTGCCTGCTCATTGGTTTTTGCTTCATTGACCTCCGATTGTTTCGCTTCATGTTCGCTTTCAATTAATGACACAATCTGATCAGCGAGGATTCGCAAACCCTCAACCTGATTGTGCTTTAATGATTTCGGGGACCCATCAACCACACACAGTGTTCCTAACGAAAACCCTCTTGAACTGATCAGGGGTGCTCCTGCATAAAAACGTAATGGTGAAGATTCCGGAAGACTATATTTTTTTTTGGTGCGCTCGTCTTCCAGGAGGTTATCTATAATAAGTGGCTGGTGTGGACTTGTCAGGCTGAACTGGCAAATAGAAAGGTCCCTTGGTTCATCTCTTTCAAAATCTTTTTCTTCATCCTTGCTCAACCCAAAGATAATCTTACATCTTTGCACAGTTGAACCCAAAATGTTGATTGCAGAGTATGGGCATTCGGTCAGGTATGAGGCTACTTCTGTGAGTGAGGAGTAACGTGGATCTTGTTCTAAATCCTTTTCCAGTATGTTCAGGCGTTTTAATTCCGTCAGCCGTAAATCCTCATTTGGGGGGTTACGTACGGGATTAATTCCTTGTTCGCTGCATAATTTACGGACTTGTTCCAGTTCTTGCTGTTTTAATTCACCTGACATCAAAACTTTTTTGAGTTGGAGTATAAGATAACTGTATTTAATTATTTCCGGTGTTCTTCATACTAGTGCTTTTCATGCTGCAGGCTGTCGGTGTGCGGCTGAATAGCGTCCGGTTAAATGATGTTCCAGCTGCCGTTCAATGTCGGTAAGCAAACCGCTGGCACCGAAACGGAACAGTTTGGGTTCCATCCATTCACGTCCAAGTTCTTCCTTCATCAGGACAAGCCAGTCCAGTGACTGCCTTGCAGTACGGATTCCGCCTGCGGGCTTGAAACCCACATAATATCCGGTATTTTCAAAATATTCACGGATCATCCTCAGCATCACCAGGCTTACGGGCAGAGTCGCGTTTACGCCTTCTTTTCCTGTGGAGGTTTTTATGAAATCAGCGCCTGCCATCATGCAAACAAGGCTGGCTTTGGCCACGTTTCGGAATGTTCCCAGTTCTCCTGTTCCCAAGATAGTTTTAAGATGAGCATTGCCGCAGACTTCCCGGAAGGATGTGATTTCATCATAAAGCCCATGCCAGTTTTGTGAGAAAACATGCGCTCGAGTGATGACAATGTCTATTTCCTGTGCGCCTGCAGCCACAGAATCCCTGATTTCTTCAATGCGTCTTAGCAGGGGATTGAGTCCATGCGGAAATCCGGTGGAAACAGCAGCAACCGGTATTCCGCTGTTTTGCAGTACTTCAACCGCTGTTTTCACAAAGGCGTGATAAACACAGACAGCAGCAACACGCGGTTTCAGCTTACCCAAGTCCAGTCCTTCAATCAGTTTCGGACGCAGCGGCTGCAGTGCTTTAGCACAAAGTCGTTTTACTCTCTCGGCAGTGTCATCGCTGGAAAGCGTGGTCAGATCAATGCAGCTCAGGCTCTTGAGCAGCCAGGCGGCCTGCCAGTCTTTTTTGATGCTTCTGCGCTTGGTCATGGTAGAGCAACGGCGTTCAATAGCGCTGCGGTTCATTTGAACGCTGTCAACCCAGTCTAAGTTAAGCGGAATTCCCTTATTTCTGCTCTTTTGAGTCATTCAGTGATTTATTTATTTTCAGCCGATTGAATGCAATGGTGATTGCCTTGTCTTTACTGTGTATTTTGACTGTCAAGCAGTTGCTGAATTTCATTGTTATAAGGCATAGCCGGAGCAGTTCCCAACCTTGTTACTGAAATCGCGGCAGTCGCGGAACCAAAACGCACTGCGTCAATCAACGGCATGCCTTCTGCCAGTGCGTGTGCAAATCCACCGTTGAAGGCATCACCCGCGCCTGTTGTTTCCAGTACTTTGTCTCCCATGTCAAAAGCCGGTACATGCTGTCTGATTTCCGAGTTGCGTACGTAAGCACCGTTTTCGCCTAAAGTGATAACAACTGTGTCTACTCCACGGTCCATGAAAATCTTTGCAGCATCTCTGGCCTGTTCCACTGTCTCAACCGGAATACCTGCCAGCATGGATGCTTCAGTTTCGTTTGGAGTAAAATAATCAGACAAGCCGTAAACCTCATCCGGAAGTATGGCAGCAGGGGCAGGATTTAGTATTGTAGGCACACCATTTCTCTTTGCCACCTCCAAACCACGCTGCATAACAGGGATCGGCACTTCCAGCGAAGCCATGAAATAGGCGCATTCCGCAATTCCAGCCTCTGCATCTTCCAAATCATCCGGAACAAGTTCGTCAGCGGCTCCAGGAACCACAATGATAGCGTTGTCGCCGCTTTCTTCATTAACCATGATTGCAGCCGCGCCTGTTGAGTTTTTAGGTATTTCCCAGACAAATTCAGAATTAATGCCTTCATCCGCGTAAAGCTTCATTGCCATTTCACCAAATGTATCTTTTCCGACCTTGGTAATGAACATTGTTTTCGCGCCAGCCCTGCGTGCGGCAACAGCCTGGTTTGAGCCTTTTCCTCCCGGGCCGAGCTTGAATGAATTTCCGATGAATGTTTCGCCCTGGCGCGGCATGCGATTACTGCGGAAAGTAAGATCTGCCACAAAAATTCCTAGAATTGAAATTGGTTTACTCATTTTCATATCCTGTCTGTAAGTTTACATCAATAGTGCTTTAACACGAAATTCAGCGTAGCAGATTAAACTCTGACAGTGAAAATTGAAAGTCAGAAAAATATTCAATGATTGTGATTTGAATTAGGAAAAAGGTTTGTTTGAGAAATTATTACGTAACTTCTTGATATTTCAGTAAGAAATTTTATTACCAGACTAAAGGCTTCGGGGTTTTTGAACAAAGTACAAATTGTCATGGATTTTGCATTAGCAATGGGAATTAATTTAATCATTTTAGTAGTTTGTTAAAATAATTCGTATTCAAAAAGTAACTTCTGTTTTTTGCTTTACTGAGTAAAAAATGGGGGAAGCAGACACAAAAATTAATTTTAGAGTTTTATTAATACGGAGATAATCATGCCCAAACAAACCAGACAAAGCACAGTTTACAGTGGAATTTATTTTGTGAATCTTGCCAACGACGATCAATCATTCTTTATCCGATACAAGCAGAATGGCAAGAGTTTTGAGGAAAGAGCAGGACGCTCCAGTCAGGGCTGGAACGCCGAAAAAGCATACTTCATGAGAAAAGAAAGAATTACCGGATTAAATCCGCCGGGCAGTGACACATGGACAACTGCCAATAACGCCAATGGACAAAACAACTGGACGTTTTCAGGCATCTTTGAAGCATATCTGCGTTTGCGGCCAGACCTGAGGGGACGTGAAAACGATATATATCGCTTCAGAAACTACCTGCACGAAGATTTTGGGAGTATCACACCGGCAGAAGTTGTTCCGGACGATATAGAAAGATTCAGGTACAACTTGCAGAAACAGCAATTGAAACCTGCTACTGTGCGTCACGCGCTGGAACTTTTGCGGCGTCTTGCCAATTTTGCTGCTAAGAAAAAGTTTTGTCCCGGACTTAGTTTCAAGATCGAAATGCCCACTGTGGAAAATCATAAAACAGAAGATCTGACTCAGCCGCAGCTGGAAACACTGCTGCAGGTTCTGGAAGAAGAACCGGATAAGCAGGTCAGTAATATGGTGCGCCTGGCACTCTATACAGGTTTGAGACGGGGAGAAATGTTCAGCCTGAAGTGGAATGATATCGATTTTTACAACAAGACCATCACCATCAGACCCGAAAAAAAAGGCCGGCATACTTCAATTCCATTGAATGAAATGGCGGAAAAGGTTTTGGAAGAGCATGCACATCTTGAAGCAAAAAGTGAATTTGTTTTTCCAGGTCGTGGTGGGAAAAAACGCACAGAGTGTAAACGGCCGCTGTTAAGGATCAAGAAAAATGCCGGACTGCCTGATGATTTCAGGCTGCTGCAGGGTCTGAGGCACGTTTATGCTTCCATGCTGGCTTCCAGCGGGGAGGTTGACATGGAAACTTTGCAGTCGCTGCTGACACATAAATCTCCGCTGATGACGCAGCGTTACGCGCATTTAAGGGAAACTGCTCTGAATAATTCTATTGACGAATTTGAAGCAACAGCGGACTCAGTCACTCAAATTGAGGAAGAACAGATGATTCAGGATTATTCTGCAGAAAGCTATGATTCAGATTTTGCTGAAGAAGAAAGTGTGGATGACATTGAGATGTCGGCATATCAAACTGAGCTTTCTGAAGTTACGCAAATCATTGATGATACGGAGGAAAATACGGATTCAGTCTGTGTAGATGCTGGAGAAGAAGAAACCAGCCTGTTTGAAGATGAGTTAACAGAAAATGCTGAAGAAAAACAAGAATTGGAATTATCAGAAGAAACTGTTGAGCAGGTAAATGCTGCGGAACAGGCTGAAGACATTATCTTAGCTGAAGAAAGTGAGGAAATGGTTTCTGTGGAAGTTCAAGCTGAAGGCAGTGATTTAGCAGAAGAAATTATGGAAACAGATTCGTTTGAAGTACAGGATTATGACAGAAGCATTCTTGAAGATGAGTCATCAGAATATTCTGAAGATACACAATTCAATGATTTCACAGAGGAAAATGCTATTTCAGATAATTTTCAAGCAGAAATTCCAGGAACTCCGGAGTCGGAAATTAATGCAGATAATTTAATCCAGGAAACAGCTCTTGACGATTCCGTTGTTAACGAAGTAACATCATCGCCTGTTGAAGAAGAGCATGAGGAATTGACCACAAGTGGTGAAGAGCCGGCTGTGAGTGCTGAAGCAATAGTGGAATGCTCTGAGCGTGATCAGGAATTGTCTGATCAGGTTGAAGCGTATCCGGAAGTTCCTGACAGCAAAACAGCAATTTCAACAAAGACTGTAAAAAGTGTTCCTAGCAGTGAGATTGCCGGTACTACTGAGCAACCAGAGAAGGTTTTGAGGATGCAATCTGTCTTTCATAGTAAGACAGACAAAAATGTTGAAAGCCCAAATTCTTTGAAAGAAGTTAAAATTGATTCTAAAACTGATGCTGAAAACGAAACAGATGAAAATAAATCAGGGCAGTCAGCGCGACCAACAATTTCTGATCTGAAGAAGGAATTAATGTCTTTGTCCGAACTGATTAAATCTTCGCCCAGTAAATTAAAAAGTACAGCGGAAGCTAGAAATTCTTAAAAATTATTTCCTTTGGGGGGAATGCTGTTTTGATTCCGGATTTAGGACACATCATGCGGGATTGATTGATAAACACCGGCATTAGCATTATAGCAGAAATATTTTGTCCGGGGTTTTTTCTAAGGGGAAAAATCTATTTTTTGCAAAACTTGGTTAATTATTTTTGGTAGCAGGGAGCAGAATTGAACTGCCGACCTCGGGTTTATGAATCCCGCGCTCTAACCAACTGAGCTACCCTGCCACAAAAGTAATACTAATGGATTTCGGGTTTTTCTGAATTTTGGAAAAAACCCATTTACGCACGAATTTGATAATTTCCGTACAATTTCCAGAGAAGTAATACAATTAATTTAACATTCACTCATTGCTATGTCCATTATGATTTTAAAAATCATACTTTAGACTCACCTGAAAGTAAGCTTCATTAATTTTTCACAGTCAGACAACACTTCATGTGAGATTCGAACTCTTGTAAATAAACTTTACAGGAGAAAAAAATAATTGACATTTTGTTAAAACATCTCTAGAGTCCTCTAATCCACGAGTGATGTCAGTACGACAATGATTTTAAGGAAAATTTATTTTTAATTCATTTACTAAAGGTTTTTAATAGTAATTAATATCTGGCTATTTAATCTTAACTTAATTTAATTTAATCAGGCAATTATGAAAAAATATTTATACATTTGTCTAATTATTATTTCGAGTTTTACCATCATTTCTTGTGCCAAAAGTGATGATACATCAAGTAGTTCCAGTTCAGGCTCAGACAATAGCACCACTACTTCAGACAATAGTACCACTTCTACCACAGATACAACTGCACCAACAGTTTCCTCAGTTTCTACAACAGCAGATAATCAAAGTTCTGTTGCAATAACTGATAACATCACAGTTACATTCTCTGAGGCAATGGATAACTCTACTGTTACCGCAAACACGGATAACACTTCCTGCTATGGTACTTTAAGGGTCTCTTCTGACAACTTCAGCAATTGTGTTCGGATATCTTCTTCTCCAGCAAGTTCTGATAACATTACATTTTCTCTGGACCCCTCTGACAATCTCACAAGATCAGCAACTTATTTGACAAGAGTCACAACTGGAGTAAAAGATGCAGCAGGGAATGCCATGAGCAGTCAGTACGATAATTCTACTGGGTTCACAACCTCAAATCTTTCTGCTCCGTCCAGTTTTACTGCAACAGGTGCGGCTGGTCAGGTCACGCTGGATTGGAATGCTGTCAGCGGCGCAAGCAGCTATACAGTTTACTGGGACAATGCTACAGGGGTTAGTTCTACAAGCACTGCCATAACCAGCATCAGCACTGACAACTACACTCATAGCGGGATTGATAACGGCACCGTTTACTACTACAAGGTTGCCGCTGTGGATTCTGATAATGTGACCGGCTATCTTTCAAGTGAGGTCAGTGCCACCACTCCTCTTCCTGCACCAGACAATTTGTCTGCCAGTGGAGCAAACAATACTGTTACTCTGACGTGGAACGCAGTCAGCGGCGCCACCAGTTATACTCTGTACTGGGATAATGCGTCCGGAATTGACAGCAGTGACACTGCAATCACTTCCATCACAAATGACAATTACACTCACTCAGGGCTTAGTAACGGGGCTACTTACTATTACAAGGTGGCAGCAGTCAATGCTACCGGAACAGGAACCTTATCCTCTGTTGCAAGCGCCCTTCTTTCTGAAAACATAGCTGGTTCCGAAACTTACTCATCACACACTTATGTATTGACAAGCACCACAATGAACTGGAATGAAGCGGCAACGGCAGCTGCTGCTTTAGGAGGTTATCTTGTGACTTTGAACACGAGAGCGGAAAATACATGGCTCTATGATACATTTGGAAATTATGGAGGTACAAAACGTGATCTTTGGATTGGAGCCAAAGATGATGTGACCGAAGGTTCATGGTACTGGGACAACGGCACTACTTCAGGTGACGGTGATGTTTCAGACAATATTTCCTCAGGAGCAAAATGGCCTGATGGAGAAAAAAAATGGTATGGCACTGTTGAACCAAATGATGCTGGTGGAGAGGATTGCGCTACAATCAGAGGCACATTGAACTCTGAAAAGTGGAATGATCTCAATTGTACTGGCCATGATTTATACGGTATAATCGAAATTGATTAAATTTGTCTTAGAGTTGAAACTTTTTATAAAATTAATAAATCGTTAGAGGTTTCTAAATTACATTCAGTTCCAGCAGAGCTGACCTCTTTCTAATCAAGCTCTGTCAAGACAGTGTCAAACAATAACTACTTCAAACACTAACACTCATTTCATGTTCATTCGCATCATCCCCTGTAAGTAATCCCCACTAATTCTTCACAGTCAGACACACTCCACAACCTGTAAAAGTTTTGGATTTCAAGGGTATTATTGGTACATCTTATGCTATACTAAAT
>LUMW01001079.1_pt1 | contig 12370 bp, 11 predicted proteins | sample 729761 | NCBI WGS metagenome assembly LUMW01 (sample SAMN03860302, study PRJNA289734) | marine metagenome | biome: seawater column; feature: ocean; material: water; isolation source: Red Sea water column Station 192 - depth 500m | place: Saudi Arabia: Red Sea | collected 2011-10-15 | depth 500 m
GATTTGAATTAGCATGGTTAATGACCTAGGCTAAGGACATGCCCACCGACTCCCAGAACCTCGCGCTGGCGGTGGCCCGACTCAACCGCAGGCTCCGGCAGGAGCGGCACTCCGACCTGACCCCGACGCAGATGTCCGTGCTGGGCACGCTGCGCCAGCTGGGTCCGACGTCGCCGTCGTCGATCGCCGCCCGTGAGCGTGTGAGCGCCCCCAGCGTGACCCGCACCCTGAACTGCCTCGCCGAGGACGGTCTCGTCGAGCGCGCACCGCACCCGCAGGACGGCCGTCAGGTTGTCGTCAGCCTCTCCGACCTCGGCGAGAAGACGCTCGCGGAGGAGCGTCGGCGTCGCGACGCCTGGCTGCACCAGCGTCTCGCCGAGCTCGACCCCCGCGAGCGGGCCCTGCTGCGGGAGGCGTCGGCGATCCTGACCCGGATCACCGAGTCGTGAGCCCGACCTTCCGCGCGCTGCACGTCCGCAACTACCGCGTCTACGCCGCGGGAGCCCTCGTCTCCAACGTGGGCACCTGGATGCAGCGCGTCGCGCAGGACTGGCTCGTCCTCCAGCTGACCTCGAGCGGCACCGCCCTCGGCATCACGACCGGCCTGCAGTTCCTGCCTGCGCTCCTGCTGTCGCCGGTCGCCGGCGTGGTCGCCGACCGGTATCCCAAGCGGACCGTGCTGCGCTGCACGCAGGTGGCCATGGCCGTGCCCGCCGCGATCCTCGGCGTCCTCGCCGTCACGGGAGCCGCCCAGGCGTGGCACGTCTACGTGCTGGCGTTCGTGTTCGGCGTCGGCACCGCGTTCGACGCGCCCGCCCGCCAGTCGTTCGTCGTCGAGATGGTCGGACCCGACGACCTCTCCAACGCCGTCGGCCTCAACTCGGCGTCCTTCAACTCCGCCCGCATGATCGGTCCCGCGCTCGCGGGCCTGCTCATCGCCGCAGGCGGGTCGGGCGTCGAGGCGACGGGCTGGGTCATCCTGGCCAACGCCGTCAGCTACCTCGCCGTCATCGCCTCGCTGCAGCGCCTCGACCCCGCACGGCTCTCGCCCGCGCCCGTCATGGGCAGTCGCAAGGGCGCGGTGCGCGAGGGCGTCCGGTACGTCCGCGCCCGGCCCGACCTCGTGCTCGTCCTGTCCATCGTGTTCGCGGTCGGCACCTTCGGCCTGAACTTCCAGATGACCAGCGCCCTCATGGCGACCGACGTCTTCGACAAGGGCGCGGGGGAGTACGGCATCCTCGGCTCGGTCATGGCGATCGGCTCGCTGGCCGGCGCGCTCCTGGCCGCCCGGCGCGAACGGCCGCGACTGCGGTTCGTGGTGGGGGCGGCCATCGCGTTCGGCGTCGTCGAGATCGTCGCGGGGCTGATGCCCGACTACCTCACCTACGCGCTCGTGCTCCCGCTGCTCGGCCTCTGCGCGCTGACGATGATCACGGCGGCCAACGCCACCATCCAGCTCACGACCGAGCCGGTCATGCGCGGACGCGTCGCGGCGCTGTACCTCATGATCTTCATGGGCGGCACGCCGCTCGGCTCGCCGTTCATCGGCTGGGTGGGGGAGACGTTCGGTGCCCGCTGGACGCTGATCGGTGGTGGGTCGCTGTCGCTGCTCGGCGTGGCCGTCGCGCTGGCGTTCTACGCGCACGGACGCGAGATCCAGCGCCGCGACGTCGCCGAGCTGGTGGCTCGCCTACGCTCGCAGCATGGACGTCGAGCGCACCTTCACCCTGCCCCGGCCGGTCGAGGAGGTCTTCGCCTTCCTCAGCGACTTCGAGAACACCGAGCACTGGGACCCCGGCACGATCGAGACGACGCGCCTGTCGGGTGACGGCGGCATGGGCACCCGGTACGCGAACCGGTCGCGGTTCATGGGGCGCACCGTCACGCTCGAGTACGAGACGGTCGGCTTCGACCCGCCGGCCTTCTTCGCCTGCAAGGGCGTGAACGGACGCACGACCGCCACCGACGTCATGTCGTTCACCCCCGTCGACGACACCGCCACGCAGGTCCACTACCGGGCGCAGTTCGACTTCCCGTTCCCGCTGCACCAGCTCGCGCCGCTCGTGCTGCGCCGCCGGCTCGACGCGCTCGCCGACGAGACGGTCGAGTCGATCCGCCGCGCCCTGGCCTGACCCCTGCTCGGCCCCGACCCTTCCGGCGCGCCCTGTCGGCGCGCCGACCGCGACGACGACGGCCGCTCGGCGGACACGTCCCGCGGGACGTGCCGGGCGGGACTATCCTGGCCGAATGTCCGTCGAAGCCATCGCCCGCTCGATCGAGGTCGTCACGCCCGACCTGATCGAGCTGCGCCGCGACCTGCACGCCAGCCCCGAGCTGTCGTGGCACGAGGAGCGGACCACCGACGTGGTGGCCGGCTGGATGGACAAGCTGGGTCTCGTCCACGAGCGGTTCGAGGGCACCGGGCTGGTCGCCGAGGTCGGGCCCGAGGAGGGGCCGATCGTCGCGCTGCGCGCCGACCTCGACGCGCTGCCCGTCGACGACACGACGTCCGACCCCTGGCGCTCCACCGTGCCGGGCGTCGCCCACGCCTGCGGCCACGACGTCCACGTCTCGGCCCTGGTGGGTGCCGCGGTCGCGCTGCAGGAGCTGCACCAGGCGGGCGGTCTGCCCCGCCGCGTGCGGCTGATCTTCCAGCCGGCCGAGGAGGTCATGCCCGGTGGTGCCCTGCGGCTCCTGTCCGCCGGGGTGCTGCGTGGTGTCTCCCGCATCGTCGCGCTGCACTGCGACCCCTCGCTCGACGTCGGCCAGGTCGGCCTGCGCGAGGGCCCGATCACCGGCGCGTCCGACCGGATCCAGGTGACCCTCTCCGGTCGCGGCGGGCACACGTCGCGACCGCACCTCACCGAGGACCTCACCTACGCCCTCGCGAGCCTGGTCACCCAGCTGCCCGCGGTGCTCTCGCGCCGCTTCGACCCGCGGTCCGGCGCGAGCCTCGTCTGGGGCTCCGTGCGCGCCGGCAACGCGCCCAACGTCATCCCCTCCACGGGTGAGCTGAGCGGCACCCTGCGCATGCTCGACTCCGCCGCCTGGCACCAGGCGGAGCACCTCGTCCGCGGCCTCATCGCCGACATCATCGAGCCGTTCGGCGTCAGCGCCGACGTCACCTACGTGCGCGGCGTCCCGCCGGTCGTCAACGACTTCGGCGTCACCGAGGTCCTGCGACGGGCCGTCTCCGACGCCATCGGACCCGCCGCCGTCGCGACGACGAGCCAGAGCCTCGGCGGCGAGGACTTCGCCTGGTACGTCGAGGCGGTGCCGGGCGCCATGGGACGGCTCGGCACCCGCACGCCGGACGGCCCCACGTACGACCTCCACCAGGGCAACCTACGCATCGACGAGCGCGCGATCGCCGTCGGCGCGAAGGTCCTGGCCTGCTCGACGCTGCACTAGCGCGCCCCCGCCGACCTGGCAAGGTGACGATCCGGTTACGGCCCGGAGCAATCGCCCCGAGGCCCTCCCGCGGGACCCTGCGCGCGGTTAGGGTGCAGGCGTGCCGGGCTCGCCGGCGAAGTCTGAGGAGGAACATTGCGTCGTCTCACGAAGGTCACCGCCGTCGCCGGCGTGGCCGCGCTCGTGCTCGCTGGTGCGGGCTGCGCGAAGAAGAGCACCGACAGCGAGGACAGCAGCGCCAGCGGCAAGGACTGCGTCGCCAAGGTCGACACCAAGGTCGGCATGGCCTTCGACGTGGGCGGTCGCGGTGACCAGTCGTTCAACGACTCCGCCGCCAAGGGCCTCGACAAGGCCGAGTGCGAGCTGGGCTTCGAGGTGCAGACCGCCGAGGCGCAGGACGGCGAGGCCGAGTCGGCGCGCGAGGGCCGCCTCCAGCAGCTGGTCGACGCCGGGTACAACCCCGTCATCGCCGTGGGCTTCGCGTACTCCTCCGCGGTCGGCAAGATCGCCAAGGAGAACCCCGAGGTCAACTTCGCGATCGTCGACGACGCGGTCGAGGGCGACAACATCGCGAACCTGCTGTTCGCCGAGGAGCAGGGCTCCTTCCTCGTCGGCGCCGCCGCGGCGCTGAAGACCGAGTCCGACAACATCGGCTTCGTCGGTGGCGTCGAGACGCCGCTCATCAAGAAGTTCGAGGTCGGCTACGAGGCGGGCGCCAAGGCCGTCAACCCCGACATCGAGATCCAGAGCCGCTACCTGACGCAGCCGCCGGACTTCAGCGGCTTCGGCGACCCGGCGAAGGGCAAGACCGCCGCCGAGGGCATGTTCGACAAGGGTGCCGACATCGTCTACCACGCGGCCGGCGGCTCCGGCGCGGGTGTGTTCGAGGCCGCGAAGGACGCCGACGCCAAGGCGATCGGCGTCGACTCCGACCAGGCCCTCACGGCCGACCCGTCGGTGCGCGACGTCATCCTGACCTCGATGCTGAAGAACATCGACGTCGCCGTGTTCTCCTACCTGCAGGGTGTCGCCGACGGCAAGGTGCCGACCGGCCCGACCGTCTACGACCTCAAGGTCGACGGCGTCGGCTACTCCAAGACCGGTGGCCAGGTCGACGACATCGCCAGCAAGCTGGACGAGTACAAGAAGCAGATCGTGGACGGTTCCATCACCGTCCCCAGCGAGTGACGAGGATCCCTGCGATCCTGACGGCTTGACGCGGTCCGGCCCTGCGCGCGAGCGTGGGGCCGGACCGTGACCCGTTCGTCCGACCTGCTCGACCCCGCTGACACCCGCCCGGCCGACGGTCGGGCCCTCCGCAGAGGAGTGCTGCGTGACCACGTCCGTCCCCGACGGCACCACGAACCCCGAGACCGGCGACGTCGTCGTCCGGCTGCGGGGCATCGGCAAGACGTTCCCGGGCGTCATCGCCAACCACGACATCGACATCGACGTCCGCCGCGGCACCGTGCACGCCATCGTCGGCGAGAACGGTGCCGGCAAGTCGACGCTCATGAAGATCCTCTACGGCGTCCAGAAGCCGGACTCCGGGACGATCGAGATCCAGGGCCGTCCCGTCGACCTCGGCTCCCCGTCCGACGCGATCGCTGCGGGCGTGGGCATGGTCTTCCAGCACTTCATGCTGGCCGACAACTTCACGGTGCTCGAGAACGTCGTGCTGGGTGCCGAGAAGCTGCACGGCATCGGCGACGCGGCCCGCGCCGAGATCCGGCGCCTGTCCGAGGCGTACGGCCTCGACATCGATCCCGACGTGCTCGTCGACATCGAGATCCTCAAGGTGCTCTACCGCGGGGCGTCGGTGATCATCCTCGACGAGCCGACGGCCGTGCTCGTCCCGCAGGAGGTCGACGAGCTCTTCGACAACCTGCGCGAGCTGAAGGCCGAGGGCCTCGCGGTCATCTTCATCTCCCACAAGCTCGACGAGGTGCTCTCGGTCGCCGACACGGTCACGGTGGTCCGACGCGGCACGACGGTCGACACCCGTCCCGCTGCCGGCGTCACCTCGCGCCAGCTGGCCGAGCTCATGGTCGGCTCGGAGCTGCCGAGCCCCAGCACCGAGACGTCGACGGTGACCGACCAGCCGGTGCTCGAGGTCCGCGACCTGACGCTGCCGGCGCCCACGACCGGGCTCGCCGGCACCGGCGGCCGTCCGCTCCTGTCCGACGTCGACCTGACGATCCACCGTGGCGAGATCCTCGGCGTGGCCGGGGTCGAGGGCAACGGCCAGGCCGAGCTCGTCGAGGCGATCATGGGCATGCGTCCCGGTGCCACCGGCTCCGTGCGCCTGTCGGGCGCCGACCTCGCCGGGCTGTCGACGCGGCGGCGCCGCGAGGCCGGCATCGGGTACATCCCCGAGGACCGGCACCGCCACGCGCTGCTGCTCGACGCGCCGCTGTGGGAGAACCGCGTGCTGGGCCACCAGACCCGCGAGCCCAACGTCTCCGGCCCCTTCATCGACCGCAAGGGCGCCCGCTCCGACACCCAGCGCATCGTCGAGGAGTACGACGTCCGCACGCCCGGCATCGACGTGCTGGCCCGGGCGCTGTCGGGAGGCAACCAGCAGAAGCTCATCATCGGTCGCGAGATGACCGGCGAGCCGAGCCTGCTCGTCGCCGCCCACCCGACGCGCGGCGTCGACGTCGGCGCCCAGGCCGCCATCTGGGACCACATCAAGCGGGCCCGCCGCGACGGCCTGGCGGTGCTGCTCATCTCCGCCGACCTCGACGAGCTCATCGGCCTGTCCGACACCATCCGCGTGATCCTGCGCGGCCGTCTCGTCCCCGACGTGTTCGACCCGGCGACCGTGACCCCCCAGCAGCTCGGCTCGGCCATGACCGGCGCCGGCGACGACGCAGCAGGAGACGTCGCATGACCGACCAGCGACTCAAGCGCATCGGCCTCGCGGTCGCTGCGCCCGCGCTCGCCCTCGTGGCGGCCTTCCTCATCACGAGCCTCGTGCTCGTGGTGGCGGGCGACTCCGTGGGCGGGGTGTGGGGGCAGATCCTCAGCATCCCGGAGGCGCGCGGCCTGACGAACATCGTCAACAGCGCCACCGTCTACTACCTCTCGGGCGTCGCGGTGGCCATCGGCTTCCGGATGAACCTCTTCAACATCGGCGTCGACGGCCAGTACCGCGTCGCGTCGTTCGCCGCCGCGGTCGTGGCCGGCGAGGCGTGGCTGCCCGGCTGGCTCAACACCGCCGCCGCCATCCTGGCCGCGATGCTCGTGGGTGCCGCCTGGGCCGGCATCGCGGGCCTGCTGCGGGTCACGCGTGGCGTCTCGGAGGTGATCTCGACGATCATGCTCAACGCCATCGCGACGGCGCTCGTGGCCTTCCTGCTGCGCAAGGCCGCCGTGAACGACCCCGGCTCCAACATCACCGCGACGAAGGAGATCCCCGAGGGCAGCCGCATCCCCGGGTTCACGCTCTTCCCCGGGTCGCCGAACGAGGTGTACGGCTTCGTCTTCATCGCGATCGTCGTCGGCGTCGTGTACTGGCTCGTGATCAACAAGACCCGCTTCGGCTTCGACCTGCGGGCGACGGGCCTGTCGGAGACCGCGGCCGTGGCGTCCGGCATCGACGTGAAGAAGATGATCCTCGTCTCGATGCTGCTCTCCGGTGCCGCCGCCGGCCTGGTGGGCCTGCCCATCCTGTTCGGCGAGGCGTTCGCGTACGGCTCGACCTTCCAGTCCGGGCTGGGCTTCGCGGGCATCGCGATCGCGCTGCTCGGCCGCAACCACCCCGTCGGCATCGCGCTCGGCGCGCTGCTCTTCGCCTTCCTCGACGAGCAGTCGAACCCGCTGCAGATCCTGCAGGACGTCTCGCCCGACATCGTCAAGATCACGCAGGGCGTCATCGTGCTGACCGTCGTCATCGCCTACGAGGTGGTGCGTCGCTACGGCGTGCGCCTCGAGCAGCGCCAGGTCGCCGCCGCGCTCGACGCCCAACGACGCACCGGCGCCACCACGGAGGGAGCAGACCGATGAACGAGCGCCAGCGAGGGAAACACGAACACCTCATCGCGGCACCTCCGTACCGTGCTCTTCCCACGGAGGTGCGGCGATGAGCGTGGCCACCCCTCCCGTCGGCGGCGCGCCGACGGCCCCCGCGGGCCGCTCCCGCGTCTCGTTCGCCAAGGTGCTGCTCGGCCTGGCCGGGCTGCTCCTGCTCCTGGCGGTGCTGCGCGTCGTCACCGGCGCCGACGACCTCGCGTCGTCGGGCACCCTGCGCGCCACGCTGGTCGCCGCCGTGCCCATCGGCCTGGCCGGTCTGGGCGGTCTCTGGGCCGAGCGTGCGGGCGTCGTCAACATCGGCCTCGAGGGCATGATGATCCTCGGCACGTTCGGGGCCGGCTACTTCGGGTACTTCTACGGACCGTGGCAGGGCGTGCTCGGCGCGATCCTGCTGGGTGCCGCGGGCGGCCTGCTGCACGCGATCGCCACCGTCCTGTTCGGCGTCGACCACATCGTCTCCGGCGTCGCGATCAACATCATCTCCCTCGGCGCGGTCCAGTACCTGGCCGTCCTGGCGTTCACGGGCGTCCCCGGAGGTGGGCAGACGCAGTCGCCCCGCGTCGACGACCTGCCGGCGATCACGATCAGCGCGCTCGCCGACCCGCTCGGCGACCTCGAGGCGAAGAACTGGTTCCTCGTGTCCGACGCGGCCGCGCTCCTGCGTGCGCTCGTCTCGAACCTCAGCGTCCTGACGCTGATCTCGCTGGCCCTGTTCGCGCTCACCTGGTACGTCCTGTGGCGCACGCGGTTCGGCCTGCGCCTGCGGTCGGTCGGCGAGAGCCCGGCGGCCGCCGAGTCGCTCGGCATCGACGTGATCCGCTACAAGTTCGTCGCCGTCGTCACGTCCGGCGCCTTCGCCGGTCTGGCGGGCGGGTTCCTCGCACTGGTCGCCGCCAACGGGTTCCGTGACGGGCAGACCGGCGGACGCGGCTACATCGGCCTGGCCGCCATGATCTTCGGCAACTGGCGTCCCGGCGGGCTGCTGGCCGGTGCCGGCCTGTTCGGCTACACCGACACGCTGCGCCTGCGCGGTGGTGGCGACACGATCCACGGCCTGCTGCTGCTCGTGGCCGTCGGGCTCGTCGCCCTGGCGATCTGGCAGTGGCGTCAGCACGGCCGCCGCTCGGCGCTGGTCGCCGCGCTGCTGGGCGTCGTCGTGGCGCTCTGGTACTTCCTCACCAGCTCGGTGCCCGAGGACCTCACGGGCATGACGCCCTACCTGACCACGCTGCTGGTGCTCGCCCTGTTCTCGCAACGCCTGCGGATGCCGGCTGCGGACGGCAAGCCGTACCGCAAGGGGAGTGCGGGCTAGTGGCCGGCTCGTTCGGACTCGGCATCAGCACCGCCGACGACCCCGTCGACTGGGACGCGCTCACCCGGTACGCCACCGAGGTGATGCAGCGCGCGTACGCGCCGTACTCGAAGTACAAGGTCGGTGTGGCAGGGCTCGTCGACGACGGCCGCGTCGTGCTCGGCTGCAACGTCGAGAACGCGGCGTACGGCGTGGCGCTCTGCGCGGAGTGCGGCATGGTCTCGGCCCTGCACGCCACCGGCGGCGGGCGCCTGCGTGCCGTCGCGTGCGTCGACGGCCAGGGTCGTCCGCTCATGCCGTGCGGCCGCTGCCGTCAGCTCCTGTGGGAGAACGGCGGGCCGACCATGGAGCTGCTCACCGCCCGTGGCGTCGTCACGATGGACCAGGTGCTGCCCGCAGCCTTCGACAGCAGCGACCTCGACGCCGCCGCCGACGGCAGCAGCGGCCCCGACGCCCCCGACCAGGAGAACCCCGCGTGAGCGCAGCGCTCGACCTGCCCACACCCGACCTGACCGACCCCGCGCTCCTCGACGACCCGTACCCGCTGCTGGCGCAGTGGCGGGCCGCCGGGCCGATGCTGCGCAGCGGCGAGGGACGCTGGGTGGCCACCACCCACTCGGCCGTCAGCGCCGTGCTGCGCAACCGCGCGCTCGGCCGGCTGTGGACCGATTGGGAGCCGGCCGAGCAGATGGAGCCCTTCAACACGCTGCACCGCAACCAGCTCATGGAGAACGAGCCGCCGGAGCACACGCGCATGCGGCGCCTGCTCGCCGGGGCGTTCGCACGCGGCCACGTCGAGCGGATGGCTCCGCGCATCGAGACCCTCGCCGACGCCATGCTCGATGACCTCGAGTCCGACCTGCGGGAGGGACGTCCCGTCGACCTGCTCGCCCGCTACGCGGAGCCGATGCCGGTGTTCGTCATCGCCGACCTCCTGGGCGTGCCGCGCGAGGACCACGTGCGTCTGCGGGACTGGTCGCAGGCCATCGTGCACATGTACGAGCAGGGCGTCGGTGACGACGTCCGCGCGGCAGCGGTGCAGGCCAGCAGCGAGTTCGCGGCGTACGTGCGCGACGTGGTCGCGTTGCGTCGGGCGGAGCCGGGGGAGGACCTCGTGAGCGACCTGATCGCCGAGCGCGAGGAGGGCGCCGGCACGCGGGCCGGCGGCTTCAGCGACGACGAGCTCGTGGCCACCGTCGTGCTGCTGCTGAACGCGGGCCACGAGGCGTCGGTGAACGTCTTCGGCAACGGCATGCACGCGCTGCTCTCGCACCCCGACCAGCAGGCCAGGGTGACGGGCGGCGAGGTCAGCGCGGCCACCGCGCTCGAGGAGCTCATCCGCTACGACGCCCCGCTGCAGATGTTCGAGCGCACCGCCACGAAGGACGTCGACGTCGCGGGCGTCACCGTGCGCGCGGGCGAGACCGTCGCCTGCCTCATGGGCTCGGCTAATCGCGACCCCGCCGCCTTCGAGGCGGCCGACACCTTCGACGTCGGCCGCGACCCGAATCCGCACGTCGGCTTCGGCATGGGTCTGCACTTCTGCCTGGGCGCACCGCTCGCCCGTGTGGAGCTGGAGATCACCGTGCGCCGGCTGCTCGACCGCTTCCCGACCATCGCGCTGCACGGCGCCGCTCCGCGTCGCCCCACGTGGGTGCTGCGCGGCTACGAGTCCCTCGAGGTGACCCTGTGACCACGCACGAACCGTTCGACGCGCCCGCGGTGATCGCCGCCAAGCGCGACCGCCACCGGCTCACCGACGCCCAGATCGACTGGGTCGTCGACGCCTACACGCGCGGCGTCGTCGCGCCGGAGCAGATGTCGGCGCTGGCCATGGCGATCCTGCTCAACGGCATGGACCGCGACGAGATCTCCCGCTGGACCGGCGCGATGATCGCGAGCGGCGAGCGGATGGACTTCTCCTCGCTGAGCCGGCCCACGGCCGACAAGCACTCCACGGGCGGTGTGGGCGACAAGATCACGCTGCCCCTCGCGCCCCTCGTCGCGGCCTGCGGCGTCGCGGTGCCGCAGCTGTCGGGTCGCGGGCTCGGGCACACGGGCGGGACGCTCGACAAGCTCGAGTCGATCCCCGGCTGGCGCGCGGCCCTCAGCAACGAGGAGATGCTCGCCCAGCTCGACGACGTCGGCGCCGTGATCTGCGCGGCCGGGTCGGGCCTCGCGCCCGCCGACAAGAAGCTCTACGCCCTGCGCGACGTGACGGGCACCGTCGAGGCGATCCCCCTGATCGCCAGCTCGATCATGAGCAAGAAGATCGCGGAGGGCACCGGCGCCCTCGTGCTGGACGTGAAGGTCGGTTCCGGCGCGTTCATGAAGGACGAGGCGCGGGCCCGCGAGCTGGCCGAGACCATGGTGGCCCTCGGCAAGGACGCCGGCGTCACCACCGTCGCCCTGCTCACCGACATGTCCACCCCCCTCGGCCTGACCGCCGGCAACGCCCTCGAGGTGCGCGAGTCGGTCGAGGTGCTGGCCGGCGGCGGACCGTCGGACGTCGTCGACCTGACGCTGGCGCTCGCCCGCGAGATGCTCGCCGCGGCCGGTCGGGGCGACGTCGACCCTCGGCATCGCCGCCTGGCGCCTCGGTGCCGGGCGTTCGCGCCCCGGCGAGGACGTGCAGGCGGGCGCAGGCGTCGAGCTGCACGCGAAGCCGGGCGACGAGGTGCGCGCCGGCGCCCCGCTGATGACGCTGCACACCGACACGCCGGAGCGGTTCGAGCGCGCGCTGGAGGCTCTCGACGGCGCGGCAGAGGTCGGCTCGGGTCCGTTCGTCCCGCGCGACGTCGTGCTGGGTCGCGTCGAGTGACGATGGCCTAGGGTCGAGGGCATGCGTGTGCTGAACGACCGGCAGGAGGTCGCCGAGTCGGTGGGGACCGAGCTCGGTGTGAGCGAGTGGGTGCAGGTGTCCCAGGAGCGGATCGACCTGTTCGCCGACGCGACCGGTGACCGCCAGTGGATCCACGTCGATCCCGAGCGCGCGGCGGAGGGACCCTTCGGCGCGACCATCGCGCACGGCTACCTCACCCTGTCGATGCTCCCGTTCCTCGGCGCGCAGGTGTACGCGTTCGCGGGCGACGTCGCCCGGGTCAACTACGGCCTCAACAAGGTGCGGTTCATGACGCCGGTGACCGTCGGCTCGAAGATCCGCAACCGCGTGAGCGTCGTCGACGTGCACGACACCGACCGCGGCCAGCAGGTCACTCTGCGCCACCAGATCGAGATCAAGGGTCAGGACAAGCCCGCCTGCGTCGCCGAGACCGTCACCGTCCTCATCGAGGCGGGCAGCCAGTCCGGCTGAGCAGCGCCTGCGGGGGTCTCGGCCCGCTGGTGCACTGCGCGGTTCATCTCGTCCTGCTGGTGCGCTGTCGTAGGGGGCCTGCCGTTGCTGCTGCGCAGCCTGCGATCGCCCTGTCATTGCTCGTGCGCTGCCTCGGCTCGCGCTGGGTGCGGTCTCCGAAAGGGCCTCGACCGGGCGGCTGGCGGGCCGGTGGTCTGGGTTCTCGGGCGGTGGCTTGCGGTGGACGCACGATTCTGCACTCACGCGAGTCAGGTCGAACTTTTCTGCGTTCACGACGGGATCCCGTAGCAAACGCAGAA
>LUMW01000788.1_pt1 | contig 12367 bp, 13 predicted proteins | sample 729761 | NCBI WGS metagenome assembly LUMW01 (sample SAMN03860302, study PRJNA289734) | marine metagenome | biome: seawater column; feature: ocean; material: water; isolation source: Red Sea water column Station 192 - depth 500m | place: Saudi Arabia: Red Sea | collected 2011-10-15 | depth 500 m
TCCCTCTTCTAACCCATGCTTTGAACCGCAGGATTGCGTGCATTTTGCGCGAAGGTGGGATTCGAGCGCAAGAGGGTGAAAAGCAAAAATTCTGAAATAAAGTTGTTGACATGCGCATTGGCGCAGAAGGGCGTTCAAGTCGCTGAAAAGATTATCTTTTAGCATAATTGCCGTGACCGAATCGCGGAATTACTCGGGTTTGCTGTCAATAGACGCGGCGAAATTGCGACAATATTTGGCCGAAAGCCTTTGAAACCCTCTATTTTGCCTGTGGATAAGCTATTCGGACGACATCCTCGAATCTCCAATTTTGAGCTCGATTGAATATTTCTGGCTACTTAGCTATGCGCCCTCTCACATGAAGCCCTCCACCACCTCACAGACGGTGCCCAAGACCTACCGGGTCAAGTCCTTCGGCTGCCAGATGAACGTCTATGACGGCGAGCGCATGGCCGAGATGCTGGCCGAGCGCGGCATCGCGCCTGCGCCCGAGGGGGAGGAGGCCGACCTCGTCGTCCTCAACACTTGCCACATCCGCGAGAAGGCGGCGGAGAAGGTCTATTCCGACATCGGTCGCCTGACCAAGGCGGGCCGGGCGGCGGGGAAGGAACCGCTGATTGCGGTCGCGGGCTGCGTCGCGCAGGCCGAGGGCGAGGAGATCATGGCGCGCGCGCCCGCCGTTTCCATGGTGGTCGGCCCGCAGGCCTATCACCGGTTGCCCGACCTGATCGCGCGCGCCGAACGCGGCGAAAAGGCGATCGACCTCGACATGCCGCTCGAAAGCAAGTTCGGCGCGCTGCCGAAGCGCGCGGGTGGTCAGCGCCCGACGGCCTTTCTGACCGTGCAGGAAGGGTGCGACAAATTCTGTACCTATTGCGTCGTGCCCTATACGCGCGGTGCCGAGATCAGCCGGCCGTTCGCCGACCTGATCGCCGAGCGCAGGCCTGATCCGCGATCTCGCGAAGATCGATGGCCTTGCACGCATCCGCTACACCACCAGCCATCCTGCCGATATGGACGATGCCCTGATCGCTGCGCACGGCGAGATCGACAAGCTGATGCCCTTCCTCCACCTGCCGGTACAGGCGGGCAGCGACCGGGTGCTGAAGGCGATGAACCGCTCGCACACCGCCGAAAGCTATCTGAGGCTCCTCGAACGCTTCCGCGCCGCTCGACCCGACCTCGCGCTCTCGGGTGATTTCATCGTCGGCTTCCCCGGCGAGACCGATGCCGAGTTCGAAGAGACCCTCGCGCTGGTGGACGAGGTCAAATACGCGCAGGCCTTCAGCTTCAAATATTCGCCCCGTCCCGGCACGCCCGCGGCGACGATGGACGGGCAAGTCGCAAAAGAGGTCATGGACGATCGCCTCCAGCGCCTCCAGGCAGCGCTCAACCGCGACCAACTCGCCTTCAATCGCGCCACAGAAGGCCGGACTTGCCAGGTCCTGGTGGAACGCAAGGGCAAGCTCCCCGGCCAATGGCTCGGCAAGTCGCCCTGGCTTCAGAGTGTGTGGTTCGCCAGAGAAGATGGGGGAGACTGCGCGATCGGCGATCTGGTCGATGTGACGCTGGGCGAGGCCGGGCCGAATTCCATGGCCGGTCGGCTCGATCAGGAACAGCCAGTCTCCGCCTGATCGCTATTGCCTCATGAAGGCTCTATCTCGCCGCCGGTTCGACCCTTGTCTGCAATCAGGCCGCGATAGCGCCGCAGGGTCATATTGCGGACCGATCCGCTTCGGGCGTAATACTGCGTGTCGTAAAGAGCCGTCAGATAAGCCTGATCGAATTCCGTCCATCCGGCGGGAGCGGTTTCACCTTCGTCGAACAGAGTCATGATCGTGGGGATCCGCGTATCGGAACCTTCGACACGTTCGCTACCGGTCATGCCCAAAATCCGCATCGAAGCGTAATCGGCGAGCTGGCGGAATGTCTTACCGGAAACATGGGCAAGATCGATCAACACGACCGATCCGGTGAGTTCCATGCTGATAGGGATCTGAAGCCGACTGGCTTTGTAAACGCGAAGAACGGGCATCTCGATGTGTCTGCCATTGATTAAGACCACTTCGTACGGGATTTCCCGTCCGGCGCTGTCTCGCATCATCTGTGTGTGCCAGGCGCGCACGCCGCTGTCTTCTTTGGCCACGCGATCAAACTCGTGGCGCATCATGTCGTTGAACAGCCACGGCTCGTCCTCGCGCAGACGCTCGAACAGGCCGGGTGCGTCATTCACGAAGGCGACCAGCGTATTGATCTTGCAGTCCGGTTCAGCCAGCTTTGCGCCGACCTGTCTCGCATTCGCTTCGATCCGATCCTCGACCAGCGCCGCCATTTCTTCGGGCATGCCGCTGACCTTGAGGCAGACCGGATCCTGGAAGCGTGAAATCGGCTTGTCGACGCGCGAGCGGCGGGTGATGGTTTCGGCGAGATCCTTGACCGCATCGGCTTCCGTTTTGCCGACTACGACGATTTCATCGTCGGAAGGAGCATCCTGTGCTGTCAGCGGAGAAGCGATCAGGGCGCTCGCCAGAAGAACACGCTTGAGGCCAAATCCACGCATCATTTTCTCCTTCCGAAAGATTGATAAATCAAAAGGTATAGAGAATCTCACGATAGGCAAGTCCGATCATGTATTATCGAAATTGACTTGCTTTGATCCCAAGATTCAAAAACTGATCGGGACGACTTCTCAAATTTGTACGGATAGTATTGCGATCGACGCGCGGGACGCCGATTTGGCTTCGGCACGAAACTGGAAAACATTGCCCTACCGATCGAGATCCTGCCCTTTCGCTGACCGATAGCGCCGCAGTGTCGCGTTCTGAAGCGAACCGCTCATGGCGTAATAAGGCGCGTCATAGAGCGCAGTAAGATAGGCTTCATCGAAAGTCGAAAGCGCAGAAGGTGTCGAGCCTGGATCATCGAACAGGGTCGTGATCGAAGGGATGGACTGGCTTTCAGCGCTCACATTCTCGCTGCCGCTCAGCGCCAGGATGCGCAAAGTAGCGTAATCGGCAAGTTGCCGGAAAGTCTTGTTTTCGATCCGAGCGAGATCGAAGAGGACTACTGCGCCTGTGAGCTCCATGCTGATCGGAATGAGGCGCCGACTCGAATCATAGCTTCTCAGATTGCGCATGAAGACGTCACGTCCGTAACGCGGCAGTTTGATCTTCTGTATTGGTATTTCGCGCCCATCCTTGTCGCGCAGCATCTGCGTATGCCAGGCGCGCACGCCGTCTTTTTCGTCAGCCAGAAGCGCGAATTCGTGCTCGAGCATATCGTTGAAAAGCCAAGGTTCTTCGGCGCGAAGATGGGTCAGGAGATCCGGCGCGTCGTTGACGAAAGCCACCAGCGCATTGATCGCGCAATCCGGCTTCCCAACTTTTGCGCCCACTCGCTCGACATTCTCCCTGATGCGTTCTTCGACCATGGCAGCCATGTCCATGGGCATGCCGCTCACCTTGACGCAAACCGGACCTTGGAAACGCGAAATCGGTTTGTCGATGCGAGACTTGCGAGTGATATTTTCGGCGAGATCCCTGACCGCTTCGGCCTCGCTTTGGCCGATGACGATGATCTCGTCCTCGGGCGAGGTGTCCTGCGCCGCGAGAGGGGCTGTCCCAAAAAGAATGATCGAAACCAGGTAAATGAAGCGGGACCGGCGCATCGAATATTCCTCCCCAAGTATTTTGGGAAGAATGACTTATTCAAGCGCACGAATCAAGGATCGTCAGTCAAACACGAAGATCGATCGTCTCAGTCTTCCATGCCGAGATTGGTGCGATACCGAGTAACGGCTGCCGCAATGACCTGCCCGTCACGGCTATTGGCAGGCAAGTCGTAAAGCGATTCGAGATAGGCGCGATCGAACTCGCTCAACTCGGTCGGTTGATAGGGCGAACGCGGACCGAACAGCGTCAGCATCGTCGGAAGGCTGGAACGCGCCGTGTCGATCTCGTCACTGACCGAAGCGAGAATGCGGATCGTGGCGTAATCGGCGAGCTGGCGGAAAGTCTTTTCCCTGAGCGCGCCCGTTTCGACCAGCACCACGGCGCCGGTCAGATTGACGCGCGTCCTGCCGAACCGGCTTGCATTTTCGATCATGTTGATAGTGCTTGCGATCGAATCCTCGCCGCTGGTCCCGCGTTGTTTGCCCGGAATCTGCGACCCGTCCATATTGCGTTCGTCGAAAACATGCCAAGCGCGCACGGCTTCCGATCCGTCGTAGATCCGGTCAAGCTGATAGCTTAACAGGCCTTCGAACAGCCACGGCTCATCGGTACGCAGATTATCGACGGCCTGGGTGACGTTGTTGAGAACCCCGACAAACGCATTCGGCTTGCAACCTTCTTCGCCGAGCGACACGCCGCGGATGGAGGATACGTTGTCGCGGATACGTTGCGCGACCAGTTCGGCCATATCGTCCGGCAATCCCGATACCTTTACGCAGACCGCGTCATCGAAGCGAGCGATCGGCTTGCCCGCGCGCGAGGGCCGGGTGATGATCTTTCCGAGTTCCTCGACCACTTCGCGATCGCTCTCGCCCGTAACGATGATGGTGTTTTCAGGATCGGCGACGGCGTCTTGGGTCTGCTCGACCTCCGCTTGCGCGTGAACGGCAGCGGGGGCGAACATCAGGGCGGCGCCGAGGGCGAGGGCTTGGATCGTTTGTCTCATGGCGAGACCTATTGCAGACAAATTGTTCAAAACAAGGAAGAATACGACGTAGCGCGATCCTTGCTCGACGAACGTAAATGCGTTTATCTGTGCTCGCGCGATTCAATATCCGAAAGTTCCGGGACATTTCTGCAAAGAGTTTCGCGGATTATTCTTCCACTCGATCGGCCGCGCGATATCGCCTGCCTGCAGCGGCAATAACTTGAGCATCGCGACTGTTGATGGGAAGTTCGTATAGCGCATCGAGATAGGCCCGATCGAACCCGCTCAGCTCTGGCGGCTGGTACGCAGATGAAGGGTCGAACAGCGTGAGGATTGTAGGCAGACTTGGCCGCGAACCGTCGATTTCGTCGGTGACCGAAGCAAGGATGCGGATCGTCGCGTAATCGGCGAGCTGTCGGAAAGTCTTGCCTTGCAGAGCGGCCGTCTCCACCAAAACCACGGCTCCCGCGATCTCGACCGGAGTTCTGTTGGAACGCCCGGTGTAATGAACTCTGTTGGCGGAACTGGCGATCGATTGCGCGTCGCTGGCGCCGCGTTGCTTCCCGGGAATTTCCGTACCGTCGATATTGCGCTCGCCGAAGACATGCCATGCTCGTACCGCTTCCGAGCCCTTCGAAATCCGCTTTTTCTGATATATGAACAAACCGGTAAACAGCCATTTTTCCTCCTTGAGAAGGCTGTCGAAGACTTCGTTCACGTTATTGAGAACGCCGACGAAGGCGTTCGGCTTGCATCCCTCGCCCCCCATCCGGAGTGCGGGAATGGAGGAGATGTTATCCTTTATGCGGGTGGCAACGAGTTCCGCCATTTCAACGGGTAATCCCGAAACTTTTAAACAGATGGGATTGTGGAATCGAGCGATCGCCTTGTTCGCGCGTGCCGGGCGGGTGATGACCTTGCCAAGTTCTTTTACGCGTTCACGGTCGGATTCACCGGTAACGACAATCGTATCGTCATTATTGGATTTCGGTTCGACTGCCGAGGATTGTTCTCCTGCTCCGTCCACCGACTGCGATTGCGCTGCTGCAGAAGTGAAGATGCATGCCGAGCTAAGGATGAGGGCGGACAATGCTTTTTTCATTCCGAGTCTTTCGCAAGCAATTCATTCATTGCAAACATTTAGAGAGCCTCGTGTAAAGCGAAAACCAATCAAATGATGATGCTCCGACTTCGCGGCAGACGACGCTGCTCCATCAATGGCCTAATTTTGCGAATTGAAGATTGCCTCGGCATCGATGGTTCGGGGCAATCGGAACAGTTGGAAGCGAACTTTCCGACGGCGCCAACACGGCAAGCGGATTTTCACCATTTCGTCGTAGTCGGGATCGGCTCGCCATCCGTCGAATCGTACGCTCACCTTGTGACGTGCGCAGGGCCGACCGAGCACATGTTACGCGGTATCCTCGCCGCGTGTTCGGGGCTGCGACGTTTATGGAATTCAACAAAATTTCTTTGCCTCACTTCGGCAGGAGCGAGCGCATCGCTCTGTCGGGATTGCCGCGCTTCATGCGGGCCATTGTCAGAACCTCGCCCCTGGGGCTGGCGGCGCTGGCCGCGCCGGCGCTGGCGGATATTCCCTACACCACTGACGATCCGGGGACGTTGGCGGCTGGCGAGTACGAGATCCTCGCCTATTCGGACGGCACCATCACCAGCATGGATTTCGAAGGCGAAGCCGGGATCGATGTGAGCGTCGGGATCGCGGATAATTTTCAACTCGGCGTTACTGTGCCGGTGGCGAATTTTGGGCCGCAGCTGGAAACCGATCGCTTCGCCATCGGCGATACGACGATACAGGCCAAGATCGGGTTGATCGCGGGAGAACCCGGCCAAGTGTCGCTCGCCATCGCGCCGACCCTGGCCGTGGGGATGGCGAGCGAGGGAAGGAGCAAGACGGGCTTCGACCTGCCGATCTGGATCGGGACCGATATCGGAGACTGGTCGCTTTATGGTGGGGGAGGCTATTCCTTCTCGAGCGACGAAGATGGGGGCGATTTGCCCTTTATCGGCGCCGTCGTCAGCAAGCGGATAATACCGAGTCTGTCGCTAGGTGGAGAATTCTACGCGCAGGGCGAAGGTCTTGGCGGACAGAAGCTTTATCTGTTCGGACCTGGTCTGGCGTGGGATTTCGCCCCGGACTGACCTTGGCCGCAGCCGGCCAGGCAGTTCTGGGCGATAGCGACGGGAGCGGCGATTTCCATGTTTTCGCCGCGCTGCGCCTGGCGCGGTAATCCACTGAAATAGCAACGCAGGACGCTTGCTCTCGGCGCGAAGGCTCCTAAATTCCCTTTCGGAACACGAAAGGAGCGCATGGCTCGAAAACCCGCAAACCGGCCGGAGCGTGATCAGCGCATCGGCTTCAGCAAGCCTCCCGTCCCTCAGCGCGAGGTACGACGGGCCCAGCTCGATCTGAGCTTCGATAATCAGAGCCTTCTGGGTGCCCTGTTCGGACAGTTCGACGCCAATCTGGTGCAGGTGGAAAACCGCCTCGGCGTATTCATCTCGGCGCGGGGGAACGAGCTGCATCTCGAAGGGCCGGAAGATAGCGTCGCCCGGGCGCGCGATGTATTGAGAGCGATGTATGACAAGCTCGCCATCGGTCAGGATCTCGATGCGGGTCTGATCGAATCGATCATCGCCATGTCGGACGAGCCGACCCTCGACGGGATCGTCGAGGGCGAGCCGGGCGAGCGGGCGGGTATGCCGCCGATCATGATCCGCACCCGGCGCAAGACGATCGTGCCGCGCTCCGCCACGCAGGCGACTTATATGCGCAGCCTGGTGCGCGACGATATCATCTTCGCTCTCGGCCCGGCGGGGACGGGTAAGACCTATCTCGCCGTGGCGCAGGCCGTCGCGCAGCTCATCACCGGAAGCGTCCAGCGCCTGATCCTGTCGCGCCCGGCGGTCGAGGCGGGCGAGAAGCTCGGCTTCCTGCCGGGCGATATGAAGGACAAGGTCGATCCCTATCTGCGCCCACTCTACGATGCGCTCTACGATTGCATGCCGCCCGAACAGGTCGAGCGGCGGCTCGCTTCCGGAGAGATCGAGATCGCGCCGATCGCCTTTATGCGCGGACGCACGCTGGCCGATGCCTTTGTGATCCTGGACGAGGCGCAGAACACCACGCGCGAGCAGATGAAGATGTTCCTGACGCGCTTCGGGCAGAACAGCCGAATGGTCATCTGCGGCGATCCGCGCCAGGTCGACATTCCCGGCGGCGACCGGATGAGCGGGCTGGCCGATGCGGTCGACAAGCTCGAAGGCGTCGATGGTTTCGGCACGATCCGGTTCACGGCGGCCGATGTCGTGCGCCACCCGATCGTGGGGCGGATCGTCGAGGCCTATGAGGGGCCTGCCGCCTGATGGATCTCGATATCGAGGTCGACGGCTGGCCTGCGGACGAAGCGGATTGGGCGGACCTTGCCGAGCGTGCGTATTCCGCCGCCGAATCGGTCGAACCCGCGCTCGCCAATCCGCGCCTGACGGCTAGCGTCCTGTTCACGCTGGACGAGGAAGTGTGGGCGCTGAACAAGGAATGGCGGGCGAAGGACAAGCCGACGAACGTTTTGTCCTTCCCCATGCGTCCATGGTCTGCTGCATCTGGCGGGTCACGATCATGTCGAAAGCGACGATCAGGCCGAAGCGATGGAACGATTGGAAATTGCGGCGCTTGCCAAACTGGACATCGCCGACCCATATGGGGACCGCGACTAGCTTAAGGAGCACGCAAGAGGGCCATGCCCGATCCTGACACCGCCGCGGGAGACGCGGAAAGTAACGGCGGACTGGTGTCCGCTTTCAAACGCATGTTCGGAGCCGGAGAGGGCGGGCGCTCGCTGCGCGCGCAGCTCGAAGAGGCTATCGACGAACACGAACACGGCCACGACCAGAGCGTGGACGAGGATTCGCCCGAGGAGAAGGCCAAGGGCGATCTCAGCCCGGTCGAGCGGCAGATGCTGCGCAATCTCCTCCATTTCAGCGAGCACGACGCGGATGACGTTGCCGTGCCGCGGGGTGAGATCGTGGCGATCCGCGCCGATGCCAGCTGGGACGAGATGATCGCGATCTTCGCGGATAACGGCCATTCGCGCATGCCGGTCTATCGCGACCAGTTGGACGATGTGATCGGGATGATTCACATCAAGGACGTGTTCCCCTATCTCGCCAAGGCCGATCCGCCGCCCAGCGACTGGACCGCGCTGATGCGGCAGCCCCTTTACGTGCCCCAGACCCGCAACGCGCTCGACGTGCTGGCGGATATGCGCTCGCAACGGATGCACCTCGCCATCGTGCTGGACGAGTTTTCCGGCACGGACGGGATTATCACGATCGAGGATCTGGTCGAGGAGATCGTCGGCGAAATCGAGGACGAGCATGACGATGCGCCGCTCGAAATGATCCGTCCGATGGGCGACGGGATCTGGGAATGCGACGCGCGTGCCGAACTGGACGATGTCGCCGAGCTGATCGATGCACGCCTCGCCGAAGTCGAGGAAGCGGTCGATACGCTGGGCGGCCTGGCTTTCGTTTTGGCAGAACAGGTGCCGCCGGTGGGCACGATCGTCGATCATCCCAGCGGCTGGCGCATCGAAGTGACCGAGGGCGACGAAACCCACGTCACACGCTTGCGGTTGCATGCGCCGCAAGAAAGCCTGGAAGAAGATTAAAGGTTGCGAAATCTGCAATTCCCGCTCGACAGCAAGTGGGGCGGTGAATACGAGTAGGCCCCATGGCCGTTCGTCGTCTTCCACCCTTGCGCGCATTGGAAGCTTTCGTGCGCACGGTGCGCATGGGGTCCGCACGTGCCGCTGCGGATGAATTGGGCCTAAGCCCCTCGGCCCTGTCGCGCCGGATCGGGAATCTCGAAAGCTTTGTGGGCAAGAAGCTGTTCACGCGCGCCCGCCAGTCGATGCAGCTGACCGACGAGGGGCAGGCATTCTACGAAGCGGTCAATCCGCATCTTGAATCGCTTGCGCGCGCGGTGGAAAGCCAGTCCGAAAACCTGTCGCTTCTTCGCCTGCGTCTCGGCGTCCTCCCGCTGTTCGGCAGCCAGCGTCTGTTTCCGCGCCTTGCGGAATTGCGTCGTTCGCATCCCCTCCTGCATATCGACATCGATACCGGTCCGCATATCGAGGACCGGGTCGGCGATACGCTCGATGCCGGGATCATCCTGTCGCGCGGCCCGGCGAGCGGGCTTCATGCGGTGCGGCTCGACCATAATCGCGTCCACGCGATCGCCAGTCGCGATATCGCCGCGGCAGTGGGCGACGAACCCGATCGGGCAAGGCTGGAAGCGCAGACTTTCCTCATCCACAACGAATTGCCCGCCAGTTTCGAAGCGTGGAAGGCGGCGCTGGCAATGCACGATCTCGAACCGGCGGCGATCGACCATTACGATTCGGGTCAGCTGATGCTCGAGGCGGCCAAGCAGGGCCTCGGCATCGCAATCATGCATGACGATCACATGCGCCGCGCGGCCGACGATCGGCTGACAAACCTCTTCGGCGTCGATGTCGAAAGCCCGTATAGCTATTGGTTCGTCTGCAAGCCCACGGCGCTGGAAGAACGACCGGTGCGCATCTTCCACGACTGGCTGGTCAGGGCCGAGCTTTAAGTCTTTTCTGTGGAGGCGGGAGGGCGATACCGGATCGCCTCGACCGTATGCTGGTAATCGCGCAGGGGTTTGCCGAGCACCTCCTCCAGGCGCTCGACGATCTGCGTGCGCGCCTGGGCGGCGATGGCCTTTCTGCCGCGATGGTCTTCGGGGCTGAACGGGTCTAGGAAGTGGATATCCAGTCGGAACGTTCCGGGCCGCGCCATCACGCGCGTCGCATTGTGGAGGCCGCTTTCCTCGCCGATCCAGCTGATTTCTTCGGCGACCGCGCCGTAATCCATCACCACCGGCTGGACCAGGACGCCGGAAGGCGGCGGTTCGAGCACGCTCAACATGCTGGATTTGAAGGGAAGGATAGACTGGCCGTCGGTCACCGTGCCTTCGGGAAAGACCGTGACCGACCAATTGTCCTGCAGCGCTTCCTTCAATGCGTTGATCTGCTCGGCCACGCCCATCCGGTTTTCGCGCTTCACAAACACGGTGCGGTTGAGACTGCATAGAATGTCGATCCATGACAGGTGATTGGAAACGAAGAACACGTCGCGCCGCAACGGAGTGCCGATCCGATGGACCTTCGCACCCACCACGCGCGCGGTGTAGCGCAGGAACAGCATGGGGAAGGGCGATCCGTATGCGAAGATGCGATAGAGATAATGGAGCGGTACGAATACGATCAGCAAAGCGAGAATGCCGATCGCCCGTATCGTGAAGCGGATCCAACCGGGTACGGTCAGGGGCACCGTTTCGCCACGCATCGCGGCCATGCGCTTGCGCCCGTATTTCTCCGCCCGGCGGCGGGCCCGATCGCTCAAAGCCGGTTTATCCACCGGCGCCTCGCTCACTTCTCGTCGCGTTCCAGACGAACGCCGTAAAGCTCCATACGGTGATCGACGAGGCGGTATCCCAGCTTTTCCGCGATCTGTTTCTGTAGGGCTTCGAGTTCGGGATCGACGAATTCGACCACTTTGCCCGTCTCGACATCGATCAGATGGTCGTGATGCGCTTCGGGCGCAGCTTCGTAGCGCGAGCGGCCGTCACCGAAATCGTGCCGGTCGAGAATGCCGGCCTCTTCGAACAAGCGCACCGTGCGATAGACGGTGGCGATCGAAATGCCGCTGTCGATCTTCGACGCGCGCTCGTACAGCGTTTCGACGTCGGGATGATCTTCGGAATCCGAAATCACGCGCGCGATGATGCGGCGCTGTTCGGTAATCCGCAGGCCCTTTTCGTGGCAAAGGGCTTCAAGATCGATGGAACCGGGCATGATGGCCTTTCGTGCAAAGCGCGCAGGTCGCGTCCTGTTTCTTCAATCTGTATAGGGTCGCCCCGCGCATAGAACAAGGGCGGCGCCCCCCGGCACCGCCCCTGCATTCTGCGCCGTGAAAAGCTCAGACTTTCTTGCGCTTGCGGCCACCGCCGCGTCCCTTGGTGCCCAGGCCGATCTCCTTGGCGAGCGCGCGCCGGCGTTCGGCATAATTGGGCGCAACCATCGGATAATCGGCAGGAAGGCCCCACTTTGCGCGATAATCGTCGGGGGTCATGCCATAGTGGGTCATCAGGTGGCGGCGAAGCATTTTCAGCTTTTTGCCGTCTTCCAGACACACGATGTGATCGGGCTTCACCGACGCGCGGATCGAAACCGCGGGCACCGGCTTTTCTTCCTCGACCGGCTTTTCACCAAGGTTCGACAAGGCTGTGTGGACGTTGTTGATCAGGATCGCGAGATCGGAAATCGCGACGCTGTTATTGCTGACGTGCGCCGCGACGATGTCGGCAGTCAGTGTGACGAGCATTTCATTGGTATCGGCAGACTCCGACATGAAACTCATTCCCCATATAAAGACCCGGATAATCAGCGATTTGATTATTGGGGGGTTCCTACCCCGAGGAAATTCATGCCATTTTGGTGGGAATTTCGCAATGCCTCAATTGCTAATGATCTGCGTCCTTGACTGGGCGCCGCATCGTAATCGCATCGCGCATTACACCGTCGCGACCGCGGTAATAAGCAGGGCGCCGTCCGCACTCCGTAAAACCCGACGCCCGGTAAAGATGAATAGCGTCATTGTC
>LUMW01000780.1_pt1 | contig 12365 bp, 12 predicted proteins | sample 729761 | NCBI WGS metagenome assembly LUMW01 (sample SAMN03860302, study PRJNA289734) | marine metagenome | biome: seawater column; feature: ocean; material: water; isolation source: Red Sea water column Station 192 - depth 500m | place: Saudi Arabia: Red Sea | collected 2011-10-15 | depth 500 m
ATTCTAATGACAGGAAGAATGCGCGAGCTCTCAAAGTTTATCTTAATTTTTTTAGCCGTTTTATTATTTATTTTTATTTATTTAAATAATGAATCGAATAATAAAAATGAGGAAGATGTTCAATTAAATTTAAGAAAAAAAGTTGTTCCTTCTGAACAAAATAATGTGAAGCAAGCTGAAAACTCACTGCCAAAGCGAAGACAGAAGGTATCAAAAAAATCTCAAGAAAACATGGTCTCTTTTAATGAAAAACTTCGTGCTTTGCCTGCTTATTGTAATGAAAAAGTCGAAATTTTTTGTCGGTTGTTTTTAAAAGAAAGAAGAGAGTTGGAAAATGTCGTGCTTGAGAATAATCAACTTATTATTTACAAAAATTATTCTCATCGAGTAAATATTTTTTTCAATGCTCAAACGAACAAGATTGAAACTGCTTTGCGTGAAAAAAAATTTGAAAAAGTTATAGTTGGAGAAAATCTTCTTATTCCGCAGTTGTTGGAAAAGTTAGAGAAAAAGGGAGTCGTAAAGGTTCGAGTTATCTTTTTTGAAAATAAAAATAACAAAGCGATTAAAAAAAGCTCATATAGACTTGACCCTTCTTTTTATCGTAGGTTTGAGTTGAAAAATTATAAACAAGCTTATCAAGCTATAAAAAAGGATTTAGATCTTAGTTTATTTTTACGTGAGTTAGCTAGCTTAATTACAGAGGAATGAAATGAGAGAAGTTGAAGTGGCCATTATTGGTGCATGTGCCCGTGTTGGATGTATGCCCTCAAAAGTTTTTATCCAAGTCGCAGAAGATTTTAATAGGCGTTTTAAGTTTGCTGAGGAGGGAATCTTAGGCGCTGATAAGCTTCAAGTTGATACGAAGCAAGTTATGCAACATGTCCGAAAATTACGTGATCGTTTTGTTCGAGGTGTTCTAAGTGGAATGGACTCTTGGCAGGATAAATTTATTTCTGGCCATGCAAAGTTTTTGGATGAACATCATCTTGAAGTAAATCAAGAAAAAATCTATGCAAAAAAAATAATTATTGCTACTGGCTCAAAGCCTCAAATCCCTTCTTTTCTAGCTGGCTTTGAACGTTTTATTATAACTACTGATGAATTTTTTGAAGAAGAAGAATTACCTCAGTCTGTCGCAGTTTTGGGATTAGGTGTTATTGGTATTGAACTTGGACAGGCCATGCACCGTTTAGGTTGTGATGTGGTTGGTATCGCGCGCCGGGAAAATATTTCAGGTATCACAGATCCTCGTTTAGAGAAATACGTAACCCAAAAGTTTTCGCAGCAAATGAATTTGGATTATACAGGTCTTGAGTCTGTTGAATTACAAAAAGATAGAATTAAGCTAAAAACCCAAGATAGTGAGTATATAGTAGATAAAATTTTGGTTACTATTGGGCGAAAAGCTTTTTATGACTCTGTTAATATTGGGGCTTTAAAGAAGACTCATTTGGAGTTAGGAGTTCCGACTTTTAATAAGCAAACAATGCAATTGGCAGGATATCCTCATATTTTTTTAGCTGGGGATAATACGGGTGAAAATCAAATTTTACACGAAGCGAGTGATGAAGGAAGAATTGCAGGGTATAATGCTGTAAGAGATTCTTGTAAAGAGTTTTATACTAGAACACCTTTAATGATTACCTTTTGTGATCCAAATATTGTCTTTGCAGGAAAAACTTATGCTGAAATTGAAAAATCAGGAGTTGATTTTTCTGTTGGTGAAGTTTTATTTGAGGGGCAAGGGCGTAGTATTGTAAAGTTAAAAGAAATAGGGATGCTTCGTGTTTATGGTGAAACTTCTACTGGGAAAATCTTAGGTGCCGAATTAATGGCCCCTGATGGAGAACACTTAGGGCATTTGCTTAGCTGGTGTATTTCTCAAGAATTAACGGTGAATCAAGTTTTATCTTTTCCTTTTTATCATCCCGTTATTGAGGAAGGACTTAGGACGGCATTAAGAGATTTAAGATCGAAAGTGCAAGAGAAAGCTCCAGAGTTAGACTTTGATTTAAATATTTAGGATGAAAAATGACAATTTGGTTTAAAGACTATTCATTGACAGAAATTAACCAGAAAAATAAAAATTCGATGGTGGATCATTGTGGAATTGAAATTGTTGAAATAGGAGAAGACTTTCTGGTTGGGACGATGCCAGCAGACTCTAGAACACATCAGCCTTTTGGAATTGTTCATGGAGGAGCAAACTGTGTGTTGGCCGAAACCCTAGGAAGTATTGCTTCAAATTTAATTTGTGATCCAAAATCACATCATGGCGTTGGATTAAATATTAATACCAACCATCTTAAAGCGGTTAGAAATGGAAACATAAAAGGTGTGGCCAAACCTATACATATCGGAAGGACAACTCATGTCTGGGATATCAAAACATATAATCAAAACGATCAGTTAACTTCTTCTACAACACTCACAATGGCCATTGTGAAAAAACTTAATTAAGCTCGATAGATAGAATGACTGGGCGATGATCAGAAGGAAATGTCTTCCCATATTTATTGGTATCAATGGAAAACTCTTTAACCTTCCACCTTTTAGGCTGAGAAATCAGAATATGATCGACACGGCAAGCAGGAAAGACTTTGCCTTTTCTGAGATAACATAAGTCCTTGTCATCCTGATAAGCTCCCTTAACCTTAAAACTTTCTTTTAAGTTAAAAGTATTGATAAACAAATCTTCTACTAGAACCTGATATTCTTTCATGTCAGTTGTCATATTTGTATCTGCTGCAAAAAGGATAGGAACCTGAAATTTTGAAAAAAATGCATTGATCATTTTAGCTGAACCAATAAGGTTTTCTAATCTATTATCTAGGTGGGATGAAGCAAAAACAGACTTCGGCCCTAACCAAAATTGTCCTTGATCGAGGAGAGTAAACTTTTCTTTATTAAAAGCAAGGGTAGGGTCTGCATAATCCATCAGGAGGTATTGGCTAAAAACCGTTTGATAATGTGGAAGGTTTTTAAAAATCTTATTAACATGTTGGCCAGATCTGAGTTCTTGTAAACTGATAAGGTCGGGTTGATATGTTTCAACAATATGTTGAATTTTCTCTAGTCGTTGAGAATATTCAAAATAGTGAGACCCTTTGCAAAAGTCGCACATCGTGTTGAAGTTCATGACTTTAAGGCTTTGAGAAAAAGCGCAAAAACAGAAAAAAAAGCTAATGAGGAGAATTTTCATAACTTCTTTATATCTTTTTATCTTGGAAAAGAAAACCACACAACACTTCGAATCATTTCATTCAAAGATTTGCCCAATGGAGAGGGCTTAGGTAAGCTAGAACTACGATATGGAGGAAAATATGAAGTTTTTATTAGTCTGTCTTTTTTTTAGCCTATCTCCTTTGGCCAGTTCTATGACTCTTGAAGATTTTTTTATGTCAAAAGGTGCGAACTCTATTTGTCAGAAAGCTCTAACTGTAAGTTCCCATGGAATTAGGAAACAGCACTTGCGCTTTGTTACAGGAGATATGCAGCAGGTCTACTTTGTTTTTAATTATAATGATTACGCTGAGGTTGAAGTCTTTAATACTTATACTGAAAAATGGCGGACTTTAAAGTTTAAAGAAAAAATTGTTGATATCACTTTGGATAAAAGTGAAGCTCTGTTTTTAACTCCTAAAAATCTTTTGAGTGCAGACAGAGAAACTTTTCAATTAAATTATCAGTTCCCGACTTTACCGAAAAATATTTCTTATTTTAAACATGCTTATGCAAGTGGATTGGTTAAAGCTGGAAATGATTTTTATATTGCTCATGGCAAGTATGGAGTTGTGAAGTATGATAAAGAAAATAGAAACTATCATATCTTTAAGCCGGAAGTTCCCCAGCCTCAGTCAGGCCATATTTCATTGCTAGTTGATATTCATAAAAAAGATGACCTACTTTACTTATCTTATGATGATTTGACTTTGGCCAGAAAGTCAAAAGCATTTGAGGGTGTTGTGCTATGGAGTTTAAAAGAAGATAAGGTTTCTGATATTATTCCTTTAAATCAGCGTAAGGAAGGTTATTACCGGCCGCACTTTATTTCTGATAATGCCCGTCAAGAGACTTTATATATTGCAAATTTTAATTTGCTTTTTAAACATGATCTTACTGAAATCCCAGAAAGTCGTTATATGTGGCCAAATAAAAGAATCTGGAAACACTCTGCGGGAGATGCTATTGGACGTTTAATGATTCTAGATGGAGTCGGTTATGGTTGCTTTGAAGATATACAAGCTGGTTCAATAGGAATACTGTCAGCAAGTTTGTCACAATTATAGGTTCTTTATGTTTCCTTTGAAATATCATGAGCCTGTATTTAGACCTCCGAGTGAAGCTCATAGTTTTTTACTTCAGGTGACGATTGGTTGTTCAAATAATAAATGCACCTATTGCGACATGTATCGTTCTAAGCAATATCGAGAGCGCTCTTTTGATGAAATCAAAAAAGATATTTTGGATTCCTATCATTATTTTAAAGAAATTCATTACAGTCCCAAAAGAATTTTTTTATGTGATGGTGACGCCCTGGGGGCAAAAACGGAGCTTTTAGTAAAGGTCCTTGAATTGTTGAATAAACTTTATCCAAATTTGGAAAGAGTTGGGATTTATGCTACGGCCCAAAATATGCTGGAAAAATCAGATAAAGAATTGGCTTTATTATTCAAACTTAAACTCAGTATGGTTTATTTGGGGTTAGAGTCAGGCTCTGATGAAGTTTTACATCGAATCGTAAAAGGGAACAAAGCTCATGAGATGATTACAGGCTCAAAAAAAATTATGAATTCGGGAATGAAGCTTTCTGTCATTGCTATGTTGGGAATAGGTGGAGAAAAGTATTCTGAAACTCATATTGTTGAAACAGCAAAGGTCTTAAGTGAGATTTCTCCTCATTACTTATCTTTTTTAACAACAATGGCCATAAAAGGTACACCTTTTTATCGCATGGTAGAACGAGGAACCTTAAAAGAGTTAACTTCAAGGAAAATGTTTTATGAGATGAGAGAAATCTTAGATCGTATCCAGGCAAATAAAAACATAGTTTTTCGTGCAAATCATATTTCAAACCAATACCCTTTGGGAGGCACTCTTCCTGAGGATCAAGGGCAGTTAGTTAAGACGATAGAGGCGTGGATGTTAGAGACACCAGTGGATGTCTATCCTCCCAAACCATCAACAATGTAGATAAAATATTATTGAGAATGAGGACAGTCCCAAGTTATTTTTTTGGAACGGGCAAAGTCCTTAATAAATTCTTGGGTATCTTGAGTAGGCATTTTTGATAAATATTTTACCAAAGTCTTTACTTCTGAAGACATAAGTTGAGATTCTATAGATCTGAGTTCGATATGATTTTTCTTATAATCGCATAAGATTTTAAGATCATGTTCAAGAGGGTTAACCACTAAAAAAACTGCCCAATAAACAACAAGTAAATAAGTAATAATGAGAAAAAGAATCGTTTTATACATGTTATATTTTCTTAGAAGGCGGGAGTTTCATAGATTGAGTAAAGTCAATAAAGAAGCGACTATATTGATCTCCATGAAAAATAGATTTTCTTAAACTGATTTTAGTATTTGAACAGTTAATATAGCGAGGTAGTGTTTCAGCAAAACCAATTCTAATAAGGTCTAAAAAATGTCCCGACTTGCGACAAAATTGTTTTGAATTGGATAATTTTTGTGTGCAATAAGAATCCACAATAGCATAGCGAGAATTTATTTTCCTTATCTGATAGGTCCAGTTCTTACTATTATTATGTTCTAATAAAATGGCCATTTCATACAAGTCAGGTAATGAACTGTTTTGTTTAAGGTTGTAGCCGTAATGTTCGTCCTTGAGTTCTAAAGCACTCAGTCTTCCAATAAATTTGTAATCTTCAGTGGTGAAAAAGTTTTTCATCAACTTACAACCCTCTGTTATGGCCAAAAGAGAAATGTACTTTGGATTTGTGGCGAGGTATTTTTCACTAATTTGAAGCGTTTTAAGAATTAAGTCCTTTTTTTGATAAATCTCAGAGACCTTTAAAAGGTTTCTAAAAGCAAAAGCTGGAGACTTAGCTGATTGGTGAAAACGTTGGGGCAAGTCATAGTTTTGATGATGGTAATGACATTTTAGTGTTGCTGTATCAACTTTTCCTTTAAGTAGTAAATCAAGGGAAATATTAAAAAAGTCTGCAAACTGGCTTACATTTAAAAGACTAATATCTTTTTGGGCAAATTTAGCCTTTGAAAATTTACTTGTGGGCATATGTAAGAGCCTGGCCATTTCTTCATGCGAAAGATTTAAATGACTTTGAATATCATTTAGGTTTTTCCAAAAGAGATTTGTGATCATTAAGCGATAAGCTCCAGTGTACCTTTCCCATTAAGATAAGAACAGTTAGCCCCTAACAAGTAAGGAGATGAATGGTGATTCTGTAGATTATAAGGAAAGTATAAATTGTACTCTCGGTAACAATCGATTAGCTCAACTGGCGTTCCACATTTAAATTCAACTTCTTTTTCCATCGCCTCAATGATAATTTTATTCGTATGATCTAACTCGTGTAGGCTATAAGAAAAATCAATACCATATTCGTTTTGTTTTTTGATGAAATATTCAATTAGCATTTTAGGACTTTTAGAGTCTTGATATTTTTTCGATAAAATGCCGTGGCATTTGGGGTTCTGAATGATTGAAAGTTCTTTTAATGATTTCACAATATCTTTTTGAAGAATGAACTCCATTAAGTCTATCTCAAAAGTTGTGTTAAGCGGATTGTTGAGAATATAAAAATATTCACGCTTTATTTTTTTTGATTTGGCAAATTGGTTAAAGGCCGTCTCTCCTAAGCGTTTGTCTAAGAGTTCGATTAAAGGAATAATTTTTCTTACCGTTATGTTTTTGCGTTTTGCATATTTGGCAGGAAGTTTAAAGTCCCCGGAATGTCTTGATTCATTTATTTGGTTTGTATTTAAATTAGGCATGGGAACTTCTAAGTAGCCTGTTTTATAGCATTCTGTATTTTTGATTTTTGTTCGATTGAGAAATTCATTCCAACCAAAAATTCCTGGCTCTAGAATTCCTTTTTCAATTTTACTGATGGTCGATTGATTCACATTCAGGATATCTGCCATATCCATTTGAGTGATTCCGTAAAACATTCTCGCTGCTTTGATAATTCGGCCAATATTTTTTCTTTGTTCTAAAATTTCAGGCTGACTCATTAAATTTTTCCTTAATAAAATGATATTAAAAATTTTTTAATTTTTTGTTCTTATAGAATTAGTAACTTGTAAAATATGTTCTCGCAAATATTTTGTCTATGGTCTGTAAAAGGAATATCAAGGATTAAGGAAATCTTTATACTTGTGTGGCTGAGTTTATTTTTCATAAATGAGTCCTATACGTCCCTATTGTTTATATATAATAACAGCTCTAAAAAACTATAAATATGACAATTTTAGATGATGTGTATTGGGAAGGTGCGTTAACAGCTGTACTAATCTCTAAAATGACCTATTTTCTTCGCTTTGACTTTTTATTTTGTAAAACAAATACTTATTGAAAGAAAGATATTGTTTTTAATCTTGTTTTGTTTTTATGGTTATAAAATAATGGCTAAAAATGTAATAAAGGTTTTAAAAACCTTAGAGGTCTATAGTAATAAATGAAAAGTAAAACATTTTGCTCATTACCGTGGGATACATTAGATACAATACCTGATGGCACCTTGGCTCCTTGTTGTTACTTTGATGTTCACAAGCGCGTTGAAGTTTCTAAAAACTCCTCAATAGAAGATTATACGAATAGTGCAATATTAAAATCTGTTAAAGAGAAGATGCTTGGAGGAGAAAAACCAAATGAATGCACTTTTTGCTATAAGCGAGAGGAGGCTGGGGGGATAAGTCCGAGGACTAAATTAAGTGACAAAGCCACTTATGAACAAATAGTTAAGAATGAAAAGGTCGTCTTTAAAAATCTTCACCTGAGAAATAGTAATATTTGTGATCTTAAGTGTAGATCTTGTGGACCTTTTTGTAGTACAGCTTGGAATTCGGACTATTTGAATCTTTATCCCGAAAAAACAGCCATGATTTTTAATATTGCAAAAAACTATAAAAATATTTTTATGGAAATTAAGAATCTTATACCACATTTGAATCATTTATATTTATCAGGAGGTGAACCTTTATTAGATAAAAGTTTAGATAAAGTTCTTGAACTTTATAGTAGCAATACAAACGAAGATAAATATTTACATATTCAGACAAATTTAAGTAATGATAAATTAATTTCTAGTACGATTGGAGAGAAAGTTAAAAACATAAAAAATTGTAATATTCTCATCAGTATAGATGGCGTTGGTAGAGAGGCTGAGTTTATTAGAAAAGGTAAAGTTTGGGACGCTTTTGACAAGAGGCTGAATAACCTTTTGAGATCAAAAGGTTATTTTAATATTATTTTTACTATGACCATAAGTGTTTATAACGTTTTTCATATTTTAGATGTGTTTAAATATTTAGAAGGTTTCCGTGAGGTTAGGGAGTTTCGAATTGAACTTTCCTTCGTTGAGAGACCTTATGCTTTAAATGCAATTAATTTAACAAATGAGCTTAAGATTAAGTTGGCAAGTGCTTATGATGAGTTTCTAAAGTCTAGTCCAAGGTTCTCTATCTATAAAGGATTTCTGGAAGAAATACTAAATTATGTAAATAGCGAAAAAGATAAATCTCTCACGGAGTTTTATATTTATACAAAAAAACTAGATCGAATTCGAAATGAAAATACGTTTAAATTGTTTCCTTATCTAAGATAAGAAGAATTGATTATTGGGATAGGCAAAAAAAAAGGTCAGAGCGAAATCTGACCTTTTTCTTTATAAACTTGGTACTCCCAAGGGGATTCGAACCCCTGTTACCGCCGTGAAAAGGCGATGTCCTAGACCGGGCTAGACGATGGGAGCATATCCGGTATTTAGGGTATTTGTTTTGAGTGGTGATTCCGCTGTGACTCGAACACAGGACCCTCTCCTTAAAAGGGAGATGCTCTAACCAACTGAGCTACGGAACCAACATTCTCAAAAACGTGAGACTTAATTTAATATTTAGGTGTAAGCTTGTCAATATTATTTTAATTGTTTTTTTTGTTTTTTTTCAGCTTGTAATTGTTTCAGTAAATAATCTTTTTTCATTTCAAAATAAGGACTAGCGCTTGTCAAAACTGAGAAGATTATCTAGTTTTAGGCGATTTAAAAACTATTAAAGTAAAAAATTATGCAAAAAACAGTTTCATTTCATACATTAGGTTGTCGTTTAAATATGTCAGAGTCAGGCTCTATTGCACAAAAATTTGTGGATAGAGGTTATAAGATTGTGGGTTTTGAAGAACCTTCGGATGTGACTTTTCTAAATACATGTACTGTTACTGATGGTGCAGACTCTACTTGTCGTAATCTTATTCGCAAAGCCTATAGTAAAAATCCTGAAGGGAAAGTTGTCGTCGCTGGTTGTTACGCTCAAATGGAAGCTGATAAAATAAAAAAGATGCAGGGAGTGGATCTCATCTTAGGGACAAACGAAAAATATAAGGTGTTTGATTATCTTGATGAAGATGAACAAGTCCAAGTTAAGATTGATAAAAGTACTGAGTTTTGGGGGGCAGCAACGACGGAAGCTGATTCGCATACGAGGGCCTTTTTAAAAATACAAGATGGATGTAATTATATATGTTCATTTTGTATTATTCCCCATGCAAGAGGTCGCTCCAGAACTATTACTGTGAGTGAAGCTATTGCACAAGCGCAAAAATTGGTTGCAGATGGTTTTAAAGAGATCGTTTTAACAGGTGTGAATATTGGTGAATACGAATCAACATCAGGTGAAAGATTAGTTGACTTAGTCAAAGGAGTCGTTGAGGTAGAGGGGCTTGAGAGATTGCGTCTCTCTTCAGTTGAGCCAAATACAATCACAGAAGAGCTTTTGTTGGTTTTGAGAAAATCAGGGAAGTACCAAGATCATTTTCACATTCCCTTACAATCAGGCAGTGATGAGATTTTAAAGTCTATGCGCCGAAAATATGATGTTGCTTTTTATCGCAAGACAATTGAGCTGGTAAAATCATATTTTCCAGATGCTTCAATTGGTGCTGATGTCATTGTTGGTTATCCTGGGGAGACGGATGAGCAGTTTATGCAAACTTATAATCTTTTAAAAGAACTTCCTATAACTCATTTTCATGTTTTCCCCTATTCAAAAAGACAAAAAACGACTGCGGCGAAAATGGATAATCATATTCAGGGTGGACTTAAAAAAGAAAGAGTGAAAATTCTTATTAACTTAGGAGAAGAGAAGCTTAATGAGTTTTCTAAAAATATGCTTGCATGGCTATACTCAAAATTATTTAAAAGTTAAGGTTAAGGCTGAATCCGACTTGAAAAATACCATTCACAAAGTAAGGTTATCTCATCAGGAAGGAATGAAGATTAGAGGAGAGATTGTCTAAATGAGGTTGCTGTTATTAAGCTTGGTTTCAGTGCATATGTTGTTTTCTTCCGCCATGGCCTTGGATTATGGTTTTTGTCGTCCAGATCCAACAAGTAAAAAATATCTCGAGGTTGATTTCCAAGCGGCTTATCCCAAAGAAATTAGCTTTGAGTGTGATTATGAATGTGGGACTAAAACAAAAGAAGTTATGATTAAGGGCAAAAGTAAGGTCCGTGTCTCCAGTTTGGCCGATGAAGCTCAAAAGATTGTATGCCAAGGTGTTATTGTTAAAAAGGCCCGTTGGGGATATGAGTTTGAGCGTATTGAAAGTTTTTATTCTCATCAAACAGATATTGCTGAGATTAAACAATGGGCAAGAAACTCTATTCAAAGAGATCATCCTTATGAGCAAGAGCTCTTAGGAGATTTAAAAAAATCTTTGCTCTCAGTTGCTCGTGCCTATAAGTCGGCTTCTCAAGGAGATTTTTTGTACTTTGGAAAAGCAGCTAAAGTTTTATTTGATATTGCCCAAGAGCTTCCTAAACAGAGTGTGATGTTAGATCGTCTTGTCTCTCAGATTAAAAATAAAGAACTTAAAGAAAACTCTGCTAATAAACTGGTTATTGCAGTCTTAAAGGCCCAAGCTAAATGGCGATTTTAAGTTGTCTTTATTAATGAAAATATTTTTTTCGTAAATGGATCTGATCTCTTTCAGGGCCAAAAGCAATAATCCCTACTGGAATATTAAGTGTTTGTTCAATCAACTCGATATACTCATTAAGTTCTGTGGCATATTGATTATCTTTAGAAAAATCATCTTTAAAAGGAGGGAGTGATTTATACTTGGGTTTTGCCTTGGCCAAATCAAGTCCAGGATAAGCGCAGTCGTATTCTTTTCCATCAATTTCGTATGCATAGCAAATTTTAAGTTCATCTAAGCCTGAAAGTACATCTAGTTTGGTGAGGGCAATAGAAGTAATTGAGCTGGCTTTAATTGAATATTTTAAGCTGGGAAGATCGAGCCAACCACATCTTCTTTTTCGGCCAGTGGTCGCCCCAAATTCATTTCCAATCGTTTGGATCATATGGCCAATTTCTTCTGATATCTCAGTTGGCATTGGGCCTTCACCCACTCGCGTGGTATAAGCTTTAACAATACCAAGTTTTTCTGTGACAACTCCATTTGTGACTCCGGCACCTGTATAAATTCCTGCAGCGCCTGTCGAACTAGAAGTGACGTAGGGATAAGAGCCGTAATCAATATCAAGTAAAACCCCTTGAGCTCCTTCAAAAAGCATTTTTTTACCTTCTTGGGTCGCCTTATCAATTAAGCTAAAAGTGTCTTCAACAAAAGCAAATAGCTTTTGTCCATATTGATATAATCGTTCAGCTTCTTCTTCTATTGAAGGGAAGTCTGTTTTGTAAAAATGTTCAAACAGATAAGCTTTTTCTTCTAAAGCGATTTGAAGTTTTTGTATGAGAAGTTCTTTATCAAAAAGATCTTTAATTTTAATGGCCCTTCTTCCAATTTTGTCTTCGTAAGCCGGACCTATTCCTTTCCCTGTCGTTCCAATCTTTCGTTTTCCATTTCCTTCTCTAATAGCATCTAAGAGCTTATGGTATCTAGTAATAACCGTGGCATTGAGAGAAATTTTTAAACGCTCAGGAGTGACAGTTATGTGGTCTTTAATACTTTCAACTTCATGCCAAAAAGCCTCTGGTTCAAAAACAACTCCATGGGCAATAATAGAAGTACAATTGTCGTGCAGAATACCTGAAGGGATTTGGTGTAAAACGATTTTTTTATCTTTTACAATGATGGTATGACCAGCGTTATTCCCCCCTTGAAAGCGGATAACATAGTCAGCATGCTGACCTAAGAGG
>LUMW01000484.1_pt1 | contig 12349 bp, 8 predicted proteins | sample 729761 | NCBI WGS metagenome assembly LUMW01 (sample SAMN03860302, study PRJNA289734) | marine metagenome | biome: seawater column; feature: ocean; material: water; isolation source: Red Sea water column Station 192 - depth 500m | place: Saudi Arabia: Red Sea | collected 2011-10-15 | depth 500 m
AAATAGATATGGCCGAAGATGGTAATCAGGCCTTTGAGATGCTTATGGATGCACAAGGCTCAGAGCCTTATGGTTTGGTTTTTTCTGATATTAATATGCCAGAATGTAATGGGATTGAATTGGTTAAGAGAATCAAGGCAAGTGATATCTTAAAGGCAACCCCAGTCGTTATGGTAAGCACCGAGAATGAGTCGTCGATGGTTTTAGATGCAATTTCTTTGGGAGCAGCAAACTATATAATCAAACCTTTCTCCGCAGAGGTCTTAATTCAAAAATTAAAAGAAGTTGGAAAACAAATCGTTTAGACAACTGGAAGTTCGAAGATAAATTTACTTCCTTTTCCTTCTTGTGATTCAAGGTCTAGTGACCCGCCTAAGTTTTTAATTGCTTGTGCGACAGCACTCATTCCAACACCACGTCCAGATAACTCTGTGAGCTTTTCAGCAGTTGAGAAGTCAGGCTGAAAAATATACATCATGGCTTCTTTATCTGTAAGCTTATCATGCTCAATACCTTTTTTATCAAGGACTTCTCTTATCTTTTTGGTGTTAATTCCGCCACCATCATCTTGAATAATAATTTTAATTTTCTCAGGGGTTGGTTGTGAACATTCAATTGTTATCGAACCCTCTGTGGGTTTATTGGCCTCAGTCCTTTTATCTGTAGTTTCAATTCCATGATCCATACAATTTCTAAAAAGATGGACTAAGCTTGATGAAAACTCTTTTATTTTATCAGTATTTATTCTAATGTCTCCACCAAGAATGAGTAAAGGAGTCATGGGTTTGTTTATTTTTTCTCCAATTTGCTTTATAAGGTCTTTATACGGTGTAAAGACAGTTTCAATCTTACTTTTTTCAAAGTATTCAATAAAGAGTTGTTTACAGTCTTCTCCAGCTTCAATTCTTGATTTTAGCTCTTCAATTTCGGCTTTATCCATTTCTATTTTATTCTGGCTGCCTGCAAGTTGAGACTCTATATCCGCTATAACTTTATCTCTTTCTTTTTTGAAGTTTTGAATAAGGTAGAGCAAGAGATTTTCTAGTTCTTGACGGTTACCTATAAAAGACTTGATTTGGGATTCACTTTCTCGAGCGACTTTTACAAGGTGAGTAATAGAATAGTTGGCAAAACCTCCATTCATACTATGAAAAGCAATCATTGCAATATTGGCCAGATCTTCATGCTTATCAAATTGTGCCAAATTGTCGAGCATTTCATTCATCTCATCCAAAAAGTCATAAAAAGCTTTTTTGTTTTTTATGATATTTAAGATCATGGATACATAGGCATCTTTTTCTTTAAATCTCTCTTCGGCTTCAACTTCATTTGTTTTATCAGTTGCAACAACGACAACATTTTCAAGTTTCTCGTCTTCATCAAACATAGGGTAATAGTTAAGACTTATAAATTGGAAATCATCCTTACCATAACTGCTTCTTACAACACTTTTAGGTCCAAGAGATTTTGCAGCCTCAAAAGGCATCATGTTTGAAAATATAACGTTACTCCACTTTTCAAAACCCTCAACTTCTTTGTCGTTAAGGTTAAGTAATTTGGTCACTTCCTGGCCGTCAGGGTCTTTATTAAACATTTTTTCACAGGCCTTAGTTGATATGTCGAGACATTTTTTGGAGTCATCGAAAACGAAAAGTCCTTGGTCTAGGGAGTTGATCATAGCAGTAATAAAGTTATTTGCTTCACGTAAGTCTTTAGTCCTTTCAGCAACAATGCTTTCTAGGTTTTTATTATATTCATCAAGCTTTGTATTTGCGACTTCTAGCTCTTTAATCATCTCTTGCTTATCATCTAATAGTTTAGAAATCTTGGAAGACATCGTATTAACACTTGAACCTAGAATTTGAAGTTCATCATTTGTTGAAACAGTGATTGTCCCATCTAGGTTACCATTTGCTATGTCTTTCGTTTTTTCAATCAATTGTAAAATCGGAGTTGTGAGTCTTTTTGAAAAGACAAGTGAGATAATAAGAAAAACTCCGAGAATGATAATCGTAAAACTTATATTTTTGAAAATAATATCTTTAAATATAGCGAAAGCATTGTCTTGACTAATATAACTATAAATAATGAGGTCTAAGAGTTGAACTTTTGTATAGGATAGTAGATATTCTTTTTGCTGACTTTTGGCGATAAAACTTCCTTGATTGAGATTGGCAAGGGTTTTCTTTTTAAAGTCAGGAACCAAGTTTTTTGAACCATAAAAAATATTTTGATTATTGTCGATGACGATATAGTCAAAAATATTATCTTTTTCGAGTGTTTCATTAATATTGTCTTTGTCTATTAGTGCAAAACGATGGCCATTTGATTGCTCAAGAAGAATGATCAATTTGTTTTGGTAGGGGAGAACCTGAATTGGTTTCGCAGATGCATTTGAGTTTTTTTTAATCAAATTTTTTAAGGTGCTTTCTTCTTCCCGATAAGATTCATCATTATAATAAAAGAGAAATTTGTCTCCTTTGAGAAGCTCTCCTGTTAGATAGAAATTGGAAGCTGTAACCTTGGGAGACTTTGCAAGGATCTCACCTTGTTTCTTTATATAATCTAAAATTTTTTCGGTTGCGACTTCACTACTTCTTAAACTATTTTCAAAAATATAAGCTTCTTTATCACTTTTAAACATTAAATAAGAATAAGTTAAGTTAAAACCAGTAACAGAGATGAGAATAACAATCAAAGCGAAAACAATTTTGTTTTTGATACTAAAGAAAACTTTTTTTCCTGTCATGATTATAACCGCTTCTTGGTTTATGATTAATAATAATAAGTTAAAAGCTTATGGTATTATTTGATGGAAAATGTAAATACATACAAGAGGTTACAATATTCACCCTTTGATTGGCTGATCATTCTGGTTGGGATCTTTTGTATTCTAGCAGGAGCCTATCTTTTTAATAATGTATCTTTTATGTCTAGTGACTTTAGAGAAACAGAAACATTTGGTTATGTATCAACAGGAGCAGGAACTAGGAAACTTGGTAATTCTCTTCAATGGTTTGATGTAGATAAGAAAAGTGAACTTTATTATGGAGATGTCATCTTTGCTAATGAGAATAAAGACATTGAGATTGAGTTAAAGGAAGATAAAGACTCAAAATTTATAGTTCCCGTTGACTCAATGGTTAAAATTAGTCGGGCCGGTGATGAGTTTAATCTAGATGTTTCCCGTGGGTCAGTTTTAATAAACTCAAACAAAAAAATAAGTAAAATTAATATCAAAGATAAGCGTGGAAGGGTTCGCAAGCTTGATCTTTCAAAGGGCGCAAAACTAAAAATTACTTCAAAAAAGTCTAATGTTGTTGTTGAGGCCATAAGTGGAAAAGCAAGTCTAGTGGATAATACTCAAAAAGAAAAATTAGAGGTAGGAAAAGGAAAGCTTCTTTTAGTTGGGCGAAAGAAATCAGAGGTAGTTAATAAAATAAATATTATCGCAACTAAAAGTTATGACCCTCTTTTTGAAAATAAAATTCGTCTGATGCCTAAATTTAAGGATATTTCTAAGGTAGAGATTAGTCCAAGCGAGAACTTTACCCAGATAAAAACTTATCCAGTTAAAAATGGTTTAATTGATTTAGATTTTTTGCGTTATGGTAAATATTTTCTTCGTCTGGAAAAAGAGGGAGACTATGACAGTTTTGTCGTGGCAGAAAAAATTGATATCTCTATTGATGCTCAAACGAAAGAGTCGTATTATTCAGGTGAAAAATTGAGAGTCGCTTGGAATTCCTTGCCACAGCTTTCTTATGAAGTCGAAGTTGTTACTGAAAATGACTCGGTAAAAAAGATTATTAATAGTAATAAAATTGATTATAAAGTAGAAAAGGCTGGTCCAGTTGAGTTTATTGTTAAAGATTTGAAATATGGAAGAATTGCCAAAAAAGAAATTTTACTTAATGTGAGTAATCGTTTTAACATCATGGGCTTAAAAGAGGCTTCTTCTTTAACCGATAGAAATAGAGTTTTTGAACTAAAAAACCCTAATCGACTAAGTTATAATATTGAGCTCCTTAATGAGAATGGGCAAAAAATCATTCAAGAAAAATCTAAAAAAGAAGCTTTTCAATTTAAAAAATTAACACCACAAAAATATACTCTTAATCTATATAGCGCTGACAAAAAAGAAAAGCTTTATACTCAAGATTTTTTAATTCAGGGTGAAATTTTAAATCGGGGAACACCAAAGAATGTCTATTCTGCTGCAAAGAAGCTTTCTACCGAAATAAAATGGTTAAGTACTCGTAAAATTGATAAACAAAAATATACTCTTAAACTATTTGAAAAGGGAAAAACAGATCCATTTTTTGAAAAACAATTAAGTGAAAATCGTTATTTTTATGCGACTTCGACTGAAAAAAATATTGAATGGCAAGTCGTACCAGAATCTTCTGAATTGGTCGCTGCATCTAAAAAATATAGCTTATCTCTCAAAAGGCCAGGTTTTAAGGACGTTGTGGCCCCTAAAATTATTTTGAAATATTTAGAAAAGGGTAATTGTCATCAATTTACAATTCCAAAACTTCGGTATGGAAAATTTTATGATGTTTATATTTATAGTTCACGAACAAAAGTTAATGGAAAATGGAAACTGATGTATCGTAAGCGTTTAAATCAAAATAAAGATTGCATTGACTCAAAAGGTGAAGGAAAATACTTTTATAGGTATAGGGTTGAAAATATTTGGGGAAAAACTTCTAAATTTTCTCCAGTAGGAGAAATATATTTTCCAATTTCCCCTTTAGATGAATTTTAAAGGATGATTATGAATTATTTTAGACAAAAATCTTTAAGATATTCTTTAATATTATTACTCTGTTTTGGAGTAAGTATTATAACTCAGGCTCAAAGTAAAAAACCAATGAGATTTTATAAAATGAAAGTTGTCGTTTATAAAAAAGATACTTTAGCTAAAATATTAAGACGGTTTGTAAGAGAAGATTCAATTATTTCAAAAAATAATCCAATGATTCAAAAAACACTTAAGTCAAATCCTCAAATAAAAGATTGGAGAAATCTTAAACCAGGTGAAACACTTTATGTTTATATCAATCCTAAATATATAGATATGGACAAACTTAAGGCTTTTAGAAAAGAAGTCAAACAGGTATCTAAAAAGATCGCAAAAAAAGTAAAGAAGAAAAAGAAGTCTGAGGAAATTAAAAAGTGGAGTGCTTTTTATATGGCATCCATGGGAACTTTCAGTCAAGAAAACTCTGATATTGCAAAGGTTGATTTTAAGCAAAACTCACCTCTAACTTTAGGTCTTATGTATACTCATTATCCTGAGAATAAAAATTTTACGATTGCTTCATCAATTTATTTTTCTTATTTATTAGCAGCCTCAAGTAATCTTGGTAAAGAGAATATTGAAGTTCCTCTTGAAATTGGGTTTAATAGTTATTATCAACATCCAATCATGCAAGGTCGTTTTAATCTCTATGGTGGTTTCGATTTTGAAAAATTTAATACATTTAGTTTAGAAGGGGTAGAGAATGAAAATGATATTTTGTTTGATGAGAATCAAATTGGATATCTCACTATTGGTTACTCTCAAGCCTTTAATTTGATGAAACATGGATTTTTATTTAAAGCTAGTATATCTCAGTCAGTTTTTTCGAGTCGTACTGCAGGTTTTTCTGGGGATGATAATTCTCAAGCTTATTCAGGAAATAAAGTTATGTTGTTTTTATTGAGTAAGATTACAGATAAATATTATGTCTCAAGTCTTTTTAAATATCACACACTGACAGGACCATCTAATGTAAGTGTCATGAGAATTGGTATCGGGGCAGGTTATTTATTCTAATCTAACCTGATAGGAAAAGTTTTCCATTTATTTAAAAAAATTTTAATATTTTAGCTCTTTTCCGAATAGATAGGTAGGAGAGCTTATGAAAAAAATTATAACCTTACTTATAATGATGACTTACTTTGTTTCCTGTTCTGTTGCTAATAAGACAGAATCAGATCACAAGAAAATCTCAAACCTTGATGATGGAATGTATTTGAATGAAACATCTGAGGAAGGGGTAGCAGAGTTAGTTATTCCGGAAGTACTTGAGTATGTCGAAATACGTGATGAAGTTAAAATGCAAGCAAGTAAAGGACGACTTGAGTTGGGTGCTGAAAAAAATAGTGAGGAAATAGAAAAAGACTTAGATGAAACTTTGGCACAGATGGGGACTTATACTCAACCGATAGCCTTACCGCCAGTTGAAAAAAAGCCAGCTCCAGTAATAAAACCTAAGGTTGAAAAGGTGGCCAAGGTTGAACCTAAAAAAGTGAAAAGAAAGGTGGCTTCTTTTGCACCAAGAAGAGCAAAAAAAGAAAGTCTTTATTGGGTAAAGCCAACAGATACATTAAAAACAATTTCTATGAAGCTTTATGGAAGTGAGAAATATTGGAAAAAATTAGCCTTATGGAACGGAATTTATGTTTCCAACAAAAAGCTTGTGGGTAAAGGTGATCTTTTAAGATATAAAACGGTTATTAAATAAGTTTTTCTAACTAACTACCAAATTGAGGATAGAAAAAACTCAAACTAAGCAACGAGACTCTATAAGACTTATCAAAAGGGACTCTGTCGAGGCGGTAGTAGATAGTTATTTTTTAATAAATGACTTCGTTCTTTGAATAGGTCTAACTATTCAGACATCTATAAATTTTCAATTATTAAAGAATTATTGCTTCTGTCTGGGAGTTTGAGTTTTTTTTACTACACCCACCATCGTAGGTGAGTTAATAAGTTTTCAATCTTTATATAATTATAAGCTTAAAAAGGAGACATTTAATGTCTCCTTTTTTATTGAAAGTTATTTAGGCTATTAGTGATTGAGTCTAATTTTTCTTGAAATTCCTTCGCTTCTTCTTTGACCTTCTCGACAACATCAATAGGAGCATTTTCAATAAACTTAGGATTTTTTAGTTTTTTATCTACTTTATCAAATTCCTTTTGAGCTTTAGACTTATCATTTTCGAGTTTTTTTACAAAAAGTTTAAGGTCGATAATGCCTTCAAGAGGGATGAAAATTTCTGTATGGCCAGTGGCCCGCATAATTGATTTTTGTGGTCTTTCTATTGATTTGTCCTTAATCTTTCCTGCTTTGACTTTGGCCAATTCTTTAAAGAATCCACGACTTTTATAGAAGTATTTTGCTAGGGACTCATTATCTGTGAATAGCCTAACTTCAATTTCATCTTTAGGCTTTATCATGACAGTATTTCTAAGATTTCGAATTGAAGTTACGACTTCAATAAACTTATCCATGTAATCACTGTCTTCTTTAAATTGTAATGTCTCATCAAATACGGGATATTCTTGAATAATGAGTAGCTCTTCATCTTCTGACTTTAGAAACCCCCAGATTTCTTCTGTAACAAAAGGAGTTATAGGATGAAGAAGTTTTACAATTTGTTTGAAGCAATATTTTAAAACATTGGCCCGTTGAATTTTCAAATGTTCATTTTCTGAGTTTAAAATGCCTTTTGAGAGTTCAATGAACCAAGAACAAAATTTTTCATAAACAAATTGATAAATAGAATTACAAGCATCATCAAAACGATAAATTTCAATTGATTCAGTAACATCTTTGATCACAAGATTTAGTTCATTTAATATCCATTTTTCATGATGATGTAACTCAGATATTTCAAAGCCTTTATCATTGGCATTTTCAAGATAAGGGTGGATAAATCTAAAGGCATTCCAAACTTTATTGATAAAGTTCCTATAGCCTTCTATCTTAGCTGGATCAAGATTGATATTTCTATTGTATCCAGAGCTGACAGCTAAAGTGAACCTCATTGCATCACAACCATTTTCTTTAATAATTTCTAGAGGGTCAAGAACATTACCTAAAGACTTACTCATCTTGACTCCATCTTTGTCTCTAACAATGGCATGAATATAGGTGTCTTGAAATGGTGATTGATTAGTTATCTTGTTGGACATCATCATCATTCTGGCCACCCAGAAAAAGATAATATCAAAACCTGTGACAAGAACTGCTGAGGGATAAAACTTATCAAAACCAGATTCTTGCATCTTTTCTTTATTTGGCCATCCTAATGTACTTAGTGGAAAAAGACCAGATGAGAACCATGTATCAAGGACATCTGGATCTTGTTGAATATTTTTTGAATGACATTTAGGACATTGAGTTTCAGCTTCTTCTGAAGCCCAAGTATGCAGACAGCTATCTTCAGAACAATAAAAAACAGGAATTTGATGTCCCCACCAAAGTTGACGAGAAATACACCAAGGGCGTGGATTTTTTTGATATGAAAAATAAGTATTTTCCCATCCCTTGGGAAAAAACTTCATATCTTCGTTTTCAACCGCCTGAACAGAAATTTCCGCCATCTTTTCTGTATTTAAAAACCATTGTTTTGAAACAATTGGTTCAACAACACTACCTGATCTTTGAGAGTGACCAACTTGATGAGTATGTGGTTTGGTACTGATAAGTTGCTGGGTCTCTTTAAGCAATTCGACTGTTTTTTTTCTGGCCTCTTTGATGTTTAAGCCTTCTACAGCTTTTGCATTTTCATTAAGTGATCCATCTTTATTAAGAATATTAATAATTTCAAGTTCGTTTCTTTTTCCAATTTCGTAATCATTAAAATCATGTCCAGGTGTAACTTTGAGACATCCTGTTCCCACTTCCATGTCGACGTGTTTATCTGCAATAATAGGAACCTCACGGTTACAGATAGGAACGATAGCCTTTTTTCCAATAAGATGTTCAAAGCGATCGTCATTTGGGTTAACAGCAACTGCCGTATCTCCAAATAAAGTCTCAGGCCTTGTTGTGGCAATTTCTAAAACTTGATTGGAGTCTTTGACTTGATAGTGAAGGTGGTAGAAGTTTCCATTGACTTCTTTATGCTCTACCTCTGCATCTGAAATCGCTGATTGTAAGGTTGTATCCCAATTGATAATATAGTCTGATTGATAAATAAGCCCTTCATTATACATGTCGACAAAAAACTTTTTGACAGCAAGATTGGGGCCCTCATCCATGGTAAAAGTAAAATAGTCCCAGTCGCATGAGTCTCCGAGTTTATGAAATTGCTCCATAATATGGTTTCCATATTCTTCTTTCCACTTCCAAATCTCAGCAACAAACTTTTCTCGCCCTAGGTCATGTTTTGTTTTACCCTGTTCTTGAAATATTTTTTGTTCTACTTTTGCTTGTGTTGCTATACCCGCATGGTCTTGGCCTGGAATCCATAAGGTTTCATGTCCTTGCATTCTTTTAAATCGCGTAAGGATATCTAGAATCGTATGATTAAGAGCATGTCCCATGTGAAGCCTACCTGTAACATTGGGGGGAGGCATTAAAAGAGAGTAGGGCTTTTTATTTTTATTGCGCTGAACTGGTTTGAAGTATTTTCCTTCATCCCAAGCTTTGTACCATTTTTCTTCTACATCATTAGGATTGAAAGTTTTGGGAAGTTGACTTTCGAGTGTCATAATTTATCCTTTTTTCAGATATTTTTTGATTGATTGAATATCAGTAAGTTCAAAAACCTCAGATGATTTGTCGCTAAGGTTTTTAAGTTGAGCGGTGACTTTGCCATCTCTCTCTTCAATTATAGCGATGTGTTCATAACCTTTATTTTGAGCAAGTTTAAAAATTTTGTTGAATTTAATTTCACCTAAATGAAGCTCGATATTTAAATTATGAGCTCTGAGATCATTTGACCAGTTGAGCGATTTTAGTTGTTGTTCTTTTTGTGTGTAAAAAACATAGAGATCATTTTGGGCATGGGTAAAATCTGGAAGAAGATTATGAGTTGCTAGAAAGTCTTTTAAGGTGACATCTCCAAGTCCAAAACCAACTCCACTTAAAGCAGGTTCGTTAAAAATCTGAAGAAGATTGGCGTAGGCGCCTCCACCAGCTATAGCGCGATTGTTTTCAGGGTGTTTGTCAAAAATTTCAAAGACAATTCCTGTGTAGTAGTCTAAGCCACGAACAATAGTGGGATCATATTGAATATAATCGGCCATTGATAATTCTTTTACCATTTGGATAAACTGAGCAAAGTCTTGAGTTTGCTCTTGGAGCTGATGTTTTTGAATATAAGCTAAAATACTTAAAAGCGTCAATCTTTTTTGTGTCCTCAATTGTTTCGATGATCATCTTATCCAATTTCTCAGCACTTACTTTTTTTGCTTTATCAATGACTTTGTAGAGTTTATAACTTTTTTCTTCGTCTAGACCCAAAACTTGGCAGAAGAGACTATCGACAATACTTCTATCATTTATCAAAATGCTAAACATTGATTTGTCGGCTCCAAAGCCAGTGAGAAAGTCTATAATTAGGTTTAGTATTTCTACTTCGCCTAAGTTTTTTGGGGCCCCAAAAATATCAACATTGTATTGCCAATGCTCTCTAACTCTACCTCGTTGAGGTTTTTCGTAGCGCATAAGGTTTGGAATAGAGTACCAACGAAGAGGTTTAGGAACTTCACGATGAACTCCAGCAACCATTCTAGCGAGAGTAGGAGTCATTTCTGGCCTAATGGCCACTTGGCGCCCGCCTCTGTCTTCAAAAGAATAAATTTGATCATTAATTAATTCTTCCCCAGATTTTGCTTTGTATAGCTCAACCTCTTCTAGCAATGGGCCATCGTAGGGTTCATAGGCAAATTTCTTGGCAGAGCTGTGCATGTTATCAAAGAGAAACTCCCTGATTCGCATGTCTTTGGGGATAAAGTCTCTACATCCTTTATAGGGTTTTTTGCTTAGAGTCATTTTGTTCTAGTCCTTTTTATATAACTCATAGGTTGTAGCAAAAGAAATGCGTCTTGTTAATCTTAAGTGTTTCGATTTTTTGTATTTTAAACCGGCTGAGTAGACCGATGCATTGTTATTTAAAAACTTTATTGCTCAATATTTTGATCTATTTTCTTTAAGAGTTGATCAATTTTTTCATTAGCACCCTCATTTGGCCCGATACGAAGATTTTCAATCGCCTGTTTTGGGTCGATCTGGGAAGGTGAGGTTTTCTCATTTGAGGGAAAAAGATCTAAGGGATTCAAAGGAAGGAATAAGGGAGTTTTTTGAGTGTTCTTTGTAAGATGTAAGTTAAAAATTAAAAGTTGCTTGTGGAGGTTATTCAAATAAATCAGTGCCTGCTTTGTGAGAAGACTTGAAAAGGCTTGTGGTGATTTTTGTAAGGCCAGCTGAACCCAAGGGCCTGAAAATTTTTGTATCATATAGGCTTGTTTTTTAGGTGGTGAATAAGGGTCTTTTTTACTTGAAAAATCATTTAAGACACCTTCGATAATAAACGCTCCCAGACTAGTATAGGAATTTTTATTTTTGTTATATTTTTCTTTGAGATTTTTAATTTCCTCTTTAGAAACTTCAGTATTGAGCTTAAAAAATTTCTGATTTAATAAACTTTTAAAAGTCTCAGTTGTACTCATAAAGGTCAGTTGAATCTCGTCATTAGGAAGAGAAATTTGATTCATGTCATAGATGAGCTTTAAAGCTTTTTTTTGTTGTTCCAGAGTTGGATTTGAGTTTTTTAAGTGGTCGAGAACTAATTTAAGTGTGTAAGCGGATTGGTTGAGGCTAATTCCTGATAAATAATTATCTTGGGCCATAGCTATTTTAAAAGAAAAGAGAAGTATAAAAGAGATAAGTTTCATTAATTATCTTCCTTAATTTGATCATTAATTAATTTTTGATTGCCTTCTACGATATAATATTTCCCTTTTTCTACTGTCAGAATTAAGTTTCCCATTGGAATAATTTGTGTCACATTTTTAAAATTTGTTTGGCGTTTGATTTTCTTACTTTCAATATCAAGGGAGTAAATATCTGTATCTCCTTTATTGATCTGAGGATGATACTCATTTGTTCGGATAAAGAAAACTTTGTTCTTTTTACAAACCATATTTCCAATATCATTGAGATCGTTTGTATAGATGAACTCACCCACAATAAGTTTGTTTTGGTAGCGACAAAATTCAATTTTGGTTCCAGGGGATTTGGCTTTATAAATAGTGCTGAATTTTTTTTCTATAAATGAGTATTGAATGAGGGCGCTTAATCCTTTTAGATTTAAATCGGTATAAATAATATCGTTAGGAGTGATCATTCCTACCGTAGGGATAAAATAAGGATTTATTTTATTTGTAAGAGTAATTTTTTTACTAGGAATTTTAGCGGAGAGATTGTGAAAGACGATATTTCCTTTTTGAGGTTGATAAAAGCTTATCCAATTGTCATCAAGATGAAGCTTAGGCGAGCGCCCATTACCTATTTTTTCAATTTTTTCTTGTTCACCCACGGCGGATGTATAAACTGTATTATTT
>LUMW01000440.1_pt1 | contig 12327 bp, 9 predicted proteins | sample 729761 | NCBI WGS metagenome assembly LUMW01 (sample SAMN03860302, study PRJNA289734) | marine metagenome | biome: seawater column; feature: ocean; material: water; isolation source: Red Sea water column Station 192 - depth 500m | place: Saudi Arabia: Red Sea | collected 2011-10-15 | depth 500 m
CAATAAAAGAATATCCTTATTCCTATATCGGTAAACAAAAAGCAGAAGAGATTGATAGCTTTTTTATCGCCCTAAATAAGTTTTTAGAGACAAATGATTTCACCCAAGTCGACCCTTTAACCTATCAGTATAGAGATATTATGGATTGCTTTGAACTAAAAAAAGTAACCTGGATACAAAAACTCAGAGACTACCGAGATAAAAAAATAACAAAAGAAAGCTTTAAAAATCATCTCAAGGAAACCTTTCCAGACAAAGTTTCAAATGAAGATTGAAGACTATCTCGAAAAATTCAACCAAGAGAAAATTAATCTTGTAGGGCCAATGCCCTTTTCCCCTCCTGCAAATAAACTTAAAGAGCCGGTCATATACATTGATGGCGGCGCTCGCTTTCAAATTGATAAAACTGGTTTTAGTTGTGGTGACCAAGACTCATTTAAGGGAAAATCACTCAATCAAAAGCTCGACCCAAATAAAGATTTCTCAGACCTGGCATTTGTTCTCAAGTATTGTAAAGACTTTTCGCAACTCCACCTTTTTGGTTTTCTAGGAGGAAGAAAGGATCATGAGCTTTTCAACCTAGGAGAAGTTTATCATTTTTTAAAAAATAAAGAAAAAAGCACTGTTTCATTCGAAAATAAAATTAAACTTTTCAGCGCTGGAGAATGGGATATAGAACTCGATGGATTATTTAGCTTGGTCGTATTTGAAAAAACCTTTATTGAGCTTACAGGTCAATGCCAGTACCTCATTGAAGGCAAAGAGGTCCATCCCTTAAGCTCTTTTGGATTGAGCAATCAAGCTTATGGCCAAATCCGCATTTCCACGGATCGACCATTTACTTTATTTATCAATATTAAGGAGTAAATAATTCAGAATTTGATTTATGCAAGAAGTGATAGTGTTTTTCATACTGAGTAACTGCATCAGCAACAACCTGTTCTTTTGTATAACCAAAAATATCGTACTCTTGTCCACCACTCCTTAAAAATATTTCCGCTCTAAAATAAGACTTATTATCTTCTGGCGCGTAAGCTGGTACTTCAAAAGAACGTAGCTGAACCTCATATTTAAAATCTTCTACATCATTATTAATAACCACAAGAGAAATTGACCTTTCAGCTAATTCTTTTATCTCAACCTTTAGACTCAGTGATTTTAAGCGATCCTTCCAACTAGAGCTCGCCTGTGAAAACTGAACAGAAGAATTATAATTTTGTACAGAACTCAAAAGAAGATGATCGGCTCTTAATGACTTTATAAAGCAAAAACACCCAATCATAATAAGAAAAATCATAGGAAAAGCTGAAGCAATAGTCATTGTTTGTAAAGCTTCTAACCCCCCAGCTAAGAGTAATATCGCCGCCACGACACCTTCGGTAATGGCCCAAAAAATTCTTTGCCAAACAGGTGGTTCTTGAGCTCCACCAGAAGTGAGAGTATCAATAACTAAAGATCCTGAGTCCGATGAACTCACAAAAAAAGTAATAACTAAAATAACACCTAAGACTGAAAGAAGAGCTGAAAAAGGAAAATATTCAAAAAACTTAAATAAAGCTACTGGTACATTAGAGTTAACAATTGAGACTAAATCCATTGCTCCCTGATTTAAAATAAGATCTATGGCAGAATTTCCAAAGACAGTCATCCATAAAAAAGTAAAGCCTGTTGGAACAAACAAAACTCCAATCATAAACTCCCTAATCGTTCTTCCTCTTGAGATACGGGCAATAAACATTCCAACAAAGGGAGACCAAGATACCCACCAGCCCCAATATAATAATGTCCAACCACCAATCCATGATTCCTTCTTTTCATAGGCATAAAGATTAAAGGTTTTGTGAATTATATCTGAAAGATAGGCACCAGTGTTTTGAACATAAGATTGAAGTAAATCGACTGTATTTCCCAATAAAAGCACGCTGGTCATAATAATAAATGCTAAAATAACATTAATATTAGAAAGCTTTTTTATTCCACCGTCTAACCCCAAAACAACTGAAACAGTAGCAAAAGCAGTTATAATAGCAATAAGAACCACCTGTACCCAAGCTGCTTGAGGAATAGCTTCAACCAAATAGCTCAATCCCGCATTAACCTGTGCTACACCAAATCCTAAAGATGTAGCGACACCAAACATGGTTCCTATAACCGAAAATGTATCAATGATATCACCCCATCTTCCATAGATTTTATCCTTTAAAATTGGATAAAAGGCTGACCTTGGAAGTAAAGGTAAATTTTTTCTATAACAAAAATAGGCTAAAATCACAGCTAAAGTCGCATAAACCGCCCAAGCATGTAGTCCCCAGTGGAAAAAAGTTATCTTCATGGCCTCTTTTGCAGTTTCAATGGCCAAAGGATCTCCAACTGGCGGAGCAGAAAAATGCATTATTGGCTCAGCAACACCAAAAAATAATAAGCCTATTCCCATCCCAGCTGAAAAAAGCATCGCAAACCATGACATATTTGTATAATCAGGTGCGGAATGATCAGGACCAAGCTTTATATCTCCCAGCCGGCTCACCATAAGCCAAATAACCATAAAGAGCATTGTTCCAACTGCTAAAACGTAAAGCCAACTCGTTTTTTCGATAAGCCAAGTTTGAATAGTCTTAAAAAAAAGGCTCAACTCTGTAGGCCAAATAGAGCCAACAACAGTAATCATAAGAATAAAAAAAGATGAAGTAAAAAAAACGTTTTTATTTATACTTGTTTGGTTTGAGATAATTCTCTCCTCAGTAAATTATTCATAAAAATTTATATATTATATTTGTAATAATTAATTTAATCAGTTTTTAACAATACTCAAGCATCGGAAAATTCATCCAATTTGTGATCTAAAATCTCGTATTCATTTTTAGCGATAAACTGACATTAATTTAGCCTTAAAAAACTATCTCTCATTTCAAATGTCAAGTTAACTGAAAAACTTACTCGAAGACTTTAAAGAAAATGTGCTAATTCCACACCAAGAGATATTCTATTTGTCTCATGATTATAATCTTGCAGTGAAAGACCATAACCTTGGCCAATTCTCACAGAAAGACGTAAACCTTCACGCCATGGGATACTATAATTAAGTTCATAGCCAAAGTTTGTAAAACCGGGGATAAGCCGTAACTTAAAACGATTAAAACTTTTTACACCAATTAAATTAATCTCGCCTAGTCCTCTAAAGTCCTGTATATCTTTGTTATCGCTATTCTCATCTTTTTCAGGAATTTTGGCCCAAAGAGAGATATTAGCCGCAAAATTTTCGTAAAGAAAATAAGAACGGATAAAAAACCGATTCCAACTCCGAGACAATTCTTGGATTTGACCATTAGACTCATGTACATAGCCTAAATCCATCATAATCATTTTTCCTATGCCTAAGTTTACCGGAGAATTAAAAATCTTTCTTCCAAAAAGCTCTGGTTCATAATTTGTTTCTCTAAAAGGCCTTGACCAGTCATCATTATAAACTTGCCACCACGAATGATGAGTATAGCCAAAAAACAAATAATAATCTGTTTCCAGAAAGTTTTTATTTGCTAAAACTAAAAAACTAATTTGAAACTCAGCTTCTAAGTGCCGATTAAAGTCTCCCCTGTTCTTATCCTTTTCATCCACAGTCAAAAGTGATTCATACACTTCTTGATTAGGGCTGGCATTATAAGAAATAGGATATAAAAATGAGCCTTTATGAGGAAGAAGAACATATGGCTTATCAAGAACGCTCATATACTCCTGTTTAGTTTTCTCAAAATTAATGCTTGCCTGTGCTGAAGCTGATAAAAAAAATCCCACAAAAAATATATGTTTTATCTGTCTAAACATCTTTTATTCCATTTATCCTATCACAACCAAATATTTAAAATGCCAGTATTTTATGACACCCTTGTTCTCAACTTTGCTTTTAAAAGCTTAAAATTGTTTTTATTATATCATCTTACTAATTATCCGTTATAATCTAAGATAGCATAAAAGGTATAATAATGTTGGTGAATTCAGAAAAAGGTTTTTCTTTAACTCAAGTACTCATTGCAGCAGCAATTCTCGGTGGCTTATCACTTTTTTTTATGCGCCTTATGAAGAATATGAATCAGTCCCAAGGCTTAGTTCAATCAAAGTCAGATGAACTAGAGCTCAGATCATCAATACGAATGATCCTTAGTAATAGTGATTATTGTCGAGTAAGCCTTGCTGGAAATGGTCCCATGGGATCTCCGACATCACCTGTTGTTTTTGAAAAAAGGAATATTGATGAAGAAAATGAAGGACTTGATGTTGCTTTATTTTTATCAAATCAAGCCGGAGATACGAGAAGTCTAAAAAAATTTAATGGCTCAAATAATCCAGGAAGCAATGATCAGTCCCAGTTTGGTAAAATAATTATAAAGTCAATGAAACTGATTATGAATAATGGAGTTGGGAGTAATTATGCTGATAGTTCAATGCATAGTGATATAGGAATTTTAAGAACTGTCATAGAAAAGAAAGTATCTCAATCTCGTACTCGTGAATTGATCATGGACTTTGATATCAACCTCACAATGGCTACAGGTCAAAGTCCTGAGTCATCAGGCCAGACAAGAATTTTATCATGTACCAGTGGTATTAATATTGATAGTGCAATTAGGAATTACCTTCAAAATGAGTGTAAAGTCTGTATAGCCTGTTCTGACGATGGTAGTTGGAACAATATGGTTATTTGTGACAATTTTGATAATGATGGTTGGTTTAGTAGTGGGCAAGATTATTGTGGTGATCAAGGACGCTTGGCAATTAAAACAGTTTGTGGGACAGACAGCTATAGTGATATAGCACCAAATAGCCCTAGATAATTTTATTGGATAAAGCTTTGAGCGCGCTTTCCTCATTAAAACATTCAAAATAAGGGCAAGGAATGACTTTTTTCATCTGAGCAAGTTTTTTTTCATCAATCTGTTGCTTAACCCTTACAAACCCAAAACAGTTTTTTCTTAACTCTATTTTATTCTTTTTAAACCATAGTCCCAATTCTTTCTTTGCCTGCAAAGAAAAGTTTTTAGAACCACTAACCTCGAGAATAAGTCCAAAAGAATCATAACCTAAAACCTCATTTAAAAATTCCAAGAACTTTTTTTCATCCTCCTCTTTTTTTGGATCAAGCAATTGCACATAAAAAATCGCATTTTTTTTAGGAATGATTTGTAACATGACTCCTCCTAGGTTGAGACAAAATCATATCGAAAGACAAAAGTAAGATAGAAAATGAAATCAAAAACACTACAGCAGACTCAGGAACCATCTTCATCTTCATTGAAATAGCAATCAAACCAATACCCAAGGCATAGCCCAATGAATGTGCAACGCTAGCTAATCCCAATTTCTTTCCAAAAACATTTGTTTTATCTGTGTTTTCTTGAGATTGACTCGTCAAAGTTAGGTACGCAGGAGGGATTAGTGCTGTCGAAATACAAATAAAAAAGATGGAACTCCAAATCATCATCTCACTCTGAGCTTCCATCATAACAAAAGCCCCGATGACCATTGCCACAGATCCAATTATAACCCTTGGTTTCCAATTTGACTTCATTAAAATAAGGCTCAATTGTTGTAAAAAAATAACTGTAATACTTAGAACAAGAATAATTTTTGCAAACATCAAAGTCGCTTCTTGTCCACTTAGATCAAGAACATTCTTAATATGATGGCCCAAGAAACTATGGAGCACACCAATAAAACTGGTAAAAACTAAGGCCAATAAAATTGGTCGTAAGGACTCCCTAATACTCATCTTCCATCTTAGAATAATTTCTTTAATATTATATTCTTTAACATTATAATTGGATTCTTTCTTTTCATGAGTTGAAATAAAAAATACAAAAATAGCTAAAATAAAAACCCATAAAGTTGCACCATAAATAACAAACTCAAAGTTTACCTGCTTTGCCAAGACGAGAATTGGCCCCATGATTCTTCCAAGGTTTAGGCACATAGAGTTTCGTGTTAACACTTTCAAATGATTTTCTTTATCGAAAAAGTCTAATTGCCAAGCTTGTGAAACCGGAACAATAGCTGAGCATAAAAACCCATAGAGAATTCGGCTTAAAAAAACAAAACTCAACTTTACAGTTACTGAGAGAGTATCATTAAAAATGAAAATAGCTGAGAGTAATGCGAATGATAAACTCATTCCCAACATTCCAAAGCTTAAAACTTTTTTTCTTCCAAGCCGATCACTTTTGACTGCCCAAAAAGGTCCCATAAATGAAAAAATAAAAGAACCTACGCCAATTGCCCCAATAATGCTAGCTGTTTCGACAGCCGTTTTTTCTGCAATATACGGAATTGTTGTGTATAAAACCATCTGGATACAACTAAAAGTAAATGTATTCAAATAGGCTAAATATATTTTTTGCATAATACTCCTAAATATTAACAGTAAGATTTTCACCGAAGTTAGTTCGCTCACTTCTAAGGTCTGAGGAAATAAACTTAATATTTGGTGCCAAAGAAATATTTCGACTAAAAAAATAAGTCATCCCTAAAGTCTGTTGAGTGTTAATCCTTTCAAAGTTATCCGCGTCTCTATATCTCACGAAAGAAAAAAGATCAGTAATAACACGTAATGAAATTTTTTGACTTATATAGAATTCACTAGAAATATTGGCCCGAACTGTATGCTCACTCTGCTGAGACCGTATCGAAACTTCCTTACCAAAATAATCAATAAAGTCTTTATCATAGGCATAGTTTTCATAGGTCAGTGTGCTCGCTAAATACATTACCTTATTAATTTTATAAGCAGAGGCTTGACTGAATCGAAAGACTCCTCTTCCTCCATAATCACGATAACTCTTTCGAGTGATGTATTGATATTGAAAAAAAGAAATATTTTGTAATCGTCCCCACTTGTAAGTTCTAAAATAGCTTAAAATGGGGTCATCACTTGTGTACTTTCGATTGTTTTTTTCAAAATCATTTTGATTCGTTTTACTGTTGGTATCTAAAGAAGAGTGAAAAGGAGTTGTTGCATACAATCCTAACTGAAATGAGAGATTATCATTTTGAGTCAATCGATATTTAAGACCAAACACACCGCTCATGTTTACCAAATTAGGCTTAGCTCCTAACTCTCTTATATTTGGCCGTTCAGCAGATTGTGGGTCATGTAATGATCCTCCCTTATAAGTAAAACGTGAATAGAAACTATATTTATTCAAAGATCCTGACAAAGTTTTAAGTGTTGGATTCTCTACAACCTCTTTGTTCTTGCCTGTCATATGATCTAATTTTTTAGATAATGATGGCCCATTTGCGAAGGTAAAATGACTAAAAAGTACAAGGACGAGATAAAAAATTTTCATAAATTTTCCTCATTAAAATAATCTAAAAAACTTGATTTATTATTTACATTTTTAAAAATTTCTTTTCCACAAAGATCATTAGCAATGACAGCAGAACGCCATGACATCAAACTCGTCTGGGGATCAGCAACACCATGACCATGACGGCTATAATTCATCATATAAATATGATTCTTTTCTAAGGATGTTTTCAACTTATAATCATGGCAAATATTAAGTCTTCCTTGGCCATCAAAAGAAATAAGACTCCTTAGTGGTTCTAAATAAGAAGGTAATGCACTTGTAAAGCCCGTGGCCAGTATGATGATATCTACCTGCAATTCTTCAATTTGCTGATTTAATTTATTACGAATGATAGCACACTGAGAATTTTGTCTATCTTCAATATCTTCAAGCCAACGCATGGGTGAAATACGATATGGCGAAAATTGCTTCTTATAGAATTTATCTAAATACAACTCATTATAAAACTCAGCTAAATAACTTGGCGTATTCCCATCACTTGCCAATAATAAGTTTTCAGTAAAATCATCTTTTGTGTTTTGGTCTAAATGATAAAATTGAGACACAAATTTTGGAGTAAATATTTCATTTGTAAAAGGTGCTTCATCTAAAGGAAGAAAATTCTTTCTCCCTGTTATTAAAGTCGCATGTTCAGATCGTCCCCATTTTTCATGAAGGATATTTCTAAAAACTTCTAGTCCCGTTTGCCCTCCTCCTACAACTAAAACTTTTTTTCCTGTAAGCGATAAGTTTTGTAATACTTTTGACTTAGCATGAAATACATCATTTCCTATTTTTTTCTTCGCACAATCTGGAACAAAAGGTTTTGGACCTGAAGCAACACAAATATTTTTTGAAAAAAAAGTTTCATTTTCTTTAATAATCTTAAACTTAGATTTTTCAAATCGAATTTCCTTTATTTTTGAGTCAAAGTTTAAGACATCAGAGAGATGATGAGTACACCAGCGTAAATAATCATTAAACTCATAACGTGTTATCACATCTCTACCTGTGTTTAAAAAATGATAGAACTGCCCTTTTTCAACTAAGTAATTTATATATGTAAGCGGGTTTGTTGGTTGCACAGGAGTGACAAGATCTTTAAGATAGGATGTTTGCATGGGTGCATCATCAAGCATCAGCTCTGGGTGCCAATTAAATTTCTTTTTATCATCAAAAAACTTTATTTTTTTTTGCTCCAATGGTTTTAATAAAGCCGCAAGACTCAAATTAAATGGGCCAATACCGATTCCAATTAAATCAAATAAATTATCATTGACTTTCATTTGCATGATAACTCCTTAAGGGGTTTAAAATTAAACTTCCCAAGCAAGGTTCCAAGCGCTTACTTGTTTCACTATAGCCGTCAATAAATCTAACCTTATTTACCAAAATCTTTTCAAACCAACGTTTGAGTAGACTTGAGCTCATCTGCGAATAAGCTTGATTATTATGAAATTCGTTTATGACTCTCCAAGCAATGGAATAAAATGTTTTTTCTTCCAACAGCCCCTTGTCCTGAATCAATCTTGAGAAATACCTCATGACAGTAACAAAATGCCCTGTTAATAAATCATGAATAAGATATTCTGGCGGCAATCTATCTATCACCTTTAAATCTTCTTGATGTAAATGTCGGGAAGTTGTTGCAAGCCTTAAATCACCATGAAAATCTTTTATAATCAATCGCTTAGGACGAAATTTTTCTAATACAAGAATAATATTTTGCCCATGGGCAACAAGCCCTATCCCATGTTCTTTTTGTAGATAATATAAGGGTAAAACAACCACTTTTAAATATTCTGCTATCCACTGCTCGACATCAAGACCTGACCTTTGCAATATGTATTCGAAATAGCTTTGTTCATTATTTTCAATCAATAAAGCTGCACAAGGAATCGCAAGCTCAGAAGAGTTAAGTTTAGCTTCAACTCTTTCTCGCCAAACACAACCAAAAAATTCTCTATAGCGATATGAACTTTCATCTAGTTTATCAAAATAAATATTTCTTACCCTTACTGCTGCAACTTCCTGTAAGACATCAACCTTTGTTGCAAGATATGTATCTTTATCTATAAGACCATTCAAAAAGGTTGAAACATTGTGGCCATCTTTGATGTATTTAGACGGGATACCTCTCACACAAGAAGTATTGAGTATAGATAAGGATAGCTTGATATCAAAGTGATTCTTTGATTCTAAATTTGAAAGAGTTCTAAGAGAAGATTGAGGAGTGTAGTCATCTCCAATGGCCCCAATGTACACAATGTCTTTGTTCGCAATAAGTTCTAAAAATTGATTATGAAGATAATGTTCCCATTGCCAAGGATGAACTGGAACAATTATATATCCCTTTGAGAGATAATCATTCGTCATCTTATTAGTAATGGACATAGGAACTAAGTCCCTAGGTAGCAAAGATGATGCTAAGCCAATGTCTAATACTGTTGGTTTAATTGCTAACCAGACTAGCTTAAACCTTGGATGAAACTCTGGTGCATATTTTTCAATATCTTTTTTTGACCATCCAATTCTTCCTTTATTCATAATGATCTTTGTATGCCCAGGTAGTCTTTGATCGGCGACTTGATAATTAAACGTTGAAAAATCTATTTTATGTCTCTGCTCGAAAAGGTGAAGATCTGAAAAAAGAGTCTGATTCGCTTCCTCTAAATACTGAGCAAGTGTTTGATCACTCATCTCACAAATTTCTTGTATCTCTACAAAAAAAGAATTTGCTGAAAACTCCTCGACTTCTGTTTTACCTTTTTGTTTCTTTAATGTGGCTGCATCAACTTGTACATGGGCCCAAGGACCTATATTCCCTTTAAAAAAATATGAAATTTCATCTCTAAGCCTAAGTGTAAAATAATCACCATTCCGTTCTATTTTTAAGACTTCATCAAAATGAAGTTCTTCAATTGCTTTTGCAATTAATTTTCTATGAACTTCATAAAAGTTTTTTTTAGAAACCATAGTCATTTTCCGCATAAAATCTAGTTTTGTCGCATTCAAGAAGCATTGCTCTTTTATGAGGGAAATCAAATTCCTTAATTGCTTTCCAACCTGGTAGTTTATGTGCAATTTTAAGTATTTTAGAATTATCTGCCCTAGGCTCTCCCCAAACTTTTTGAGTACGAGGGTTTTCATCTAAGAGATATTTTGAAACATGGTAAATTGCTTTTATAACAATTTCTTTTCTTAAAAATTTTTCTTCTCCAATTAAAAGATGAATCCCTCTGTCGTACACACCTGGTTTGCAATAAGGTGCAATTCGATCTTCAAAGGCCCAATAGGACTCAAAATATCCAGCCGCTTGCCCATCAATATATAAAAGCATAGGATCTTTATAAGGACACTTTCTTGTCGCCTCAATATAGCTTAAGAGTTCAGTTCGGCTTTTATCTAATTCCCAGAACTCTTTTACAAAGTCTTTCTGATGCCATTTATAAAAAATTTCGATATCAGTTGTTTTCAATGTATATAATGATATTTCATGGCCATCATCAGTATATGCCTTATACAGTAAGCCATCTTTTGACACTTGGCCTTGACGAATTAATCTTAGGGGATTTTGAAGTTTATTATATATTTCCCATGGATTTTCTATCGTATTTTCATTTAAGTCATTTAAACAACAACGGAAATTACCTTTTTGATATAAATAGTCACTTTCCAATAAATAAGTTATAAAAGAATTCTCTTTGCCCTCATTTTTAAAATTCTCTTTTAGTTCAACAAGATAATTTCTAAATTTTGAAAGAAAAAATTGTTCATAGTAGCTTTCCGAATTAGAAATGGCACTAATAGTACTAAAGACGGTATTCACCACTAGATAATAACCAAAAACTTTATTTACTTCATCTGGATTCAGAATATTTCCATTATCTTTCACAAGAAACTTATATTTCTTACTTAGTTTTTGAAATGCTTTCGTTGTAAATCCACTTCCTTGGCAATCTCTAAAAATAACGGAAACAGGCACACCATCATCATCTTCTTCAACAAGAATATTTTGCATATGAGCACCAAGAAGAATGCCATAAGCTCCATAGAGTTCAACAAATGGAGTAAAAATATTTTTCAAAAAACATTCAAACCACTTTATCTTTTTAATTATTGAATAATGCTCAAATCCCCTTTCACAAAGAGAGCTTAGCAAGCTAAATTTATTCATGTCACAAGAAGTCCAAAATGTATTCTCTCTGAACTGAACAAACGAAGACTTTAAGATTTCTCCTCTATTATCCTTTAATGCGATATAATAAGGCTCATATTGTATTTTAATATTAAATGGCCTTAAATTTAATTTTTCTTCTTTTATAATTTGGTATAATTCATTTCCTCGAAAGACTTCTTCTTTTTGTAAGTTAATTTTTTCCCACTGCCATGGGTGCATTGGAATAAGAATCTCTTCATCTTTAACTTTATCTACTGGAGTAACAAGTAAATTTATCAATTCCTTATAATCATCTCTATTTAAATTAGAATAGACGTTCTTAAAAGAAACTTTAATCCATACAAGTTTAAATTTTTGCCTAAATTCAGGAGAATACTTCTTCTGCTCATCTTCCGTCATTCCCAGTTTCAATTTAGGATAGGGATGGAATGGATGTCCTAAAAACAAACTCTGCTCTGAAAAAACATACTCTTTGCGATAGGTAATTTTACTCTTCTCATCTAAATTATGAATTAAACTATTTCGGCTATTCAAAACTTTTTTTGCGAACTGTTCTTCATTACCTTGAAAAGACTTAGAAAAATTTTTATAAATGAGTTTTGCTAACAAAAACAGATCTATTTGTTGGTGGTTAAGTAAAATCTCATCTGTATAATGATGAAAGCCTAATAATGATTTTTTCTTAAAAGGGATAATGAGCATTCCCTCTAGGAGCTTGATCCGAACAACTTCATCAATACTCACTCGAGAGTCTGCACCATAATCCCTTAGAAAAGAATTTAAAAAACTTCTGAGAGAAATATGATT
>LUMW01002604.1_pt1 | contig 12304 bp, 12 predicted proteins | sample 729761 | NCBI WGS metagenome assembly LUMW01 (sample SAMN03860302, study PRJNA289734) | marine metagenome | biome: seawater column; feature: ocean; material: water; isolation source: Red Sea water column Station 192 - depth 500m | place: Saudi Arabia: Red Sea | collected 2011-10-15 | depth 500 m
GTGAAGAACGGGTCGCGGATCGGGATCGACTCGACGTCGATGAGGTAGCAGAGCCCACGGGCGAGGAACATGCCGGCGAGCGTCGCGATGAAGGGCTGGATGCCGAGGTAGTGGATCACCACCCCGTGGAACAGCCCGATGACGACACCGGTCGCGAGCACCGCGGCGATGGCGAGCCCCGGGTTCCAGCCGGCCTGCAGCGTCGACGCGGCCACCATCGTCGACAGCGCCACCACCGAGCCGACGCTCAGGTCGATGCCCCCGGTGAGGATGACGAACGTCATGCCGACGGCCAGCACGATGAGGAACGCGTTGTCGACGAACAGGTTGGCGACGACCTGCGGCGACGCGAAGCCCTCGTAGCGGGCCGACCCGAGGCCGAACATGCCGACGAAGACGGCGAGGGTGGCGACGACCGGCAGGTAGCGGTCGGGGGGCGTGAAGCCCTTGAGCCGGTCGAGCGCCGATCCGGCGGGGACGGTCGCGGTGGTCATGCGGGGACACCTGCCTTCGCGCGGGAGGGGGTCGTGCGGCGGGCCGCGAGCGTGCTGCGGACCTGCGGGGACTGGAGCAGGCAGACCGCGATCACGGCGACGGCCTTGAACAGGTAGTTCGTCTCCGCCGGGATGCCGATGCTGGGGATGGTCGTCGCGAGGGTCTGGATGAACAGCGCCCCGACGAACGTGCCGGCCAGCGAGAACCGGCCACCGGCGAGCGAGGTGCCGCCGATGACCACGGCCAGGATCGCGTCGAGCTCGATCCACAGCCCGGCGTTGTTGGCGTCGGCCGCGCTCGTGTTCGAGGCGATCATCAGGCCGGCGACCCCGGCGCAGAACGCGGCGAACACGTAGACGGTCCAGATGATCGTGCGGCTGCGGACCCCGGCGAGGCGGCTGGCCTCGGGGTTGATGCCGACGGCCTCGATGAGCATCCCGAGCGCGGTGCGCCGGGTCAGCAGCGCCGTGGCGCCGAAGACGACCAGGGCGACCAGGACGGCCACGGGCACGGCCAGGAAGAACCCGGCGCCGATCAGCTTGAACGTCGGGTTCGTGACCGTGGTGATCTGCCCGTCGGTGACGAGCATCGCGAGACCACGTCCGGCGGTCATGAGCACCAGCGTCGCGATGATGGGCTGGATGCCCAGCACGGAGACGAGGAAGCCGTTCCAGAGGCCGAGCAGGACGGCGACGGCGAGCGCCGTCGTCATCGCGACGATGGCCGTGCCGGCGGCGGACTCCTGGTTCGAGCCCGCGATCTGCACGCAGGCCACGGCCCCGGAGATGGCGGCGATGGCGCCCACCGAGAGGTCGATGCCGCGGGTCGCGATGACGAGGGTCATGCCGAGCGCGACGAGCAGCACGGGAGCCCCGTTGCGCAGGATGTCGATGACGCTCCCGTAGAGCCGGCCGTCCTGCAGGCGCACCGAGAGGAAGCCGGGATTGACGACGACGTTGAGCGCCACGAGGGCGAGCAGGGCCACGACGGGCCACACGAGAGAGCTGCGCAGGAGCGCACGGACGTCAGGCACGGGGAGCCTCCTCGGCGTCGGGGACGACCTCGAGCGCCACGGCGGACTCGCCGGCACCCGCGATGGTGCGGAGCACGTCGGAGACCTCGAGGCCGTCGTTGACCTGCTCGGCCACCTTGCGGCGGTCGCGCATGACGACGACGCGGTCGGCGAGCCGCAGCACCTCCTCGAGCTCCGCGGAGATGAACACGACGGCCATCCCGTCGGCGGCCAGCTCGGCGACGAGCTGCTGGATCTGCGCCTTTGCGCCCACGTCGATGCCGCGGGTCGGCTCGTCGAGGACCAGGAGCCGCGGCTCGGTGATCAGCCAGCGGGCCAGCAGCACCTTCTGCTGGTTGCCGCCGCTGAGGTTGCGCATGAGGGCGTTCGGGTCGGCCGGTCGGATGTCGAGGGCCTCGATGTAGCGGCGGACGAGCTCGTCCTTGGTGCGCTGCGGCACGGGGCGCAGCCAGCCTCGCGTGGCCTGCAGCGCGAGGATCATGTTGTCGGCGACGGTCAGGTCGCCGACCACGCCCTCGGCCCGACGGTCCTCGCTGGAGAACGCGACGCCGGCGTCGATGGCCTGGCGCGGGGAGCGCCAGGGGCGGGTCCGGCCCTGCACCTGCACCTCGCCGCGGTCGGCGACGTCGGCGCCGACGAGGAGTCGCGCCAGCTCGGTGCGACCAGAGCCGAGCAGCCCGGCCACGCCGACGACCTCCCCCTCGTGCAGGGCGAGGTCGGTGGCCTCGAGCTCGCCCGAGCGGCCCAGGCCGACGACCTTGAGGACGGGCTCGGCGGCGGGAGCGGCCGGGTCGGCGGGCTGGCGGTCGAGCCGCTCGAGCACCTCCAGCTCGCGGCCGATCATCTCCTGCACGAGCTCGAGCTGCGTGATCTCCGCCGTCCGGTGCTCGGCGACGAACCGACCGTTGCGCAGCACCGTCATCCGGTCGGAGAGCTCGAAGACCTGGTCGAGGAAGTGCGAGACGAAGAGCACCGCGACGCCCTGGTCGCGCAGGGAGCGCACGACGTCGAAGAGCACGCGGACCTCGTCGGCGTCCAGGCTCGACGTCGGCTCGTCGAGCACGAGCACCTTGGCGTCGACGTCGACGGCCCGCGCGATAGCGACGAGCTGCTGCACGGCGATCGGGTGGCTGCCGAGGGTCGAGGTCGGGTCCACGTCGAGACCGAGCCGCGCGAGCACCTCCGCGGCCCGGCGGTTCATGGCCCGGGTGTGGATGCGGCCGAGCCGTCGCGGCTCACGTCCGAGGAGCATGTTCTCGGCGACCGTGAGGTTGGTGCAGAGGTTGACCTCCTGGTAGACCGTGCTGATCCCCGCGGCCTGGCTCTCGGCCGGGCCGGAGAACCGGTGCTCCTGGCCGTCGACCTTGAGGGATCCGGCGTCGATGGCGTAGACGCCGGTCAGCGCCTTGATCAGCGTCGACTTGCCGGCGCCGTTCTCGCCCATGAGCGCGTGCACCTCCCCTGGCAGGAGTCGCAGGCTCACGCCGTCGAGCGCCTTGACGCCGGGGAAGCCGATCTCGATGCCGGTCAGCTCGACCACGGGCTCCACCGCGCTGTCGGCGCGCGGAGCGGGTCGGGCAGCGGGGGTCTCGGCCCTCGCGGCGGCGGTTCCTGCGCTCATGACGTGCTCCTCACGGTTCGGCACGTCCTCACCGGCCACGACCTTCTTCGCCAGCTCCATGAGCTGGGGCCCGAGCAGCGGGTTGCACTCGACGATGAAGTTGATCTTGCCCTCGCTCAGCGCGGTCATCCCGTCCTTCACGGCGTCGACCGTGATGATCTTGATGTCCGTGCCGGGCTTCTTGCCGGCGGCCTCGATCGCCTCGATCGCGCCGAGACCCATGTCGTCGTTGTGCGCGTAGACGACGTCGATGTCGTCGTGGGACTGCAGGAACGCCTCCATGACCTTCTTGCCGCCGTCGCGCGTGAAGTCGCCCGTCTGGGAGGCGATGATCTTGATCGCGTCGTCGGACGACGTGACGTCCTCGAAGCCCTTCTTGCGGTCGATGGCCGGCGCGGCACCCGTGGTGCCCTGCAGCTCGACGACGTTCACGTCGCCGTTCTTGTCGACGTCGGCGTCCTGGGCGTTGTCGACGAGCCACTGGCCGGCCTTCTCGCCCTCCTCGACGAAGTCGGAGCCGAGGAAGGTGACGTAGAGCGAGTCGTCGTCGGAGTCGACGGCGCGGTCGGTCAGGATGACCGGGATCTTGGCCCGCTTGGCCTCCTGCAGCACCGCGTCCCAGCCGGTCTCGACGACCGGGCTGAAGGCGATGACGTCGACCTTCTGCTGGATGTAGGAGCGGATCGCCTTGATCTGGTTCTCCTGCTTCTGCTGGGCGTCGGAGAACTTGAGGTCGACGCCGTCCTTCTTCGCCGTCTCGCGGATCGACGTCGTATTGGCGGAGCGCCAGCCGCTCTCGGCACCGACCTGGGCGAAGCCCATGGTCAGTCCGTCGCCGCCGGATCCGCCGTTGCCGCCGTCCGAGCTGCTGCCGCACGCCGTCATGCCACCGAGCAGGGCCAGGCCTGCTGCGACCGTGATGACCTTCTTGAACACTGCTTTCCTCCATCTGGTTCGGCGCCGGGACGGCACCTGCGGGGGGCTCGTGTGGCGGGCGGACAACCGGACACACTGGCGACGCTGGCACGTGACCTGCATCACTGATGCCTGATTGTTAACGCTCACAACACACCGCGTCAAGCAGTTCGACGAAGAAATTGTGAGCGCTCACAATGGCCGCCTCCCATGGGAGGATGCGGTGTGACCACCACCCCGCGCCGGAGCAGCTGGTCCGGCACCGTCCCGTACCACTTCGCCGCCGAGCACCGTCCCGCCGACCTCGACGCGCTGCGCCGCCTGGTCACGACCACCCCGCGCCTGCGCCCGGTGGGCACCGGCCACACCTTCAACGACGTCGCCGACGGGGCCGAGGCCGTCGCACTGACGGCCTTCGACACCGTCGACGTGCTGGACGACGGAGCCGCCGTGCGGGTCGGCGCCGGCCTGACCCACGCACGGCTGGCCGAGGAGCTCGCGCCGCACGGGCTGGCCCTGGCCAACCTGGCCTCGCTGCCGCACCTGAACGTCGCCGGCGCGGTCGCGACCGCGACGCACGGGTCGGGCACGCGGACCGGCAACCTCGCCACGCAGGTTCGGGCGGTCGAGCTGGTGCTCACCCCTGGCGACGTCGCGACCGTCCGCCGCGGCGACCCGGACTTCGACGGCGTGGTCGTCAACCTCGGCCTCCTCGGCGTGGTCACGGCGCTCGAGCTCGACGCCGTGCCCGCTGTCGACCACCGCCAGGTGGTGCTCCCCGACGCCGACGTCGCGAGCCTGCCCGACCGGCTCGCCGACCTGCACCGCCTCGGCCGCAGCGTCAGCGTCTTCACCCGCTGGGACGTGCACTGCACGGCCCAGCAGGGCGTGCCCGGGCCGTGGGTGGAGCGGCTGCCGCACTTCCGGCCGGGGTTCCTGCCGAGCGCGGGCGACGAGGTGCAGTCGGAGTACCACCTGGCGGCCCAGCACGGACCCGCGGCCGTTCGCGCCCTGCAGGAGGTCGGGCACCTGCTCGACTCCGCCCTGCTGACGTCGGAGATCCGCGCGGTCGCGGCCGACGACCTCTGGTTGAGCCCCCAGTCGGGCCAGGACACCTGCTCCTTCCACTTCACCTGGACGGCCGACCTCACGCTCTCCTCGGCCGCGGCGCTCGTGGTCGAGCACGCGCTGGAGCCGTTCACGCCGCGCCCGCACTGGGGCAAGCACTTCGCGCTCGACGTGCGCGGCCTCTACCCGCGTCTGCCCGACTTCGAGGCGCTGCGCCGACGCCTCGACCCCGACGGCGTGCTCGCCGGCCCCTGGTACGACCGCGTCCTCGCCTAGCCCGACGACAGAAGTCCCCACGATCCGGGACGTGGTGGCCCCTTCTCGCGCCCGGAACGGGCGACGGGGTTCCGCATCGTGGGGGCGGACGACGCTGGCACTAGGCTCGACGTCATGCACGTCCACGTCGCCGACCACCCGCTCGTCTCCCACAAGCTCACGGTGCTGCGCGACGCGTCCACCGACTCCCCCACGTTCCGTCGGCTCGCGGACGAGCTGGTGACGCTGCTGGCCTACGAGGCCACGCGCGACGTCCGGGTCGAGACCGTGGAGGTGACGACGCCGGTCGCCCAGGCGCAGGGCGTCCGGCTCGCCGACCCGCGCCCGCTCGTCGTGCCGATCTTGCGCGCGGGCCTGGGCATGCTCGAGGGCATGCAGCGACTGCTGCCCACGGCCGAGGTCGGCTTCCTCGGGATGGTGCGCAACGAGGAGACGCTCGAGGCCGACACCTACGCCGAGCGGCTGCCCGACGACCTGTCCGGGCGCCAGTGCTACGTGCTCGACCCGATGCTCGCGACCGGCGGCAGCCTCGCCGCGGCCATCCACTTCCTGGTGAGGCGCGGGGCCGACCACATCACCGCCGTGTGCCTGCTCGCCGCCCCGGAGGGCATCGAGCGGATCGAGCGGGAGATGGCGGAGGTCGGCGTGCCCGTCACCCTCGTCGTCGCCGGTCTCGACGAGCGCCTCGACGAGAACGGCTACATCGTCCCCGGGCTCGGCGATGCGGGCGACCGCCTCTACGGCGTGGCCGACTAACCATGAGCGCGGCGCAGGAGCTTTGTCCGGGCGGTGGGGACTCCGGCGACCGTCTGGAGGACGTCCGCCGCTCCTGGCCGGCGCTCGTTGCCGCCGTAGCCCTCCTGCTCGTCGCGTCCCGGTCGCTGTTCGGCTGATCGGCTGCGGTGAGTCCCCGGGTCGTGCCAGGGTGTGCGCCATGACCGGGCAGGGTCTTGACGCGGACGCATCGGCGCTCGTGCTGCGCCCGCTGGGCTGGCGCGAGGCCGACGGCGTGGCGCGGCTGTGGCGCGACCTGCTGGTGCTGGCGTGCTGGCGGGTGTGCTGGCGGCGCTCGGTGCCTACGCGACGGAGCTGCTGATGGTGCGCCACGAGCGAGTCGTCGTCACCGCGAGCACGGTGGAGTGGTGGCGTGGCAAGCGGGTGCGTGCCCGTCTCCGCCGAGGTCCGACCCTGCGAGCCGCGCGCTACGTGCCCTGGCCGGTCGGGCGACCGCTGGGCCTCCTGCACCTCGCCGTCTCCGACGGGACCACGGGGTTCCGCCTCGGCGACGCACGCTGGATCGCGCACTTCGAGACGATCGCGCTCGCCGCCGAGGTGGCCGCGCCGCGGCTGACCCACGACAGGGCCCGTCGACGCATGCCGGAGTGCTTCACCCCGGTCGAGCGCCTCGCGGGTCTCGTCGGTTCACGACGCCGCCGCGTCGCAGCGCTCGTCGTGCTGGCCCTCGGCGGCGTAGCCTTCCTGGCTGGAGTGTTGAGCGGCCGCGGTGCATGAGTGACCCCGGCACCGTCCGTGTCCTGCACCCCGTGCCCTGGTCGGAGCAGCCGCAGTGGGTCGCGCTGCGGCGTCTTGTGTTCTACCGGTCCCTCCTCGCGCTGCCCCTCCTGCTGAGCGCTGCGGGGCTCATCGCCTCCGGCACGGCGTGGGAGTGGTGGCAGGGCACCCGCGAGCGGCTCGTGCTCACCGACGACACGGTGGAGCCCGTCCGAGGGCGACGGAGGCGGCCACGGTCCCGCCTGGCCCGGAAGGACCTGTGGGCTGCGCGCTTCTCCCTCTACCGTGGCGAGCCGGAACCCGGGACGCAGGCCCTCGCGATGTCCGACGGTGGCGACGGCATCCTGCTCACCCACGCCGGCTGGACGCCGAGGTACCCGGAGCTGCTGACGATCCTCGGGGTCTCCGCTCCAGGCGTGTCATCCAAGGTCGCTGCGCGGCGCCATCCTGAGGCGTTCGGCTGGGCCACCCCTCACCAGCTCGCGTCCGCCGTGCTGGCGGTCGTCGGACTCGTCGCGATCGTCGTGGCCCTCGCCCTGCTCTGAGCCTCGCGATCCGGCTGACGGTGTACGGACCGGCGTGGGAGGGTGTCGGCCATGACCGGTCCGACGTCGCCGACGCCACCGTGGCCCGTCGAGATCCTCCCCGTGCCCTGGTCGCAGTCCCAGGGCCGCACGCAGGTGGCGCGGGAGCTGCGCTGGAACCTGGTCGGGGCGCTCGGCCTGGGGGCGGGCGCCCTGGCGAACTTCGACCACGCTCCGGTGCTGGCCGGCCTCGCGGTCGCCCTCGGACTCGCCGGTCTGGTCGCACCGGTGGTGGCCCCGGTCGTGCGCTGGCCCGAACGGGTCGTGGTCGACGAGGAGACGGTCACGCTGTGGCGCCGCGGGAGGGTGCGGGGCCGTGTCCAGCGCGGGGTCGATCTCCGAGCCGTCCGGTACCGCCTCGGGCGGGGCGACGGATCCTCGCCTCAGCACCTGGCACTGTCGGACGGTCAGGAGGGGTTCCAGCTCACCGACCCTCGATGGGCTCCGCGGCACCTCGAGCTGGCGAACGTCGCCGGTGTCGACGCGCCGATGTCCCACGTCACCCTCGTCCGTCGTGAGATGCCCGAGGCCCTGCCGGTGCTCGACCGGACCTTCGTGGCCTGGGGACGCCCCGAGCTCAGGCGCCGACGTCTCGCGGTCGTCGCCCTGCTCGTCGTCGCCGCCGCCGCGATCGTGATCCTGCTCGCGCGCCACCAGGCCGGGGTCTTGTGAGCGGAGACCTCCTCGGCGCCGTGACCTGACCACACCCTGCGCCGTCGTACCCGTCTCACCCCACACCGTTCGGCTTGCGCCGACCCTGGACTCGGCCACGCTGGTCTGGTGAGCGAGGAGCCGGTCGACACCCACGAGGACCGACCGACCACCTCGGACGAGCCGAACCCGGCACGGTGGCAGATCCTCGCGGTCACCCTGGTCGTCGGCTTCATGTCGCTGCTCGACGTCACCATCGTCAACGTCGCGATCCCCTCGATCCAGAAGGGGCTCGACACGTCGGCCTCGACCGTGCAGTGGGTGGTCTCCGGCTACGCGCTCACGTTCGGCCTGACCCTCGTGGCGGGCGGACGCCTCGGCGACGCGTACGGCCGCAGACGGCTCATGCTGATCGGCCTGGCCGGGTTCGTCGCCTCGAGCGCCGCGGTCGGGCTCGCGCCCACCGCCGAGCTGGTCGTCGTCGCCCGACTGCTCCAGGGCGCGTCGGCCGGGCTCCTCACGCCCCAGAGCTCGGGGCTCATCCAGCAGTTGTTCTCCGGCGCCGAGCGGGGCCGCGCGTTCGGCTACTTCGGCCTCACCGTCTCGCTCGCGTCGGCCACCGGACCGCTCCTCGGCGGTCTCGTCATCGGCCTGGTCGGCGAGGAGCTCGGCTGGCGGCTCGTGTTCCTCGTCAACGTGCCGATCGGCGTGGTCGCCGCGATCGCCGTCGCCCGCATGGTCCCCGGACGCGAGGACGACAGCACGCCCGGCCGCATCGACACCCTCGGCGCGGCGCTTCTCGGGGTGTCCGTGCTCTGCCTGCTCTACCCGCTCGTCAGCCTCGAGTCGGGTGCGCGCTGGCCGCTCGGGCTGCTCGTCGGCGTGCCGGTGTTCGCGTGGGCGTTCGTGCGCTGGGAGCACCGCGAGAAGCGACTCGGCCACGACCCCCTGCTCGACCTCGACCTGCTGCGCCGCCTCCCCGGGTACGGCAACGGGCTGCTCGTCGGCACCGTCTACTTCACCGGGTTCACGGGCGTGTTCCTGGTCGCGTCGGTGTGGCTGCAGGACGCGCGCGACGTCAGCGCGCTGCACGCCGGGCTGCTCCTGACCCCGTTCGCCCTCGGGTCGGCGATCACGTCCCCGCTCGCCGGACGGCTGGTCAGCACGGTCGGTCGACCACTCACGGTCATCGCGCTCGGCGTCATGATGGTCGGCGTCCTCGGTGCCGCGCTGGTCGCGCCCGGTCGCCCCACCGACGACCTCTGGTGGGCGCTCTCCCCGTTCCTGCTGCTGGCCGGTCTCGGCGGCGGCGCCGTCGTGTCGCCGAACATCACGCTGACCCTCCAGGAGGTGCCGCCGCGGATGGGTGGCGCGGCCGGCGGGGCCCTGCAGACCGGCCAGCGCATCGGCTCCTCGCTCGGCGCGGCACTGCTGGCCACCACCTACCAGGTGGTCGCGGGACGCTCCGACGGCGACGCCGGCATCCAGGTCTCGCTGCTCGTCGCGCTCGCCGTCCTGGCCCTCGCCCTCGCGGCGGCAGTGCTCGCCTGGCGCACCGCCCGACAGCCCCGCTGACCGTGACGTCCTGGCCCTCGAACGGGGCCATCCGGGGCCAGGTCGTCACGGTCAGGGTCCGTATCCTCGGGCCGTGTCCGCCACCGTCCCCGTCGTCGCCCTCACCGGCAGCCTCGGGAGCGGCAAGACGACGATCCTCAACCACCTGCTCGCCCACCGGGGCCGACGTCGGGTGGGCGTGCTGGTCAACGACTTCGGCGCCGTCGACGTCGACGCGCTGCTCGTCGACGCCGGGTCGGCGGCCACGCTCTCGCTGGCCGGCGGGTGCGTCTGCTGCCGGGTCGACGACGACACGCTCGACTCGACGCTGGAGCAGCTGACGTCGACGCGCGCCGGACTCGACCTGGTGCTGGTGGAGTCCAGCGGGGTGGCCGACCCGGCGACGCTCGCCGCCCGTCTCCACCGCGCGGTGCGGCACCCCGGGCAGGCAGGCGGGCTGCTGCACGTCCTCGACGCGCGCGCCTGGGCCGACGACGACACGCTGCTCGACCCCGCCGCGCTGGCTCCGGCGCACTCGACCCCGAGCTCTTCGCCGACGCCTCGGCTCCGCTGAACGACGGACCCCGTCAGCTGTCCCTCGCCGAGGCCCTCCCACTCCCCGGCGGACACCAGCACGTCCACGCGAGCACCTGGGAGCACGACGGGCTGGTGCACCCGCGACGCCTCGCCGAGCTGCTCGACGGTGGACTGCCGGAGGCCTACCGGCTGAAGGGCGTGGTCCGGCTCGACGTGCCATGGGGTGCACGCTGGTGGACGGTGCACCGGGTCGGCGGGCTCCCGAGGGTGACTCCCGCACCGAGGCCCGCGCCGACGAGCCGGCTCGTGGCCCTCGGTCCGACGCTCGACGAGCGCGCGGCGGAGGTCGCGCTGACGCACGTCGGGCGCGACCCCCAGGAGGAGGTCGCGCCCGACGACCACGCGGCGCTCATGCGCTGGGTGCCCGACGACCTGCGCCCGGAGTGGGCGCGGGTCGAGGGGTGAGCCCGACTCAGGCGGCGTGCTTGCAGGTGCTGCAGGTGCAGTCGCTGCACACGCAGTTGGCGCAGCTGTCGGAGCAGTGCGCGCAGGAGCAGACGTTGTGGTTGCAGGTCTCGCACGTGCAGTCGGTGCAGGTGCAGGTCGCACAGCTGTCGGAGCAGTGCGCACAGGAACAGGTGGCGCACTCGTCGTAGTGGCCGTCGTGCTCACGGTGCACGTGGCCGTCGTGGAGGTAGTCGACGTGGTCCTCGTGGACGACGGCGTCGTGGCCGCAGCCCGGGCCGTGCGTGTGGTCGTGCTTCTCGGCCTCGCGGTGGTCGATGACGGTCATGGGTGGTTCTCCTGGGTGTGCTGGAAGGCGTCGAGGAGCACGTGGGCCACGTGCTCGTCGGTGAGGGAGTAGACGACCTCGCGTCCGCGTCGCTCGCCCGAGACGAGACGTGCGGTGCGCAGGATCCTCAGGTGCTGCGACACGAGCGGCTGCGACCGCCCGGTCCACTCGACGAGGTCTCCGACCGTCTGCTCCCCCGCGCACAGACGGTGCACGAGAGCGGCGCGCAACGGCGTCGACATGGCGTCGAAGAGTGCAGCGACGGACGCGTAGGCGTCGATGTCCCCCCGCCCGGCGTCACCCCGCTCACTCATGCACACATCCTTATATAGCAATCCGTGCATGTCAACACGATCCGTCGTCCCTTCTCCCACGAAGCACGACGGCCGGCCACCCCTCGGGCGACCGGCCGACCGTGCACCTCCGACTCACAGCGCGCGCAGGATGTCCTCCACGCGGTCCTTCGCGTCACCGAACAGCATCTGGCTGTTCTCCCGGAAGAACAGCGGGTTCTGCACCCCCGCGTACCCGGCGGCCATCGAGCGCTTGAACACCACCACGTTCGACGCCTCCCACACCCGCAGCACCGGCATGCCGGCGATCGGGCTGGTCGGGTCCTCCGCCGCGGCCGGGTTCACGGTGTCGTTGGCGCCGATGACGAGCACCACGTCGGTGTCGGCGAGGTCGTCGTTGATCTCGTCCATCTCGAGCACGATGTCGTACGGGACCTTCGCCTCGGCGAGGAGCACGTTCATGTGCCCGGGCAGGCGACCGGCGACCGGGTGGATGCCGAACCGCACGTCGACGCCGCGCTCGCGCAGCTTGCGGGTCAGGTCGGCGACCGGGTACTGCGCCTGTGCCACCGCCATGCCGTAGCCCGGGGTGATGACGACGCTCGACGCGTCCTTCAGCAGCTCGGCCACGCCCTCGGCGTCGACCTCGCGGTGCTCGCCGTAGTCCGTCGCCTCGCCGGCCGGCGCCTCGATGCCGAAGCCGCCCGCGATCACGGAGATGAACGAGCGGTTCATCGCCTGGCACATGATGTAGCTCAGGTACGCACCCGAGGAGCCCACGAGCGCGCCGGTGACGATCAGCAGGTTGTTGCTCAGCAGGAAGCCGGCCGCGGCCGCGGCCCAGCCCGAGTAGCTGTTGAGCATCGACACGACGACGGGCATGTCGCCGCCGCCGATCGAGGCCACGAGGTGCCAACCCAGGAACAGGGCCAGCAGCGTCAGACTGGGAGAGATCGAGAGCATCAGCCCGAG
>LUMW01000619.1_pt1 | contig 12290 bp, 10 predicted proteins | sample 729761 | NCBI WGS metagenome assembly LUMW01 (sample SAMN03860302, study PRJNA289734) | marine metagenome | biome: seawater column; feature: ocean; material: water; isolation source: Red Sea water column Station 192 - depth 500m | place: Saudi Arabia: Red Sea | collected 2011-10-15 | depth 500 m
GAACTTATCTGGGAGTTCCTCACCTATGCAAAAGTTGATGTTGAACAAATAAGAAAAGATTATCAAAATCCTAAATTTGACGAAATCATCAAACAAGATAGCGAAGATGGACGTAGCTTAAATATTAGAGGAACCCCAACCTTCTTCGTCAATGGTGAGCTTTTACAGGAGTTTAGTCCTGAAGGTCTTAAAAATCTTATTGAAAAGCACCTTAATAAATAAAACGAATCTTTGCTTCTAAGGCCCGTCTTAAAACGGCATAACCTTTAGAGTACTCGTAATCTCTATCAAAGATATTTTTGACTCCTGCACTAAAAGCAACGTCTTCTTTTTTAAATTGATAACTTATATCAAAGACATCATAAGGTTCTAACCTTTTAGTCACTCCATTGATTCTCTCAAAACGCCTTCCCTGCCATTTCCAATCCCCCCTCAAGGAGTGAAAATCTTTCAATGAATATAAAAGAAAAGAGTTTACTGTAAAGTTAGGTCTCTTAGTTGCTTCCTTTCCCGAAGATAATTGTGAATGAATCATACTCGTTCCAATACCGTACTTTATATCATTCACACTTTGTTCTATCCCAAACTCAGTTCCCTGAAAAATAGCTTGAGAGATATTTTTATAGCCCTGATCATATTCAATCAAATCTTCATACTCATTATAAAAAAGGTTTATATAAAATTTAAACTTTTGTAGCTTATAATTATAGTTTAAATCAATCGCCTGTAATTTTTCTGGGGCCAAATATTCATTCCCAACTGCTCCAAAATTATTCTCTGGCGCACGTAACTGATAAAGACTTGGTGGTTTATAACCTGTAGCATAGGATAGTTTTAATCCATGATGTTGAAAAAAGCTTTTATTCCATCCCATATGTGTAACTAAATGATCACCATAATCAATGCTATGACTTACTCTCACCCCATATTCAAATACTGAGTCCAAACTATCACTTTCAAAGGTTCGATGAAAATAAGCTTCCATAATTGACATATTTTTTTCTGTAATATCATCTGTCTGAAAACTTTCTGTCAAAAGGCTTGTTCCTACAATCAATTTTCCATCAACCTGTCTTAATTCATTATAAAAGTCAGCTTCTTTTATTTCTCCCAAATAATGATTCGTCTTATAGCTATTATCAGAAAAATACTTATTTTCTCGATTAAATTTTTGCAAGTTCAACTGGTAATTCATCGTGGATTCATAGCTCCAATTTTGCTTAAGATGTAATTTGGTCAACACATGATTCATTCTTCCATAAGCAAACTTATCATCCACCACCTCATTGAGATCAAAATCATAGCCATCAGCTTGTGAATAAGAATCATTTAATTTAAAAAGAAAATCAAACTCAAACAACTCACCAATAGGTTGTGAATAATTAAGGGTTAAGTTTTTCGCTTCCAAGCTATCCTTTTCTTCTTCAGCTTCAGCAATACTTGCATATTCAGACTTTTGAAAAGATGTCGCCAAAGATAAAATACCTGAATGAATAAAAAATGTATTCTGAGTTTTTAATTCATCGTAATATCCCGTTCCTAAACTCACAGAGTCTTTAGTTGAGGCCTTATTCGTTATAATATTAATAACTCCTGCCATTGCATCTGCACCATACAAAACACTTTGAGGTCCCTTTAAAACTTCAATACGTTCTATGTCATTTAAATTTAATTGAGAAAGATTAAAACTTCGGTCAATACTACTTGGATCGTAAACTTTTACCCCATCAATGAGAATAAGAGTATGCCTCCCTTCCCCTCCTCTTATAAAAACACTTCCCACACCTCCGACAAGGCCATTCTGAGCGATATCTACTCCAACAATATTATCCAAAGCTTCTATTATCCTGGCCTGATTAAGCTGTTGAAGGTTTTCTGATTCAATCACTTCTGTTGTCGTTGTTATTTTTTCAAGAGATATCTTTTTTTTACTAGAAAAAACAATGGGTTCAAGAGTTGCTTTATTGGTTTTTGGAGAATCGCTATTGGCAATTAAAGGAAATACACTGCCTAATAATAGACTAAAAAAAATCAGTCTCATTTTACCTCCTCGAGTATCAACAAACATACTTGTATCTGGCTTTAATTCACAGTTGCGGGACAGCGTCAGATTTTCACTGAACTTCCAAGTATTAACTCAATGTATTCTTTTTACTTTCAGATGTATAGATATTTAAAGACATTTATAAAAAGCTGCAAAGGCTTTATATTCATTTCGAGTGTAGCTAAACTTAATTTTATCAATGGAATATGTTTTATAATAATTAGCAATAGCATAATACTGAACTCGCCTGCGCATTATTTGTTCAGCTATTTTTATAGGAAATTCCTGCTCAAAGCGAACCGTAAAAATTCTTTCTTCAGAAGCCTTACACATACCAACTTCCATCACTTCATGTGCACTATTCATTTTTTTACATGTATAATATGTCGCTTGAAAAATATTAAACTCACCTTCTTTTTGATATTTAAGACTCATCATATTTGCTTTTTTCTTTATAGCTTCTTTTCTTAAGTCAATATCACCAAAGACTTTCCAAAAATCAATATTAACTTTTTGCTCACTCCGTTTAACTTCTTTTCCCTTTTCTTCGCACTCCATAAATTGAAATTCATCTGAAGCCAAAATTGGACGCACACTCTCCAAGGCAACAAGAGTTTCTTTTTCTCGCTCCTTTTGTGACTTTACTTGTTTCGTTGTGTCAGTAGAACATGAAGTTATAAAAACAAGATAAATACAAAAGATAAGTTTAAACATAAATACTCCTACATAGCAGGAGTATTGTCTTAAAATTTTCAAATAAAGGCAACTTAGCAATATTCTCCAAAATCAACTGACTCAACAAGTCCAATATAAGTTAAAAAGCCTTTCATTTGGGAATAAGAAAGAAAGTTTTCAAAAAAAAGTGATAATAAAAAAAGAGTATTTACAATGGGAATAATAAGAAAAAGACCTAAAACAATATAAAGCTTTAGGGAGAGAAACTTCACTTTAAAAACAACTGGAAATCGTCTTAAACTAATCATAAAAAAACCCAAAAATGAAATAAGATACAAGCTAAGCTGTAAATAAGGCTCTTTTGAAAAATGCCCAACTAAGGCCATCATCATATAAAAGCCAAGAAAAATGACCAATGAAATAAAATAGTCTTTTCGAGAAAAAAAGTTTTTGTAAAATAATGAATTCAAGTAATTACCTTGCATATTTGCCTCCTCTTGCTATGAAAGCCTTAAAATAAAGGAAATCACTTCATCATTCACTTTTATCCATCAAAATACTTTGATTTTTTCAAAAATGCACCAGAACGTTTTTCCAATGACTTAGACTGCTCAATTAAAGTCCTTTACTCCTTAAACCGATACTTTACCAAGGAAAAAATTTAATCTGGGATAGTTTATGAAAAAACTCATTTTAATCTGTTTTATCGGACTCAGCTATAGTGTCACAGCGCGACCCACTTCTGCCGATGGCTGCGATCATTGTACTCCTGGTCTCACAGGACTCCCCTCATCCGCTTTGCCTAGTGATATTGCAGCTTTTGCCAATTTTGCGACTCAGGAAAAACGCAACTCACTACGAGGTTTGGCCAATAATATATAAATATTTTCAACGTCATAATTTAGGTGAAGCCAATAAAGAAAATATCATTCGTTTTATAAATGCCAATAAAGACTATCTTAATTGTGCGGGAGAAAGTCGAGGTAATTTTATTAAAGTTGCAATTGCAAAAATTCATTATTCAGAAGTTATAAAGGGCTATCTTTTTCCTATTTCCAAGCGCAATAATGCCAATGTGGAAGTCGATTTCAATGCGGTAGAAATGGTCAATGGAAAGCCTGAAACAATAGTCGACTTTATTGATGCTCTTATCGCAGATGAAGTAGAAGGCTATAGCTTTTCTAATCAAACAAAAGATGAATTAAAACGTCTCAGACGGGTTTTAGTTGATGAACAAAGAGGATTTGCAGCAAAAAGATTTGCTGAACTTCCCAAAGAAATACAAGATCAATATTTATCCGGGACTATATTAGCGACACGTAAATGAAAAAAATTATAAGTGTATTCTTATTTATTTATTCTTCGCAATTATTGGCCTGTAATTATGCAGACCTTTACGCCCATCTTGCGCCTTTAGAAGATATTCTTGCTACTGGAGTGGAAGATTGCACTGATGATTTTATTTTTGATAAATTAGATGCCTGTGAATGTGCAAAAAACAATATGCAAAAATTTCAAACACCGCAAGTCTTAGATAATAAAAGAAAATTACCACTGCTTGAAACCCTACTTGAACAGACCCAGATAGGTCTTTACGATCTGTCTAATGATATAACCGCCCTGGGAAATCTAGATCAAACCAAACAACTCAAACTCAAGCAAAATTGTGATCTGGAAAACCGCCTGGTCAATGCCCCTGCTTCGAGTCCACTCTATCAATGTAAAAATTCAATTTTAGATCAAACTCAACGCTTAAAACTTGCTCGAAAAATTGGTAAACAATTTCAGGCCGAACTTAAACAAAGAATGGGAGAAATAAAACCTGATAACTCTGGGCTTATTGATCGCAATCTAGCTAAAAATAAAAATAGCTGTGGTCTTTCAGAGAGTTTTATTCAAAAACTTAATAAACACGCTATCATTCCTCAATTTCAATATCTAGCGGAACTCATTTCAGAACATCAAAACAATCTAGGTGATGCAAATAATTTAGATGAGGCCATTATAAAAATAAGTAACGAAAATAATAATGATAATTTAAGTCTAATTCACAGAAAAATTTTAGAAAATCCAGCTCTAAAACAACTAGCTGATAGCCCCCAGTTTTTTCAAAAAATATTATTACAGGCCAAACCAACCCATGAATTAGTCAATGAGACCCTCAACTCTCAAAGTTTTTCTAGTGAACTTCTCAAACAAGTTCATAATAAATGTGATCAGGTGTTTCAAAATATCGAACAAACTCTTTGTACGCCAACAACTGCTAATTTGCTTCCTACCGACTTTGAAGCTATGCGCTCAAATTTAAAAAAAATGGAACAAAGCCAAGAATCTGATTATTTGGCTTCCAGTGCTATTTTAGCAAATCATTATTGTGAAAATACGCAAAACTCGGACTTTGACTTAAAAAGCCAAAACATTAATAAACTCCTCGGATACGACCTTAAAGGGAATACAAATAAATCATTACAACAAGTTGCAGGAGAAAATCATCAAAAGAAGAGTGCAGAACCAGGCAATCAAATCTGTAAGTTTATGCCCCCTCCTCTGGAAAAATTGGAATCAGAAATTCAAAAAAATTGTCCTCAAGATGATACCTCCTTATTAAATCAAAAATGTCTTTTGCTTAAGGCTATCAAAACTGAATTTGCTGCGACTAAGGAAGCTCAACTTTCTCAAATCGACGAGCTCGCTCTCAAGCAAGCAAAAGCAGAGGCTAAAAAGTCTGGAAGTGAAAATGATGAAGAAGGTATATTAGAAAAAGCAACTCAAATTGCCAAAGAGCTGAAAGAAAAAGTGGATGTTGAAGCTATTATGGACGCACTCAAAAATGGTGATCAAAATGAGAGGTCTCCTATTGTTGCAGACTTTATTGGTGGAACACCTTCTTCTAACTCTAACGATACAGCTTCATCAGAGGAAACATCATTTCGTGAGTTCGATCAAAGCCAGTCTAACTCAGAAAGCTTTGCAACAGCGATGAATCAAAACAATCAGATTGATGCAAATGGAAATACTGTTTCTGCCAATTTGTCTCATTCATCAGCACAAACTCCACGTCAAAAACAAGTTCAAAGAGAGATGAATCAAGTCTATCAAGAAATTGCTCGAAGGATTTCCAAAAGACCAAATAAAGCTTCTGCAAATTCTTCACGTTCAAACTCGACTCCAGGTCGTATATCACAAGACTTGGCCCACGCCATCGAGCCTCCTTATCCCCAACAAGAATATTCAGATAATTTCGAAGCACAAGCATCTGAGCAAACTAATATTTTAGTCGATAATTATTATGGGCGCCCACAAAGTCAGTCTACCGAAAGTAGTGAAAATAATTTTATTGCTCCAACTCAACCACAAACAAGTGAAGAAGAACAAAGAGAACAATATAATAATGCTTTGGCCCAAACTGAAGCAGCAAAAAGAGTTATGAGTTCTAACTCTCCCATTCCCTCAGGACCACCACCTGTTAAAGTGAGCGGAACAACCAGCACTGGAGCTTTGAAAACTCAAATTCCAGAGTTAACAATTCCTGCTGGAAACTTTGACCAAGCGGTAAACCAATTATTAAAAAACTCACAATTAGAACAACAAAATAACAGTCCTGGTGTCAATTCCGAACAAACCAGACTTTTGTTAGATCTTCTTGATCCTAAAGAAGGAAAATCATTTATTTTAAAAGATGATAATAACCCCGAATTTCAAGTTCGTATCGTCAAAGAAAATGGAAAACTTATTATTAAAGAATTTATTGGAAATGAAGCCGACCAGGACTTTATTAAATTTAAACAAAATATTAAACGATCAGTGACTCTAAACGGTGGACTTCAGGGCCTTATTCGCAAATTAAAAGCGGCCCTGAAAGGTCAACCCATCATAGAACGAGCTGAACCCTCAGCTAATTTTCGAGAGTTCAGCCGAAGTTTTAATTAAAGATTATTTGATAAAATAAAAATTAAAGCAAGCATCGCTGCCGAAACTAACTTAATTGAAATACTTAAGCTCATCGCTACCTCCATCCTAGAAAGTATTTTTGTCAATTTATTAGACTTTTAAAATCATGTGGTTATATGAGTGGAAAATATAACCTAAGAATTATCTTAACAAAGTCCTAACAAAAGTCAATCATTTGCGTGGCCTACCGATAAGTGTTTAACTAAAATATAGCTAAATATGAAAGTTAGATTTCTGATCTATCTACTATGTTACAAAAAAGGAGTTTTAAATGAAGGTATTAAAAGTTTTATTCTTAAGTTTAACCTTAGTTGGATTTGTTTCATGTGCACATCACGGAAAAAAGTGTTGTAAAGCCAAAGCTGAAAAGTCTTGCTGTAAAGAAGGAAAAAAGAAAGATTGTAAAGATGGCCAATGCGATATGAAGAAAAAAAAGAAAATGAAAAAAGATAAAGAAGCAGCATAAACAAAAAGGCCAGCTATAAGCTGGCCTTTTTTTACAAGAAAATAATTATAAATTAAGCTACGTTTTCCTCTTCTTTTTTAGTTTCCCAATACTCTTCATCCCACTCGACTTGAGCGATTTGCTGATCTTTTACAGATGGTTGATGTTTGTGTGAGATTCTTTTTTTCCATTTGTCTTTTTTCTTAGAAACTTGTTTTTCTATTTTATTAATGGCCAAATCGAGTGACTTGTACAGTTTATCTGAGTGAGCAGCAGCATGATACTCAAAGCTCGGCCCCAATAATTTTATTTCTGCGCAGTGAGCTCCGTCATCCCTTACATGACAAGTCCAGTGAACTTCAAAATTACCATCAAAAAATTTTTTTAGTTTTTGTGACTTAGATTTAATTTTTTCATCAAGGGCCTCAGTGTGCTCAAGTTGTTTAAAAGAACTAACAATTTTCATAAATAATGCCTCTTTTTTTTCTTTCAAGTTTACATTTTGCGCATTAATACGCCTCATTTAGTATAACGGAAAAAGTCTCTACCTCCTTTAAATAATTCCTCATTTTTTCTAAAATTCATTATTACCTATATAAAGTTTAAAACCAATGAACAGATCCTTAACTAGCATGTTTTCGTTTAGACGAAGGTAAGATATTCATCATTTCTCGATACTTAGCAACTGTTCTTCTTGCAACTTTTATATCCGACTTACTCAAGATATCTGCAATCTTTTGATCAGATAATGGTTTTTTAGAATCTTCGTTATCTATCAATTCTTTAATCTTAAGCTTTAAACTCTCACTGGCGATATCAATACCACCGTTTTTACCTCCGATACCTGCGTTAAAGAAAAACTTTAATTCATAAGTTCCAATGGGAGTATGAACAAACTTATTAGTGGTTACTCTAGAAACTGTTGACTCATGAACTCCAATTTCATTGGCAATATCTTTAAGAATCATTGGCTTTAATGCAACCGCCCCTTTCTTAAAAAACTCCGGCTGATATTTCACAATAGCATGTGCCACTTTTTCAATTGTTTTTTGTCTATTTTCAATAGACTTTATTAACCACAAAGCAGCCCTTAATTTATCTTGAACATATTCTGCTGTCTCATCCCCTTCTTTGCCTTTTTGAATAAGTCCTTTATAAAGGTTTGAAACTCTTAATCTTGGAACCCCTTCATTATTCAAACGAACAACGAGTTCTCCGCCAATATCTTTTATATAAATATCAGGAACAACATATTGTGTATCTTCAGGGCTGATTAAACGCCCTGGCTTGGGGTTAAAAGAATGTAAAACAATCTCTGCATCCTTAATTTTTTCAGCACTTACCCCGACTTCTTTTTCAATTTTCTTAAAGTCTCTTTTAATTAAATCATCTAAATAATTTTTAACTAATACCTCAACTAAAGGAACTGGCTCTTCTAAAGCTCTGGCCTGAACTAAAAGACACTCTTTGAGTCCACTTGTCGCACAACCGACAGGATCAAGATTTTGAATCATACTCAACAGCTCTAAAGCATCTTCTCTTTCCAAATCACTTACAGCTAAAATTTCCTCTAGATTCTCATCGAGATAACCTTCATCATTTAAATTGTGAATAATAGCATTAGCAAACTTCCATTCTTCATCTGTTAAATTTTCCATTCGAAGTTGCCATTCTAAATGCTCCTGTAAGTTTGCTCCTCGAGAGACCATATTTTCGTAATTTGGAGCTTCATCTTTTGACCTCACTTCTTTGGTATAAGGTGTTGATGAAGTGGAATTATAACTTTCAATATACTTATCCCATTCAAAATTATCTTTCGATTTATCAATTAAGTCAGGTCCAGAAAAATCATCTGATACTTTTTCTTTGGTATCTTGGCTTCTCGCTTCTAATTCTTGCTTTGTTGATTCTCCACCTGCTTCTTCCAGCATTGGATTTTCTACCATTTCCTTAGCTATAACACTGGTCATTTCTAAATGAGTAAGTGTCAAAAGTTTAATGGCCTGCTGCAGTTGCGGGGTCATCATTAAATTTTGCGACTGCTTCAAATTCATTGACATCTTTTGTGCCATAGTAGACTCCAATCTAAAGTTTAAATTTAACCTTCCGTGTTTTGATTTATTCAGCCTAGACCTTCAGGCCAATCCATGATTATACATTTAGCTAAAGCTTAAATTCTTCACCTAAATAAAATTTTCGTGCTGTTTCTGATGCAACAATTTCATCTGGCGTTCCGCTCATTAAAAGTTCACCAGCACTCATAATAAAAGCTCTATCTACAATACCTAACGTTTCTCTTACATTATGGTCAGTAATAAGAACTCCAATATTTCTTTTTTTCAAATCTAAAATAATCTTTTGAATATCACTAACTGCTAAAGGGTCTACTCCGGCGAAAGGCTCATCTAAAAGCACAAAGCTTGGATCTAAAGCTAAACATCTCGCAATCTCAACTCTTCGTCTTTCTCCACCTGAAAGCTCACGTCCTTTAGACTTTCTAATATGACTTAGTCCAAAATCTTTTATTAAACCTTGCAATAAGTTCTTTTTTTCATTTTTAAAAATCTTTCTTATCTCTAAAACTGAATAAATATTTTCCTCAACACTTAACTCTCTAAAAACAGAAGCTTCTTGAGGTAAATATCCTACCCCTTTTTTTGCACGTTCATGCAAGGGCAACTTTGTCACATTTTCACCATTTAAATAAATCACGCCATGATCAACTTTAACTAAACCAACCATCATATAAAAAGAAGTTGTTTTTCCCGCTCCATTAGGTCCTAATAAACCGACAACCTCTCCCTGATTTACTTCAAGGCTTACATCTTTAACAACAGCTCTACTGCCATATACTTTTTTAAGTTCTTCTGCTTTAAAGCTTAATGCTTCCATTAATCATTCCTTTTTAACTTAAAACTCGATTGAGAGTCATCAACCTCAACTAACTCAACATTTTCTCTTAATGTTATCTGGTAACCTTTTATAATGTCTCCACCTTGCTCAACTCGTGGAGCCCCAGTTAAAACAATCTTACCACTTCTTCTGTGGCCTTCTAGTTTTTCTGCATAAGCTCTTCTCGTCTCAAAGTTACCATTTTTGAGTTTAAGCTTTTCCTCTAACTTCACATCGTCATAAAGAACATAATACTTGAGTTTTTTATTATAATTTTCCAAGAATATTTCCGCGCTTTCAGCACTTAAACGATAATTACTTCTGTATATTTTCACAGACTTAGATAACTCCATAAGTGATTCTAACGACTTAACAACGACTTTTTGTGCCGAAAAGTCTAATCCAGATTCATAACGCCTTTTGCGAATAATTTTGCCTGAAACATCTCCTAAGAGAATTAACTTTTCCTGCTTTAAAAAAGACGTAAGTCGTTCTGATTTCACCTTTACAACATCTAAAGTTTTTTTATTTACGAACTGGGATGAAACTGAACCTGAAGCCCTAATAATATCACTATTGCCATTATAAACTAAATGCTCACTTACGTAGTCCGCTGTATCATCGAATGCCTGTACGGCGCCATCCAAACGCAATATACGATGAGATTGATTCATAAAACCTTTAGTCGCACTATAATGTACTTTTTTTCCTTCAGACAGAAAGCTCCCCTCTGGATCCTGAAAGTGTAACAATGTATTATTAGTTATATTCAGTTCTGTGGCCAATAACTCAAACTCTGGCCTTAAATTAGTAGATCTAAAATAATGAACATTTTTGAAATAAGATTTTTCTAAAGTTTTCTTATTACTCGTCACTTTATCATCTGTTCTACTAATAGAAGGCTTAAGCCCTGTAGTGATGACAAAACCCACAATAAAACCGAATAAAATAATTATAAATAAATTTCTTTTATTATACATGCTCTTCCTAATCATATATTAATTTCAATAATTTAGCTCATATAATCTAAATTATTTAGCTGCAATTCTTTGACTATATTTCTCGGAATATGATAGTCATTTCTACTTAATTATAACAAATTCTATATGAACAAGGGAAGTAAATGACCAATAATTCTGAAACTCTTAGCTTAGAAGAAATTATTGCCAAAGGAGTTAAATTAACTCCAATGATGGAACAATATTACGAAGTCCAAAAACAATATCCCAATATCATCATTATGTTTCGTATGGGAGATTTTTATGAACTTTTCTTTGAAGATGCGAGAGTCGCTTCCAAAATATTAAATATATCTTTAACTCACAGAGGAAAACTAGGAGGCCACCCTATTCCCATGGCCGGAATACCTCATCATGCTGCCAGCGCTTATATTGATAGAATTACCAATGCAGGACACAAGGTGGCCATTTGTGAACAAGTAGAAGACCCAAAGGCGGCTAAAGGAATCGTTAAAAGAGCTGTGACTCAAGTAGTTAGTCCTGGAATCCCATACGACCTAGATAAAAGTGAGTCTCAAAATCATAAGTACATTGCCTCAGCTTTTATCAATCAAGATATGTATTATTTAATTCTTCTTGATTACACTACAGGCGACTTTCTTGGTCTCAACTTAAAATCACAACAATCTCTCATTGAAAAACTTCAACTCTTCCGACCAGCTGAAATGATTTCCTATTTAGGACAATGGGACAATACAAAAATCATACAAGATTATCTTAACTCTTCTCCTATTCATAATACTCATTTATCAGAAGAATATTTTAGTCCTAAATACACAGATATTTATATTGAAAAGCTCATCCCTACTTTTAAAAGAGATGAAGTCATTAAATTACATGATAATATTTTAGCTCCCATTGGGGCCCTAAGCTATTATATCTGCTCGACTCAATCTTTAGAAAATATTTCTCATATCAGACCATTTCAAATGCTTAATTTTGAAAAAGATATGAAAATTACATACCCAACACTTATAGGCTTAGAAATTTTTCCAAAGTCAAAAGAAGCCTATAAAGATTCCATCTTGGGTCATATCGATGTTACTCGAACGGCGATGGGCGCGAGAAAACTAAAAACAGTATTTCAATCTCCCCTCAGAGATAAAAAGAAAATACAGGATCGACTTAATACTGTTCAAGAACTTATGAATGATCATCAACGCCTAAGTGAGATCCGTTCAGTTCTTTTTGACATTAGAGATATAGAAAGAATTATGGCAAAGGTTTCAACTGGAAAAGTAAACGGTGCCGACCTCATTAATCT
>LUMW01001638.1_pt2 | contig 12211 bp, 10 predicted proteins | sample 729761 | NCBI WGS metagenome assembly LUMW01 (sample SAMN03860302, study PRJNA289734) | marine metagenome | biome: seawater column; feature: ocean; material: water; isolation source: Red Sea water column Station 192 - depth 500m | place: Saudi Arabia: Red Sea | collected 2011-10-15 | depth 500 m
GGTCGGGCGCGAGCCGCAGCACGCTCCAGCCGTTCGGCGCGGACAGCCGACGGCTGTGCTCCTCGCAGAGGTCGTAGGTGTGCGGCTCGGCCGCGGTCGCCAGCGGGCCGAGCACGGCCGTCTGGTCGGCGTAGACGTACGTCAGCGTCGCCACGGCCGGCTGGGAGCACGCGGACCGCGTGCAGCGTCGAACAGCACCCACGGGCCGAGCGTAGCCCGCCGAGGGGTGCGGTGCGGTTAGGCTCACCGCGTGACCCGACGTCTGCAGCACCTCGACGGGACCGTGAGCGGGCCCCGGCCCGGACGGATGCGGACCCGCCGGCGCGACGCACGCGGTCCGCTGGCGCTGCCCGGGCCCTTGTCGCCGCGCAGCGTGCCGGCGCACCGGACGCCGCGCGAGGCGTTCGACCACCTCGTCGCGGGCGTGCTCGCTCCGCTGGCGAAGCACTTCGACGCCGAGCCCGACCAGGTCGAGGTCGTCGTCGAGGACGTGCCGCTGCTGCCGCCGGAGTGGTCCGAGGACGTGCCGCTCAGCAGCGTCGCGCGTCGCGGCGACGTGACGCTCGTGGTGCTCTACCGACGGCCGCTGACCGAGCGGTCCGGCGGGCGGGTCGACCTCGAGGAGCAGGTGTGGGACGTCGTGCTCCACCGGCTCGCCGAGGTCTGGCAGGTCTCCCCCGACGACCTCGACCCGCGCTAGCCGTTCGCCCTGTCAGGGAGCGGGCCGCACGCGGGGCGTGAGCACGTCGACCGGCGCGGCCTGCAGCGCGAGGCTCGCCTGGCGTCCCCCGGCCGTGTACTGCGCCGTGCCGACGACACCGCCGTCGGAGCGGACCAGCACCGAGGACACGCCGTCGAGGTCGAGCACGCGGCCGAGGTCGACCCGCACGGTCGAGCCCGCCGGCACGGACACCTCGGCGCGGTCACGGCGGGCGAGGTCGGGGCCACGGCCCTCCACCACGACGGTGCGGCCGGCGTCGCCGGGCGCCGTGAGGAGGAGGTCGGGCTCGCCGACCGCGCCGCCGACCGGGACGAGCGCCCCGCCCGTCCAGTCGCCGACGTCCTCGAGCACCGAGAGGTCGCCGTCGGACGCGACCGACGCCGACGCCACGACCGGCTCGTCGGAGACGACGCGCAGCGCCGCAGGGCCGTCGCCGACGCTGCCCCCCACGAGGCCGGCGAGCACCACGCGACGCGAGGGCGAGGCCATGGGGCTGACCAGCTCCGAGCCCTGGGCGCTGCCCGTCGAGGTGTCGAGCGCGGCGACCGCGACGGCGCCGCGACGCCGCGCCACGTGCACGCCGAGGACGTCCTCGCCGGCGGCGAGGTCGGAGAGCCGGACGGTGCGGGTCGAGCCGGCCTCGACGACGAGACCCTCGCCCCCCACGGCGTCGACCGGACCCTCGGGCGACCAGAGCGTGACGTCGAGGACGGCGGGCGTCTGCGACAGGTTGGTCAGGACGAGGACGCCGAGGTGACGCTGCGCGGACCCGAGTCCGGCGTACCAGGCGTCGTCGACGACGCCCGGACAACGTCCGACGACCAGTCCGTCGCCGCGGGCCGCCCCGAGGACGCCGGTGACGAACCCGACCCCGCCGGAACCCTCGCCGCGCTGGGTCACGACGAGCGACCGGTCGCCCCGGCCGAGGGCCCGGGCGAGGTCCGAGCGGACCCAGCGGGCCGGGTCGACGACGTCGGCGACCTCGTCGCCGCCGGGCGACAGCCTGGCGGACGCGGAGCGGCCGGCCTCGACCTGTCCCGTGACGAGTCCGGGGCCTCCGGCACACGCGTACCGCGTCTCCTGCACGGGCACGGCGCGTGGGGCCTCGCCGGGGTCGTCGGAGGTGCCGACCAGCGCGGCCAGCAGCACCAGGAGCGCGGCGAGCGCGGGCAGCAGGGCGGGCAGCCCGGACCGTCGACCGCCCGTGCGCGGACGGCGGCGGGCGGCGTCCCCGGCGGCACTGGACCTGCGGCCGGGCGCTCGGCGGGGCCCGCGGCTGGGCTGGCGCTCGACGCGCCTTCCCCCGCTCACGAGCGCACCTCGTCCGTGCGGACACGACGACCGCCGCCGGACGTCACGTCACCGGAGGGCGTGTCGTCCGGGGTCGACGGTCGGCGGCGCACCGGCGCGGTCAGCACGACGGCGACGAGCCAGAGCAGCACCTGGCCCGCGGCCAGGAACGGCCGCCACGCCGGCGCCTCGGGGCGCGCCGGCTGCGTCGGCTCGGCGAGCGTCCAGACCCGCGACGTGGGCGACTCGCTGCCCGACGGCTCGAGCCCGGGCGCGGCGTCGAGGGCGCGCGCGACCTCGGTGTCGACGTCGGGCGCGTAGACGGCGTCGACGCCGAGGTCGGACAGGCTGCTCACGGCCTGCGTGCCCGGCGCCGACACCAGTCGCTCCACGGCGTCGACCAGGGCACGACGCGACGCCTCGGGCGGACGCAGGCCCTCGGCGCCGACGAGCGGCCCCTCGCCGCGCACGACCTCGACCTCGAGGCCGCGTCCGGTCGTGCCGGTGACGACGACGGTGTCGGCGCCCCGGTCGGTCAGGAACGCCGGCACGGTGTCGGGCCGGCCGCGCTCGAGCGGGTCGTCGACGCCGCGCACGACCCACCAGGCGGCCGTGCCGACCGGCAGCAGCAGGGCCAGGACCAAGGCCGACCCCACCCAGGCGCGTCCTCGTCCCTCGACGAGCGGTGGCACGCCGACGAGTGCAGCGGTCCCGAGCGCGAGCGCGACGGCACCGGCCGGGACGCCCACCCACGCGCGCACGTCGACGGACGTCCCCGGGACGCCGCCCGGCAGCACGACGCCGAGCACGGCGACGCCGAGGGCGAGGAGGGCGAGGGTCCAGCAGACGACCACGACGGCGCGCGCGGCGCGGGACGCCAGGGCGAGCACGGCGAGCACCACGAGACCGACGCCGAGCCAGACCGGGGCCTGCTCGGGCACGCCTGCGCGACCGACGACGAGACCCAGGGCGGTCCGCCAGCCCGGGTCGCCCCCGGCGAGCGGCGACCCGCTCTCCCACCACCACAGCCCCGGGTGGAGGAGGCGGCCGACCACCCACGGACCGAGCAGCAGGACGGCCACGGCGACACCGAGGAGGAGCCGGCGGACGAGGCGGGGGTCGAGCGCCGCGACCACGAGCGCACCGAGGAGCGCGAGCGGCAGGACGACGGGCGCGAAGGCGGCGCCGACGGCCACCCACACCCCCCACCGCACGGCGGTCCGCCACGAGGCGCGCTGCGAGAGCGGGTCGACGCCCGCGACCTGCAGCGTGGTCACGACGACGACGGGCAGCACGACGAGGGCGACGACCGTGCCGAGCCGGCCCTGGGCCACCGCACCGGAGGCGGCGAGGGTGAGGCCGTACCCGACGGCCCAGACGATCCGCAGCCGACGGTGGTCGGTCAGCCTGCGACCGAGGCGGTGGGCCGTCAGCGCGGCGAGCGGCACCGAGAGCAGGAGCAGCACGCCGGTGCCGCCGAGACCGATCTCGTGGGACCGCTCGAACCACAGGCGCCACCAGTCGCCGGCCGAGCCGGGCGTGACGCCCAGGGCGCCGCCGGTCAGGATGCTGTCGCCCGCCCCGGTCAGCAGCGAGCGCCCGGCCACGAGCGAGAGCACGACGAGCACCCCCACGGTGACCAGCCAGGGTCGACGCACCCAGAGGGGCGGCCCGTCGTCCAGCGTGACGACGGCGTCGCCGTCGTCGTCGAGGGTCGACCGTCGGCCCGTGGTCTCGACCGCCTCGGGCCGCACCAGGGCGGCGGCGACGTCGCGTGCGGTGTCGAAGCCGTGCCGGTACGGCAGCCAGAACGGTGCGAACAGGTGACGGACGGCGCGGTCGTCGCGCCGGGCCGTGGCCGCCCGCCGGCGTCGTGCCGCGCGGAGCCGGCCCGGCCGTCCGTAGACCGACGCGACGGCCTGCAGCTGGTCACCGGCCGACTCGGGGTGGGCGGAGAGCACGAGCCCCAGGGTCCGCAGCAGCGAGCCGACGAGCAGCCGCACGTACTGCCACCAGAAGCGGGGGCCCGAGGTGTTGGCGAGCATCGTGTGCAGCGCGGCGCGCCGCTGCTCGGCGGGCTCGACGTCGCCGGCCGCACGTCGGCGGATCCCGCGGCGCGAGGCCTCGGCGGGGAAGATCACCGCACGCGGGGCGATCCGGGTGCGGTACCCGGCCCGCGCCACGCGCCAGCCGAGGTCGATGTCGTCGAAGTACAACGGCAGGTCCGGGGACAGCCCGTCGAGCTCGTCCCACACGTCGCGGCGCACGAGCATGCCCGCCGTGTCGACGGCGAGCACGTCCTTCGGCCAGTCGTGCTGGCCCGCGTCGGGCTCCCCCGTCTCCAGGCCGGTCTCGCGGACACCGGTCGAGGTGACCGTCAGCCCGACCTCGAGCAGGCGCCGCAGCGACGGCCACTCACGGATCTTGGGGCCGGCCACGGCGACGTCGTCGGCCGCGGTGGCCTCGTCGAGGAGGGCGGCCAGCGCCCCCGGCTCGACGATCGCGTCGTCGTGCAGCAGCCACAGCCAGTCGGTGCGGGGCATCGTGTCGACCGCGAGCCGCACGGCGGCACCGAAGCCCGTGCCGGCCGGGGCGTAGGTCACGCGGTCGGGGCCGAACGCCTCACGCACGAGCTCGGGGCCGTCGTCGGTCGAGCTGACGTCGACCACGCGCCAGCTGGTGGGGGCGTGCTCCAGCGCCGAGAACGACGCGAGCACCTGCGGCAGCCAGCGTCCGCCGTCGTGGGTCACGAGGACCGCGCCCACCGTGGGCGGCGCCGAGCGCCAGGCCGGGAGGGCGGGTGCGTCCTCGTCGGTCACGCGCTCGTCCATGCCCGCCAACCTAGCGGGGCGCGAAAGGGCCCGCCGTCCCGGCGGGGCGGCTCAGGCGCGCTTCTTCAGCTTGCGTCGCTCACGCTCGGAGAGACCGCCCCAGATGCCGAACCGCTCGTCGTGGGCGAGGGCGTAGTCGAGGCACTCACCGCGCACGTCGCACGTCAGGCAGACCCGCTTCGCCTCGCGCGTGGACCCGCCCTTCTCGGGGAAGAAGGCCTCCGGGTCGGTCTGGGCACAGAGCGCACGCTCCTGCCACATGAGCTCCTCTTCGGGGGACAGTGGCAGACCCAGATCGAATGACATGTCCGTAATTACACGCCTGGCGCTGCCATACGTCAAGCCGAATTGCACGATCCGCGCCGTCTCCGGCGTGTCGCGCCGCGGGGCAGGGGTCCGGACGGCACGCCAGGGGCCGGGACGGGGCACTCGACCGGCGGCGGTCCCTGCGAGGATGGCGCCGTGACGACCCTCGCCGACCTCCTCCCCGCCGTGCGCGAGCCGGGCCGCCCGCTCCTCACCTGGGACGACCGCGGCACCGGCGAACGGGTGGAGCTCAGCGCCACCACGACGGCCAACTGGGTCGCGAAGACGTCGTCGCTGCTGGTCGACGAGCTCGACGTCGAGCCGGGGACGCGGGTGCGCGTGGGCCTGCCGACGCACTGGCTGCGCTTCGTCTGGCTGCTGTCGTGCTGGAACGTCGCCGCGGTCGTCGCGGAGCACGACGCCGCGGTCGGCGTGAGCGGCCCGGAGCTCCAGGGCGACGAGCCGGTCCGGCTGGCGGCGTCGCTGCGTCCGCTGGGCGGACGGTTCCTCGAGCCGCCCGTCGGCTTCGTCGACCTCGCGACGGTCGTGCCGGGCCAGCCCGACGTCTTCGTGCCGCTCGACCCGCCGACGCCCTCCTCCCCCGCCGTCGACCTCGGGGACACGGGCGCGCTCGACCACGCCGCCCTCCTCGCCGCATGCCCGCCCGACCCGCGGCGCCTGGCGGTGCGGCCCGGGTCGCTCGAGCGCGACGTGCGACTGCTCGTCTCGGCCCCCAGACCACAGGAAGGCCCTCCGCCCGGATGAGCCGACAGCGCGTGAACACCAGCCCGCCCTCCGCCGTCCCCGGGCTCACCAAGGTCGGCGGCCGCCCGCCCCTCGGCGCCTACCTCGTCGACGTCCTGCGCCACCGCGAGTTCATCCAGGCGCTGGCCCGCTTCCGGATCGAGGCCGACAACGGCCGGAACCGGCTCGGCATGGCGTGGGTGGTCCTGCGCCCGCTGCTCAACGCCGGCGTCTACGGGCTCGTGTTCGGGTTCGTGCTCCAGACCAGCCGCGGTGTCGAGGACTTCGTCGCGTTCCTCGTCATCGGCGTCCTGATGTTCGAGTACTTCTCGACCTCCTTCTCGACCGGGGCGAAGTCGATCACCACCAACGCGGCCCTCGTGCAGAGCCTGGCCTTCCCCCGCATGGCGCTGCCCCTGGCGCTGGTGGCCGAGCGGTTCCTGCAGTTCGTGCCGATGGTCGGCGTCATGGCCGCCTTCGCCATCGGCTACGGCAACCTCCCCGACCTGGAGTGGCTGCTGCTGGTCCCCCTGGTCGCGCTGTTCACGGTCTTCAACACGGGTCTGGCGCTGATCACGGCGCGGCTCACCGTGCACTTCCGCGACCTGACCAACCTGCTGCCGTTCATCTCGCGGATGTTCTTCTACACCTCGGGCATCTTCTACAGCATCGACCAGCGCTTCGACCCCGGGACGACGTTCCGCACCGTGGCCGACGCGCAGCCCATCCACGAGTTCCTCTCGCTGGGCCGGGCCGTGCTGCTGGACGGCCCCGACTACGCGATGCCGTGGCACTTCTGGGGCTACGCCGCGGCGTGGTCGGTGGCGGTGCTGGTCCTCGGCACGATCTTCTTCTGGGCGGCGGAGGAGCGGTATGGCCGGACCGACTGAGTCCCCTCTCGACGACCAGCCCGGAGCCGCGGAGCCGCGCCGTCCGGTCGTGGTCGTCGACGACGTGCACGTGGAGTACAAGGTGCTCTCCACCGGCAAGCGCGCCGGGCCCGCGGAGACCGGACGCCGTCTGCTGCAGCGCACCGGCGGCACCCGGACCGTCCACGCGCTGAAGGGCGTCTCGTTCACGGCGTACGAGAACGACAGCATCGGCGTCATCGGCTCCAACGGCTCGGGCAAGTCGACGCTCATGCGCGCCATCACCGGCCTGACGCCCACGTCGCAGGGCAGCATCCACGCGGCGTCACGACCCAGCATGCTGGGCGTCGGGGCGGCCCTGATCAAGGACCTGTCGGGTGAGCGCAACGTCATCCTCGGCGGTCTCGCCCTCGGGCTCAGCCGGGCCGAGATCGAGGCGAAGTACGAGGAGATCGTCGACTTCTCCGGCATCCGCGACTTCATCGACCTGCCCATGCGGACCTACTCCTCGGGCATGACGGCACGGCTGAAGTTCGCCATCGCGACGGCCCGCGACCACGAGATCCTCATCGTCGACGAGGCGCTGGCCGTCGGCGACCAGGCGTTCCGCGAGCGCAGCGAGGCCCGCATCCGCTCGATCCGTGACGACGCGGGCACCGTGTTCCTCGTCAGCCACTCGATGCGCTCGATCCGCGACACGTGCAACCGGGTGCTGTGGATCGACCGCGGCGTGCTGGTCATGGACGGCCCCACGGACGAGGTCGTCGACGCCTACGAGCAGTCGCGCTCGACCCCGTAGTCCCCGTAGCCCCGTCGTCCCCGCCCAGCTCAGCAGGCTGCTGCGAGGTCCTCGACGTTGTTCGCCTGCGCGCCGCTCTCGTCGGGCGTGGCGGTGGGGCTCGGCGTCGGGACCGACGGCGTCGTGGGCGCGGGGGTCGTCGGGCTCGCGCCCGGCGTCGGCGTCGTGGCGTCGGCGCTGGAACTGGGGCTGGGGCTGGGCGAGGCGCCGACCGAGCGCTCGCTGGCCCGGATCGCGTTCTTGATCAGCCCGTGGATCTGGGCGTAGTCGGGGTCGACGACCGAGATCAGCGGCGGCACGAGCGAGACCGTGCGGATCTTGGTCGACCGTGCCTTGAGCGCGAGGTCGGCGAACTCGCCCAGCTCCTCCGACGGCATGTTCGTGGAGATGAGCTGCGCACCCGACTTCGCGAGGTCGGTGGCGTTGAGCAGCACCTTCTGCGGGCTGAGCTGGTCGAGCATGGCGCTCATGAGGCACTTCTGACGGCCCATGCGCGTGAAGTCGTCGGACTGGACCCGGCTGCGCGCGTACCAGAGCGCCTCGTTGCCGTCGAGACGTTGCAGCCCCGGCTCGATGTAGCGCTGCTGGTCGAGGTCGTCGTGGCCGAACATCGCCAGCCGCGTCCTGACGTCGATCTCGACCCCGCCGACGGCGTCGACGAGGGAGCTGAAGCCGCGCAGGTTGATCATGACGTAGTAGTTGATCGGCAGGTCGGTCACGCCCTCGACGGCGTCGATCGTCGCCTCCAGACCCGGGTCCTTGGCGCCCGGGTAGAGGTCGGTGCGGCCCTCGGCCTCGGTGTGCACCGCGTTGAGCAGGCACTCCGAGCCGCAGTTGTAGCCGTACGGGTAGAGCTGACGCATGGGCGAGCCTTCGCGGAAGGGCACGTCCTCCAGGTTGCGCGGCAGGGACACCAGGACGGTGCTGCCGGTCGAGGCGTCGATGCTGACGACCGTCATCGAGTCCGGACGGATGCCCGTGCGGCCCTTCCCGGAGTCCGAGCCGATCAGCAGGATGTTGTAGCGACCTTGCAACGGCGGGCTCGTCGTCGTGGCGGTGAACACCTCCTGCACGGCCTGCCGGCCGGCGTTGCTGACCTGCGACGCGTAGAGCGCGACGCCGAGCACCCCGGCCACGAGGGCCGTGTTGACCACGAGCACGACCGCCGCCCGCGCCCGGGTCAGCTGCAACGGTCGCGCCAGGCGCCAGGCGTCGACGAAGAGAGCCGTCCACGCGACCGCCACCGCGGCGACGCCGAAGCGGAACACCTGGAGGACGTCGGGGTCGGTGACCAGACCGATCAGGCCCGCCCGGTCGTCGCGGTAGGACAGTGCGAGCCATCCGAGGGCGACGAGCCCGAGCGCGTAGAGACCGAGCGCGACCCGTCCCACCCACCGGTTGCCGACGGCGAGCTGCGCGGAGCCGGGCGCGACGGCGGACAGCAGGCACAGGCGCAGTGCTCGACGGAACCGGGCCCTGGGGGGAAGCTCGTCGGTGCTCGTGCTGAGCACCTTCGCTCGACGACGGGTCATGGTTCCTCGCGGCTGGGGGTCCTGGCGAAGACCCATGATCCCCCACGGGTCCAAGCCCTACCGATCAGCACGTCGGCTCAGCAGGTCGCGTCGACGTCGTCGGTCTGGTTCGCCCGCGTCGGGTCCTTGGCCGGGGCGCCGGTCCCGGTCCCGGCCGAGGTCGCGGTGGAGCTCGCGGCGGGCGCCTGCGGCGTCAGGGTCGTGAGCGACGCGGCGAGGATGCCGTCGGTCGCCGGGCGTCCGCCGTGTCCCTCGGAGGTGGCGATGGCCCGGCTGATGAGCGTGCGGACCTTGTCGTAGTCGGGGTTGCCGGTGTAGATCACCGGCGGCACGAGCGAGACCGAGGAGACCGGCTGCGACTTCGCCTTCAGCGCGAGCTCCATGAACACGTTGAGGTCGCGTGCCGGGATGTCGGTGTCGAGCAGCGTCTTGCTGGAGTCGGCGATCTTCTCGACGTTCATGAGCACCTTGCGCGGGCTGAGCTCGCGCAGCATGGCGGTCATGACGCACTTCTGGCGTCCCATGCGGGAGAAGTCGTTGTTCAGCACGCGGCTGCGGGCGTACCAGAGCGCCTGCTCGCCGTTGAGCTTGCGGCGTCCGGCCTCCACGTACTGCTGCTTCCAGGCGTCGTCGTGGCCGAACATCGGCGTGCGCTCCTGGACGTCGACCGTGACCCCGCCGACGGCGTCGACGAGCTTGGCGAAGCCGGCCATGTTGACCAGGGCGTAGTAGTTGAGCCGCAGCCCGGTGATCTCCTCGACGGCGTCGATCGTCGCCTGGATGCCGGGCGTGCGCTCGCCGACCTTCTTCACGCCGAGCTCCTGCGCGTGGTCCTCGGCCCAGGTGTTGACGGCGTTGAGGTAGCAGCCCTCGCAGTCGAAGGTCTTCGGGAACTCCTTCTTCATGAAGGAGTCCGACGGGAACGGGACGTCCTCGAGGTTGCGGGGCAGCCCGATGATCACGGTCCGGCCGGTCTTGGCGTCGATGCTGGCCACGTTGAGCGAGTCCGGACGCATGCCGGTGCGGTCGGCGCCAGAGTCCGAGCCCATGAGCAGCACGTTGTAGCGGCCGTCGGCCGGCTTCGACGTGGTGGTGGCGGCGAAGACGGTGTCGATCACGCCGGTGCTCACGCTGACGAGGTGCGCCGCGAACACGAGCGCCCCGGCCGTGACCAGGCAGAGCGCGCCGTTGAGGCCCGCGACCCACGGGCGGTGGCGACGGGGTCAGCAGGCGGGCGTCGGTCATGAGCCCCATGAGGCTGGTGCGCGCGAAGAGCGCGAGGAGGAGAAGCACCGCGCCGGCGACGAGGCAGGCGATCCACACGCGCAGCGCCACCCGACCGAGTCGCTTGTTCCCGGCCGCCACCTGGGCCGAGCCGGGCACGACGAGCGTCATCAGCGTGAGCGTCAGCGCCCGGCGCAGCTGGATGCGCTCGGACGCGGTCCGGGTCGTCGAGGTACGGGATGAGGTCGGGCGGTCGTCGTGCATGTCGTCCTCGGGGTCGCTGCCAGGGGGAAGAGCAGGGCGAGCAGGTCCCGACGATGGTCACACAAAGTCTCGACCTCGAGTCGAGGGCGCGCCGAGCGATCTGCGTTTCCCGAGCCGCACCTGCTTTTCGGCTGAGGATCGGCGTGAACACGTCGTGCGCGGTCCCCGCTCGGCTAGGTTCTGTGCCATGGCACAGGAGCGTCCGGAGGACCGTTACGACTGGCTCTACGGTTCCGACGGCGGCCGCGGGGAGCCCGCACCCACGCGGCAGCAGCCCGCGGCGTCGCGACGCCGGGGCGACGACCTGCCGCCGCCCAACCTGCCGCCGCCGGGCGGCGGACGGACCGAGCGCGGACGTGACCGCTCGGGCGGCGGGCGACGGCGCGGCAAGGCGCGATGGGTGCTCCTGCTGCTGGTGGCGTGGCTCGTCTTCCTCGTGGGCACGCCGCTGTACGCGTACTCGACGTCGACGAAGGTGCCCTTCGAGCCCGAGGGCGACCGACCCGGCGAGCAGCCCGGCACGACGTTCCTGCTGGTGGGCTCCGACAGTCGCGCCGGCCTGAGCGCCCAGGAGCAGCGCGAGCTCGCGACGGGCGGCGACGGCGGCGGACGGGGTCGCACCGACACGATCATGCTGCTGCACACGGGGGCCGGACCGTCGACGCTCGTCTCCATCCCGCGCGACTCGATGGTGCAGGTGCCGGGCTACGGCACCACGAAGATCAACGCCGCCTACGCCTACGGCGGGCCGGCCCTGCTGACGCAGACGGTCGAGCAGAACACCGGCATCCGGGTCGACGACTACGTCGAGATCGGGTTCGGCGGCCTGGTCAAGGTCGTGGACGCCCTCGGCGGTGTCGAGATCTGCCCGAAGGAGGCGATCAAGGACCGCGACTCCGGGTTGGACGTGAAGGCGGGCTGCCAGGAGGCCGACGGGCGGACCGCCCTCGCGTACTCCCGCAACCGGCACAGCTACGCGACGCAGGACATCCAGCGGGTACAGAGCCAGCGCGAGGTCATCGCCGGCATCGCCAGCAAGGCCGCGTCGCCGTGGACGGTCATCAACCCGGTCCGCTACTGGGGCGTGAACACCGGCGCCGCGTCGGCCGTGCAGATCGGCGAGGGAACCGGCCCGTACGCGTTGCTCAAGTTCGCCCTCGGGCTGCGCTCGGCGATGGGCGACGGCGGCCAGAGCTGCACGGTGCCGCTCGCGGACTTCTCGGTGCGCTGGGACCCCGAGCGCAGCAAGCAGCTCTTCGACCTGATCGCCGCCGATCGCACGGGCAGCATCGGCAGGCTCTGCACGCCCGACGGGCTGCCCCCGAAGAGCTGACGACGGCGCCGGGGTCGAGCGCGGCTCAGACCTCTCGGCCCACCGTGCGGTAGGTGCGGTCGTGGTAGACGAGCGGCTCCCCGACGGGCCCGAGGCGCACGTCGCGCACCTCGGCGACGACGACCACGGCCTCCCCCACCGGGACGGTCGTGATCGGGACGCAGCGCAGCGACGCGACGGCCCCCGGCAGCGTCGTCCCGTCCTCGTCGACCACCCAGCCCTGCGCCGGGGTAAAGCGCTCCCCTGCCGACCGCCCGTAGGCGTCGGCGACGTCGACCAGGTCGGCGGGCAGCAGGTG
>LUMW01001168.1_pt1 | contig 12207 bp, 9 predicted proteins | sample 729761 | NCBI WGS metagenome assembly LUMW01 (sample SAMN03860302, study PRJNA289734) | marine metagenome | biome: seawater column; feature: ocean; material: water; isolation source: Red Sea water column Station 192 - depth 500m | place: Saudi Arabia: Red Sea | collected 2011-10-15 | depth 500 m
GGTTAATAGTCTCCCAGCCAAAGGGATGGTGCATCAATCCGGACGTTACCGCGGTCATGGCAACGGGACTAAATATAATCAAGTCATTAAAACCTTGTGTCTTTGCTTTTTCAGCCGGCCGATAGGCGTCTGCAAGTAGTGTCGTACCACCGATAAACAGAAAGTTCCATCCAAGACCCAACGCGATCAGAGCAACCGTGAAATGAATCAAACTCGACCCATTGAGATTGATCGTGACACACACCGCTAACAGTAAAGTCCCCGTCACCATAATACGAGTAACTCCAAAGTGTCGAATCAGGTGCCCCGTAACAAAGGACGGCGCAAACATAGCCAGAATATGCCACATGATGACCGAAGCCGAGTCAGGCAAAAGATAACCACAGCCTTGCATCTCTACCGGCGTTGAAACCATGATCAGATTCATCGAACCATAAGCAACCGTAGCGCCGAGAACTGCAACAAAAAACTCTGGCTGCCTGAGAATTTTTGACAATGGGCGGGTAGTCCCTGAGCGTTCCTCTATTGAGGACTTAGGAAATCGTGCGAAAAATAGAAGCAACATTGAAATGGCATACAGTCCCACGAGCATGGAATAGCTCCCGGCGTAGGGCACAGTAGCCACCATATCCCAGGTCCAGATTGCGATTCCAGGGCCAATAAATGCAGCCACAATTCCCCCAGCCAAGACCCAGGAAATTGCCCGGCTCCGATATTCAGATGTCGCAACGTCCGAAGCCGCAAACCGGTAGTATTGCCCGAACGCATTGACCACACCAATCAGCAGCGAACCCATACAAAAATAGAAAAATCCCCCATCAATGATCCCGGTTGTGATCCCGGTGGTGACAATAATTGCACCAATCACCCCGATCGTCAGACCGACATAAAAACCAGCCCGTCGACCAATTCGTTTCATCAGCATCGACGCAGGGAAAGTTGCAATCAGAGTACCGGTAAACATACAGGCCGACGCTGTCAGAATGATCAACGAACTCCCAGACATGGTCAAAGCCTGGCAGCAGGCGAGAATCAGCACATTTGATCGCATCTGATTTATCGATTGATTCACGCAACAACCCCTTGATTGTATGAGCAGAAGTTAGATTTATTTTAGAGCCAGCACACCGACCGGAGCAGAGCCGAAGAAAACTAGGCCAAAACTGCGACCGTGAATTCTACATGTTACGACGGTACTTGCCACCGACCTCAAATAAAGCTTCAGTGATCTGCCCCAGCGAACAGACCCGTGCAGCGCACATTAATTCAGCAAAAACGTTTTGGCCTTCCAGTACAGCACGTTGTACCGCATCCAGTGCTTTAGCCGAAGACCCTTCATTTCGCGCATGGAATTCAGCTAGCCGCGTAAGCTGACTTTGCTTTTCCGACTCTGTACCCCGCGCCAGTTCCGTTGTCTCACTATTGTCGGTTTCCGGACCCAAGAACATATTCACACCAACAATCGGATAACTACCATCGTGTTTACGGTGCTCATAGTAGAGTGATTCTTCTTGTATCTTACCTCGCTGATAACCGGTCTCCATGGCACCGAGTACGCCGCCTCGATCTGTAATTCGATCGAACTCTGCGAGCACAGCCTCCTCGACCAGGTCAGTCAGTTCCTCGATCACAAAACTGCCCTGACTCGGGTTTTCATTTTTTGCCAGACCCCATTCTCTGTTGATGACCATCTGTATCGCCAGTGCCCGGCGAACTGAGTCTTCGCTGGGCGTGGTCACCGCCTCATCATTGGCATTGGTATGGAGACTGTTGCAGTTATCGTAGACTGCAATCAGTGCCTGCAGCGTTGTACGAATGTCGTTGAAACTCATCTCCTGTGCATGAAGAGAGCGTCCTGACGTCTGGATATGGTATTTAAGTCTTTGACTGCGCTCATTCGCCCCATAGCGATCGCGCATTCCAATCGCCCAGATCCGCCTCGCGACACGCCCCATAACCGTGTATTCCGGATCCATGCCATTTGAGAAGAAAAATGAGAAATTCGGTACAAACTGATCAACACTCATACCTCGGGCAAGATAAGCCTCGACATAGGTAAATCCATTGGCCAGTGTCAGTGCCAGTTGGGTAATCGGGTTCGCACCAGCTTCCGCGATGTGATAACCCGATATCGATACCGAATAAAAATTACCAATACCATTGTCGATAAAATACTGTTGTATATCTCCCATCATCCGCAAGCTGAAATCCGTCGAAAAAAGACACGTATTCTGGCCTTGATCTTCCTTGAGAATGTCTGCCTGCACGGTGCCGCGAACATTCTCAAGAGACCAGGAAAAAAGGTGCCGATATTCCGATTCATCCGGCTCCCGCCCATTGTCCGACCGGAATTTCTCCACCTGCTGATCGATTACCGTATTCAGGAAAAAAGCGAGCACTGTTGGTGCAGGCCCGTTGATAGTCATGGAGACGGATGTTTCTGGGTTACAAAGATCGAAACCATCGTACAAAGCCCGCATGTCATCAAGCGTTGCAATGGATACACCGGAAGTACCGACCTTTCCATAAATATCCGGTCTTTGCGCAGGATCAGCGCCATATAAAGTCACTGAATCAAAAGCCGTAGAAAGTCGCTTCGCCACCGTATCTCTGGACAGGTAGTGAAATCGGCGGTTCGTTCTGAATGCATCCCCTTCACCGGAAAACATACGGGTGGGATCTTCGTTTTCCCGCTTGAACGGAAAAACACCCGCGGTAAACGGGAACCGGCCGGGTATATTTTCGAGCATTAACCAGCGGAGAATGTCCCCGTGGTCCTGATAGCGCGGCAGACTGACGCGGGAAACTTTCGTACCAGACAAAGAGGTGTGCGTCAGTGGCTGAGTGATATCCCGGCCTTGAACTGAATAAACCAGAGATGAGCCCGAATACTCCTCGATCAGCTTGGGGAATGCCTGTAACTGTAGCTGAGAATCTTCACTCAGTGCCTTTTTCCGCTCAGCCGCAAGTTGCTGCAGTTCATCAGTATTCTTACCCTGTTCACCCAACATCCGGATGGCAGCCTGCAACTGCTGACATTCGCGAGCAACCTGGGCCTGTCGCGCAGCCGTATCCCGGTAAGACCGGACCGCATCTGCAATTTCAGACAGGTAGCGCTGGCGCGATGCGGGCACAATACCGCGTTGATTAGATCCGGTGGATACCACGGGTTCCCGGTCCGGGCGGCGTGCTGGCAAACCTAAGGGTTCGAGCACCGTAAACAATTCGTTATAAAGCGACGTCACGCCCTGATCGTTAAAGTTGGACGCCATCGTGCCATAGACGGGCATCTGATCGAGAGATTGTTCAAACGCTTGCCGGTTACGCTGTGTCTGTTTACGTACATCCCGCAAAGCGTCTTCGGCACCCTTACGATCGAACTTGTTGATCGCAATGAAATCGGCATAGTCCAACATGTCGATCTTCTCAAGCTGGGTTGCAGCACCAAATTCTGGTGTCATCACGTAGAGTGAGCAGTCAACCAGCGGTACGATCCCGGAATCACCTTGGCCGATCCCGGGGGTTTCAACTATCACCAGCCCAAAGCCTGCGCGCTTGGTTGCTTCGATGATCTCAGGCAGTTGCGACGGCAGTTCCAGCCCCGAAGAACGCGTTGCCAGAGAACGCATGAAAACCGAAGCACCTTCGATCGCATTCATCCTGATCCGATCACCCAGAAGGGCCCCGCCAGTTTTTCGGCGCGATGGATCTATCGCCAATATCGCAATTCTGAGTGAATCACCGAATTCAAACCGCAGTCTCAGGATAAGCTCATCTGTGAGTGACGACTTACCAGACCCACCAGTTCCGGTAATTCCAAGCACCGGGACAGCAGGTTTGTTCTCGCTGGCTGCACTACGCAATTGGTCAACAAACGATGCCGATGCAGTCTCGTTTTCAAGTGCCGTAATGACTCTTGCAAGATCTTCGACCGATACGCCGTCCAGCTGGTCGACGTTTTGAATTGTCTGTCTGGCGGGATAGAAATCGGCCCTTTCGATCATGTCATCGATCATGCCCTGTAGGCCTAATGCGTGTCCGTCTTGAGGCGAATAAATCCGACACACACCGTAATCCTGAAGTTCCTGAATCTCAGCAGGAACGATCACCCCACCGCCACCGCCGAATACCCGAATATCTGCACGCCCCCGCTGTGTCAGCATGTCAATCATGTACTTAAAGAACTCGGAGTGGCCGCCCTGGTAGGAACTGACAGCGATGCCCTGCGCATCTTCTTCTACGGCCGCATCAACAATTTCCTGGACCGACCGGTTGTGCCCAAGGTGAATGACTTCCACACCGGAAGACTGAAGAATGCGTCGCATGACGTTGATCGACGCATCATGGCCATCAAACAGGCTTGCTGCGGTGATGAATCGGATGCGGTAATCCGGTTCAGGCAACGGCGCCAGTGGTCGTTCCGAAGTAACAGCAGCCTGACTCATGAGTATTGGGCCGGACAAATGTGGGACGGTTGATCATTTTAGTTTCCGTTTACGTAAACGTCAATTAAAGCTATACTCTAAATATGCTTTTAATGAAAGAAAACGCTCAGCAAGGTGACCCCGCCCAAGAGCAATTCTCGATATCCGAACTAGCCCAGGAATTCGATGTCACCACGCGTGCCATCCGATTTTATGAAGACGAAGGATTACTCGAGCCACACCGTCAAGGGCGGCAACGCGTCTACTCCAGCAGGGACCGTGTACGCCTCAAACTGATTCTGCGCGGGAAGCGGTTAGGCTTCTCACTCAGCGAGATCGGCGACATCATTGATATGTACGACTCGGAACCCGGTGAGGTGGGGCAGTTACAGTATTTCATCGAAAAAATCAGTGTGCGACGAAAGACGCTCAAGCAGCAGCGGGACGATATCGAAGTTACACTTAAGGAACTGGACAGCATCGAAAAACAATGTCGAAAGTCCATGACTCACTTGGACTAACCGTAACGATGAACCTGCCTGTGTTACGGTCTGTAGGCCACAACCTGGTCAGAATTCCTGATTCGTTGCGGCCGACAGGCCAGCATGGCTAAAACAATCACAGCCAAAACACTAATCATGTCCAGCACAGGCACTCGTGTACTACTCGTTCTGGCTTCACTTGTGATCGTGATTGCGGGTCTTAAAGCAGCCAGTACCATTATTGTTCCGCTGCTAATGGCCCTGTTCATCGCCATAATTACAACACCGTTCATGTTATGGCTGACGGGCAAAGGCGTGCCCAAATGGGCTGCGCTGGGTCTCATTCTACTCGTGCTCGCAGGTTTCATCCTGACTGTGGGTTCACTAATCAGTTCGTCCGTAGACCAGTTCAGCGCTCTGCTCCCAGCCTATGAAAACAAGCTGCGTACTGCCATAACGCTGCTGAGTGACTGGGCCGCCCGCCATCAGCTAACGGGATTCACCGGTGGCGAATTCGCGGTCGTTGATCCCAAGGCAGCTGCCAAGATTATTGGTGGACTGGTCGGCAGCCTCGGCAGGATCGTGGGTGACAGCTTGCTGATTTTTTTCACTGTCGTGTTTCTTTTGGTCGAAGCATCCACGATACCCACCAAGATCCGCGCAATCCTCTCCGACCCCGATACCACTCTGGAAAGGCTGTCTGAATTCCTGAGCGCTGTGAAGCAATACTTGGTGATCAAATCCCTGACCAGCCTGATTACAGGGGTAATCGTCACGGCCTGGCTCTTTTTCCTGGGTGTTGATTTTGCTGTGCTCTGGGGATCGATCGCCTTTTTTATGAATTTCGTACCTTATGTTGGCTCAATCATCGCTGCGGTCCCGGTGGTGTTCCTGGCTTTTCTCGATGCAGGTGTGCAAGACGCACTGCTGGTGGCCGTCGGTTTCCTCGCGATAAACCTTGTGGTTGGTAACCTGATAGAACCGCGCTTCATGGGGCGGGGCCTGGGCCTCTCGACACTGGTTGTGTTCGTGTCACTGATTTTCTGGGGGTGGGTCTTCGGCCCGGTCGGCATGTTCTTATCAGCACCTTTGACCATGCTGGTAAAAATCGCACTGGAGAACGATCCCAGGAGCCGCTGGATCGCGATCCTGCTGAGTAGCGGCAGCCTGCGAAGGCAGTGAACGGATCACCAATCCATCGGCTGCACAGGTTTGTTCAACTGATAAAGTCCGCCGTTGTGTTAGTATTCCCGCGCCTGATGCTGACCCGATCGGCTCAATGACTGTCTCAGAATCTTCATCAAAGACGATCACGGCCCTGAAGGCCCTGTCGCCCCTTGATGGCCGCTATGCCGGCCGTCTGGCTCCCCTCAAAGATCTGTTCAGCGAATTCGGATTGATCAAACACCGTGTTGAGATTGAAGTGCGCTGGCTTGAACAACTTGCCCGTACACCGCAAATCCCGGAAGTACCCCCACTTACTGATGATGCCGGCGCATTCCTCGATCATATTGTTGCTGACTTTTCCGTAACCGACGCAGAACAGGTCAAGGCGATTGAATCCAGAACCAATCATGATGTAAAGGCCGTGGAATATTTTCTCAAGGAAGCGATTAGCAGCAAGCCGGAGCTTCAACAGATCTCTGAATTCATCCATTTTGCTTGCACCTCGGAGGACATCAATAACCTGGCTTATGCCGTTATGCTGGATAAAGGCAGGAACAATGTCTTGCTGCCGCTGATCGACCAAATGATTCAGGACCTGTCTGAGCTGGCTGGATCAACCGCAGGCCAACCCATGCGTGCTGTCGGTAACTACAATGCGCACCTCGCTGCGTACCCTGATGTCGACTGGCCGGCATTATCACGCACTGTGGTGGAATCCTTCGGTATCCAGAATCAGCCTTTGACCACACAGATTGAACCACATGACTGTATCGCAGAACTGTGCCATGCACTGATGCGGCTAAACCTGATCGTGCTGGATCTCGATCGTGATCTATGGGGCTACATCTCGCTCGGCTATTTCAGCCAGCGCCTGAAGGACGGTGAAGTCGGCTCCAGCACCATGCCACATAAAGTTAACCCGATAGATTTCGAGAACTCCGAAGGCAACATTGGTCTTGCAAATGCAATACTGGGACATCTTGCCGAGAAGCTGCCTATCAGCCGCTGGCAGAGAGACTTAAGTGATTCAACCGTGCTCCGTAATCTTGGCAGTGCACTGGGTTACTCGGTACTCGCGCTCGATTCCTCCGAACGCGGCCTCAAGAAACTCCAGGTGAATCCCGATCGACTGCTGGATGATCTGGACAAAGCCTGGGAGGTGCTCGCCGAAGCCGTACAGACAGTCATGCGCCGACACGGCATCACCCAACCCTATGAGCAACTCAAAGCGCTGACTCGAGGCCGTAAAGAGATCACCGCTGAGTCGCTCAGAGAGTTCATTGATGGCCTGTCTCTACCTCAGGACGTCAGAGATGAACTAAATCAACTGACACCTGCGCGTTATACCGGTAATGCACAACAGACTGCCGAACAGTTCTTAAGGAACGTCATCGGCAATTGATGAGTGCATCTGATCCACCGCACTGAACATGAGCGGTATCCGATTGTCGAAACTGATGGCCGAACGCGGGCTGTGTTCACGCCGGGAGGCCGACCGCCTGATCGAACAGGGCAAGGTTCTTGTTAATGGCCAAGTCATCGACCGCCTGGGCTCTCGATTCGATCCAACCGTCTGCATTGCCTTAGCGCCAGAAATTCAGAGAGAGCGTTCGCGTCTTGTGACCGTACTGCTCAACAAGCCGCCAGGCGTGGTTTCGAACCAGCCGGAAAAAGGCTACCAGGAAGCCGCTTCGCTGATTACACGGAAAAATTTTCAGCGCCTTGAAGATCAGATGCCCCGAGAGCTTCCTCCCGCAAAAACCCTGCATGTTGCCGGACGACTCGATATTGACTCCAGCGGTCTGCTTGTCCTGACTCAGGATGGCCAAGTTGCACGGCAACTCATCAGTCCAAATTCACAAGTCGAGAAAGAATATGTGGTCCGCTTAACCGAGCGGGTGCCTGCTGCCGCGCTCGTCCAGATGCAAGGAGAACTGACACTGGACGGGCACCTTCTGAAGCCGGTCCAGATCACACAGACGGACGATCGGACCCTGCATTTGGTACTTCAGGAAGGACGCAAAAGACAGATACGGCGAATGTGTGATCTCGTTGGACTTAAGGTTCATTCTTTGGTTCGTGTGCGCATTGGTGGGGTAGGCCTTGGAGATTTATCCCGCGGCAGGTGGCGCTACCTTGATTCCAGCGAGGTGTTCTGAGCAGTGGACAGCTATCGCTTACTGCGCCCCCTGCTGTTCCGGTTACCGCCGGAGACCAGTCATCAGTTCACCTTACGCGCCCTGAGTTTGGCTGGGCGAATGCATCCGCTTGACCAGTTCCTGGCTGATGCGGCCCGTGGGCGATTACCCCAGCACCCGATCACGGTGATGGGTATCCCGTTTCCCAACCCGGTGGGTGTCGCCGCTGGGCTAGACAAACATGCCAGCGCTGTGGATGGGCTCAGCGCCCTGGGTTTCGGTTTTGTCGAATTGGGCACTGTGACGCCGCTCGCTCAACCGGGTAATCCCAGGCCCCGGTTGTTTCGTCTGAGTACGATCAATGGCGTGATCAACCGCAATGGCTTCAACAGTGTCGGGCTTAACCAGTTCCTATCAAACCTGGCCTGCAGCCGTCACACCGTTCGGCTCGGGATTAATATCGGAAAAAATGCCGCCACACCGCTGGAACATGCCGAACAGGACTATTTGACCGCGCTGCGGGCGGTGTATGGTGTTGCCGACTACATCGCAGTGAACATCTCATCACCCAATACACCGGGTCTGCGTGACTTACAGGGCGAAGACGCACTCGACAATCTTCTGGGCAAACTCAAGGATGAGCAATCCAGGCTCTCAGACAACCACGGGCACTACACGCCTTTGGCCGTCAAAATCTCCCCAGACATGGATCAGATAGATATCGACCGGATTGCCGAATCACTCGCTCGCCACGAGTTAGATGCCGTCATCGCCACGAATACAACAGTCAGCCGGCCCGGGGTGTCTTCCCGGGTACCCCAATCAATAGAACAAGGAGGGTTAAGTGGTGAGCCGCTGAACGAAATATCCAGCCGCGTGATTGCAAGATTAGCCAGCACACTGGGCAGCGCTCTGCCGATCATTGGTGTCGGCGGAATCATGAACGCCGCCGACGCCTGGGAAAAGTTCACCGCCGGTGCGAGCCTGATTCAACTGTATACCGGACTTATCTACCGCGGACCCAGGCTGCTGGGTGACATCCTGACCGACATCGATCGGCGGATGTCTAGCGCCCAGGCGGGTTCGCTGACCGAACTGCTCGGCCGATAGCATCTGAGCCCCTAAAGCGCCTGGCCGGCCCGCACGCCATACGTGACGGGGTCTATCAGAATTGTTTTGGTTATCCAGGTTCAGATAGTCGGCCGAAAACGTTAGAATCCTGTGCTGAACAAATGTTTACTCCGTCTGACAGCCTTCATCCTATGGTAATCACAGGCCTCACCCCATCATCTGATGCAGACTAAGAGCCCCCCAAGCACCCGATTTTCAGCAGCGCTGAAGGCGGGCGAACACACGGAACCGCGCTTTAACCTGGCCGACTATGCGGTCCTGATGAAACCGCGTGTGATGTCACTGGTGGTGTTTACGGCACTGGTCGGATTGTTGCTGGCACCTGGCAGCATTGACCCATGGACGGCAACCGCTGCAATCGTATTTATCGCCCTTGGCGCCGGTGCTGCTGGCGCGATCAATATGTGGTACGACCGTGATATCGATCTACAAATGAGCCGGACAATGAACCGGCCATTACCTGCCGGCCGCATGCAGCCGGGTCCAGCTCTGGCCTTCGGTATTATCATGGCCCTGGCAGCGGTTTCATCCATGGCCTACTACGTGAACCTGACATCTGCCACGCTTTTGCTGGTCACGATTCTTTACTATGTTTTTATTTACACCGTCTGGCTGAAACGCCTGACACCTCAGAACATCGTCATTGGCGGTGTTTCCGGTGCACTGCCACCGGTCGTCGGTTGGGCATCCGTGACGGGGGGTATCGACGCGGACGCCGCCCCATTCCTGGGCGCTTGCACTCTATCGACGCGGAGATTACGAAGCAGCCGGCGTACCGATGCTGCCGGTCGCAGCTGGGGTACAGGCCACAAAAAGGCAGATGACGTACTACACTGCACTGCTTCTACCGGCGACACTTATTCCCGTTGCAATCGGAATATCCGGCATGGTTTACGCCGTAGTCGCGCTGATCTTGGCAGTTGGTTTCGCCTTCCACAGCCGTCGCCTGTGGATTGCCGCAGACAGCGTCATCGCACAGGTTTCCAAATCCAATCCAGCCCGCGGACTGTTCTTTTTTTCCATCCAGTATCTGTTTGCCCTGTTCGTTGCCCTGCTTGCTGACCGGCTCTTTTTTCTGCCCGTGTTCTAGGCGCGATACCGCGACATCGGCTGCTGAGGTCAGCGACTGACCCGTACCGGAATACCGTCGGCGGAAAGGTGGCCAGATGCCGGCCGGGCCGGACGCCAGGCAACCCCGTAGATCACTTCCCAGGACAACGGCAAGGTTCCGTCTTCACCGCGTAACGACTCGTAGGCCTTCTTGAATCTTTGCCCCTGACCTCTACCGCGTAAACCACGCAGCCGGGATGACAACGCATTGCGGGCACCGGTGGCACGCAGATCCGTGAGCAGCGCCTCCAGCGTCCGGTAGGTGAACGTCAGCATTTCCACATCCATAACTGGCTCACTGAACCCTGACTGCACCAGAGAATCACCGAGATCGTGCATGTCTGAAAACGTATGGACATGCGGACCTTCATCGACCATCGCCCAGGCGGCCGCAAGTTCTTTCAGTGATTCTGGCCCGCAACTCGAAAAAGTAAACAGCCCGCCAGGACGCAGCACACGACACGCTTCAGAAAAAACGATCTGCGTATCGCACCAGGGCAGCAACAGGTTCGAGAAGATCAGATCAACACACTGATCGGCCAGTGGCAAACGGTGGGCATCGCCATTGATTAATCCGCTGACGGTTGTTTTCTCGCCAGCCCTTAGCATCGCTTCAGACAGATCAAGACCGACGACAGCTGACTGACCGAACCGGTGACTCAGGAATGCCGTGCACCAACCGGTCCCACAGCCCAGATCGAGAATATGGCGGGGAGACAGGTCTACCAGAGACAGGCGTTCGGCCAGTTCCGTTCCGACCCGCTTGTGCAGTACGGAGGCGGTATGAAAACCGGCAGCTGCACGGTCGAAGTGACGGCGTATGGTAGATAACTCAAGTGTTGACATAGACCCTTCCCGGTTCCGACCCGTTCACTCCAGCCCAGCCTGTGACGTATATCACAGCACAGGCGATAGCACATGTCGTCAAATGCTGTTGACCGGCGTAAAGCCTGACCGATGCAGATGAGCCCATGCACGCTAATCATAAAGCCATAACCGCAGCCCGGAGCAGATTAGGTATCACATTAAACTGGCTTTTGCAGCCGGTGTGTTTTCTATGCGAAGAAAATAGTGAGTGGCGCCACGGTCTGTGTAAACACTGCTGGCAGCATCTGCCCCACAATCCTTCCTGCTGTCGGATCTGTGCACTACCGCTGTCCAGCCAAGGTCTGTGCGGGACCTGTCAGGCCACTTCGATGGCCTATGATCGAATCATTGCACCGACAGTGTATCGACATCCCATTGACCAGATGCTGTGCAGCCTGAAGTATGCCGGCCGACTGCAGTGGGCACGTACCGCAGCCGGCCTGATCGTAGACTGCGTGCGACAGCAGGATCTGGACATGCCTCATTTGTTGCTGCCGGTCCCGATGACCCGCAAGGCCGTTCGCCGGCGCGGCTTCAATCAGTCAGCGTACATTGCCCGCCTGGTGGGGCGGCAGCTGAATATCAAACTAGGCCTGGATGTTGTCCATAAAACCCGTGAAACCCACCGCCAGTCCACGCTCTCACGCAGCCAGCGCCAACAAAACATCGCCGGCGTCTTTGCCCTTACCAAATCCGTGGCGGGAAACCGGGTCGCCATCGTTGACGATGTGGTCACCAGCTGCAGTACGGTTGCTGAGCTGGCTGGGGTACTCAAGGCTGCCGGCGCAAGCGAGGCGAACGTGTGGGCTTACGCTCGAACGCCGGCTTAGGATTAACCAATAAAAAGGCCGGGGTCTCACCCCGGCCTTTTTCGACTTCCGTTGATTG
>LUMW01000794.1_pt1 | contig 12158 bp, 9 predicted proteins | sample 729761 | NCBI WGS metagenome assembly LUMW01 (sample SAMN03860302, study PRJNA289734) | marine metagenome | biome: seawater column; feature: ocean; material: water; isolation source: Red Sea water column Station 192 - depth 500m | place: Saudi Arabia: Red Sea | collected 2011-10-15 | depth 500 m
TTTCGATATCGCCGCGATGCAACAGGCGCTCGGCGTCGTCACCGCCCCCGTCTATTGCACCAAGATCGCGTCGAAACTGGTGCGCACCTACACCGACCGCCACGGCCTCAAAGAGCTGGTGCGCGAACTGCTGGGACAGGATGTGTCGAAACAGCAGCAGTCGAGCGACTGGGGCGCCGCCGAGTTGAGTGAGGCGCAGCGCGACTATGCCGCGAGCGACGTGCGCTTCCTGCACGCGATGAAGGAGGTGCTCGACGCCCGCCTCGCGCGTGAGGGGCGCACTGAACTCGCGCAGGCCTGTTTCGACTTCCTGCCGACGCGCGCAGCGCTCGACCTTGCCGGATGGCCCGAGGTCGACATTTTCGCGCATAGCTGACGGGGAGCCGCTGCGGGTGTCCGAACGCGCTGAAATCGACCGCACGATGCGCCGCCTGTGGGCGGCCAGCGGGTCGCGCCACGACCGCGTCGTGCGCATTCTGCGCTACGGCCTGCCGCTCGTTATCGGCGTCGTCGCGGCCGTGCGCGCAGGCGCCGGGGCCGGCCCGGCCGTCCTCGACGACCCACGCTGCACCGTCGCGGTCGGCGACGTGCGCGACGTCGTCGCCGCACAGCCCGACGCGTGCCTCGACGCCGTCCTGCTCGACGTCGACAACGGTCCCGACTTCCTCGTGCACGAGACGAACGCCGCCGTGTACGCGGCCGACGGTCTCGCCGACGCCGCCCGCGTGCTGCGGCCCGGCGGGACCCTGGCCGTCTGGTCGATGGCCGACTCTGCCCCCCTGCGCGCACGGCTCGCGGCCCTGCTCGACGACGTCCGGGCGGTCGCCGTCCCCGTCGACCTCCAGGGACGCTCCGAGCACTACTGGGTGCTGACCGGCCGCGCGCGCTGAGCGCGGACGCTATCGTCTGCCCGTGGCCGACGCAGACTTCCTGTACTCCGACCTGCTCCCGACGGGTCCTGACGAGACCCCGTACCGCCTCGTCACGACCGAGGGCGTCTCGACCTCCGAGGTCGTGCTCCCCGACGGCAGCACCCGCACGTTCCTGCACGTGGAGCCCGAGGCGCTGCGCCGGCTCACGGCCGAGGCGATGCACGACATCAGCCACTACCTGCGGCCCGCGCACCTCGCGCAGCTGCGGAAGATCATCGACGATCCCGAGGCGTCGGGCAACGATCGCTTCGTGGCGCTCGACCTGCTGAAGAACGTCAACATCTCCGCCGGCGGCGTGCTGCCGATGTGCCAGGACACCGGCACCGCGATCGTCATGGGCAAGAAGTCCGAGGGCGTGCTCACGGGCGCCGACGACGCCGAGGCCATCAGTCGCGGTGTGCACGACGCGTACACGCAGCTCAACTTGCGGTACAGCCAGCTCGCACCCCTCACCACCTACGAGGAGAAGAACACCGGCACCAACCTGCCGGCGCAGATCGAGCTCTACTCCTCCCCCGGCACCAAGCCCACCCCGGAGTACTCGTTCCTCTTCATGGCCAAGGGCGGCGGCTCGGCCAACAAGTCCTTCCTGTTCCAGGAGACGAAGGCGATCCTGAACCCCACACGGCTCCTGGAGTTCCTCGACGAGAAGATCAAGAGCCTCGGCACCGCGGCCTGCCCGCCGTACCACCTGGCCGTCGTGATCGGCGGGACGTCGGCGGAGTTCGCCCTCAAGACGGCCAAGTACGCCTCCGCGCACTACCTCGACGAGCTGCCCACGGAAGGCTCGATGAGCGCGCACGGGTTCCGCGACGTCGAGCTCGAGCAGCAGGTCTTCGAGCTCACCCAGTCCTTCGGCATCGGCGCCCAGTTCGGCGGCAAGTACTTCTGCCACGACGTCCGCGTCGTGCGCCTGCCGCGTCACGGCGCGTCGTGCCCGGTGGCGATCGCGGTCTCGTGCTCGGCCGACCGCCAGGCGCGGGCGAAGATCACGCCCGAGGGCGTCTTCCTCGAGCAGCTCGAGACCGACCCCGCGCAGTACATGCCCGACGCCGGCACGGCCGAGGACATCAGTGGCGGCGAGGTCGTGCAGGTCGACCTGACCCGGCCGATGGACGAGATCCGGGCGCAGCTGTCGCAGTACCCGGTGAAGACGCGCCTGTCGCTCACCGGCCCGCTCGTCGTCGCCCGCGACATCGCCCACGCGAAGATCGCCGAGCGGCTCGAGGCCGGCGAGCCGATGCCGCAGTACCTCAAGGACCACCCCGTCTACTACGCCGGACCGGCCAAGACGCCCGAGGGCATGGCGTCGGGCTCGTTCGGCCCCACCACCGCAGGCCGCATGGACTCCTACGTGCGACGCTTCCAGGAGGCAGGCGGGTCGCTGGTCATGCTCGCCAAGGGCAATCGCAGCAAGCAGGTGACCGAGGCCTGCGACGCCTACGGCGGCTTCTACCTGGGTTCCATCGGCGGACCCGCCGCCCGGCTCGCGCAGGACTGCATCCGCAGCCAGGAGGTCATCGAGTACCCCGAGCTCGGCATGGAGGCGGTCTGGAAGATCGAGGTCGAGGACTTCCCGGCCTTCATCGTCGTCGACGACAAGGGCAACGACTTCTTCACCGACCCGTCGGGGACGGTGACCGTGCCCGTCACGGGCCTGCGGGTGCGCTCGGCCCAGTAACCCGCCTCCCCCGCGCCCTCCCACCCCTTCGCGACGTCCGGGTCGCCGTCCGGACGGCTCGCGCTAGCGTGGGGGCATGAGCGAGAACGACACGGCCTGGCGCATCGAGCACGACACCATGGGTGAGGTGAGGGTCCCCGCCGACGCTCTCTGGCGGGCCCAGACGCAGCGCGCGGTCGAGAACTTCCCGATCTCCGGCACCCCGATCGAGCCGGCCCAGATCAAGGCGCTCGCGCAGATCAAGGCCGCGTGCGCCCGGGCGAACGCCGAGCTCGGCATCCTCGACGGCGACCTCGCGGACGCGATCGTCGCGGCCGCGCAGGAGGTGGCCAGCGGCGCCCACGACGCGCACTTCCCCATCGACGTCTTCCAGACCGGCTCCGGCACGTCGAGCAACATGAACACCAACGAGGTCATCGCCACGCTCGCGACCCGCTCGCTCGGTCGCGACGTGCACCCGAACGACCACGTCAACGCGTCGCAGTCGAGCAACGACGTCTTCCCGACGTCGATCCACGTGGCCGCGACGGCGTCGACCGTCAACCAGCTGCTGCCCGACCTCGACCACCTCGCGCAGTCGCTCGAGCGCAAGGCCGAGGAGCTCGCCGAGGTCGTCAAGTCGGGTCGCACGCACCTCATGGACGCCACGCCCGTGACGCTCGGCCAGGAGTTCGCCGGCTACGCCGCGCAGGTGCGCAAGGGCATCGCCCGCGTCGAGCGTGCGCTGCCGTCGGCCGCCGAGGTCCCGCTGGGCGGCACCGCCGTCGGCACCGGCATCAACACCCCCGCCGGCTTCCCCCAGCGCGTCATCGAGATCCTCGCCGCCGACACCGGCCTGCCGATCACCGAGGCCACCGACCACTTCGAGGCGCAGGGCGCGCGCGACGGGATCGTCGAGCTGTCCGGCGCGCTGCGCACGGTCGCGGTCAGCCTCACGAAGATCTGCAACGACCTGCGCTGGATGGGCTCGGGCCCGCGCACCGGCCTGGGCGAGATCAACCTGCCCGACCTGCAGCCCGGGTCGAGCATCATGCCCGGCAAGGTGAACCCCGTCCTGCCGGAGGCGACGCTCATGGTCTGCGCGCAGGTCATCGGCAATGACGCGACCATCACCTACGCCGGCGCGTCGGGGTCGTTCGAGCTGAACGTGCAGCTGCCCGTCATCGGCCGCAACGTCCTCGAGTCGATCCGGCTGCTCGGCAACACGTCGCGCGTGCTCGCCGACCGGTGCGTCGACGGCATCACGGCCAACGTCGAGCGCTGCCTCGAGCTGGCGGAGTCGAGCCCCTCGGTCGTGACGCCCCTCAACCGCCACATCGGCTACGAGAACGCCGCGAAGGTCGCGAAGAAGGCCGTCAAGGAGCGCAAGACGATCCGCGAGGTCGTGGTCGAGGACGGCTACGTCGAGCGCGGCGACCTGACCGAGGCCGAGCTCGACGCCGCCCTCGACGTCATGAGCATGACCCACCCCTGACCAGCGTCCAGCTCCGCTGGTCGAGCAGGCGCCGCGCGTGAGGAACGAACGCCGCGTCGCCGTATCGAGACCACCCGCGAACGGCTCAGCGCGGGCCAACCCCCAGCGACAGCCCAGAGTGGTGTCGATACGCACGGAGCACGCTCGTCCCTCGCGGCTCCGCGCTACTCGACCAGCGGCAGGATCCGCTGGTCGAGTAGTCAGGACGAGCTTGCGAAGTCCTGCGTATCGAGACCACCCGGCAACGGCCCAGCGCGACCCAACCCCCAGCGACAGCCCAGAGTGGTCTCGATACACCTCCCCTCGCTAGCGCTCGTGAAGGCACTCGACCAGCGCAACCCGCCGCTGGTCGAGTAGTCAGGACGAGCTTGCGAAGTCCTGACGTATCGAGACCACCCGGCAACGGCTCAGCGCGACCCAACCCCCAGCGACAGCCCAGAGTGGTCTCGATACGCCCGGAGCACGCTCGTACCTCGCGGCTCCGCGCTATTCGACCAGCGGAACCCGCCGCTGGTCGAGTAGTCAGGACGAGCTTGCGAAGTCCTGACGTATCGAGGCCACCCGGCAACGGCTCAGCGCAGGCCAATCCCAGCGGCACCGCGTTCAGGCGCGGCGGGCGAGCTGGTAGCCGTCGGCGTCCCAGACGGTCACCCAGGTGCCGCCGAAGGTCTGCTCGGCCCAGGTGCGGGCGTCCGGGGGCGAGCCGACGCCGGCCCACTGGTCGAGCAGGACGTACTCCGGCTCGCCGTCGGGGAGCGGGGCGGTGCCGACCGTGCCGAGCCAGTAGACGTCGTGGTCCGTGGCGAGGTGCGTGATGACGCCGATGTCGGTCACGACCGACGCGCCGTCGGGCACCATGTCGACCACGCGCTGGGCGACCGCCGCGCGGTCGGGCACCTCGTACGTCTCCCCCCGGGTCAGCGCCCACAGCGGCGTCGACGGCAGCAGCGCGAGCGACACGACGAGCGCGGGCACCGCCGTCCACCGCACGGGCGGGTAGCGCCGCATGGTGTCGACGGCCGCGACGAACACGATCGGCATGAGCAGCAGCGAGTAGTGCCAGTCGGTGCCCCAGTAGTACGGGTTGTCGCCGACGAAGCGCCACGCGAACGTCGGCAGCACGAGCAGCACCCAGGGCGACCCGAGCGCCGCGAGACCGGTCACCGCGAGCGTCACCAGCACCGTGAGGGCCTTGCGACCCGGCTCGTCGAGCAGGGTCGCGACCACGCCGCGGTCGCCCCCGACGCTGGACGCGTAGTCGTAGACGCCGCCGGGGTTCACCGACGGCAGCACGACGAGCACGACGAGCGCCGCGCCCACCACGCCGGCCGCTGCGAGCAGCGTGCCACGACGACGCTCGCCGGCGAGCATGAGCACGAGCCCGATGACGAGCACCGTCGCGCCCATGTCCTCCTTGACGAGCAGGAGCGGCAGCGACCAGCCCACGACGGCGTTCCAGCGGCGGTCGAGGTACGCCGAGCCTGCCAGCGCGAGCAGCGGGGCGCCGAACGCGACCTCGTGGAAGTCCGACTGCACGGCCGCGGAGATGCCGAAGGAGATGCCGTAGGCGACGGCGAGCATCGCGCCCGCCCACGGACCGGCGTGCCGCACCGCCAGCCGGCTGACGACCAGCACCGACACCCCGATCAGCACGGCCTGCGCGACGAGCAGGGTCTGGGCCGACGGCCACAGCCGGTAGAACGGCGCCACGAGCGCCGTGATCGGCGAGAAGTGGTCGCCGAGGATGTTGAAGCCCGGGCCCTTGATGTCGACGATCGGCAGTCCGAGGTGCGCGTAGCCGCGGATCGCCTGCTCGAAGATCGCGTTGTCCCAGGAGGTGGGGTCGAAGCGGCGGAACCGCAGCAGCGACAGCGTCGTGTAGGCGGCCGTGCACAGCAGGGCCCAGAGGAACGGCAGGGACCGTGCGACGGTCCCGAGGCGCGCGCTCACGACCCGCGCAGGCGCGCGCCGGTCGCGACGTCGAACACCAGCACCTGCGAGCGCGGCACGGCCAGCCGGACCGTGTCGCCCGCCCGGCGGCGGTCGGCGGCCGGCAGCTCGGCGACGAAGAAGTTCTGGAAGAGGTCGAAGTCGAGCTCGTCCTCGACGTCCTCGAGCATGGCCTGGACGTCGTCGTCGAGGTCGTACCCGACGTAGACGAGCTGCGTGCCGCCGCGCCACTCGACGTCGTCGACCTCGCCGACGACCTCGACCTTGGTCTCGGCCTCGGCCTGGGCCGCGATCGCGCCGGCGGTCAGGGGGGCGTCGGTCGGGGCCGGGTCGGCAACGGGTGCCGCCTCCTCGCAGTGCTCGGGGCGCACCCCCACGACGACGTGGCTGCGATCGCCGAGGGCGTCCCGCGCCGCGGCGTCGAGCGGGATGGTCAGGACCGGCGTCACGAGACGGCCGTCCTCGACCGTGGCCGGCAGCAGGTTCATCGCGGGCTGCCCGAGGAAGGCGGCGACGAAGAGGTCGGCGGGGTCGGCGTAGACCTCGTCGGGCGTCCCCGTCTGGTGCACGACGCCGCGGTGCATGACGGCCACGCGGTCGGCGAGGGTGAGCGCCTCGTCGGGGCGCGACGTGGTGAACAGCGACGTCCGACCCTCGTCGCGCTGCCACTGCAGGGTGACCGACCGGACGTGCGTGCGGACCCGGTCGGCCTGCGCGCTGAACGGGTCGTCGAACAGGTAGCCCAGGGCGTCGCGCACGAGCCCACGGCCGATGGCGACGCGCTGACGCTGGGCCGGCTCGAGCTCGGCGGGCTTGGCGTCGAGGAGCGAGTCGAGGGCGAGGAAGGCGGCGACCTCGTCGATCCGTTCCGCGAGCGCCACCTTGTCGTGCCCGCGGCGCAGCCGGGTCGCGAAGGCCAGGTTGTCGTGGACGTCGAGGTGGGGGTGGAGCACGTAGTCCTGGAGCACGAGCGCGAGGTCACGGTCGCGGGGGCCTACCGCGTTCACGACGATGTCGTCGAGCAGCACGTCGCCCTCGGTCTGCTCCTCCAGGCCCACGAGCACGCGAAGCACGGCCGACTTGCCGGCGCCGGCCGGGCCGCAGAGCGCGGTCGTGCTGCCGTCGGGCACCACGAGGTCGAGCCCGTCGAGCAGCGGCGTGCCGTCGAGGGCGTCCAGGCGCACGCCCCTCAGCTCCATCGAGGTCATGGGTGGTCCCTTCCGATCAGGCGGCGGACGCGGCGGGGCGCGACCGCGAGGAGGACGATGACGGGCAGCAGCCACAGCAGCCCGACCGCCGCGGCCTGCGCGGGCGGCACCTGCCCGAGGAGCAGGGTGGCGGGCAGCGTGCGGGCGTCTGGCGTGGGTCCCAGGGCGGCGCCGAGCACCACGTCCTGGGCCGACAGCACCCACACGAGGGCGGCGACGACGAGCAGGTCGGGCAGCAGCACCGGCACGGCGAACGCGCGCAGCTCCTGCCGGCGGTCGGCGCCGTCGCTGCGGATCGAGTCGCGCAGCGACCACGGGGCGTCGCGCAGGACGCCCGACTCCCGCGCACCCGACGACGCGCCAGCGCGTAGGCCGCCGGGACGGCGACGAGCATCGCGACGACGGTGGCCGCGGTGGCGACGACGACGCTGGTGAGCGCGGCCTCGCGCACGTCGTCGCGCCGCAGCGCGTCGCCGAGGACGGACCAGCGCGGGCTCGACGGGAGCATCGACGTCGCCGCCGTGCCCGACGGGGTGAGGGCGACGGCTGCGGTCCACCACAAGGGCGCGACGGTGCCCACCACGGCCAGCTCGAGACCGAGCACCGCCCACAGCGACAGCCGACGGCGGGTGTCGGCGACGAGCACGCCGACGGCGCCCGTGCCCATGAGGACGGCCGCGACGGCGACCCAGAGCCAGCGGTCGGCGCCCGTGACGACGAGGACGCCGACGTTGGCGAGCACGAAGCCGACGACGAACGCGGTGCCGGCGGCCCACAGCCGGGAGCGGACGGTGGGGTTCACGCACGCCTCCCGGGTCGCAGGACGGCGACGAGGACGGCTGCGACCAGGCCCGTCAGCACCAGCAGCAGGACGCCGGAGGCTGCTCCGAGACCTCGCTCGAAGCTCTCGAAGGTCGTCTCCCACGTCAGCACGGGCACGGTGCGCACCCCGCCGGAGGGCGCCGCGAGCAGCGGACCCTCCAGCGCGCGGAGCGCGTCCGTCGCGCGGTAGAGGACGGCCACCGCCACGGCCGGCGCGGCGGCGGGCCACGTGACGCGCAGGAGCCGCTGCCACGAGGTGGCGCCGTCGGCCACGGCCGAGTCGATGAGCCGACGGTCGACGCGCGTGAGTCCGACGAGCAGGATCACTGCCGTCACACCCGTGCCGCGCCAGACCTCGGCCGCCACCACGGCGAACGCCGCCGCGGCGCTCGACCCGCCGTCGTAGCCGAACCAGGCGGGACCGACGCCCGAGGTGACGGCGTCGCGCCACACCGAGGCCGTCACGACGGGCAGCAGCGCGAACGGTGCGAGCAGCAGCACCGACACCACGGCCAGCGGCAGGCGCAGCCGACGGATGCTCGCGGCCACGACGGAGGCGAGCACGAGCTGCACGCCGACGGCCACGACGACGAGCAGCAGCGTCACCGACACGGCGAGCCACCAGGAGCGGTCGCCGAGCAGCCCGGTCAGGTTGTCGAGCCCCACGAACGTGTCGTCGCCGACGGTGCTCGACGAGCGCCGCAGGGAGGTCCAGAGCAGGAGGCCGAGCGGCCAGAGCGTCAGGGCCGCGAGGACCAGCGCCGTCGGCGCCAGCAGCGGCCAGCCCGAGCGTCGGCGTCGGGGCGACGCCGCTGCACGACGACGGCGTCGTCGCCGCGTGGGCGCCGGACCGATCGGGGCGAGGTCGTGCTCCTCGTCCGCGGTCACGGCCGTCGACGTCTCGACCACGTCGGCCGGCTCCGGCTGCTGGGGCTGGACGGGCTGCTCGGTGCTCACGGCAGCCTCCCGGCGACGGCGTCGCGGACCGCCGCCTGGGAACGGCGCGGGGTGGCCGACCCGACCGAGGAGATCGGCGTCCACGTCTTCACGAGCGCCGCCCGCGCCTGCATCCAGTACGGGGTGGACGGCAGCGTGACCGCGGTGTCGACGGCCGGACGGGTGACGTCGGCGAGCGGATACCCGGCCTTCACGGCATCGAGGTCGTAGGTGCTCACACGCGCCGCGCTGTGCCCCGAGCCGGTCATGACCGAGGCGAGGAGGTCGTCGGAGGTCAGGCACGAGATCGCCTCGTACGACAGCGACGTGTCGGGCGCGAACAACGGCACGGCGAGCGCGACCCCCGTGCTGGGCGCGGCCGGCGTGCCGTCGACCTCGGGGAACGCCGCCCACTGCAGGTCGCTGGCCACGGGTGCGACGGCAGGGTCGGAGACGAACGAGCTGGGCGAGTCCAGACCCACCTCAGGACTGCGTCCGGCGCCCTTCAGCAGCGTGCCACCGGCGCCGGCGACGAGCGCGTCCACCCACGCCGCGAGGCCCTCGCCGTCGGGGTCGTCGACGAGCACCTGGCGACCGGTGCGCTCGGCACCCGTCAGCAGGTCGTCCCACGAGACCGGCTTGGTCGTGTCGAGCCCGGCCCGTTCGGCCGTGTTGCCCCGCCACCACAGCAGCCACGGGTCGAAGGTCCAGGGCGCGGCGACGACCAGCCCGTCGACCGTCACCGAGCGCAGCGCGGCCGGTGCGACGTCCTGCGCGAACGGGGTCTTGAGGTCCTCCGGGACGGGCGCGAGCACCTGCGCGGCCGCCATCTCCGCGCTCCACGCGGTGTCCATGCTGAACAGGTCGATCGAGTCGTCCTTCGCGAGCAGCCGGCGCATCAGCGTCGCGTGCCGCTCCTCGACGTCGTCGGGCAGCCGCTCGACCTCGATGCGGTAGTCGCCGCCGGAGCCCTCGCTGCAGGTCTGCGCGAGCGCGTCGACGTCGGCGCGCTCGGGGCCCACGTACCAGTGCAGCACGGGCACGTCGTCGACGGCGTCCTCGTCGGGTGAGCCGCCGCAGGCGGCCGCGAGCAGCATGGAGGCAGCGACGAACGCCGCGGACACGCCCCTCCTGGTCACGGGGTCACTCTGCCACAGCAGACCGCGTGCCGGACGTCGTTGCGACGTCCGGCACGCGGTGTCCGCATCCGCCTCCAGGAGGGCGTCAGATGCCGATGTCCTCCAGCATCTCGGTGACGAGCGCGGCGACAGGCGACCGCTCGGACCGGGTGAGGGTGACGTGCGCGAACAGCGGGTGGCCCTTGAGCTTCTCGACCACCGCGACGACGCCGTCGTGGCGTCCGACGCGCAGGTTGTCGCGCTGCGCGACGTCGTGGGTCAGGACCACCTTGGAGTTCGCGCCGATGCGCGAGAGCACCGTGAGGAGCACGTTGCGCTCCAGCGACTGCGCCTCGTCGACGATGACGTACGCGTCGTGCAGCGACCGACCCCGGATGTGGGTCAGCGGCAGGACCTCGAGCATCCCGCGGTCGAGAATCTCGTCGACGACGTGCGGCGACGCGACGGCGCCGAGGGTGTCGAACACGGCCTGCGCCCAGGGCCCCATCTTCTCGTCGGAGCTGCCCGGCAGGTAGCCGAGCTCCTGCCCGCCGACCGCATACAGCGGACGGAACACGACGACCTTCTTGTGCTGACGGCGCTCCATGACCGCCTCGAGGCCCGCGCAGATCGCGAGCGCCGACTTGCCGGTGCCGGCGCGGCCACCGAGCGACACGATCCCGACCTCGGGGTCGAGGAGCAGGTCGAGCGCGACGCGCTGCTCGGCCGAGCGGCCGTGCAGGCCGAACGCGTCGCGGTCGCCGCGGACCAGCTGCACCCGCTTGTCGGGCGTGATCCGGCCGAGCCCGCTGCCCTTGTCCGACAGCAGCACCAACCCCGTGTGGCACGGGAGGTCGCGCGCGGTCTCGTCGTCCAGGAGGGCGACGTCGAGGCTGCCCTCCTCGTACAGCGCGTCGAGGTCGGCGGAGTCGACCTCGAGCTCGCGCATGCCGGTCCAGCCGGACTCGAGGGCCAGCTCGGCGCGGTACTCCTCCGCCGACAGGCCGACCGCCGACGCCTTGACCCGCATCGGCAGGTCCTTGGAGACGAGCGTGACGTGGCGCCCCTCGTCGGCGAGGTTCTTCGCGACGGCGAGGATGCGCGTGTCGTTGTCGCCGAGGCGGAAGCCGGCGGGCAGGGCCTCGGGGTTGGTGTGGTTCAGCTCGACGCGGATCGTGCCGCCCTCCGTGCCGATGGGCAGGGGGACGTCGAGCATGCCGTGCTGGACGCGCAGGTCGTCGAGGAAGCGCAGTGCCGTGCGGGCGAAGTAGCCGAGCTCGGGGTGGTGGCGCTTGCCCTCGAGCTCGGTGATGACGACGACCGGGATGACGACCTCGTGCTCGTGGAAGCGATGCACCGCCCCTGGGTCGGCCAGCAGGACGCTGGTGTCGAGGACGTAGGTGCGGACCGCCTCGGCGGAGGTGGCGGCGGCGCTGACGGGCTGCTTGACAGTCATGTCTGACTCCCTGCGAAGAACCCGCGCGCCCCTGCGCCGGCCCTTCCCTACTCGGTGGGTGTGGGGCGGCTGGGCTCCGGGGCGAGCATCAACACCCTCGCAACGTACGTCCGCCCCCGTGCCCGGGCGCGGCGACACGCTGCGCGTCATGTAACGCCGAGATGAACTCTGCGCACCCACCACTCCGCGCATCCCGCCAGCGCGGGCCCAGCCCCCAGCGTCGGCGTGGAGTGGTCTCGATACGCCCGGACGGCGCCGACACGACCAGCGCAAGATTCCGCTGGTCGAGTAGCGGCCACGCGTGAGGAACGAGCGCCGCGGCCGCGTATCGAGACCACCCCGCAACGGCCCAGCGCGAACCAACCCCCCAGCGACAGCCCAGAGTGGTCTCGATACGCCTCCCCTCGCTGGCGCTCGTGGAGGCACTCGACCAGCGGTGGCGTCCGCTGGTCGAGTAGTCCGAGCGAGCTTGCGAGGCTCGGACGTATCGAGACCACCCGGCAACAGCCCAGCGCGAACCAACCCCCAGCGACAGCCCAGAGTGGTCTCGATACACCTCCCCTCGCTGGCGCTCGTGGAGG
>LUMW01000697.1_pt1 | contig 12157 bp, 13 predicted proteins | sample 729761 | NCBI WGS metagenome assembly LUMW01 (sample SAMN03860302, study PRJNA289734) | marine metagenome | biome: seawater column; feature: ocean; material: water; isolation source: Red Sea water column Station 192 - depth 500m | place: Saudi Arabia: Red Sea | collected 2011-10-15 | depth 500 m
AAACCTGCTAAGAAGAAATCAGTGACTAAAAAGAAACCTGCTAAGAAGAAATCAGTGACTAAAAAGAAACCTGCTAAGAGAAAGAGAGCGTAATAGTATCATTCATACTAACAATTTCTACGTGTGGCTTTTATTCTAAACTAACGTTGATTCTATATCATGTTATTATGATGGGAGTCGTTACCCATCTTTTTTTTTAAATTTAGAATCAAATGGTTTTTAAAATTATTTTGATTGGTTTTTTGTCCAGGTTTTACTATGACACTTACATTTACAATTCTGATCACAGAAATTTGTGGCACAGTATGAGCATCTAAGTTTCATCATACGTAAATTATACAAAATTTCTATTTAAGCGGCTGAATAGAAGTAGCCTCATAGAACCAAAAATACTTTCATTTCTGCTTAAATTAAATAGTTATACGTTATCACACAATCATGGTAGGGCAAAAGATAGATGGAATTGAAGTATCAAATGCAGTAAAAGATATTTTAAAAAATGCTGTTGAAAAGTTAAGTTCAGAAAATGTGATACCATGCTTAGCTACTGTATTAGTTGGTGACGATCCTGCATCTGCAACATATGTAAAGAATAAACACATTGCGTGTGAAAAAATTGGAATTAAAACAAAGGATCACAAGTTATCTGCTAACGCAACACAGGAAGAGCTTGATGGAATTATTGACGAGTTAAATAGTGATAAGAATGTTCATGGAATACTTGTTCAACTGCCATTACCAAAACAACTTGACGAATTCACGACAATATCAAGAATATCTCCAATAAAGGATGTTGATGGATTAACGCCACAAAACGTTGGTCTTCTATCTATTGGAAAATCTATCTTAAAACCATGTACACCGTCTGGAATAATGGAGATGTTTTACTACTACAAGATCAACCTTGAGGGAAAAAATGTAGTAATGATCAATAGGAGCAATCTAATAGGAAAACCACTGTACCACTTACTATTGCAAAATAATGCAACTGTAATCTCGTGTCACTCAAAAACTAGTAATCTAAATGAATTTTGTAAAAATGCAGATATGATCATAACTGCTGTCGGTGATAGATCTAAGTTCAAGTTAACCTCTGATATGATAAAGCAAGATTCTATTGTGATTGATGTAGCAATTTCACGATATGAAGGTAAATTAGTTGGTGATGCAGATTATGACGATGTAATTCAAAAGGCATCATGGGTTACGCCAGTTCCTGGTGGAGTTGGACCCATGACTGTTGCTATGCTATTAAAAAATACTGTCACTGCTGCATCAATAAGTAAAGAAATTGTCGGTTAGTACTGAAAAGTCTGCGCTAAGAAAATATCTCCTTGAAAAACGAGATGCTACTTCAGCTGAACTAAGAGAAATTACAAGTATGCAGATACATGAAAATCTGAAGAAGAATACAACATTTACCAATGCACAAGACATTGCTTGCTATTTCCCAATTGGCAGTGAAGTAGACACCCATGATATAATGCTAGACATATTGAAGCAAGACAAGAATCTGCTTCTGCCTAAGGTTATTGGTGATAATATTGAATTCTATATTACCCCAAACCTTGAAAAACTGGAAAAGGGACATTTCGAAATTATGGAACCGAATGATAACTGTGAGAAAGCAAAAAAAATTGATTGTGTACTAATACCAACAGTTGGTATCTCAAAATTGGGAGTAAGATTAGGATACGGTAGAGGCTATTATGATAAATTTCTCTCATCAACTGATGCTGTAAAAATATCATTGACATATTCAAAACAAATCGTAAAATCTATACCTAATGATTCACATGATATCAAGATGGATTGGATAGTTACAGAAGATGAAAATATCCAAATCTCATAAGTAAGATAGGCCCTTTTTTCCGATATCGGTTCTCAAGTATTTATTCTCCCATGAAATTTTCTCGGTAATGTCATATGCATGATTAATAGCTGATTCCAAAGTATCACCTAATCCAGTAACACCCAAAACACGACCACCGTTTGTTACAATTTTTGTATCTTGTTTTTTTGTTCCTGCATGAAATATGAATCCATTATCGAATACCTGTTCCAATCCAAAAATTTCATCACCTTTTGGATATGATTCTGGATACCCCTTTGATGCTAGAACAATACAAACTGCCGATTTGTTTTTCCATGAAATTGGTGGCATGCTTCCCAATGTACCGTTCACACTTCCCATCAAATATTCAAAAAGATCTGAATCCATTCTCATTAAGATTGGTTGACATTCAGGATCACCCATCCTAACATTATATTCAAGAACATACGGTTCACCATCCTTTAGCATGATGCCAGCATAAAGGAATCCCTTGAATGTAATTCCCTCATCCTTTAGAGATGAAATTGTTTTATCAATAATTTTTTCCTGTATTTTTTGAGAAATGCCTTTGCCCATGATTGGTGTTGGGGAATATGCGCCCATTCCACCAGTATTAGGTCCTTCATCATTATCAAATACTCTCTTGTGATCTTGACTTGTAGCCATTGGTATTGCAATTTTGCCATCAGATAACGCAATGTATGATGCTTCGATACCATCTATTCTTTCTTCGATTATTATTTTACTTCCTGCGTTACCAAATTTTTTATCAACCAACATCATATCTATGGATCTTTCAGCCTCAGTCTTGCTATTACAAACAATCACACCCTTACCAGCTGCTAGTCCATCAGCTTTTATTACAACATTATAACCAACCTGATTTACGTATTCTTTTGCCTTTACCGGGTCATCAAATACTTCAAATGCTGCAGTAGGAATGTTATTACGTTTCAAAAATTGTTTAGCCCAAATCTTACTAGATTCTAATTGCGCAGCCTTCTTTGTAAAATTTGGCTAGTTCGTCTAAATTATCCACAGGGATCTGTATATTGTTTGGCGTACCACCATTCCCTGGCGCATGAAAAACTCTATCAACACTATCATTTTGACTTAATTTCCAACCAATCGCATGCTCTCGACCACCGGAACCAACTACAAGAACATTAACCAATACATGAAACTTGTTTATGATCTATATATTCGAAGTCAAATGAATTCAATGAAATCATATTAAATCAAATAAGCACGTTGTATGATTGATGACTTCGTCTCCGTTTGTCATGTAGCTTATTCATCGTTTGCTTAAATTCAGGCGGGGACCACACCGATCAAAGATTATTCATTTTTTAAAACAGAGAGAATTTTTGGTAGTATGTTAGCAGATGTATCTTGTATTGATAGATCCATATCATTTGACATCATTGTTTTCTCTGGATTAACCTCAATCAACGTGGCTCCATTTTGTTTTGCATAGATTGGCAATGTATTTGCAGGCGAAACGACAAGAGATGTGCCAGCTATAATCATAATATCACATCTACTAGCTTCTTCCATTGCATTTTTCCAAACATCTTGTGGTAATGCTTCCCCAAACCAAACAACATCGGGTCTAAGTATATTTCCACATGTGCACTTGGGTGGAAGTGACTCAAAATTATGAGTTATGTTATCAGAAAAACTACAATGTGTACACTTGATACGAATTATACTACCATGTAATTCCAAAACATTCGTACTGCCTGAACGTTGATGAAGGCCATCAATATTTTGTGTCAATACAACTACATCCCTGAATTTTTCCATATTGGCAATTGCAAAATGTCCCTCATTTGGTTTTGCTGATAGGATATTTTTTCTTCTGTCCTCATACCATCCCCAAACTAGACTTGGATCATCAAAAAATGCGTCTATTGTAGCAAGCTTCATAGGGTCATGTTTTCGCCAATGACCGTCCTTACCTCGAAAAGTTGGAATCCCACTTTCCTGAGATATTCCAGCACCAGTTACGAAAACTATCTTTTTGGAGTTTATTAATTTCTGACTAACGTTGTCAAACATTTTCATTCAACTTATGTCTCACAATTCACGTACTGTTATAAGAGATAAATGCACGAGTGCGATATATGGAATTGACAAGTAAGTTTGATCTGAAAGAGATTGAAAGTACGACAAAAGAATATGTTTCAAAGATTGATTTACAAAAAATGATTAATGATTCATCAGATCAACGAGAAAAAATTATGTTTATTGAGGGACCACCTACATTAAATGGTGAACCACATGCCGGTCACCTTAGGGGTCGTGTCTTCAAAGACTTGTGGTACAGATTCAACATCCTTAATTCAAAAAATGTGATTTTTAATGCTGGATGGGACACACAAGGTCTTCCAGTAGAATTACAGGCTGAGAAGGAACTTGGTATAACAAACGGAAAGGGTGAAATTACAACACAGCAACAGATTGAAAATTTGGTTGCACAGTGTAAAAAAATTGTTTCAAAGTTTCATCACAAATGGCTTGATGTTGATAAAAAATTAGGTATGTCATTTAATCAAGAAAATGCATACTGGACATACAAGGATGAATACATTGAAAGAGAATGGCAATTACTCAAACGCGCTCATGAGAATAATATTCTTACAGAAGGATATAGAGTCGTTGCATACTGTCCAAGCTGCCAAACTTCACTAAGCCATTCTGAAGTTAATCAGGGTTATGAAATGGTTCAGGATCCTTCCTTATACTATAAAGTAAAACTGGTGGATGAAGATGTTTATTTGATTGTCTGGACTACCATGCCATTTACACTAGTAACAGATGCTATGGTTGGATTCAATCCAGATGAAGAATATGTTTACACATCAGTTGGTGATGAGATCTGGGTTATTGGAAAAATTCGTCTTGAGGAATTTATGAAAGAAGTAAAAGTGGATGACTACAAAGTATTGAAAACAATCAAAGGCTCAGAATTTGAAGGCAAAAAATACGTTCACCCATTACTCGATAAAATTTCTGGTTTGGAAAAAATGGCGGAAAAAGAGAATTATCATGTTTCAGTTGCTGAGAAATTTGTTGATGTTAATACCGGTACTGGTATAGTTCATCTTTCTCCAGCTAATGGTGAAGATGACTACAACATTGCAATGAAAAGAAAGGTTGAGATTTTTTCCCCAATTGATGATGGAGTAAAATTCACTGAGGATGCGGGAAAGTATGTTGGCATGTTTGTGCGTGATGCTGACGAAGAAATAGTCAAAGATGTTAAAGAAAAAAATGCTCTGGTTAGAATTGGTAAAATCAAGCACAAGTATCCACTATGCTGGCGCTCTCACCATAAGCTAGTTTGGCTTGCACGAAGAGAGTATTTTTACATGTTAGATAGGCTTGATGATAAAGCAGTTAATGCTGCACAAAAGGTTGAATACTTTTTTGATCAACCAAAAAATAGATTTTTAGAAATAATTAAAGAAAAACATCCATGGTGTATATCCAGAGAAAGATTCTGGGGTTGCCCATTACCAATATGGAAATGTACTGAATGTGAAAACATTGAAAGATTATTCTCAAGAAAAGAAATTGTTGACATAGCTGACGAGCTTCCTGACGGACCTGACTTTGAATTACATAGGCCATGGATAGACAGAATTTCGATTAAATGTAAGGAATGCAATGCAGAGATGCAACGTGAGGAATTTGTTTTAGATACTTGGCACAACAGTGGTGCGGCACCTTTTGCATCATTAAGCGATGAAGAATACAAAAAAACTATACCAGCACCATTCTTTACGGAGGGGATTGATCAGACACGTGGTTGGGCATACACACTGTTAATAGAGAATGTAATTTTAAACAACAAAGACACTTCGCCATACAACTCATTTCTGTTTCAGGGACATGTCCTTGATGAAAAGGGTAACAAGATGAGTAAAAGTACTGGAAATGTACTTGATGCGTCTGACCTGCTTGATAAATATCCCGTGGATCTTGTAAGATTCTACTTTATGTGGAAGTCTAGTCCTATTGAAACTCTCAATTTCAGTACAAAGGAGCTTATGTCAAGACCATATCAAATTCTAAGCACACTTTTCCATATCCATTTGTACTTTAAACAAAACAGTGAATATGACAAATTCAGTATAAGTGAAACAACTGTTCAATGGGCAAAGGATAATGACATGCTTACCTCTACAGATATCTGGCTGTTATCAAAACTTCAAAAAACAATTGAGTTATCAACAATGTCAAATATTGAATGTAAATTCCACGAATCAGCAAGCGCCATAGAAGATTTTCTAATCAATTCGCTGAGCCAAATTTACATCCCAATCACAAAGCCGGAACTTTGGAATGATGATGAAACTAACAAAGATAGAAGACATGTAATTTATGCAATCATAGCAGAAACATTGAAGGTTCTAGACATTTTGATACATCCATTCTCACCATTTACAAGCGAATATCTATACACTACAACATTTGGAGATAAAAAATCTATACTATTGGAATCATGGCCAAAATCCACACCAACATTAGTTAATGAAGACGTTGAAGAATCGTTCGACATAATGAATGAGGCTGTGTCTGTTTGTGCCGCTGCACGAATGAAAGGAAAGTTGAAAAGAAGATGGCCACTAAAGCGTGCAATAATAGGCGTGGAAAAGGGATTACAGAAAAAAATTGAACTACTATCAGAACTGTTAAAATCTCAACTAAACGTGGAAGATTATAAAATTATTGAACTTGAAAATCATGAGGGATTATCAGAAATACTAGAAATGAAAAAATCTGGAATGCCAATCATACCAAAGATTGAACTGAATAGAAAAACAATTGGTCCAAAAGCAAAGCAGAATCTTGGTAAGCTACTGGAAACTTTTTCTGAAACAAAACCTGATGAGATAATACAAGGACTTGAAAAAGATGATTCGTTTACATTTGATATCAATGGCACAAAAATTTCTTTAGACATAAATGACTTCATAATTGAGTTTGATGCCCAGGAAGGTTTTACATTCTCAAGAAGAAATAACCTAATTGGAATAATCTCAACTGAAAGAAATGAGGAATTGATGGCAAAAGGTCTAATCAAGGATCTTGCTAGAAGGCTGCAGGCACTGAGAAAGGAGAGAGGCTATAATCCAACTGATATATTGAATACTGCATCTATATTGGATCTTGATGAAGAATCATTGTCTATGATAAAAAATAAAACAGAAGATCTTTCGTTTTTGGTTAGGGTCAAACAAGTTAACTTCACTGAAACATGCAAAAAATACAAAGATGATGACATAGATGGTCAAAAAATTAGAATTTCAGTTGAATAATGACTCAACAATCATCATAAATACAAAAAATGTATAGATTAACCATGGTCAAGCAAATTAGTCTTGATTCGTGGTCTCTCCAACACCTGGCAGATCTCCTAAAGGAGGGGTCACGGGTTGTTGCCAAAACTAATTCGCCAATAGTACTTTACCGCCAAACCATGGAAGAAGAAGAGGATTCGTATGAAGAAATAGTTTGTACGTTAACGAGTGACTATGTTGTTGAGCAATTGATAGTATCTGGAGGAATGGTGGTACCAACAATTAACCAGCAATTAGTGTTCAAATTAGAGGAATTTCCGGATAGACTTTTGAGAAAAAGCAAGGATTTGTTCTTAGAAACAGTTGAACTTTTAGAAAAAAAATTAAAGTGACAGGAATCACTGCTACGATTATAAACTTCCCAATACGACAATTTTTGTGAGATTATTAGAATATCAGGCCAAAGAATTATTCAAGGAATACGGAATTAGGATTCCAGATAGTATTACCACCAAAGACATAGAAAGTGGGAGAAAGGCAGCTGAGAAAATTGGATATCCATTTGTAATAAAGGCCCAGGTTCCTGTAGGTGGTCGTGGAAAGGCTGGTGGTATTAAAAAATGCCATAGCCAGGATGAATTTGAATTAAAATATCCAGAGGTTCTAAACATGGCAATCAAAGGAGAAAAAACCCGTGCTATTTTGCTTGAAAAAATGTCAGAATACGAAAAAGAAATCTATCTCTCATTATTCCTTAACAGGAGCAAAAGATGCTATACAATAATTTCGTCAGCTGAGGGTGGGGTTGAGATTGAATCAGTAAAAGATCAAGTAATTCAGGAAGTAGGATTAGGCGAAGTAACGGAAAAGGTTGCCAAAGAAGTAGGAGAAAAAATTGGTCTTGCAGAAAATTCAATTCCTCACTTCGTGGAAATATTACAAAAACTATCAAAACTAACAGTGGAGAAGGAAGCGGAACTAACAGAGATCAATCCTCTTGTAATACTGAAGGATGGTTCCATGATGGCGCTGGATGGAAAAATGATGACTGATGACAATTCTAATTTTAGACACAAAGAACTTGCAAAATATCAGGAAAAAACTGAACTAGAAAAAAAGGCGGAAGAAAGTGGGTTTTCACTTGTGGAATTAGATGGTAATATAGCTGTTATCGGAAATGGGGCGGGTCTTGTAATGTCAACGCTTGATATGCTCACTGATAGCGGTGGAAAGGCTGCTTGTTTTCTAGATGTTGGTGGAACTGCTACTACAGAATCTGTCTACGAAGCTTTAACTCTCATCAGTAAAATGAAAAATGTTAAGGCTGTTCTGGTAAATCTGTATGGTGGAATAGTAAAAACAACTATTGTAGCATCTGCATTTCTCAAAGCATATGATGAGAAGATAATAGTTTTACCAGTTTTTGCTAGATTAATGGGTGCAGAATCTGAAAAATCAAAGGAGATGTTGAAAGACAGTGAAACAAAATTATCACCATCAATTGAAGAGGCAATCAATAATGTCGTTATGGAGGTCAATAAATGACTGATATTTTTGATCTTTTGAAGGGAAAGGGAACTGAAAAACAACCAGTCATAGTACAAGGCATTACTGGAAAATTTGGTACACGTCATACAAAACTAATGATGGAGTATGGTACTAACATAGCTGCAGGAGTTACACCAGGCAAAGGTGGTCAGAAATTTGAGAATTCTGTTCCAATTTATGAAACTATGAAGAAGGCTGTTGATGCAACTGGAGCAAAAATTTCTATCATGTTTGTTCCGGCTAAATTCTTTTTAGGTGCAGCAAATGATGCATTAGAAGCAGGAATAAAACTGCTTATAGCTATACCAGAACATGTTCCAGTACAAGATGCGATGAAAGCAATTGAAATTGCGAAACAAAAAGGTGCAATTATCATTGGTCCAAATACACCAGGTGTTATGATACCAGAACTAATCAAGATTGGAATTATGCCTGCATCACCATTCAAGTTTGGCAATATAGCTGTCCTATCAAAGAGTGGGACATTACTTTACGAGATTGGCAATAATCTTTCAACTTCCGGATTTGGGCAATGCATTACACTTGGGATTGGTGGTGATCCAATTAATGGTACCAGACTCATTGATGCATTTGACATGGTAAAAGATTATCCCGACCTTGAGGGAATTGTTGTTGTGGGTGAAATAGGGGGAGAAGCAGAAGAGGTATTTGCCCAGAAAGTGATTGATGAAAATTTCAAAAAGCCAATCGTGGCTTATGTGGCTGGTAGGAGAGCTCCAAAGGAAAAGAGAATGGGGCATGCTGGCGCAATTGTCATGGGAAATTACGGCTCAGCCGAATCTAAAATAGAAATGTTCTCAAAAGCAAATATCCCTGTTGCAAAAAGACCAGCAGAAGTACCCATATTATTAGCTGGGAAGATGGAAAAAAAATAGTTTATACGGAGTAATTTTGAGGTGAAATCATGCCAGTAACTGATCCTGAAAAAAAACAGATTGCACAAAAGGCTAGACTTTACATGAAAATTTGCTTTGCATGTGGAGTACGGAATCCAATCAGTGCAACAAGATGCAGAAAATGTCATAATACTTACTTACGACTCAAAAACAGAACTCTGGGCGTTAAAAAGACATAATCATAGTTTGAAAGTTACTTCCTCACCATTGTCAATTGGTACAGTAACTGACTGAACATTTGGATTGCTCCTAACATGAGACAGATAATCTGCCATCATCTCGTTGAACCTTTCCGGAAACAAAATATTATCAGCGCCGATTATTCCACCTTTCCTTACTAATGGCAAGCACAGATCAAAATATTCGATATAACTTTCCTTATCTGCATCAATAAAAATAAAATCAAAATAATTTTCACCAAACTCCTCCCTTATCTTATGCAAAATTTTTCTAGCCTCACCCTCTCTGATTTTGATTAGAGAACTTACTCCAGCCTCATCAAAGTTCTGTGTTGCCTTATCAATCTTGAATTTTTCCCTGTCAATTGTTATAATCTGTCCATCAGACTGGGCGCTTGACATCACTGCGTCGGCAAACCAAAGACTAGAATAACCAACAGACATACCTATCTCAAGAATTCTTTTGGCACCTATGGATTTGAGGAGAATGTTATAGAACATGCCAATGTTTTTTGATATACAGTTCAACCTCTTCTCACTTGGGATTTCATTACGATGACTGTTCTCATAATCAATGTCCTTTTCTAATCTTGATAGCACGTTCTGAATTTTTTCATTTATCATTATTCTTTAAATTACTTGATGCGTGATATATAATGTTGGCAGAATCAGCAAAAAATCTTGTACCTAAATTTTTTGGTGAGACCGGGACAACATATGATGGAGTTGTCTCGTATGGCACACTAGGCAAGGACAAATATTGGAAAAGAAAGATGTTAGAAAAGATTTCTGACGGAAATTCTTTCTTGGACCTCGCGTGTGGTACTGGAATTCTTACCAGAAAAATTGCGGAAAAATTTCCCAGTGCAAAGATTGTTGGCATTGACATAACCAAAAGTTATCTCGATGTTGCAAAAGAAAATTCAAACACGACGCGGAAAAATTCAAGATGGATTCAAAGTTTGATTATATTACAGCATCATATCTACCGAAGTACTGTGACCCAGAAATACTTGTAAAAAATTGTATAGCACATCTAAAACCTGGCGGCAAAATCATCTTCCATGATTTCACATATCCAAAAAATCCGGTTGTGAGGGGGCTGTGGAACTTCTTTCTTACTTTCCTAAGATTGGTGGGATGTTTCATTCCAAGTTGGAAGGATGCGCTAATAGGACTACCAAAATTAATTCGAAGAACCAATTGGTTGGACAGTTATTCTGATGTAATGAAGAAAAGCGGGTTGAAGGTCAATCACCAATATCTTACGTACGGTGCAGCAGCCATCTTAACTGGTACAAAATAAGTATGGTATATTTTTAAAAATATCAGAGATGAAGGCACTAGTTTATGAAAATTATGCACAGGATGACGATTTTGAATCTATTTTACAGATAAAGGACATTCCAGAGCCAACACCAAAACCAAACGATGTAATTTTTCGCGTAGAGGCTGCGGCATTAAACTATGATGACATATGGGGTATGAGAGGAAAGCCACTCGCGGTTCCATTGCCACATGTTTCTGGAACTGATGCTGCGGGCGAAGTAATCGCAATTGGTGACAATGTAAAAAATATCAAGGTTGGAGACAGGATAGTTTCCCATGGAAACATGTCATGCCGTGTTTGTGCACTATGTACCGATGGCAGAGAATATGATTGCAGGCAACGAAAAATTTGGGGATTTGAAACTGGACCACTTTGGGGTGGCTACTGTGAAGTTGCACATCTTCCAGAAATTAATGTCCTAAAAATTCCAGACAATGTAAGTTATGAGGAAGCTGCGGCTGCGTCAATGACACTTCTAACATCCTGGCACATGTTGGTTGGACGAGCCAAGATTAAACCCCGCTGCGTCAATGACTCTTCTAACATCATGGCACATGTTGGTTGGACGAGCCAAGATTAAACCGGGCCAAACTGTTCTTGTCATGGGCGGCAGTTCCGGCGTTGGAATATTTGGAATTCAAATTGCAAAACTGTATGGGTGTGTAGTAATTGCCACGGCAAGTCCTGACAAACTGGAAAGGCTCAAAGAACTTGGAGCAGATTATGCTGTGGATCATAGAAAAGAAGACTGGCACAAAGAAGTCAGGGGAATAACCAAAGAAATTGCAAAGAGAGATGGTGTCTCGCCGGGAGTTGATGTAATCTTTGAGCACATTGGTGGCTCCCACTGGAACAAGGAACTGACACTGCTGAAATATGGCTCAACAATTGTAACTACAGGGGCTACGACCGGATATGATGTGCCAACCGACCTGCGCCAAATATTTTTCAAGGGCATCAACATTTTAGGCTCCACACAGGGAACTCGTGCCGAGTTAGAGGCTGGATTTTACTGGATGGGTAAGGGCAAGATAAAGGCA
>LUMW01000631.1_pt1 | contig 12142 bp, 12 predicted proteins | sample 729761 | NCBI WGS metagenome assembly LUMW01 (sample SAMN03860302, study PRJNA289734) | marine metagenome | biome: seawater column; feature: ocean; material: water; isolation source: Red Sea water column Station 192 - depth 500m | place: Saudi Arabia: Red Sea | collected 2011-10-15 | depth 500 m
CCGCTGAGGTGGGCGTGGATGATGCCGGCGCCGAGGTAGGCGGCCTCGCCGGGCTGCAGCGTCAAGCGGTTGAGCAGCAGCGACATGACGACGCCGACGTCGCCCGGGTGGTGCTCGTCGACGAGCACGGCCGTCGCGTACGCGCGCTTGATGTCGATGCCGCGGTCCACACCCGCGCGGCAGGCGGCCACGACCGCCGCCACCTCCTCGGGGGACGGACGGTCCGTGAGCAGGTCCTCGACGATGCGCACGATGCCGAGGAACCCGGGCTGACGACGCAGGTTCTCGACGAGCTGGTGCACGCGCGGCACGTCGATCGCGGCGAGCACGCGCAGGATCTCGGCCGTCGGACGGAAGCCGACGAGCGTGTCGAACGCGGTCAACGCGTACACCATCTCCGGCTTCGGGTGCGGGTCCTTGTACACGCGGTGCGGGGCGTCCAGCGGCACACCGGCGGCCTCCTCGGCCTCGAACCCCTCCTGCGCGAGGACGGCGTTCGGGTGCACCTGGATCGACAGCGGTCGGTCGGCGGCCAGGATCTTGAGCATGAACGGCAGCTCGCCGGCCACCTCTCGCAGCGAGACCGGACCGTCGGCGCCCTGCACCGTCGAGGGGTTCAGCGGGTGGGTGCCCATCCAGATCTCGGCCACCGGAGCACCGTCGGGCGTGCGGCCGAGGAAGCGCGGGATGGCGTCAGGAGATCTCGTCCTCTCCTCGGCCGACGGCCGTCAGTGACCCTTGGGGTGGCGGGGCTTGCGGGGCGACTCGCCGTCCTTCGACCAGCTGCCGCGCTGACCGCCCTTGCCCTTGCCGCCCGGTGCGCCCGAGCCCTTGCGGTGCGCGGTCGGCCGGTCGTCGCGCGAGGAGCGTCCACCCCGGGCGCCACGGTCGGCCTGCAGGTCGATGCGACGTCCGGAGATCCGCGTGTCGGCGAGCGCCTCGAACACCGCCGGGGGCAGGTCCTGCGGGAGCTCGACGACGGCGTGGTCGATGCCGAGGGTGATCTTGCCGAAGTCGGCGCGACGCAGACCGCCCTCGTTGGCGAGCGCGCCGACGATCATCGACGGCGTCACCTTGTGCCGCTTGCCGACGGCGATCCGGTACGGCGCCCAGCCGTCCTTCGACGGGCGCGCAGGGCGGTCACCGGCGTCGCGCGCCGGCCGGTCCTGCCGCTCCGGGCGCTCACGCCGCTCCTTCTTCGGCGGGTCCGGACGCAGGAAGAACTCCTTGTCGTCCGTGCTCATCACCGCGAGCGCCGCGGCCACGTCGAGCATCTCGACGTCGTGCTCGCGCACGTAGTCCTCCACGAGGCCCCGGAAGGCGTGGAACTGGGCGGAGCCCATGCTGTCGGTGATCGCCTGCGCGAACTTGGCGGTACGGCGCGCGTTGACCTCGTCGACGCTGGGCACGCCGGTCTCCTCGACCGGGCGTCCCGACACCTTCTCGATCGCCGACAGGAGCCGACGCTCGCGCGGGGTGACGAACAGGATCGCCTCGCCGCTGCGCCCGGCACGGCCCGTGCGGCCGACCCGGTGCACGTACGCCTCGGGGTCGTGGGGGATGTCGTAGTTGACGACGTGGGTGATGCGGTCGACGTCGAGACCGCGCGCGGCCACGTCGGTGGCGACGAGGATGTCGAGCGAGCCGTTCTTCAGCGCCGTCACGGTCCGCTCGCGCTGCGCCTGGACGAGGTCGCCGTTGATGGCGGCCGCGGAGAACCCGCGCGAGCGCAGTCGCTCCGCGAGCTCCTCGGTGGCCGACTTCGTGCGGACGAAGATGATCATGGCGTCGCCGCTCTCCACCTCGAGCAGACGCGTGAGCGCGTCGAGCTTCGCGTGGTGCGAGACGGGGATCCAGCGCTGACGCACCGTGCTCGTCGACGAGCGGGCCTGCGGCGTCGCGATGTCGGCGGGGTCGTGCAGGTAGCGCTTCGCGAGGCGGCGGATGGCCGGCGGCATGGTGGCCGAGAACAGCGCGACCTGCTTGTACTCGGGGGTGCCGGCGAGGATCCGCTCGACGTCCTCCGCGAACCCCATCGCGAGCATCTCGTCGGCCTCGTCGAGCACGAGGTGGTCGAGCCCGGAGAGGTCGAGGCTGCCGCGGTCGAGGTGGTCCATGACGCGACCCGGCGTGCCGACGACGACGTGGGCACCCCGCTCGAGCCCGGCCAGCTGGGCGCCGTAGCCCTGCCCGCCGTAGACGGGGAGCACGCGGATGCGACGCGACCGCGGGGTGTACGACGTCATCGCCTCGCAGACCTGCAGGGCCAGCTCGCGGGTGGGCGCGAGCACGAGCGCCTGCGTGGAGGCGCGGTCGGGGTCGATCTTCTCGAGGATCGGCAGCGCGAACGCAGCCGTCTTGCCGGTGCCCGTCTGCGCGAGACCGACGACGTCGCGGCCGGCGAGGAGGGCCGGCACCGCCGCCTCCTGGATGGGCGTCGGCGCCTCGTAGCCGAGCCGGCCGAGCACCTCCACCAGCTCGTCGCCCAGGCCCAGCGCGGCGAACCGGGCGCCGGGGGCGGCCGCCTCCGGGACGGTCGACGCCCCCTGCTCGGGGGTCTGGTCGGACAGGTCGGACGCGGGACGGTCGTCGGTCATGAAGCTCCTGGTGCTGACTGCGAGACGGGGGAACCCCGTCGTGACGCAGGGTGCAACCGCTAGTCTTCCGTACCGACGGCCCCGAGACCAACCTCGGCGAGCCCGGCCTCCCTCCCCCGTGTGGCCCGAGACCGAAGGAGACGGTGCCCGATGCCGAGCCCGACCCCCCGTCGAACGCTCGGATCACGCTGGCTCCTCGTGGTGCTGCTCGGTCTGCTGGGCGCCCTGGCGGGGCAGCTCGTCGTGTCGGGCCTCACACCGCGCTACGAGGCCTCGGCCGAGGTCCTCGTCTCCTCCCCGCCGGCGAGCGTCGACGGCTCGGCCCGCGCCGTCACGGCTCGCACGGTCGAGTCCTACGGCCGCCTGCTCTCCCAGCCCTACCTCCTCGACCGCGCCGCACGGGCGCTCGACGAGTCGTCGCTGCCCGCCGACTCCGTGCGTTCCGGCGTGGTCGGCGACAGCGACGTCCTGCGCGACCACCGAGGCGCCCCTGCTCGGCGCCATCGCCTACGACCGCAGCGTCCAGGACGCGCCGCTCCTCACCTCGCTGTCGCCGCAGCACCCGCGCGCGGAGTCCATCCGCATCCTGCGCACGAACCTGCAGTTCGTCGACGTCGACCACGACCGCACCGTCATCACCGTCACGAGCGCGGTGGAGGCCGAGGGCAAGACGTCGACGGCCTGCAACCTGGCCATCGCGCTCGCGCAGTCGGGCCTGCGGGTCGCGCTCGTGGAGGGCGACCTGCGCCGTCCTCAGCTCGCCGAGCAGTTCGGGCTCGAGAGCACGGTCGGCCTGACCACGGTCCTTGTCGGCCGGGTCGAGCTCGACGAGGCGATGCAGGAGACCGAGATCCCCGGCCTCGACGTGCTCACGAGCGGCGCCCGGCCGCCGAACCCGGCGGAGATCGTGCAGACCGGCGCCATGGAGCAGCTGGTCGCCGACCTGCGCCGCGCCTACGACATCGTGCTCATCGACGCTCCCCCTCTGCTGCCCGTCACGGACGCGACGATCCTGGCCCTGTTGTCCGACGGCGCCCTGCTCGTCGTGCGCCACGGCCGCACCGGCCACGATCAGGTGCGTGCCGCCGTCGAGCGGCTGCAGACGGTGGGCGCGACGCTCTTCGGCACGGTGCTCTCGATGTCGCCACGCCGCGCCGCGGGGCGCTTCGGCTACGGGTACGAGTACGCGACGCAGTCGTCGCGACGTCGCCCGCGCCGCGGTCGCTGACCGCTCGCCGTCCCGGAGGCGCTCAGGCGAGGGTGCCGAAGGTCCGCGCGAGCCGCTCGGTCGCGTCGTCGATCAGGTCGGCGGTGCTGCGGTACACCTCCGGCGCGCGGCGGAACGGGTCGGGCACGTCGAGCAGGCTGGGCGCGGTGCTGCGTCGCCGGGCGGCGTCGGCCACGAGCTCGGGCAGGCTGTCGGCCGTCCGGTCCTCGACGAGCGCGGCGAGCTCGAGCAGGGTGAACGTCTTCCGCAGCGCACCGGGGTCGAGCTCGAGCACGGAGGCGCGGTGCTCCTTCGTGGCGGTGAGCACGACGTCGGCCGCCTTCACGTGCGCGGGGTGCAGCGGTCGCGACCGGAAGTCCGACCCGTCGACGCCCAGGCGGGCCAGCTCGAGACGCACCATGCTGTCGACGGGAGCGTCGCGCCAGCCCATCACGCCGGCGCTCGCGATCTCGAACCGCGCGGGGTCCAGCCGCTCGCGCAGCAGCAGCTCCATCAGCGGCGAGCGGCAGACGTTGGCCGTGCAGACGGTGAGGATGCTCCAGCGGGCCGGCTCGGGCCGCGCACCCACCTCAGCCACCGGACCGGGGGCGCACGTGCAGACCCACCTCGGGGTCGACGACGAGCTCCTGCGCGGCGGCGACCCCGTCGACGACCAGCGTCGCGTCGGTGGGCACCGAGCGCTTCAGCAGCGCGAGCCCGATCGGGCCGAGCTCGTGGTGCAGGCCGCGCGAGCCGAGCACACCGACCGCCTGGCCGGGTGCGTCCGCGCGCTCGACCGGTGAGCCGGGAGCCGGCAGCCGGTCGGCGGAGCCGTCGAGGTGCAGCAGCGTGAGCCGGCGCGGGGGACGGCCGAGGTTGTGCACGCGCGCCACCGTCTCCTGCCCGCGGTAGCAGCCCTTGTCGAGGTGCACGGCGCGCTCGAGCAGACCCACCTCGTTCGGGATGGTCCGGTCGTCGGTGTCGAGGCCGAGACGCGGGGTGCCGGACGCGATGCGCAGCGCCTCCCACGCCCACGTCCCTGCGGGGCGGCCGTGACGCTCCGGCCACGACGCGACGTCGGCGCGCGGCTCGATCGCCCAGACCGCTCGACCGGGCGCCCCGTCGCTGCCGGGCTCGACCCGGCCGAGGACCGCGTGGGCGTCGCTCACGTCGGCGACCTCGACGCGCATCATGAAGCGCATCCGGTCGAGGAACGTCACGAGAGCGGCGCCGGCCCCGGGCTCCGTGTGGGCCCAGAAGGTGGTGCCGTCGTCGACGCCCTCGAAGGCGTGCTCGATGCGGCCCTGCGGCGTGAGCACGAGCACCTCCGTGCGCACGCCCGGCGGGAGCGACTCGAGGTGCTGGGTGGTCAGCGAGTGCAGCCACGTGAGCCGGTCGGGGCCGGTGACCGTCAGCACGTCGCGGTGCGACAGGTCGACGAAGCCCTCGCCACGCTCGAGCCGGCGCTGCTCGACGGTCAGCTCGCCGTAGTGGGCGGCGACGCCGGAGTCGGGCGCGTCGGCCTCGACGGCACCGTCGAGGTCGAGCAGCGGGCTGCGCCGGCCCGGCGCGACGGCGTCGGCGTCGCCGGCGGGAGGAACCAGGTGCTCAGACACGGGCGAGCTTCCCCCACAGGTGCGACTGCATGCTCTGGCCCTCGGCCGCCTTGTCGACGGCGTACATGAGCGCACCCTCGACGAGGCCGTACATGCGCTGCCCGGCGGTGTACTCGACGGCGGTCGCGGTCCGCGCGACGATGTCGGTGGCCAGCGTGATCCGCGGGCCCTCCGCCACGCCGTACCAGACCTCGGCGTAGCCGGTGGGGTGGGCGAGCACGAGCTCGACGTTGATGCCCTTGCCGCCCTCGACCAGTCCGGCGGGCCGCAGGAAACCGGTCTCGAGGTCGCCGGGACCGGTGCGGTTGCCCTCCTCGTCGGTCGTCCAGGAGCGGCTGAAGTAGTGCAGGAACGGCCGCGTGTCGTGCGCGAACACGACGTCCTGCTCGAACGCGTAGGGCTCGATCGTCGGGTACTCACCCCGCCCGTTGCCGTGCCACGTGCCGAGCAGCCATGCGAGCGGGGCCACGTCGGGGTGCAGGTCTGCCGGGATCTCGAAGGCCATGCTGCCCATCGTATCGACGGCGCGCTAGCCTGCCGCCGTGCGTGCAGTGGTGCAGCGGGTGACCCAGGCGTCCGTCGTCGTCGAGGGCGAGGTCGTCGGGTCCGTGGGCGGCGGAGAGGAGGACGGGGGCCACCTCCTCGTCCTGCTCGGGGTCACCCACGACGACACCGTGCAGAAGGCCGAGTCGCTGGCGCGCAAGGTGCACGGGCTGCGGGTGCTGCGCGAGGAGCGGTCGGTCGCCGACACCGGCGGCTCGGTGCTGGTGGTCAGCCAGTTCACGCTCTACGGCGACGCCCGGAAGGGTCGCCGTCCGAGCTGGACGGCAGCCGCCCCCGGCGCCGTCGCCGAGCCGCTGTACGAGGAGTTCTGCGCCGCGCTGCGCGCCCTGGGCACCGACGTGCCCACCGGGCGCTTCGGCGCCGACATGCAGGTCGCGTCGGTCAACGACGGACCCGTCACGATCCTGCTGGAGCTGTGAACGACGCTGTCGCGGTCGCTGCGGGTCCGGCGTTCTGACCGTCCTTTCAGGTGGGCCGCGTAGGATCACGCGTGGTCGACCGTGGTGCGGTGCGGCCGGCGCCCCGCCCCCCACCGAACGGACGTGTCCATGTCGCGACGCCTCAAGCGTGAGCGTCGTGCCGTCGCGGGCAAGCGCCGCATGGGCGGAACACCCTGGCACCGCCGCCACCGCAGGCTGCTGGTCGGCGTGGTCGGCGTGCTCGTGGTCGTGCTCGGCACCGCCAGCGGCTACGCCTACTACCTCAACTCCCAGCTCGACAACGTCGGCCGTGTCGACACCCAGCTCAAGGAGAAGGACCGACCCGACCCCGACCGTGGCAGGGCGCTGAACATCCTGCTGCTCGGCTCGGACAAGGGCAAGGAGCAGCCGGGAGCGCGCGACACCACCCTCGCGGAGGACGCTGCGGCATCGCGCTGGCCGGCGGGCAAGTACCGCAGCGACACGCTGATGATCGCCCACATCACGTCGGACCGGCGCAAGGTCTACCTCGTCTCGATCCCGCGCGACACGTTCACCGACATCCACGACCAGACCGGCGCGGTGCGCTCGAAGCAGAAGATCAACGACGCGTTCTCCGAGTACGGGCCCGACGGGGCGATCTCGACCGTCGAGAACCTCACGAACCTGCGCATGCGGCACCTGGCGATCATCGACTGGGACGGCTTCGAGTCGCTCTCGTCGGCGGTCGGCGGCGTGCCCGTGTTCATCCCGCGCGCCTTCTACGACCCGAAGCAGGAGGTGCAGTGGCAGGCGGGCCAGCAGACCCTCAAGGGCAAGAAGGCGCTCGCCTACGTGCGCACCCGCTACGGCCTCGTCCGCGGCGACTTCGACCGCATCGCCCGGCAGCAGAACTTCCTGCGCTCCCTGATGAAGAAGATGCTCGCGCGCGACACGCTCAGCAACCCGATCAAGCTCACCCGCACCCTCACCGCCGTCACGAAGAACCTCACGGTCGACGCCGACTGGGACCCGGGCGACATGCGTGCGCTCGCGCTGTCGCTGCGCGGAGTCCGCTCCGACGACGTCACCTTCCTGACCGCACCCGTCGCCGGGACCGAGCTGGACCCGACGTACGGCGACGTCGTCGTGCTCGACCAGGCCAAGTGCGCGGAGCTCTTCGACGCCCTGCGCAACGACCGCATGGACGCCTACCTGCGCAAGTACCCCGACGACCGGCTCGCCGATGAGCGCCAGATCGGCTGACCGTCGCCACGACGTGCGACGGGGCGGTCGACGTCAGCCGCAGGCCGAGCGCACGCGGACGTCGTTCGGCTCGGCACGGATGCCGGGCGTGCTCGTGAGCACGGGGTCGTCCGTCTGCCCGTCGCCCGTGCGCATCGTGACGGTGAGGTCGACCGACTCCCCCGCGCGCAGCGTCAGCGGCACGACGGTGACCCGACGGTCGCCGAGGCGACCACCGACCGGCTGACGGTCGACGTCGCCGAGGCGGACCTGCTGCAGGACGCCTCCGGCAGGCGCCACGACCCGCACCGAGAGCCGCTGGTCCGTGGCCGACAGGCCGGGCAGCCGGAAGCCGGTGATCGAGACGGGCAGCCCCGACCTCGGCACGACGGAGCTCAGGCGGGTGCGCAGGGTGAGCTCCTGGCTGCGGTCGTCGACGCAGCGCGACGACGTCAGCGTGTGCGACGTCTCGAGGTAGTACTGCAGCTTCGAGCCCTTGCTGTCGTCCACGAAGACCCCGACGCGCGCCCGGTCGGCGTCCTGCGACAGGACTCCTGAGACGCCGGTGGTGCGGATGCGGCGCTGCTCCGACCGGTCGGCCGACCAGACCATCACCCGGTTGTCGACGGCGGCGCGCACCAGTGCCTCGAGGACGGGCTGCGTGGCTCCGCGTCCACCGACGAAGGCGTCGAAGATGCTGCGTGCGGCGTCCTCGAACACGGCGTCCTGCGCGAGCGGGTCGGTCGTGTAGCGGCGGTACACGCCGTTGAGGAGCTCGTCCACCGCGTTCTCGCTGGTGAGTCGCGTGCCGTCGCCGAGGGTGACCGGCCCGAGCCCCTGCAGCAGGTAGCCGAGCGTCACGGGATCGACCGAGACGACGCCGTCGAACCGGGTGTCGGTCGCCTCGCCGACGAGCGAGCCCGCGAACCGGGCCGCCTCCGGGAAGTCCGGGACCGAGGTGGTGTTGCGCAGGTCCTCGGCCGCCGACACCGGGACCGCGCCGTACTGCGACGCCGGGACGGCCAGGCGCGGGTCGTCGACGGGCGGGACGTCGATCGCCGAGCCCTGCTCGGTCATGCGCACCCGGCCCCGGTCGGCCTCGATGACCGCCCAGGAGCCGGGGATGCCGCCGAGCGAGCGGACCTCGGCGTTGTTCTGGATGAGCAGCAGGTACCGGCGACGCTCCTGCGCGCCGAGCATGTCGGGCAGCAGCGTCGCGGCGGTGTCGGCGACCCGGGCCGCCGACGCGGCACCCGTGAGCACGTCCTGCAGCCGGCGGACCGGCACCTGCAGCCGGCCGACGACGTCCTCCGGACGGATGTCGCCGACGTTGCGCGCGGCCTCGTCGAGCGCCCGCCGAGGCGCGCCAAGCCGGGGTGCGACGCTCTCGAGGTTCGCGATGTCGACGCGACCGTCGCGCGGTGAGAACGCGTCGAGACCGACCTGGGCGGTCACGTCGACGACCGTCGGGACCGCCCGGGTCGCGACCCGGTCGACCTCGCGGCTGACCACCCGCACCGCGTCGACGTCGTCGCCGACGACCGGCAGCCAGGACGCCACCGCCCACAGCGGACCGTCCGTCGAGTCGTGGGAGCGTCGCGCGGCGTCCTCGAGCACCTCGGCGGTGCGCCGAGCGCCGTCGGCGTCACCCTGGGCGACCTGCGCGAGCAGCACCTGCGACGCGTCGCTGGCCCGTTGCAGGAGGATGGCCGCGCGGACGCCCTGCCAGGCGAGGACGACCCCGCAGACCAGGACGACACCCCCCACCACGGAGAGCACCAGCCGGGCCCAGCCCGCCCGGTCCCAGCGTTCGGGCAGGAACCGCCGAGGCGGCCTCACAGTCGGGTCAGCCGTCGCGACGGCGACGGGCGACCACGGCGCCCACACCGGCGAGGACGAGCAGCGCGCCGAGGACGAGCAGCCAGAAGTCGGTGCCACCGGTGCCGGGCAGGATGCCGTTGCGGTCCTCCGTGCCGGCGTCGGCGTCGGCCACGCCGTCGGTGCCGCCACCGCCGGCGTTCACGTCGGCGTCGCCCTGGGAGCCACCGTCGGCGTCGGCGTCGCTCTGCGAGCCACCGTCGGCGCTGACGTCGGCGTCACCCTGGGAGCCGCCGTCGGCGTCGGCGTCGCCCTGGGAGCCACCGTCGGCGTCGGAGTCGCCCTGCGAGCCGCCGTCGCCGTTGGAGCCGCCCGAGGGGGCCACGACGACCTCGGCACCCGACCCGGCCTTGTCGCCGCAGATGGCGCGCACGGTGGTCGAGGTGCTCCGCGTGACCTGCGGCGCGGTGAACGTCGCGACCAGCTTCTTCGTGTTGCTGGCCGAGCGCGTCTGGCCCTCGTAGGTGGCCGTGATCGTCGTCGGGACGTCGGCCGTCACGGTCGCTGTGAACGTCTCACCGGGCGCGACGCGGGTCTTCGAGACCTGGATGTCGCACACCAGCACGGGGTACGGCAGGGTCGCTCCCTGGGCGGGGGCGAGCGTCGCGGACGGCAGTGCCACCAGTCCGACGGCGGCGACGACCGAGGCGACGAGTGCCGCAAGGTGCTTCTTCATGAGACTCCCTCACAAGATCTGACATGAGCGCGACGTCCGGGCGCGAGCGTGCTCGCCTCTAGAACGAGCGACATGGCAGGGAGTCACGTCCTTCTCACGCGAGAATGCACGAAAAAACCAGGAGACCCCGGACCGTGACGGTCCGGGGCCCCACACGGTGGTGCTCAGGCGGTGGCGGGCACCCGGTCGATGTCGACGACCACGTCGGCGACGACGCCGATCGCGGCGGCCACGGCGAGGTCGACCGCCTCGGCGCGCGGCGCGAGCGTGCGCAGCGTCCACTCGCCGGGGCCGGCGAAGAACCGGAACTGGCCGGTCGCCGAGGTCGGGACCTCGGCCGTGAACTCACCGGTCCGGTCGAGCAGCCGCACGTACGCGTTGCCCACGGGCTCGTCGCCGCGCACGACGACACCCTGGATGACGGCCTGGTTGGCGACGTCGACGCCCTCGAGGCTGGGTCCGCCCTTGACGGCTCCGCACATGTCAGGCCTCCCCGCGGTCGTCGCCGACGGCGACGGGAACGCCGCGCAGCGAGCCGTACTCGCTCCAGGAGCCGTCGTAGTTCTTGACGTTCGGGTAGCCGAGGATCTCGTTCAGCACGAACCACGTGTGCGAGCTGCGCTCGCCGATGCGGCAGTAGGCGATGGTGTCCTTGCCCTCGTCGAGGCCGGCGTCGGCGTAGAGGGCCTTGAGCTCCTCGTCCTTCTTGAACGTGCCGTCGTCGTTGGCGGCCTTGCTCCACGGCACGTTGCCCGCGGTGGGGATGTGGCCGGCGATCTGGGCAGCCTCCTGCGGCAGGTGCGCGGGGGCGAGCAGGCGACCGGCGTACTCGTCGGGGCTGCGCACGTCGATGAGGTTCTTCGAGCCGATGGCCTCGACGACCTCGTCGCGGTAGGCGCGGACGGCCTCGTTCGGCTCCTGCGCCGTATACGTGGTGGCCGGACGGTCCGGGACGTCGGAGGACAGCTCACGGCTGTCGAGCTCCCACTTCTTGCGGCCGCCGTCGAGCAGGCGCAGGTTCTCGTGGCCGTAGTAGGTCAGGTACCAGTAGGCGTAGGCCGCGAACCAGTTGTTGTTGCCGCCGTAGAAGACGACCGTGTCGTCGTTGGCGACACCCTTCTCCGAGAGCAGCTTCTCGAGCTTCTCCTTGGAGATGAAGTCGTGGCGGACGCCGTCCTGCAGGTCCTTCTTCCAGTCGAGCTTGATCGCGCCGGGGATGTGGCCCTTGTCGTAGGCCTCGACGTCCTCGTCGACCTCGATGAGGACGACCTTCGGGTCGTCGAGGTGCTCCTCGACCCAGTCGGCGGTGACGAGCGCGGTGTCGCGGCTCATGTGGATACCTCCATGTGTGGTCCCACGCGGTGGTGGGGTCGGGTGGGCGTGCAGGTGGTGGTCAGGCGGGCGCGCGCGACGCGGTGGCGCGTCGCGCGAGCAGGTACAGCTCGCAGCCGAGGCAGAAGCTTGTCGAGGTGACCGCTGGCGCCGATCGCGAACACGACGCCTTGGACGGCCAGCAGCACCAGCGCGACCGAGGTCGGCACGACCAGCGCGACGGCCAGGACGACGGACGTCAGGGCAGCCGCGAAGCGCATGCCGCGCGGGTCGACGTGGGTGGGACGGGCCATGGGACGGTCTCCTGGACGGGCCGGCGCGACGCAGGGTCGACGCTCGGCGGGCTGACGGGCGGGCTCGGGACCGCGGGCGGGTAGCCGGTGCGGTCGATCAGGAGCGACGACACAGCGCGGAACGCGTGCGGCAGTTGTCCACCGCGAGACGCCGCGTCAGGTACGTCGAGCCGGTCATGCGACCACTGTAGGTCGGTCCGCGCGTGAAGCCCGAAGATCGTCTCAGATGGTGGACGATTGTCTCATCTTTCAAGATATGGCGCCGTTCGGGCCGCGTGGGGTGCGTCGGCGTGGCTTCTCGCTCGCCTGCGGCTGCGTCGGCGTGGCTTCTCGCTC
>LUMW01000606.1_pt1 | contig 12141 bp, 9 predicted proteins | sample 729761 | NCBI WGS metagenome assembly LUMW01 (sample SAMN03860302, study PRJNA289734) | marine metagenome | biome: seawater column; feature: ocean; material: water; isolation source: Red Sea water column Station 192 - depth 500m | place: Saudi Arabia: Red Sea | collected 2011-10-15 | depth 500 m
ATGTGTATAAGAGACAGTCATCTCGGTGCGCAGCACGACCGATCCCTTGGACGTGGCGACGTTTTCGCCCAGTTTGAAAGGTTTCTTGTCGACCTGGCTGACCATGCCCTTGTTATGGACCATGTCGTCATAGGCGTTCTTGAGGCCCTTGATCAGGCTCAGTCCGCCGCTGGTGATCGCCATCTTCTGGGCCGATGGATTGCCGATCAGCGTGTTGGTGGGCGAAAGGCTGTCGATAATGATGGTCGAAACGAACCGCGCGCGATCCTTTTCCAATTCGTCCAGTTCCAGATCTTCGAGCCAGCCTGCCATGCCTTTCTGCACGGCGAGATAGTACTGCATCCCTGCGCGCATGAACGGGTTGTACTGCCAGGCGGGATCCATGAAGCGTTTGTCGCGGGGGTCGGGAGCGAGTTCGGACTTGCCCGTCATGATCTTGATCATGTCGCCGCCCATCGCCTGCGAATGCTTCATCAATCGTTGAGGGTCGGACGCCGTCTCGCGCAGCAGCACGGCAACCGCGCCGAAGATATCCTCTCTGGTCAAACCGACCAGCGGGCCTAGAGCGCTGGTGTGCTGAGCGGCTTCGTCTTCCAGTCTCGCCATCGATTTCGGATCCTCTCTAAACTTATGTTTCTTGCCGAACGCCGATCCTAGTCCTGCTGTTCCGCGACCATCTCAATCCTGTGCAGCTCCCCCGGCGGCGATCATGCTGGCGACATCGACGAATTTCTCACGCGGGGCCCCGACGCGGGCAGCGGCGATCTCGGCTTCCTCGATCCGCTGCCAGTCGCGAAAGGTCACGATGTCGAGCTCGCGCTGTTCGGCCAGAGCATCGAACCCCTCGCGGCCCATTTTGCCGCTTCCACCCTCGATATCGGCGGCGATCCGTTCCACGATCGCGTAACCGTCCGGCCGATTGGTACCGATCGTTCCGGACGGGCCTCGTCGGGCCCAGCCGACGCAATAGAGACCGGGCTGAATGCTGCCCTCCACGTTGGCGAAACGGCCCGCGCGCTCGTCGAAGGGAACGCCCGGAATGGGCGAGGTGCGATAGCCGATACAGCTCACGACCAATCCGGCGGGGATCTCGTAGGTCTCTCCCGTGCCGACCGCGCGCCCGTCTTCGACCCGCGTTCTTTCGACTGTGACGCCCGACACCTTGCCATCTCCGCTGAAACCGGCCGGACTGGCGAAAAAGTCGAATTCGATCCGCACCCGTTTCGGCGATACTTCGTCGGGCGCGTTTTGCGAATAATCGCGCAGCAGCTGAACCGATTTGCGGCTTCCGGGGTCCAGCGTTTCGTCGGTCTCGACAGGTGGCAGATCGCCCTGCTCGACGATGGGCATTGCGTCCTGCAAGGAACCAAGCTCGCCCAATTCCTTCGGGGTCATCTGGATATCGTGCGGTCCGCGCCGCGACAGGATCACGATCCGTTCGATCGCGCTGTCACGCAGGGCGTCGAGCGCATGGCCCACGATGTCCGATCCGGCGAACTCTTCCTCGGTCTTGGCGAGAATGCGCGCGACGTCGAGCGCGACATTCCCCGCTCCGACCACGACGGCAGTCTTGCAGGAAAGATCGGGGTCGAGGGCGGCGAATTTGGGATGCCCGTTGTACCAGCCGACGAATTCCGCGCTGCCGAAGACATTGTCGAGATCTGCGCCTGCGATCGCGAGTGTCCGATCGTTGGGCGCGCCGGTCGCCAAGACGACCGCGTCGTACAATTCCTGCAACTCTGCGATCGTCACATCGCTTCCGATCGTCACATTGCCGACGAAGCGGACATTGTCGCTGGTCGCCACTTTCTCGTAGCGGCGCGAAACCCCCTTGATCGATTGATGGTCCGGCGCAACGCCTGTTCGGATCAGTCCGAACGGAACCGGAAGGGCGTCGAACACATCGACCCGCACATCGTCGGACCACATCTTCTGCGCCGCTTCCGCGGTGTAATATCCCGCGGGCCCCGATCCGACGATGGCGATATGACGCATGGCAGTCTCCCGCTAACAGTCATGCCCCGCTCCTACAGTTCTGGCAAGCCGACCGAGCGTGCGGCGTCGGCGCGAATTAACCAATGGTTGAGCATTACACACTACGCACAATGCGTGATTCAACCCGGCCTCAGAGCCGGAGCACATGACATTCTTGGAGTACGTCGCATGCCGTTGGGCAAACTGTTTTCGCGTGGACTTCAGGCGCAATCCGACACCGCCAAGCCCGCCGACGAGACGGCTGCCGATCAGCCGGTGCCGGTGGATCGCAGCGGGCTGCGCGACACGTTCGAAGCGATCGGTCGTCCTCTGACCGATCTGTTTTCCCTGGCTGCGGAAGAGGAAAGCGAGCGGACCAACCGCCCGCTGGCCTTCCTGCTCGGCGCGCGCAACACCATCACTTTCCTGCCGGTCCGCGTCGCAGGAAGCGCCGAGCCCATGCTTTGGGAGATATCCGGCAAGGCTTCCTTCGATGAGGAGGGCAATTTCCTCGGCTATCGCGGAAGCGCGCGCGACGTGACCGAAAGCCGCGATCGCCAGCGGGATAGCGAACGCATGGCGCAGTATGACGATCTGACCGGCCTCGCCAATCGGCGGCGGATGGACATGATGCTTGGCAACACGCTTGCAAGCTATCGCAATTCCAAACGCTCTTGCGCCTTGCTGATGCTCGATCTGGATCGGTTCAAACCGGTGAACGACACCTATGGCCACCCGGTAGGCGACGAATTGCTGCGACAGGTTGCAGCGCGCATCACGAAAATTATCGGCAGCAAGGGCGAAGTAGGCCGTTTCGGCGGCGATGAATTCCAGGTCATCCTGCCCGACATGGACGATCGCGGTCAGCTGGGCGAACTGGCCCAGCGATTGATCCAGATGATTTCGCAGCCTTACCCCATCAACGGATCGCGCCTGGTGATCGGCGTGTCGATCGGGGTGGCTGTGGCACCTTACGACGGGTTCGAGGCGGCCGATTTGGTAAAAGCGGCAGATCTCGCGCTTTATGCCGCCAAGGGCGGCGGCAGGGCGCAATATCGCTTTTATTCCGGTGAGATGAAGGAAGGTGCCAAAAGGCGCCGCCAGATCGAGGAAGATTTGCGCAGCGTGCTCGATACCGATCAGCTCGCAATGCACTACCAGCCTATCGTCGATGCCAAGACCGAAGCGGTTGCATGCTTTGAATCGCTGATCCGCTGGCATCATCCCGAGCGTGGCCGAATTTCGCCGGGCGAGTTCATCCCGGTCGCCGAAGATATCGACATGATCAAACCGCTGGGGGAGTGGGCACTCGAGGTGGCGTGTCGCGATGCGACCGCATGGCCGAACGATATCGGCGTGGCCGTGAATATCTCGGCCCTTCAATTCGAGTGCGACGATTTTCCTAGCGTCGTAAAGAAGGTGCTGGCCGAAACCGGGCTCGCGCCCTCGCGGCTGGTTCTTGAAATCACCGAATCGGTCTTCCTGGGAGGCTCGGACCGTACGCAGCGCAAGTTTGAGCAGTTAAGGAAGATCGGCGTTCATCTGGCGCTCGACGATTTCGGCACTGGATATTCTTCTCTCAGCTATCTGCGCACTGCGCCGTTCAACAAAATCAAGATCGACCAGAGCTTCGTGCGCGGTTGCACCGAACCGGGCAACAACAATCCTGCGATCATGAGTGCGATCGTCAGTCTTGCGAATGCGCTCGACATGCGGACCGTGGCCGAAGGGGGGGAGACCAAGGACGAGCTGGAGCTGGTCGTCGGCCGCGGCGCCACCCATATTCAGGGTTACATCTATTCGCCGGCCATGCCGCAGGCGGATATTCTCGAACGGGCGGAGAAAGGGGAACTCACCTTCGAGGCGCAAGGGCCGGCGCGTTATCGTGCCGACCGCCGCACCGTGTTCCGCCGCATCGGCGTGATCCACGAAGACCAGCGATACCGCGCATTCGTACGCAACCTGTCCAAGACCGGCGCCATGATCGAGGGGCTCGAGGACGTTCCGGTCGGCACGCAGTTCGTGGTCGATATGGGGGGCGGGCAGTTGACGGTCGCCACCGTGCGGCGATCGCGCGGTCCAATCCAGGGTATCGAGTTCGAAAGCCCGCTGATCGACGATGGAGCCGATGGTCTATGTACACGCCATCGGGTCTCGCCCTACGAGCTGGAAGCGGTCGGACGCAGTTTGAGCGCACTCCCGGACGATGCGCTATCGATCCTCTTCCCCCGAAGCGAGGAGCCGGATGCGAAGCGTGCCTTCAGGGAAGTCGAGACGCGCGCCCCGGCCTGATGATGCGATGGCGGTCTCTTGCGCGTTTGCCTGCTGACAGCGCGGGGAGGCGCGGCTAAGGGCGGGGCACGATGACCGACCTTTCCAAGATCCGCAATTTCAGCATCATTGCCCACATCGACCACGGCAAGTCCACGCTCGCCGATCGCTTGATCCAGCATTGCGGGGGGCTGACCGACCGCGAGATGTCCGAGCAGGTTCTCGACAATATGGACATCGAGAAGGAGCGCGGGATCACCATCAAGGCGCAGACCGTGCGCCTGTCCTACACCGCGAAGGATGGCGAGACCTACGAGCTCAACCTCATGGACACGCCCGGCCATGTCGACTTCGCCTATGAAGTCAGCCGCTCCCTCGCCGCGTGCGAGGGTGCGCTGCTGGTGGTCGACGCGGCGCAAGGGGTCGAGGCGCAGACGCTCGCCAACGTCTACCAGTCGATCGAGCACGACCACGAGATCGTCCCCGTCATCAACAAGATCGACCTCCCCGCCGCCGAGCCGCAGAAGGTCGCCGAAGAGATCGAGGAGATCGTCGGCATCCAGGCCACCGGCCCGTGGGAAGAAGGCGGCGCCGTCCTCTCCAGCGCCAAATCCGGCATCGGGATCGAGGACGTGCTGGAAGCGCTGGTCAAGCGCATCCCCCCGCCCACCGGCGACCGCACCGCGCCGCTCAAAGCCAGCCTCGTCGACAGCTGGTACGACCCCTATCTCGGCGTCGTCATCCTCGTGCGCGTGATCGACGGCTTCCTGCACAAGGGCCTCAACGTCCGCTTCATGCAGGGCGGGACGCAGCATCTGGTCGACCGGGTCGGCTGTTTCCGCCCCAAGCGCACCGACCTCGACGAGATCGGGCCGGGCGAGATCGGCTTCATCACCGCCCAGATCAAGGAGGTGGAGCAGGCCCGCGTCGGCGACACCATCACCACCGTGAAGGGCGGGGCGAGCGAGGCGCTGCCCGGCTATCGCGAGCCGCAGCCGGTCGTCTTCTGCGGGCTCTTCCCCGTGGACGCCGCCGATTTCGAGAAGCTGCGCGACAGTATCGGCAAGCTGCGGTTGAACGATGCGAGCTTCACCTACGAAATGGAAAGCTCCGCCGCGCTGGGCTTCGGCTTTCGCGCGGGCTTCCTCGGCCTCTTACACCTCGAGATCATTCAGGAGCGCCTCAGCCGCGAATACGATCTCGATCTCATCACCACCGCGCCCTCGGTCGTCTATCGCATCCATCTCGGCCATACGAAGAACGAGGATGCGAGGGTGATCGAGCTGCACAATCCGGCCGATTATCCCGATCCCAGCCGCATCGACATGATCGAGGAGCCGTGGATCAAGGCGGTGATCTACACGCCCGACGAATATCTCGGCCCCATCCTCAAGCTCTGCCAGGACCGGCGCGGCATCCAGACCAATCTGACCTATGTCGGCGGGCGCGCGCAGGTGAGTTACGAGCTGCCGCTGAACGAGGTGGTGTTCGATTTCTACGACCGGCTGAAATCGATCAGCCGCGGCTATGCCAGCTTCGATTACGAACAGATCGGCCTTCGCGAAGGGGACCTCGTGAAGATGAACATCCTCGTCAACAACGAGCCGGTGGATGCCCTCTCCCTGATCGTCCACCGCAACGTGGCGGAAGAACGCGGGCGCGGCATGTGCGAGCGCCTGAAGGACCTCATCCCGCGCCACCTGTTCAAGATCCCGATCCAGGCCGCGATCGGCGGCAAGGTGATCGCCCGCGAAACCATCGCCGCCCTGCGCAAGGACGTGACCGCCAAATGCTATGGCGGCGACATCAGCCGCAAGAAAAAACTGTTGGAAAAGCAGAAGAAGGGCAAGGCAAGGATGCGGGAATATGGCAATGTGAGCATCCCGCAGGAAGCGTTTATTGCTGCGTTGCGGATGGGGGAAGAATAGCGAGCGAAGGCGCCTAACGCCAGAGCTTGGCTAACCAAGCGACAAGTTACAAGCCGGTGCGCGTGAGCGCATCGCGAGCATCGGCAAGCGGGTCCACGCAGCGGGAAACCGACTGACGTCACGCGACGCATGGAGCGATTGCGTCAGCAATCGCGGAACGGCGCCTGATGTCCAAATCGCAAATGGTAAAGTGCGCCGTGAATCGATCGACTTCTATCCACTTGACCGAAAAAAATATTAGGTCCAACGTAAGATTACGATAATCTGCTATTTATTTCATTGGATTTTTAAATGGCTCACCTACCCCTCTGCTTTGTGTTGATGCCATTCGGTAAAAAAGATGCTGGCGGCGGCTTAGCGATCGATTTTGACAAAGTTTACGAAAATCTCATAAAGCCGGCTGTCATCAATGCAGGGTTGGAACCTCTTCGTGCTGACGAAGAGGATTCAGGGGGCATCATTCATAAGCCGATGTTCGAGCGTCTTGTTCTATGCGACTTCGCAGTTGCTGACCTCACACTCGCTAACGCTAATGTCTTCTACGAGCTAGGTGTGCGGCATGCTGCGAAATCTCGTACTACTGTCTTGCTTTTTGCCGAGGGCCACGGACGGTTGCCGTTTGATGTCAATCAATTGCGAGCAATTCCTTATGAAATCGATGAGTACGGTAATTTCGGTAACTTGAATGATGTTCGCAAGGCACTTGAGGATCGCTTAATTTCCGCAAGGCGTGGTACTGACAAGGACAGTCCTCTATTTCAGCTTCTCGACGATTATCCCGATGTTGCCCACGAAAAAACGGACGTCTTTAGAGAGCGGGTGCGCTACGCCGCCGAAACCAAAGAGCGGCTCCGCGTCGCTCGTGAAGAGAACGCCGACGCAATCCGCAGTGTGGAAGAAGGGCTTGGAGATTTAGGTGATTTAGAGGCGGGCATCTTGATCGACCTTTTATTATCTTATCGTGCTGTTAGTTCATATGAGGACATGATCAGGCTTCACGAAAAGATGACGCCTATCGTCGCCTCTACTGTACTCGTCCGAGAGCAGTTGGCCCTCGCGAAGAATCGACTTAAAGATCGAACAGGTGCAGAGAGAATTCTGCTTGAATTGATTGACGAAAGGGGCGGAAGTAGCGAGAGCTATGGTATTTTGGGGCGGGTCTATAAAGATAAATGGCAAGACAGCGTTGAAGCAGGCCGTGATGCCCGCGCAAAGGGTGAGCTCCGGAAGGCGATTGCGACTTATTTAAAGGGCTTTCAGGCTGACTGGAGAGACCCTTATCCAGGAATAAATGCTCTTACGCTGCTCACGATTCAAAACCCGAAAGATCCTGAGATCGAAAGATTGGCGCCCGTGGTGCAATTCGCTCTGGACCGAAGCATTTCATTCAACGCCGACTATTGGGATTATGCCACAAAGCTTGAGCTGGCGGTGCTTAGGAAAGACCGCGAGGAGGCTGATCGATCCTTGGAGGACGCATTGGCTTATTTACGGGAAGGTTGGGAGGCTGAGACTACTGCAAAGAATCTGGAGTTAATTGATAAAGCGTGGGGATCCGAAGTTGTTGAGCATCTATGGATGATGGACTTAATTGACAGGCTGCGAGCAGCGGCGAAGGAGATAGGGGATGGCATATAACGTTTTTGTGAGTCATGCGTGGTCATACTCAGATCGGTATCGCGGGACTGTGAACTTGCTGGATACTGCCAAAGAAAATCTAACGTGGTTCGATTATAAGAACTATAGCGTACCAAAGCATGACCCGATTGTGGATCCCAGCGAGGCAGTGAAAATTGCGAAGCTTACCGCCTTGCTGAAGGAGCAAATCCGGTTGGCGAGCGTGGTGATTGTACCTGCAGGAATGTATGTAAATAATAGATTCTGGATTGAAAAAGAGATCGATATGGCGCGGACAAGTTTCACCAAATCCAAGCCAATCATAGCCCTTCGTAGGAGAGGTCAGCAGCGCGATCCGCAAGATCTTATGGACATAGCGGATGAAATAATAAACTGGAACAGCAATAGCTTGGCAAATTCTATTTACAATCTTTGCTAGTATTTTGGTAGCGTCTCGCAGTTAATTTTATAATTAGTTTTCTCTTGAAGTTGTCTAATTTTTTGCAAGCGACCGCTCTGTGACTCCTAGCGGCGCCGTCGAACGGGCTCCGCGCCTTCTGCGCGGACCCGTCGGCCGGGCTGGACGCCGCGCTTCGCGCACCGGCTCCTAGCTTGGCGCTCGCTGCGCGAGCTTCGTCGCTAGTCGCCTTCGCCAAGGTCGCGCCAATGATCCTCGTCCGCGTTCCACCGTTCGAGTTCGTCCTCCACCTGCTCCAGCCCTTCGAGGGTGCCCGCTTCCTTCCAGTCGCTGCTGGTGAGCTGGACGAAGGCGGGGTCGGTGTCGTGGTCGGGCGGGCCGTCTTCCTCGGCGCGTTTGCGGCGGGCGGTCTCGGCGAGCATCGTCTGCATCGCCTCGATTTCGGACAGGGTCATGTCCACGGGATCGAAATGCTCCACGATCGCGGCGTTCATGTCGTCCTTCTCCGCGCGGGAGAGGGCGGGGGTGGTGATACTTCCCGAGATGGCGCTGCCCGACAATCTCGCCGCGGCCGGGTCGAAATAACTGGCGGCGAGGCGCTTGCCGTCCTCCCCGCGCATGTTCATCCTGAGGCAGAACATCAGCAGCCGGTCGTTGCGCACGCGGCGAACCCCCTTGAGCTTGCCCGCGACGAAGACGGGGACGAGCTGGCCGTCGATCGCGCGCTCATACGCCACGTCCTTCAGCCGCTGCACGCCGAGGTCGAGCGCGGCCTCCCACGCGCGGCGAAACCCTTCCGATCTGGGCTGGCGGCGCAACCAATAGGCGCCGTTCGTGCTCATATTGACGTGGCGGCAGGCGCGGCTGACGCTGCCGGTATCGGCCAGCGCTCCGATAAAGGCGCGCTGGCGCTCGGGCGTCCAGCCGTCGTGGCGCTGCGCTTTGCGGGACACCGGCTCGAACGCGGGAAGATCCTCCGGCGCGACGGGGATGCGGATTTCGGTGGGGTCCTTGCGGCGGGTCATGAAAGCTCTCCTGTCGGGTCCGCCCGGGAAAGGGGCGAACCGGACAGGGTGGAGCAAAAAACCGCCGTGTAGGAAAATGAATAGACGGACCGCAGGTCCGCAAGGCCGAAAGGCCGCCGCGCCTTATGGCGCGAAAGCCTAAGGGCCCGGAGGGGCCCCCCGGCGCTTGAGGCTAAACAAAATTACGGCCTCGTCTGACCGTCGCCGTGGACGAGGTATTTGAAGCTGCACAGCTGTTCGAGGCCGACCGGCCCGCGCGCGTGCATCTTGCCGGTGGCGATACCGATTTCCGCGCCCATGCCGAATTCGCCGCCATCGGCGAACTGCGTGCTGGCGTTGCGCATCACGATCGCGCTGTCGATGGCGGTCATGAAGCGGCGGGCGGCGTCGTCGTCCTCGGTCATGATCGCGTCGGTGTGGTGGCTGGAATGCTCGTCCACCCAGGCGATCGCTTCGTCGAGGCCGTCGACGACCTTCACGGACGCAATGGTGTCGAGATATTCGGTGTTCCAGTCCGCATCTTCGGCGGGCTTGATCGAGTTGTCGATTGCCACCGCTTCCTGGTCACCGCGCAGCTCGCAATCGGAGCCCATGATGGCGGTAAGGCGCGGCACGAAATCCTTCGCCACCGCACGGTCGACCACGATGCTCTCGGTCGCCCCGCAGACGCCGGTGCGGCGCAGCTTGGCATTGCGGATGACTTCGGCAGCCTTGTCGAGATCGGCGGCTTCGTGGACGTAGCTGTGGCAATTGCCATCGAGGGGGAGAAGGGTGGGGACGCTCGCCTGGTCGCGCACCAGTTCGACGAGGCCACGCCCACCGCGCGGGATCACGAGATCGACGAACTCATCCGCCTTGAGCAGCGCAGCGACGGCGGCGCGGTCGGTCGTGCCCACGGTCTGGACGGCATCTTCGGGAAGGCCCGCGGCCGCCAGCCCCTTGCGCATGCAATCCACGATCACCTTGGTCGAATGGCGGCTTTCGCTCCCGCCGCGCAGGATCACCGCATTGCCGCTCTTGAGGCACAGCGCGCTGGCATCCGCGCCGACATTGGGGCGCGATTCGTAGATCATGCCGATCACGCCGATCGGAACCGCGACGCGCTCGATCTTGAGGCCGTTGGGACGGTCCATGGTGGCGAGCTGGCGATTGACCGGGTCGGGCAGCTCGGCGATTTCTTCGAGCGCGCTGGCCATCCCTTCGATCCGGTCTTCGTCGAGCCGCAGGCGGTCCACGAAGCTGTCGGGCTTTTTGCCGGCGACGCTTTCGACATCCTTGTCGTTCGCGGCGATTAGATCGGCCATATTCGCCCGCAACGCCTTGGCGGCCTCGCGAAGGGCGGTGTTCTTCGCTTCGGTGGAGGCGGAAAGCAGGCCCTTGGCCGCGGCGCGCGCCTTGCTGCCGAGCTCGTGGATGTGGATTTGCGGATCGAATGTCTGGTCGTTCATGAGTACCTCGTAATGTCTGTCATACCGACGCCTCGCGGGCGCGCGTGTTCCGAAAATCGGTTCAGCGCAGCTCGACCGCGCGGTTGTAGGCGGATGTGAGCGTGGCATCGAGCTTGTCGGAAAGGCCGCCATCGCCGTTCAGCGCATCGAGCCCGGCGGCGGTGGTGCCGCCCTTGCTCGTGACCGAATTGCGCAGCTCCTCAAGGGGGGTGTCCGGATTGGCGAGCGCCATGGCGATCGTGCCTTCCATCGTCCCCAGCACGAGCGCGCGAGCCTGATCGGGATCGAAGCCGAGCTTTTCCGCAGCCGCGACATAGCTGCGGGCGATTTCCGGTGCGGCGCATCATCTCCATCGCATGATCGGCCTGCGCATCGGACACGTCCGGCCCTGCGAGCACGCCGCTGGTTCCCTTGCCCACCGCAGCGGGCAGGTTCGGCATGACGCGAACGACGGGCGCGCCGTCCATGGCCTTCGCCAGGCGAGCCGCGCTCGCCCCGGCGGCGATGGACAGCACGTAGCCGCCCTCTGCCAGGTTAGCTGCATAGTCCGGCAGCACGTCATCGATCATTTGCGGTTTGATTGCGACAATGATCGTATCGAAGCGTTCTTCGGCAATTTCCGAACGATCCCTGACGAGGCGAACCCCTTCAGGCGCGGTTTCAAGCATAGGATCGACAATGGTAAATTCTTCGCCACCCGACATCCAGTGTTCGAGCAAGGCTCCGCCCATCTTTCCGCAGCCAATGAGTAGTATTTTTCTAGAGATAACAAAATCTCCCTGTATAAATAAATAGTCTTTGTTTTTGGTTGAGGTCCGTTCTCATAAAGCACCGCTCGGCGCGATCGGTTACGGCCCTCGGAAAATAATCCGGTAAATCCGGTTGTGCGCTGCACCATTCCTACCTAGGTATCTTCACAGATATTTCAAATGATATAGCAGACATACCAGACAATACGAGAGATTGCCCGTGACAGATTCCCTCGCACCCCAGTTCGAACCTTCCGCCAGCGCCAATGGCAGCGACGCGTCCGATGGCGCTGAAAAGAGCACCATCGTCGTCAAGATCGGCTCCACCCTGATCGCCAATTCGGACCTTCTGACGCCGCGCTTCGGGTTTTTGCAGCGATTGATGGAGGATATCTATCGGCTGCGCCAGCGGGGGCACAAGGTCATCCTGTGCAGTTCGGGAGCTGTTGCCTTGGGGCTTAAGATGGTGGGCGAAACGCCGGAAAATGCGGGCGTCAGCGACAAGCAGGCCGCCGCCGCCTGCGGTATGCCCCTGCTGCTCAACGTCTATAAGCAGCTCGGCCACGAATATGGGATGGATATTGCGCAGGTCCTGCTGACGCTGGGCGATTTCGAAGACCATCGCCGCTTCCTCAACACGCGCAACACCGTGTTCCGCCTGCTCGAAGCGGATGTGATCCCGATCGTGAACGAGAACGATTCGATCACCAC
>LUMW01000677.1_pt1 | contig 12049 bp, 8 predicted proteins | sample 729761 | NCBI WGS metagenome assembly LUMW01 (sample SAMN03860302, study PRJNA289734) | marine metagenome | biome: seawater column; feature: ocean; material: water; isolation source: Red Sea water column Station 192 - depth 500m | place: Saudi Arabia: Red Sea | collected 2011-10-15 | depth 500 m
GTTCGTGAGCGAGTGGATGCTTGGTCGCTTCACACCTCACCCGGAGGTCTTCGTCATCGTCCAGCAGGCACGCCGTACCTAACGTCCGTGGTCAGTACAACTAGGTCTCACCCTCAAGGCCGAGAGGTCGCTGGCGCACGGCCGAGAGGTCGCTGGCGCACGGTCGAGAGGTCGCTGGCGCACGGTCGAGAGGTCGCTGGCGCACGGTCGAGAGGTCGCTGGCGCACGGCCGAGAGGTCGCTCGCGTAGTTACTCCGCACGAGATCTCACCCTCAGCTCGCGCGGAGGGTGAGATGTGGTGCGGAGTAACCCGCGATCAGGCCTCGAAGCCGCGGACCCACAGGCAGTGCTCGGAGCCGCCCAGCATGGCGAGGACGTCCTGGGGCAGGGGACCGTCGACGTCGGTGACGACGTAGCCCTGCTCGCCGGTGGTGGCGAGGTACTGCCCGGTGACGTTGGCGCCGGAGTCGGCGACGAGCTGGTTGACCTCGGCGAGGACGCCGGGGACGTTGTGGTGCAGGTAGCCGACGCGGGTGCCGGTGTGCAGCTGCGGCGCGATCACCGCGGGCAGGTTCACCGACAGCTCGGTGCGGCCCTCGTGGGCGAACCCGGCCAGCTTGTTGGCGACGAAGTGGCCGATCTCCTCCTGCGCCTCCTGCGTGGAGCCGCCCACGTGCGGGGTGAGGATGACGTTGTCGAGGCCGCGCAGCGGCGACTCGAACTCGTCGCCCTGGGCCTTGGGCTCGACGGGGAAGACGTCGAGCGCGGCGCCGGCGATGTGGCCGGAGAGGATGTGCTCGCGCAGCGACTCGGTGTCGACCACCATCCCGCGCGCGGCATTGATGAACAGCGAGCGGGGCTTCATCTTCGCGAACTGCTCGGCGCCGAAGAGCCCGGCGTTGCCGGGGCGGCCGTCGACGTGCAGCGAGACCACGTCGGCGCGCTCGAGGAGCTCGTCGAGGGTCTTCATGCGCTGCGCGTTGCCGTGGGCGAGACGGTCGGCGGTGTCGAAGAAGATGACCCGCAGGCCCATCGCCTCGGCGAGGTTGGACAGCTGGGTGCCGATGTTGCCGTAGCCCACGATGCCGAGCGTGCGGCCGCGGACCTCGTGGCTGCCCTTGGCGGACTTGTCCCAGACGCCGGCGTGCATCTTCTCGGTCTTCTCGGCCAGCCGCCGCGCGAGCATGATGATCTCGCCGATGACCAGCTCGACGACGCTGCGGGTGTTGGAGAACGGGGCGTTGAAGACCGCGATGCCGCGGTCCGCGGCGGCGGTCAGGTCGACCTGGTTGGTGCCGATGCAGAAGCAGCCGATGGCCAGCAGGTCCGGCGCCCCCTCGAGCACGCGCTCGGTCACCTTGGTGTTGGAGCGGATGCCCAGCAGGCTCACGCCTGGCAGCCTCTCCAGGAGCTCGGCCTCCGACAGGGAGCCCGGGAGCAGCTCGACCTCGAAGCCGCGGTCGGTGAGGACCTCGACGGCCAGTGGGTGGATGTTCTCGAGCAGCAGCGCCTTCACCCGTCCCAGGGTAGGGGCCGCGGCTCCGCGCCACCGAACCGACGTCGTACGCCGGACAGCCGGTGTGGCTCAGCGCACGAGGTCCCCAGGGCTGCCCGGGACGTCATGCGTCACGCGGCAGCGGACGTCCCGTCCGTATGACGTCCCCCGGGTTCAGGCCTCCAGCGTCGAGACGTCCCTGAGGACGTCTCGACCCTGCATGGCCTGCTGCGCGCCGCCCGGCACGCACGTCGGCCGCGTTGTCGTCGACTCGTCGGGAATCCGTCCCGCCTTCGCTCCTCCGCCTCGCCGACGCACGCACCGGACGACGCTCGCGACGGCCTACAGCGTCGAGACGTCCTCGGCATCCACGATGCGGTAGGCGTAGCCCTGCTCGGCCAGGAACCGCTGGCGGTTCTGGGCGAAGTCGGCGTCGACGGTGTCGCGGGAGACGACGGTGTAGAAGCGTGCGACCTTGCCGTCGTGGCCGGGCCGGAGCAGCCGCCCGAGGCGCTGGGCCTCCTCCTGGCGGGAGCCGAAGGAACCGGAGACCTGGATGGCGACCTCGGCGTCGGGCAGGTCGATGGAGAAGTTCGCGACCTTGGAGACGACCAGGGTGCGTACCTCGCCGGAGCGGAACGCGTCGAAGAGCCGCTGCCGCTCCTTGACCGACGTCTCGCCCTTGATGACGGGGGCGTCGAGGGCCTCGGCGAGCTCGTCGAGCTGCTCGATGTACTGTCCGATCACCAGCGTCGGCTGCCCCGCGTGCCGGGCCATCAGCGACTTCACGACGTCGACCTTGCGGTGGGTGCAGGAGGCGAGCCGGTAGCGCTCCTCGGGCTCGGCCGTCGCGTAGGCCAGCCGCTCGCCCTCGGGCAGGGTCACCCGCACCTCGACGCAGTCGGCCGGGGCGATCCATCCCTGGGACTCGATGTCCTTCCAGGGGGCGTCGTACCTCTTGGGCCCGATGAGGGAGAACACGTCGCCCTCGCGGCCGTCCTCGCGCACCAGCGTCGCGGTCAATCCGATGCGGCGGCGGGCCTGGAGGTCGGCGGTCATCCGGAAGATCGGCGCCGGCAGCAGGTGCACCTCGTCGTAGACGATGAGGCCCCAGTCGCGGGCGTCGAGCAGCTCGAGGTGGGGGTAGACGCCCTTGCGGCGCATGGTGAGCACCTGGTACGTCGCGATGGTGACCGGTCGGATCTCCTTGACGGCCCCGGAGTACTCGCCGATCTCGTCCTCGGTCAGGCTCGTGCGCCGGACCAGCTCGTCCTTCCACTGCCGCGCGCTCACGGTGTTGGTGACGAGGATGAGCGTGGTGGCCTGCGCGTGCGCCATGGCGGCCGCCCCGACCAGCGTCTTGCCGGCGCCGCAGGGCAGCACGACCACGCCCGACCCGCCGTGCCAGAAGGACTCCGCGGCGTCGCGCTGGTAGTCGCGCAGCTCCCACCCGGACTCGTCGAGGTCGATGGGGTGCGCCTCGCCGTCGACGTACCCGGCGTAGTCCTCGGCCGGCCAGCCGAGCTTGAGCAGCGCCTGCTTGAGGTTGCCGCGCTCGGAGGGGTGCACCGCGACGGTGTCGTCGTCGATGCGGTTCCCGAGCATGCCGGCGACCTTCTTGGCGCGCAGCACCTCCTCGAGCACCGGCCGGTCGTTCGACACCAGGGTGAGGCCGTGGGTGGGGTGCTTCTCCAGCCGCAGCCGGCCGTAGCGCGCCATCGTCTCGGCGACGTCGACGAGCAGGGAGTGGGGCACCGCGTAGCGGCTGTACTCCAGCAGCGTGTCGACGACCTGCTCGGCGTCGTGCCCGGCGGCCCGCGCGTTCCACAGCCCCAGCGGGGTCAGCCGGTAGGTGTGCACGTGCTCGGGCGAGCGCTCGAGCTCGGCGAACGGCGCGATCGCCTTGCGGCAGTCGGCAGCGCGGTCGTGGTCGATCTCGAGCAGGAGCGTCTTGTCCGACTGGACGATGAGGGGGCCGTCGGTCACCGGACAAGCGTACGGAGGTGGTGGGTGGGCCCGCCGGGCAAGGTTCATCGGCCGGCCGACAGACCCTGCCCTGGGCCGACGGAACTCCATCGTCCAACGGCAAGGTTCATCGGCCGGCCGATAAACCGTCAGCCGACCGGCCGCACAGACGTGATCCGGTGCACCGCGAACACCCGGGTGTCGTCGGCGCGGTGGTCGTGGGCGGTGAGCCGGCCGCCCTCGAGGCCGAGCGGGTCGACGACGCGGTCGGAGCGGGAGCCGTGGTTGTCGACGTAGCCGATCACCACCGACGACCGCTGCTCGATCGCCTCCCGCAGCGCCGCCAGCGAGCCGGACGGGGTCAGCGAGGGCGAGTCGGCGGGCCGGGTCGAGGCCACCCGGTCCCCCGCACGTACGGCGGTGACGACCGCCGCGGCACCGGCCGCGACCCGGGCCGCGGCAGCAGCACGTCGAGGGGCGTGTCGGAGACCAGCACGGTCGGGGCGATCCGTCGCAGGCCCAGCGACCGCGCCTGCGGGTGGTGCAGGATCTCGGCCAGCGCGGACTCGTCGTCGGCGCGCAGGAACGCCTCGGCGTGCCCGACCCGCACCGCCCCGAAGGTCCGAGCGGTGTCGTCGACGAGGTAGGTCAGCGGCTGCGGCACCGGCGTGCGCGACACCTCGCCCAGGAAGTCGTGCACCTCCACCGCGGTCCAGCCCAGGTCGAGCGCGCGTCGCACGGACCCGGGCGTGAAGCGGTAGACCGTCGCCCCTCCCCGGGACTCCACCTCCGCCAGCACCTGCAGCCGCCGCGCCAGCGTCGACTCCAGCGGCCCGGGCGCCACCGCGGTCAGGTCGGCCTGCACCAGCACGTGGTCGACGGGTGCGGGCAGCAGCGGCTCGAGCAGGGGCGCGGCGTCGTCGTCCGCCACGAGCGCGCGAGAGTACGACGCCAGCCCGCCGAGCCCGGTCACCCCGAGCGCCGCGGCCTCCTCGACCGCCCACAGCACCTGGTCGGCCCGGGTGCGGGGACGGCGCGGCCGCAGCCAGGCCACGCGCGCGACCACGCCGGGCACACCTGTGCCGGTCGCGAGCACCTCGCCCGCGGGCAGGCCACCGACCACGTCGAGCACCAGCCGGCGGGTCTCCACCTGGTGGACGCCGGTCAGCTCCGGGACCAGCGCGTTCCACGTCTTGCCGGCCGGGTCCTTGCGGCCGACCAGCCCGGGGAGGCGGGGGGAGTCGATCCAGGCGCGCGCCAGGACCTGCCAGCGCTCGGCCGCCGACCGGGTCACCCACCGGTCCAGCTCGTCGGTGGGCAGCCAGGCAGGCTCGCCGTCCGGGCCGGTGCCCGTGGCGAGCAGCCCAGCGGCGTACGCGGTCTCGACGAGCAGTGCGGCCACCGCCTCGTCCACCTGCAGCAGGACCGCGGTGGCCTTGAGGTCGCGCACGCCGAGGCCGCCGCTGCGCAGCACCCCCGGCGGGCGGGTTCCCCAGTGGTCGAGCAGCAGCTCGACGCGGCGCACCGCCTCGAACGCAGCACCGGCGGCGACCTTGTCCACCAGGGAGGCCTCACGCGAGGAGGTGGGCACCTCGGGGGCGACGTCGACGGGCTCGGTGGTCGTGCGGCCGCCGCGCAGCACCAGGCCCACCTCACCGGGGAGCACGACCGAGCCGCCGCCACGCGGCACCAGCAGCCGCCGCGCCAGCAGCTCCTCGGGCGGGGTGCGGGCGTCCTCGGGCAGCACCGTGTGGCGGGAGCTGCCCGTGGTGGCCTCGCCGCCCTGCTCCAGGACGTGCTCGAGCAGGGTGCGGGCCGCCGCCGAGATCTCGGCGAGCCGCTGGGCGACCTCCTCGGCCGACGCGGGCTCCGCGGAGCGGGTGCGCAGCCCGCTCACGCCGGCGTCGGGCCCGCCGACCAGCAGGTCGGCCACGCCCGACAGCGCCCGCAGCCCGGTGGGGGACTCCCACGCCAGGGCCAGGTCGCGCAGGTGCGCCAGTGCCGCATCGGTGGCGGCCGGGTCCGCGTGCACCAGCGACCGCAGCTCCTGCGGTGTGGTTTGGCCGGCGACGACCAGGGCATCTAGGACGGAGAGCTCGACCCGCGACAGCTGGTCGAGCGCACGCATGAGAGAAGCACGGGTGGCGGCCCGCGAGGCCAGCTGCCCCGAGTCCTGAGGGGCGGGAGTGGCCAGATCCGGACGCGCGAGGAGCAGGCGCGACAGCTGCTGGTCCGACCACGCACGCAGCTGGTCGGCCAGTGAGCGGTACCCCTCCTCGGCCATCCCTCCCACGCTACCGGCCACCCCGACGGGGGCCGACGCGTGACCGCGGTGCAGCTGGAGCACGGCGCCCGCACCGACGTCGGCCGGGTCCGCGAGGTCAACGAGGACGCCTACCTCGCCCAGCCCCCGGTGTTCGTCGTCGCCGACGGCATGGGCGGCCACGAGGGCGGTGACGTCGCGAGCGCGATCGTGGTGGAGGAGTTCGCGGCGCTCGCCGACCGTGGCTACGACCCCGCGCACGCCGCGGTCGCCGTGGTCGAGGTGCTCGACGCCTGCCGGCAGCGGATCGCGACGTACGCCGAGCAGCAGCGCGCCCGGGGCGTCGGCCCCCTCCAGGCCGGCACCACCGTCGTCGCGGCGCTGCTCGCCGAGCACGACGGTGCCCCCGCGTGGCTGCTGGCCAACCTCGGCGACTCCCGCGCCTACCGGGTCGAGGGTGGCTCGCTGGAGCAGGTCACGGTGGACCACTCGGTGGTCCAGGAGCTGGTCGACACCGGTCTGATCACCGAGGCGGCGGCCGCCGAGCACCCCGAGCGCCACGTCATCACCCGTTCGCTGGGCGGCAACCAGCACTCCGAGCCCGACCTCTTCGTGCTGCCGGTCGCCGCCGCGCCGCGGCTGGTGCTGTGCAGCGACGGCGTCTCCGGGATGCTCGACCACGAGCAGATGCGACAGGTCCTCGCCACCAGCTCCGACCCGGCCCTCGCAGCCGACGCCCTGCTGGCCGCGGCCCTCGACGCCGGCGGTCGCGACAACGCCACGGTCGTGGTCGTCGACTCGTCCCCGGCCGCCGGGGACGACACCCACTCCGACCTGGACCTCGAGCAGAGACTGGGAGCGCTGCCGTGAGCGACCAGGACCCGACGACCCGCTCCTACGTCCCGGGGGAGTGGTACGCCGTCCTCGGCCCGTCCCTCGTCCTCGCCCTGCCCCCCGACCGCCGCGACCTCGCGGCCGCCGCCTGGGCCCTGGTCGACGCCGGCGGTCCCGCCGACGAGGTCCTCGACCTGGTGCTGGCCGACGGTCTCAGCGACCTCGCCGGGCTGGCCCTGGTCAGCACCGACGGGGAGCGCACCCGGGCCGTCGTCCGTGGCCGGGCCGTCTGCCTGCTCGACGCCGAGGACGGTGAGACGGTCGCCGACGGCCGTGCGGTGACGACCTGGGCGGAGGCCACCGCCGACCACGTCCGGGCGATCAGCCTCGAGCTCGGCACGACCGCCACCGGGCCGGCCCTCCAGGTCGGCGACGGCCTCGTCCGCGCGGCCCGCGTCCTGTGGCCCGCCGAGCAGCAGGTGGCCCCAGGCCCGGTGGTCGGGCAGCGAGGAGCGCCAGCGACGAGCGGGCGTCGAGACCACGACGAACCGCCCGTCTGGTCGCCCGCCTCGGACGACCACGACGGGCTCACCCGCGACGGCGAGGTGCCGCCCGACCTGGTCCGCCCGCCGGTCGGCATCCCCGGCCAGGAGCCCGCCCCGGAGGTGACCGCGGCACCTGTCGCTCGGCTCGCCCTCTCCACCGGCGAGGAGGTCGAGGTCGACCGGGTCGTGATCATCGGCCGCGCCCCCGAGGCGCGCCGCTTCACCGCGACGCAGAAGCCCCGTCTGCTCGCCGTGCCGAGCCCGCAGCAGGAGATCTCCTCGACCCACCTGGAGGTGCGCCCGGGGTCGGGGGCCGACCACGGCAGCGCGGTCGTGACCGACCTCGGCTCCACCAACGGCACGCTGCTCACCCAGCCCGGGCTGCCCCAGGAGCCGCTGCGCCCCGGCATCCCCGTCCAACTGCTGCCGGGAGCCGTCATCGACCTGGGTGATGGCCTCACGATCGCCGTGGACCGCCCGTGACCACCACCCTGCCCCCGAGGCCGGCCGCCGCTGTCCGACCGGCCGACCTCGAGCGCCGGCTGCACGCCTACGCGCTCGACCGCGTCGCCGGGTGGGGCCTTCCCCTCGGCGTCGCCGCTGCCCTGGTCGCGCGCGGGGCCGCGACGTGGCTGGTCGTCCTCACCCCGCTCCTGCTCGGGGCCGTGCTCGTCGTGCTCGGCGCGACCCTGCTCAGCACCCGCGGGGCCACCCCCGGCATGGCGCTGCTCGGCCTGCGCGTGGAGACGCCGGGGGGCGCGCTCACCCTCCCCGACGCCGTACGCCGCCAGGCCGTCCTCGCCCTGGCCGGGCTGCCGACGTTCGGGCTCGGCCTGGCCACGCTGGCCTGGACCGCCGCCGCCGACGTCTCCGGTCGGCGCCGCGGCTGGCACGACGAGCTGGTCGGGACCGTGGTCGTCGACGCGCGTCCGGTGCCCGAGGTCGTGGTGGGGCCCGAGCGCCCGCAGCCGATCGTCAACCTGACCGCGATGCGGTTGGTGCCGCCCGAGCCCACACCGGCGAGCGTCCCTCCGGACGTGCCCGTCTCCCCGACTCCCGCCGCCCCGTTCCCCGCCACCGGGGAGCCCACCCCGGCTCCCACCCCGGAGTTCCCGGCACCCGCCCCCGGCAGACGTCGTGCGGCCGCCCCCGCGGCCACCCGTGCCCCCGAGCCCGTGCCGCCCCGCCGGGCCGCGCGGCCCGAGACCCGCTGGCTGGCTACGGCCGACACCGGCGAGACCGTCCTGGTCCGCGGGCTGACCCTGCTCGGCCGCGGCCCGCAGCCGCGGGAGGGCGAGTCCGTCGCCGACCTGGTCGCCCTGTCCTCGACCGACATGTCGGTCTCGAAGACCCACGCCCAGCTGCAGCTCTCCGACGACGGCTCGCTGGTGGTGATGGACCGCGGCTCGACCAACGGCTCGGTGCTGATCCGCCAGGGCGTGCCGCGCCACCTCTCGCCAGGACGCCCGGTGACCCTGCTCGACGGCGACGTCCTGCGCCTGGGCGACCGGGTCCTGGAGATCAGCGGCGAGCGCTGAGCGCCGGCCCCGCGGCCCGGTCAGGAGTCGGTCACGAACCGGTAACGATGCCCTTCCCCCCTTCCCCCGGGGGTATCGCGTGATGTCGTCTCTCTCCATCCCCCACGCGCCCCGGACCGGTGCGGGAGGGCTCGGGCTCCCGCACGTCGCGCGAGCCTGTTCTCGGTCAAGGGAGGAAGCAGTTGAGCAGGAAGAAGCTCGCCACCGTCGCGGGCTCCGCGCTCGTCGCCGCTGCGCTGACGACGCCGCTGGGTGCCGCGCCGTCGGGTGCCGCACCACAGGTGACCGGCGTGAGCGCCCAGGACGGCCACGCGGACCAGCACCAGGCGGGCCACGTCCGCCTGATGCCCTGGCAGAAGAAGTACGAGGACCTGCGCCAGCAGGCCCTGGAGCAGCGACTGCGCGACGGCGGTCGCGGAGGCCCGGTCGAGCGGGTCGGCAAGGGCGCCTACGCCCGGGTCGCCCAGGAGGGCAAGGACCGGATCTTCGTGGTGCTCGCGGAGTTCGGCGACGACGTGCACTCGGCGTACCCCGCCGGTGAGTCCGACGCCCAGCGCGACGACGGGCCGCTGCACAACGAGATCCCGAAGCCGGACCGCAGCACCGACAACTCCACGCTGTGGGAGAAGGACTACGACCGGGCCTACTACGAGAAGATGTACTTCCAGCGGATGCGCGCCTTCTACGAGGAGCAGTCGCTGGGCACCTACTCCTTCGACGGTGAGGTCACCGAGTGGGTCAAGGTGCCGTTCAACCAGGCCCGCTACGGCCGTGACCTGTGCGGTGGCATCAGCTGCAACAACACCTGGTTCCTGATCCGTGACGCCCTCTCGATCTGGACCCAGGGCCGCCTCGACGCCGGCTGGACGATGCCCCAGGTCCAGGAGTACCTCAAGACCTTCGACGTCCAGGACCGCTACGACTTCGACGGTGACGGCGACTTCGACGAGCCCGACGGCTACATCGACCACTTCCAGGTCGTGCACGCCGGTGGCGACCAGGCCGACGGCGACCCGATCTACGGCGGCGACGCCATCTGGAGCCACCGCTGGTACGCCGGTGTCCAGCCCTACGGCACCGGCCCCGAGGGCGGCGCACCATTCGGCGGCGTCGACATCGGCGAGGGCGGCACCTCCGACCCCGACGGCGCGGCCGTCGAGCTGCCCGACAACCCGACCGGCGTCTGGGTCGGCGACTACACCATCCAGCCCGAGAACGGCGGCCTGTCGGTCTTCGCCCACGAGTACGGCCACGACCTGGGCCTGCCGGACCTCTACGACACCTCCGGCAACACCGGCGGCGCCGAGAACTCCACCGGCTTCTGGTCGCTGATGTCGCAGTCGCGCGGCACCGCCAAGAAGGACGAGGGCATCGGCGACCGCCCGATGCCGTTCGGTGCCTGGGAGAAGTTCCAGCTCGGCTGGCTCGACTACGACGTGGCCCGTGCCGGCCGCTCCTCCAAGCACTGGATCCGGCCCGGGCAGTCCACCAAGGGCAAGGAGCACAACGCCCTGATGGTGCTGCTCCCGGACAAGGAGGTCACCACCGAGCTGGGCGACCCCTGCGCCACGTGCGGCGACGCCTACTACTACTCCGGGTCGGGCAACGACCTCGACCACACCATGACCCGCGGGGTCGACGGTGGCGGCGAGCTGACCGCCAAGGCGCGCTGGACCATCGAGGACGGCTGGGACTACGCCTTCCTGCAGGCCACCACCGACGGTGAGACCTGGGAGGACGTGCCCACCGACCAGTCCTACGAGGGCACCGACGAGGGCGGGGCCAACCCCGACGGCACCGGCATCTCCGGCAGCAGCGGGGGATGGGTCGACCTGACCGCTACCGTGCCGGCCGAGGCGGTGGGCATCCGCTTCCGCTACCTCACCGACGCCGCGGTCGCGCTGCCCGGCTTCCAGGTCGACGAGATCACCCTGGACGGCACGCCCGTCGGCTCGGCCGAGGGCGGCGCCGACGGCTGGAGCCTCGACGGCTTCAGCACCACGTCGGGCACCGAGGTCACCGAGCACCTCAACGCATACCTGGTCGACAACCGGCAGTACGTCGGGCGGGACCGTCTCCTCAAGCACGTCTACCACTTCGGTGACGTCGCGGAGAACCCCGACCACGTCGACTTCTACCGTCAGGGCGAGGGTGCCCTCATCACCTACATGGACACCTCCTACACCGACAACAACGTCGGCGACCACCCCGGAGGCGGCATGGCGCTGCCCGTCGACGCCAACCCGATGTTCGTGCACACGCCGGACGGCGACCTCGCCCGGCCGCGCACCTCGTCCTTCGACGCCGCCTTCGGCACGAAGCGGGTCAAGCGTCAGGTGATCGACTGGATGGGCGAGGACTACACGCTCCCGCCGATCAAGCCGGTGCGCACCTTCGACGACACCCTCGACTGGTGGTACGACGGCGACGAGCACGGCAGCGGCACCCACCCGGGTCGCTACCAGCCCGGCTGGAGCTCGGTCGACGTCCCCAAGACCGGCACGACCATCACGGTCAAGAAGGTCAAGAGGAACGGCGTCATGGTGATCAAGGTCGGGACCTCCTCCTGAGGCCCTGAGACCACCGGAGCCGCCTCCGCGGCCCGGCACCACGCGGAGCCCCGTCGACCCCCGGGTCGGCGGGGCTCCGTCGTACGCCGGGGGCCCGGCGTGCGGCTCGGGGCGGCCCGACCGGACGAGCCCGGCCGGGTGAGACCCTGGCGCGGCGGCCGCGGAGGGCATAGGTTCCCCCGCCATGGATGCTGCTCCCACCTTCCGCCACGTCGAGACCCTGCACACCTCCGCGTCGCCGGAACGCATCTGGGCGCTGTGGAGCAACATCGCGACCTGGCCGACCTGGGACCCGCCGGTCGAGAAGGTGGTCCTCGACGGCCCCTTCCGGGTCGGCACGACGGGCCACATGGTGATGGCGGGCGGCTTCGAGATGCCCTTCGAGCTCGAGGTCGTGCACCCCGACGAGCGCTACCTCGACGTGCTGCGGATGGGCGAGCTGGGGATCCGCGTCGACCACGTCGTGGAGGCGGCCGAGGGCGGCTCGCTGGTCACCGTCACCACCGAGGTCACCGGGCCGGGCGCCGACGGCGTCGGTGCCATGGTCACCGCGGACGCCCCCACCGCCCTCGCGGCGCTGGTCGCCCAGGCCGAGGCCGAGCCCGAGCCGGTCCCGGTCATCCCCTGACCCGACCCGCGGGCCAGCCGGCTGCCGATGGGTGGGCCGGTCGTGGGTGGCCGGTCGTGAGTGGCCGGTCGTGAGTGGTGGGGCGGTGCGGACAGCGCCCGAGCGGCGCGGCTCCCGGCCGGGCCCACCCCCGGCGGAGGGGAACCACCCCTTCCGCTCCTTCGTCGCTCCAGGGGGGCCAGGCCCATCCACCCTCCGCCGGGGGTGGGCC
>LUMW01000832.1_pt1 | contig 12002 bp, 14 predicted proteins | sample 729761 | NCBI WGS metagenome assembly LUMW01 (sample SAMN03860302, study PRJNA289734) | marine metagenome | biome: seawater column; feature: ocean; material: water; isolation source: Red Sea water column Station 192 - depth 500m | place: Saudi Arabia: Red Sea | collected 2011-10-15 | depth 500 m
TAAAAAATCATTATTTGCTTATAAACAAAAAACCCCCTTTTCAGGGGGTTTTTTATTTTACATAATGATGATTATACGACGATGGAGTTCGTTATTCACGTTTTAATGAAGTTTTTTAGTAAAAACTATGATGAAGCCCATGGTATAATGCTAAAAGTCCATCATGATGGAGTTGGACTGTGCGGTATATATACTTTTGAGGTAGCAGAGTCTAAGTCAGCTAAAGTTAATAGATATTCCCGCGGAAAAGGTCATCCACTTAAAAGTTCGGTTGAACCTTGCGATTGATAAAAAAAGCACCATATTATTTATGTGAGGTGATAATATGATTAGTGCACAACTAGAAATTTTATTAAATAAGGCAATCAGAAGGGCAAATGAGTTAAAACATGAGTTTTTAACCCTTGAAAACGTTTTGCTGGCCTTATTAACGGACCCGAAAATTACGGAGCTGATACGTAATTGTGGTGGGAATTTAGAGTCTTTAGAGTCAGATTTGAAAGATTTTGTAAGTAATTCTGATAATTATAGTATTTTAACTGACGAAGAGATTGAAGAATTATCCAAAGAACAATTTGATAATGAAGAAATGAAAAAGATGGCCAATCAGAGTGGTATCTATTATCAGCCAGAAATAAGTCTTTCATTACAAAGGGTTATACAAAGAGCTGCTTTACATGTACAAAGCTCGGGCAAAAACTCTATTCTTCCTGTTCATTTGTTAGTCGCTATGTTCTCAGCAAAAAATAGTCATACAGTGTTTTTTCTGCAAAAAAATGGCTTAGAGAGATTTAAACTCGTAGATAAAATAGCCCATACAGTTGATAGTCCAAACAGTGGTTCAACTTATAAAGGTGAAAAACCAGCAGCTGGAGCTGACCCTTTAAATGGCGAAGCCCAAGAAGTAAGGGTTTTAGATGAATTTACAACGAATTTAAATGAATTAGCGCGAAATAATAAACTTGATCCTATTATTGGTAGAGATGAAGAATTACAGCGAGTCATTCAGGTTTTATGTAGAAGACGTAAGAATAATCCTATTTTAGTTGGAGATGCCGGTGTTGGAAAAACAGCAATCGCTGAGGGATTAGCACAAATGATAGTACAAAAGAAAGTTCCAAAGATTATTGAGTCTTTGGAGATTTTTAGTCTTGATATGGCCTCTTTGCTAGCGGGAACTAAATTTAGAGGTGACTTTGAAGAAAGATTAAAGTCAGTTTTAAAGGCAGTGGAAGAGAAAAATGAAAAGCATGGGTGTATTTTATTTATAGATGAAATTCACAATATTATTGGTGCTGGATCGACGAATGCTGGAAGCATGGATGCATCAAACTTACTTAAACCAGCTTTAAGTAGAGGTTTAATTCGTTGTATGGGTTCAACGACATATGATGAGTTTCGAAAGTTTTTTGAAAAAGATCAGGCTTTAACAAGACGTTTTCAAAAAATTGATATTATTGAACCTTCGACATCAGATACAATTAAGATATTAGATGGATTAAAAACTAAATTTGAAGAGCATCACAATGTAACTTATTCAAAGGAAGTTTTGGAAAATGCCGTGAAATTGGCCAATAAGCATATTACAGATAGAAAGCTTCCGGATAAAGCGATTGATGTCATTGATGAAGTTGGTGCGTATTTAAGAATTAAAAATGCTGAAAATGATCAAGATGAGCAGGATAGGGTTGATGTTAAACTGAGTGATATAGAGTATATTGTTGCTAAAATTGCGAGAATTCCTCAAAAAAGTATTTCTGTTAACGAAAAAGACCGCCTTAAAAACTTGGCTCGAGATTTAAAACTTCTTATTTTTGGTCAGGATGAAGCCGTCCAAAAAGTTTCAAACGCAATCATTTTATCTCGTTCAGGGCTTGGAAATGATCAAAAGCCTATATCAAACTTTCTTTTTGCGGGTCCAACAGGGGTCGGGAAAACTGAGTTGGCAAAACAATTGGCCCTTACAATGGGAATTAATTTTGAAAGAATTGATATGTCAGAATATATGGAGAAACATGCTGTAAGTAAGCTTATTGGAGCTCCTCCTGGATATGTTGGCTTTGATGAAGGTGGGATTCTTACAGATAAAATTAACAAAAATCCTTATTCAGTATTATTATTAGATGAAATTGAAAAAGCACATCCAGATGTTTTTAATATTCTTCTTCAGGTTATGGACCATGGGAAATTAACTGACTCTAATGGCAAAACGACCGATTTTAGAAATGTTATCCTCATAATGACATCAAATGCAGGTGCAACAGAGTTAGAATCAGGTAGTATTGGCTTAGGAGGCGGTAAAAAGCTAAATACGGCCAAAAGAGATCAAGCCTTGAAAAATTACTTTTCACCTGAATTTCGTAACCGTTTAGATGCAATTATTAATTTTAATCATTTAAGTGAAGAAAATATCAAAAGTATTGTTGAAAAATTTATTATTGAACTTGAGAGCCAATTGGCAGAAAAATCTGTCTATATTGAAGTGAGTGATGATTTAGTGAGCTGGTTTATTAAAAATGGTTATGATCCAAAAATGGGTGCACGCCCTATAGGAAGGCTTATTGATGATCAGCTTCGTAAACCACTGGCCAATGAAGTTCTTTTTGGAAAATTGGAAAATGGTGGCAAAGTTATCGCAAAACTTGTCGATAATAAGGTTAAGTTTGAATTTGTTAAGGAAAAAGTGGAAGAAATTTCTTAGTAAGTTTAAAGTAAAAAATGCCTTTCAGCCTTTAAATGAAAATAAAAAAAAACTGATGTAAAAAAAGCCAAGATGACCTCCTAGTAGTAACCTTGGCTTTTTTTATAGTTTCCTCCCAGTCGACAGTTTAAAAAAAGACTTAAGTCTTTTTTTAAATAATCCGAAATAAAAACAAAATTTATATTTTTTATTTGCGTTAAAATAAAAAACTGATTATCCTAAAATGGATTGTATAAAAAAACATTTATTTCTGGGAGGAAATTTATGGCTGCGAAAAAAGCAACAAAGAAAAAAGTAGCAAAAAAAGCTACGAAGAAAAAAGTAGCTAAGAAAGCTACAAAGAAAAAAGTAGCTAAGAAAAAAGCAACTAAAAAGAAAGCTACTAAGAAAAAAGCTACGAAGAAAAAAGTAGCAAAAAAAGCTACAAAGAAAAAAGTAGCTAAGAAAAAAGCAACTAAGAAAAAAGCTGCTAAGAAGAAGGCTACAAAGAAAAAAGTAGCTAAGAAAAAAGCAACTAAGAAGAAGGCTACAAAGAAAAAAGCCACAAAGAAGAAAGCTGCTAAGAAAAAAGCAACTAAAAAGAAGGCTACAAAGAAAAAAGCCACTAAGAAAAAAGTAGCTAAAAAAGCAACAAAGAAGAAAGCTACTAAAAAGAAAGCTACAAAGAAGAAGACAACAAAAAAAGTTGCTAAAAAGAAGTAAGTAAGATTAAATTCTAGCTTATAATTTAAGGGGCCTGAAAAAGGCCCTTTTTTTTTCCCTAGTTTTTGACTAAGCTATTTGAGTTAAACCATTATGTCAGGAGAAAGTATGGGGTTAATTAACAGATTATTTTGGAAAGGAATAATTGTCGTTTTGCCAGTAACTCTAACGATTTATTTGGTTTTAGTGATATTAAATAAAGCTGAAAGTCTTTTTGGTAATTTTATTAAAGGTTTGATAGGCGCTCATTATTATATTCCTGGTCTTGGTATTTTGGTGACTGTCGTCTTGATGATTGTTGTGGGTATTTTAGTTAGCAATTTTATCACCGGTAGTGTGATACGATTCTTTATTTTTCAATTTGAAAAAGTTCCATTTTTTAAGGCCATTTATAGTCCTTTGCGAGATTTGATGTCCCTTTTTGGAGGAAATGCTCAGAACCAAATGAAAAAAGTCGTTATGGTGGATTTTGAAAAATTAGGGTTTAGAACTATTGGTTTGGTGACGAGGGAAGAGTTTGATGATCTTCCATCTAATACAGTTGCGAATGATACTATTGCAGTTTATATTCCTATGAGCTATATGCTGGGAGGTTTTACAGCAATTATGCCCAGAAGTGCTGTTGTTGAGGTTGATATCCCAGTTGAAAGGGCAATAAAGCTAGCTATAACGGGATGGATTCGAGCAGATAAAAATGCCCTCTAAATGTCCGTTATGTCTTCAAAAAAACACTGAACATATTTTTTATCAAGCATTGCATAGAAACAGAGAGTTTTTGAGCTGCTGCGAGTGTGGCTTAACCTTTGTTAATAGAAGTGATCTTTTGAGTTTTACTAGTGAAAAAGAACGCTATCAAGAGCATCAAAATCATTTACGCACAAAGGGATATGAAAAATTCCTAAGACGTATTATTAATCCGATTGAGAAAATTTTTCCAAAATCCGCAAGGGGTTTAGATTATGGACAAGGTCCATATCCAATGTTGCAAGAGATAATGAATGATGATGGTTACGAGAATGTTTTTGGCTTTGACCCACATTTTGCAAATCATCAGTCTGTTTTTGATAATAAATATGACTTTATTATATTAAGTGAAGTCTTTGAACATATGAATCGACCAAGAGATGAATTTGATTTGCTGTTAAAAATTTTGAATCCTGGTGGTGCTCTTGCTTTTAGTACAGGTATACTTTATTCAGAGAGAAAGCTTCAACAATGGTCTTATACATTTGATGAAACACATATTAACTTTGTGTCTCCTAAAACAATTCGGTGGATGGGTGAACGTTTTAGCTTAGACTTAATTTTTGAGGCTAAAGATATTTTTATTTTTGAGAAAAAATAAATGGTTGCTCGAGTTCGATGTTCTGATGATAATCAAAATGAGGGAATTCGATTAGACTTATAATGTTAAAAAGACATTCATTGAAATGCTGAGGATAGTTTTTATTATCTAAATTAAAACTTTCAACCTTACCTTCTTGAGTCAAAGTTAAGTACAATGAGATTTTCAATCTTTTTTGGTTAAAATGTTTAAAAAGTTGGTGCTTGCGTACACAAGCCGCAAATGTATGGGATTTTGCAGATAACTCTTGTAAGATTTTAGTTTGGAGCTTCCTTTCTTGAGATCTTTTAGAAAATAAAGAGCAACTATTAAGCATAGAAAGAGTAAAAACGAGGAAGATCATTTTATACATAAGCATTATAATATCTAAGAAATGATCATTTTGAAAGCACTTGTGGTATGGCTTAAAGAATTCTATTATCTTGGGTAAAAGAATGAATAGGGAGCTTGTATGAGACCACAAAATTATCCTCAGAGCCCAAAGAATTTATGGGAAATCTTTTTTCAGTTAACGCAAATACCAAGACCTAGTAAACATGAGACTAAGGCCATTGAATATTTAAAAAAATTAGCTAATGATTTCAATTTAAACTATGTTGTTGATCAAGCTAATAATGTAATTCTTTATGTTCCTGGAAAAAATGGGCGTGAGAATGATCCTCCAGTTATTATACAAAATCATATTGATATGGTTACGGATGCTACCAAGGGCCATGAAATTGACTTCTTAAATGATCCTTTATCTTTAGAAGTTGATGGAGAGTGGTTAAAGGCGGTGGGGACAACGCTTGGAGCAGATAACGGTATTGGTTGTGCTGCAGCTCTTGCCGTATTATTTGAGCAGAAAATGAAGCATCCACCTTTGGAACTATTATTTACTGTAGATGAGGAGACTGGATTAAATGGTGCCTTAGGCTTAGAAAGTAAATATTTAACTGGTAAAAAAATGTTGAATTTGGATACTGAGGAGTGGGGAAGTTTATATATAGGTTGTGCTGGAGGTATTGACTACGAATTAACTCGTGAATATGGCCTTGTTGAGGCAACAGAAGGCTTTCTAACCTATCGATTGGATGTAAAAGGGTTCTTGGGTGGACATTCTGGTGTCGATATTCATCAGCAGCGTGGAAATGCCTTAAAGTTTTTAGCTGAACTTCTGGCTTCAATGCAAGAGGCTTTGGATTTTGAGATTATAGAAATTCGAGGTGGACGAGCTCATAATATTATTCCTAGAGAGGCTTTTGTAAATTTAAAGCTAAGGCAATCAGATGAGAATAAAGTCATAAATCTTTCAAATGAACTTAAGCAAAAGTGGTTAAGTTATTTGCCACAGACAGATAAAAGTTTAGAAATTGATTTGACTCAGTTAGATCCTACCCCAAACGAGAAAGTTCTGAAGAAGGAAGATCAAGCTCGCTTGATTTCTTATCTGATCTTATTCCCCCATGGCGCACATGCTTATGATTTAAATGATAATTCATTAGTAAGTATGAGCAATAATTTTGCTAAGTTTTTATGTATAAGAGGTCAAGTCTACACTCAATCTTCCTTAAGATTTTTTGATCGCAATGAAGTTGAGAGATTAGAGCAAAAAGTAAGAAGTTTAGGAGAAGTTTTTGAGATGAAAGTTAAAAAACATTCAGAGTATCCTAGTTGGAAGCCTGTGAGAGAAAACTCTGTCTTAGATTTGGTTAAGGACGTTTACAAGAAAATATATAATAATGAACCTGAGGTGACTGCGATCCATGCTGGACTAGAATGTGGGATATTACGAGATAAAATTGGTGAAATCGATGTTGTGTCTTTTGGTCCAACTATTACAGGAGCACATTCACCGGATGAAAGGGTTTATATTCCCAGTGTAGAGAAGTTTTGGGACTTATTTAAAAGGGTTTTAGAGGAAATTTAAAATAAGGATTTGTTATGAGTTATCAATTTTACAAAATGTTACATGTTATTTCGATTGTTGTTTTTTTCTCATTATACGCTGTAGCCGCTTATGGTGCAGGAAATAATAAGAAAAATAAAATTATCACGGGGATTATGCTGTTAGTAATTCTTGTTGGTGGTATGGGATTGAAAAAATTCGCAGCACCTGGTGAGTGGCCATTATGGCTTAACATTAAAATGGTTATTTGGCTTATTGTAGGTGTATTTGGTCATGTTATTGTAAAAAGATTTCCAGAATATGCTGTAAAATCATTTTGGATCAGCATTGGTTTATTGACGCTGGCCAGTTATTTGGCAAATTATAAGCTATAATTTGCCAAGCTAGAGAAATATTTTTATCATATTAGGGTATGATAAGATTTCTTATAAACATATATACATGGATTGTATTGGCAGATGTCATCTTAAGCTATATGCCTCAATACCAACATTATCAATGGGCCAGGATGGTTAATAAGCTTGCAGGTTATTCTTTAAATCCTGTGAGAAAAATTTTACCACCCGATCTCCCTTTTGATTTTAGCCCAGAAAATTTTGGTGACAATAAAGTCGTCCAAACAATTTTAAATCATGTCGATGTTACCATTCATCGAAAAAGTGACCTTTGTCGTAAGGATTTACCCTTCAGAAAATCTAAAACAAGACTATAGAAATATTTTAAAGCATCCTGATATGTATCCAACTCTTCGCTTAAACGAAGGAGAGGGATCCAATGAAGAAAAGCTATCTTATTTTGAGTGCGATCGTTTTCAGATTGCTAAAAATATTAAAGAACATTTAGGCAATAAACGTTTCCCCATTTATGAGGAGCGAGTGCTTAATGTATCCGATCCAGGAGATAGTTGGTGGTTAAAATCTAGTGAGAATAGAATGACCATTCTTTTTAAGCTTTCACACACTGAGGACACAGATCGTCTTATTAAATTAGGTCCTTTAGGAGATGCTCAAAAGAGTATGGAGCTTTTTAAGCAGCTTTATGGGTATTTCAAATTAATTTTTCCATTGGAGGATTATTCAAGTGGCTATGGCAAGATGAGTATGAGCTGTGCAGGCTCAGGAAATGTTCATTTTGAAAATTTAAGACAATTGTTGATTCAGGGCGAGACAAATCATGATTTCTGGGAATATTTACGTCAACTAGAGTATCAAAACCAGGACAAGCCTTTTATAGAGTCGTTGCAAAAGGCTAATTATTTTCTTATGGAATTAGGTTTTATAAGACATTTTTGGCGAACTATTCAAGAGAAGCTTTAAGAGCGAATCTCTTTTCCAGCAATAAATCCTGAAATCATAATTTGTGCTAGCATTCCTAGCTCTTCATCGTCTTCGATTCCATAAAAATCTTCTAAATGTTCTACAAATATTTCAATCGCTTCATCATCGAGGTGGTTTTCAACATTTTTCATTAAATCTTCAGCACTTAGGTCTTTTAGTTTTTCAAAATAGGCTACAAGTTGTTCTTTTTCTGAGTCGGTCATATATAATTCTCTTTTTTTGCCAAAGATAGCATGGGTGAGTTTGATAGAAAAGCTAAGTTTGTAATTTGAATTATTTAGTTTTGAAGTTCTTTAGCTATTAATATATTTAAAGTCTTTGTGTTTTCTTTACAATATCTTTAAGTTTCCTTGAGTTTGTGTGAAGATGTGATACAAAGGGTCAACGATACTACCACTCAGGTTCATAATTTGGACAACCTTCCATAAGAACTCCAGTGGTATAAATTCCAATTAAATAATTATTTGGAAAAACCACTGAGAAACTCGTGATCTCAGTAAGAGACAAGGACATTTAATGTTATTTTCAGATTTAAATCTTAAGTCTTCATCTATGAAGGCAATCGAAGCGCTTGGTTTTGAAGCCCCCTCAGAAATTCAAGAGAAGTCTATTCCAAAACTTTTGGAAGCAGATATTGATTTTATTGGTCAGGCTCAAACAGGGACAGGAAAAACAGCTGCTTTTACTTTACCTCTTTTGGAAAAGATTGATTTTTCAGCTAAACATATTCAAGCGATGATCATCGCACCTACTAGAGAGTTGGCCAATCAAATTTGCCAAGAAATAGATAAACTTTCTAAGTTTGAACCAGTGAGAACCCTTGCTGTTTATGGTGGAGTTCCCATCTCTGGTCAATTACGGGAATTAAAACGTGGTAAACCACAGGTTATTGTTGGTACACCTGGTAGGCTCTTAGATGTAATGAATAGAGGAGCTTTTGATTTAGAAAAATGTCGCTATGTTATTTTGGATGAAGCAGATGAAATGTTAGATATGGGCTTTTTTGATGACGTTCAAGATATTTTAGCAGAAGTTCCGCAAAAGAAGATTTGGATGTTTTCTGCAACCATGCCAAAACCAATTTTAAATTTAATTAATAAACATTTCTGTGATCCAGAACTAGTTAAAGTGACTAAAAAGATTTTGACTTCGGATGCCGTTGAGCAAAAATATTGCGTCGTTAGTCGACGAGATCAAGCAGAAGCTTTATGTCGTTATTTGGATTATAATCAAGAGATTTATGCAATTGTTTTTACTCGAACTAAGGTTGGGGCCAAGGAATTGACTGATGAGCTTAATGCGAGAGGTTTTCCATCAGATGCTCTTCACGGCGATATGTCTCAAGAGCAACGTGATTTAACTATGAAAAAGTTTAAGGAAAAGAAAATTTCTTTGCTTGTTTGTACCGATGTTGCGGCTCGTGGGATAGATGTTAATGATTTGACTCATGTTGTGAATTTTTCATTACCACAAGATAATGAAAGTTATGTTCACCGCATTGGACGAACTGGTCGGGGAGGAAGTAAAGGAATTGCCCTTTCTATAATCGAAGCGAGTGAAGTTCGAAGAATTTCGCAGATTGAAAGAATTACTCAGGCTAAAATTGAAAGAGTTAAACTTCCAAGTGTTGAAAAAATTGTTAATGTTTTAACTGAGAAAGCCCTAACTCAAGTTGAAGATGCCATTGAAAATTTTTCTGAAGAGGACGGTAATTTTGAAGAATTTAAAGCAAAATTTTCAGATAAGTCAGCAGAGGAGATTTTAAAAGGACTTTATTCTTTTATTTTTGAACAGTCTTTAAAACGTTACAAGAAAGCTCGTTCTATTGATCTTGAACCAAGAAATACGAAAGCGACTCGTGATGGGCGTAGAAGCTCAGGTGGAGCTCAAAGCGGATATGAAAGATTTCATATTACATTAGGACGTCAAAGTGGCTTAGGTGTCCCTGATTTAATTCGACTCGTTTCAAAAAAATTCTCTATCAAGGGTGCAGAGTTGGGAAAGATTACTGTTATGAATGATTTCTCATTTTTTGAATTACCTACTAAGTATCAAGATAAAGTTTTAGTTAATAATGGTGAAACTTGGAATGGAGAGTCTTTTAAAATACAAGTTGCAAAGGGAAAATCTTCTGGAGGATCTTCGAGAAGGTCTTCAGGACGTTCTCGTTCCCAGACAGGTTCTCAAAGAAGACGTTCTTTTAGAAGATAATTTTTGACTAGGCATTTTTTTCGGATTTTTTTGGCAAGTTGTGTTGAAAAAGTAAAAAGATTAAAATAGTATAGAAAGTATAGTAAAATCAGCCACTTAATACAGGGAAGTTAAAGTTGGAATTTGTTTTTGAAAACGATAAAAATGCGGATATAGTTCAAAATACCTTTGATATAGTCTCACCTTCATCTCAATCTCGCTCTCAAGGCGCAACAATGGCGTCTTCACGTCAAGCTAAGAAAGCAAGAAGAACTTTGCCAAAAAGTTTTTCAGATATTGAGTTTAATGAACCACCTAAGCGGTCAAGAAGAAAAACAACTGGGCCAAAAGTTAACTATGTAAAGTCTGTTAAGAAGAAAAAGCGTAAAACGGCTAAATCATTTAAGTGGACTTGGACAAAGCTAGGCTGGGTTGGGTGTGGATTTTTAGTTCTTCGTCTATTTTTTATGGAAAGTGGGGTTTTGGACTATCATAAAATGAATCAAACACTTATTAAAAAGCAAAATAACTTAGAACTCTTAAGACTCGAAAATGCTGAGCTGATTAGAGAGATTCATAGAATTAAAACATCGCCTGTTTATCAAAAGAAATTGGCCAGAGATCATCTTGGTGTTATTGCGAAGGATGAATATCTTGTGCTTTTTTCAAGAGACTCAGTTGCTAGTTCTTTATAAGCTTCATGCCAGGATGGAGTTTTTTGGCAATTTCAGAATCTGATCGCATTTCTAGAACATGTTGAGAAAAGACTTTTTTGGATAAAGGAACATCCTCTTTAGCTCTTAAACCAGGTGACTTTGCCAGAGAGCGATGAACATCAATAATATAATAATCAGCGTTCATAAAAAATATATCAATATCAAAGTAAGTATTTGGCATCCAAAACTGTCGTAATTTCATCCTATTTGAAGGAAAAAGCATTCCATAATTTTTGGGAAAATCATTTTTTTTAATTCCACTCAATCCACCTCTTTGTTGTTGTTCTGTTTTTGCCACATAGGTTTTAATGATTTTTCCTTGAGGAGTTTGAAGCTTTATCACTTTTAAATTTTGTAGTTTATCAGTTGAAGCTGCATCACATGCACTTAAAATAGATAAAAATCCAAGAAAACTGATGAGCTTTAGGTTTGTTTGTTGTATAAACGTAATCATACACAAAATGTTAATATACGGAGAGTGAAATGGGAATCCACAATAGCGAAAGTACAAATTTATCAGGTTTAATGAAGACTCATCATTGCGGCCAACTTCGTTCGAGTGATATTGGGACAGAAGTTATTCTTTGTGGCTGGAATAATAAATACAGAGATTTGGGTGGATTACATTTTGTGGATATTAGAGATAAACACGGTCTTACCCAGCTAGCTTTCGATGAGTTTAAAGGTGATTTTGCCGTTTTAAAAGGTTTGTCATTAGAGTCAGTCATCATGGCCAAAGGGGAGGTTAGAGCTAGACCTGACTCCGCTATAAATAAAAATATGAGTACTGGGGAAGTTGAAGTGAGTGTTAGTGAGTTTTCTGTGCTCTCTCAAGCTCAAGAAGTTCCTTTTTTGCCACATGGAAAAATCTCTGCAACAGAAGATTTACGGCTTAAGTATCGTTACTTGGATTTAAGAGGCGAAAAATTACAAAATATTCTTTCGATTAGATCTAATGCGATGCGAATCGCAAGAGAAGCACTTTATTCTGAAGGTTTTACTGAGGTGGAAACACCAATTTTGTATAAAACAACGCCTGAGGGGGCAAGGGATTATATTGTACCTTCTAGAGTTCATCCGGGGAAAGTTTATGCTCTTTCACAATCCCCTCAAACATTAAAGC
>LUMW01000379.1_pt1 | contig 11941 bp, 6 predicted proteins | sample 729761 | NCBI WGS metagenome assembly LUMW01 (sample SAMN03860302, study PRJNA289734) | marine metagenome | biome: seawater column; feature: ocean; material: water; isolation source: Red Sea water column Station 192 - depth 500m | place: Saudi Arabia: Red Sea | collected 2011-10-15 | depth 500 m
CAATTGCACCAGCTGCGCGGCCGGGTGGGGCGGGGCAGCGCGAAATCCATCTGTATCCTGCTGCGCGGCGATACCCTTTCCGAAACGGCGCGCGAACGGCTGGCGCTGATGCGCGCGACGCAGGACGGATTCGAGCTTGCCGAAGAGGATCTGAGATTGCGGGGCGGCGGCGAATTGCTGGGTACGCGCCAGTCGGGCGAGGCGGCCTTTCGCATCGCGGATCTCGATCAGATCACGCGTCTCCTGCCTGCCGCCCACGACGATGCGCGCCTGCTGATGGAGCGCGACGGCGGGCTCGACGGTAAACGCGGCGAGGCGGCTCGTATTCTGCTCTACCTGTTCGAACGCGATTTCGGAGTCAGAACCCTGCGCGGAGGATAGGGGAGATGGGCTAGCGCCCTTCTTTCTCGCGCCGGACCATCGCTTTCAGCTTCGCGCTTTGCATGTGGCGCTTCACCGCGCGGCGCTCGGTCTTTTCCATCCACTGGCCGAGCGTCAGGCCGCCTTCCGAAATACTCGGCATTGAGCAACGCCCCTGCAAGCACCCCGTAAGCCGACAGGAACAGCCACATAAGGAACACGACGATCGCCGACAGCGAACCGTAGGTTGCATTGTAGTCGCTAACGTAGGCGACATAGAGCGAAAAGCCGAACGAGATCGCGATCCACAGTACCGTCGCCAACAGAGCGCCGGGGGCGAGCCATTTCCATTGCGCGGGTGCGCGGTCGGGGCCGTAGCGCATGATCAGGGCGAAGCCCGCGCTTCCCAGCGCAATCGAGGCGGTCCAGGTCAGAAGCTTGATCGCCCATTCCACGCCTGCGCCGATCATCCCCTCGGCCTGGGTCTGGAGCCAGGCGAAAAGGCCTGCGCTTAGAATACCAGTCAGCGCCACGAAAATGCCCGCCAGAGTCAGCGCGGCGATGCGGAGCGTTCGTGGGATAATGCCGCGCGTTTCGTGTTCTTCGTTGACGATGTTGAGCGCCCCGACCAACCCGTTGGCCGCGCGCATTCCGCCATAGATGGCGAAGAACAACGCCACGATCAGCGCGAAGCCGGTGACGCCCGAATTGGCAGTCACCACGCCGAGCAGCTGATCCTCGATCACGGCGGCAGCTTCGGCCGGGACCACCTGGATGATCGCGCGCATCTGCTGCTGCACCGTTTCGACATTGCCGATCAGGCCGTAAACCATGACGGTGGCCGCGATCAGCGGGGTCAGGGCGAGAAAGGTGAAGAACGCCACGCCCGCGCCCAGAAGCGACAGATTGTGAAATCCCCACATCGTATAGACGCGCTTCAGGATCTCCTTCCAGGCTGCCCAGGGCATGGAAAGAGGACTTTTTGCGGTTGCACCGGGCGCGCCTTTAGGAGAAGACCCGGGCTCTTGGGCGGGATTTGCCACATCTCCGGGTGCATGGTCCCCGGATCGCGCCGATGCGGTTTGTCCTTCATTGTCCACGGTGGATCGCTTTCTATGCTCGCTTCGGCTTCGTCTGTCCTTCATCCCGCGCCGCTTGGCAACCGTGCCGCCCGCGCGGACCGGGCCGTGAGCGGGATAATCCGGACGGCGGCCTCCGTTCTGGCGCTGGGCGTTGTGCTGGCGGCATTTCCCGTTTCGGCACAAAATACGGTTAATCCCGACGACGCCGAAGCGGACCTGCCGATTCCCGCTCCTCCGGCAGATGCCGACCTGCCGGACGTAGAACCGATCATCACCGACGAGGAATTCGAGACTGCGATTCCCTCGCTCGACGAGGATGACGCGCTCGAAGGGCCGCTCGAATCGATTGCCGATTTCGAAAGGCGCATCGCCGCCGAACAGGCCGATGCCGATCCCGAAGAGGGACAGGAGGCGCCGCTGGGCGATCCGGCACTGGCGGATGGCGATCCGGTCGAGGCGATCGGCGATGCGCCGATTCGCGACGCCGAACTGGTCGCGCCGCTCCCGCCGCTCGACCAGTTCGAAGTCGCGCCGGTCGAATTCGCAGAGGCGGAGGCGGACGAGGAAGTCGTCGAAGTCGCCTATAATGTCACCGTCAACGGTCTCGACGAGGCGGACGAGGTGGCGCAAACCAATATTCGCGCCATGTTCGAGGATTTGTCCGCGCTAGAAGACGGCGACGGCGAGGCCGCCAATGTTGCGCAGGTCGCCGCGCGGTTGACCGAAGACAGCGCCTTGATGCAGCGCCTGCTGGCGTCCGAAGGCTGGTACGAAGCCAGTGCGACGACGCGGATCGACCGCTCGGCGGATGCGACCGGCCAGCCGCTCACCGCGGTGATCGATGTGGTCCCCGGCCCGCGCTACACATTCTCGGACATCGTGATCGACGCTCCGCCGGTCGAACCGGAAAACCTTATCCGCGACAATCTTCCGCTGCAGGTCGGCGAACCGATCGTGGCGGCGCGGGTCCAGGGGGCCGAAGCGCGCGTGGCGATCGAATTGCCGCAGAACGGCTATCCCTTCGCCGAGATCGGCCAGCGCGACATCCTGCTCGATCCCGAAACGCAGGATGGCGTCTATACCCTGCCGATCACGACCGGGCCGCGCTCGCGCTTCGGTGGTTTCCGTACGACCGGCGATCTCGCCTTCGATGCCGACCATGTCGAAACTCTGGCCCGCTTCGAACGCGGCGAACTCTACGACAGCCGGATGGTCGACGATCTGCGCCAGGCGCTGGTCGCCACCGGCCTTTTCAACACCGTATCGGTAGTGCCCGAACAGACCGGCGAGCCCGCGGGCGATGGCACCGAATACGCCACGATCCTTGTCGAGCAGGATGCCGGGCCGCCGCGCACGCTGGCGGCGAGTGCGGGCTATGGAACGGGGCAGGGCTTCCGCGTCGAAGGCAGCTGGACCCATCGCAATCTCTTCCCGCCGGAAGGCGCGCTGATCGGGCGCGGCGTGATCGGTACGCGCGAACAGGGCGCCAGCGGCACGTTCCGCCGGTCCAATGCCGGGCGCAGGGACCGCACGTTCCAGGCCAGTATCGAAGCGCTGCGCGCCGATTACGAAGCCTATGAAGCCTTCACCGGTCGCATCGCGGCACTGGTCAGCTACGATTCGACCAGCATCTGGCAGAAGCCGTTCACCTACGCCTATGGCGCGCAGATCATCGCCACGAACGAACAGGATTTCGATCTCACGACGCGCGAACTGGTGCGCCGGACCTTCTTCATCGGCGGGCTGACCGGCCAGATCGGGATCGATCGCACGAATAGCCTGCTGAATGCGACCGAAGGCTTCCGCGTCACCGCGCTGGTGGAACCCGAGGGATCCCTGCAGGACGGTTTCAGCCCCTATGTCCGCGTGCGCGTGGATGGATCGGGCTATTACAGCCCCACCGATTCGATCACGCTGGCGGGCCGCATCAGGGTCGGTACGATCCAGGGGATCGACCGGTTCGACCTTGCGCCCTCGCGCCGGTTTTACGCGGGCGGCGGCGGCTCGGTGCGCGGTTATGGCTTCCAGCAATTGGGCCCGCGCGCGGTCTATCCCGATCCCGGTTTCGAATTCGATCCGGAAAATCCCGACGAGGTTGCGGATACGATCTATCGCCCGCTCGGCGGGCGCAGCTTGAACGAAGCGGCGGCGGAAGTGCGCTATCGCTTCGGCGATTTCGGCGTGGTCGGGTTCGTCGATGCGGGCCAAGTCTATGAAGGCACGACGCCCGATTTCAGCGATCTGCGCTACGGTGTCGGCATCGGCGGACGCTATTACACCAATTTCGGCCCGCTGCGTTTCGACGTCGCCATGCCGCTCGACAAGCGCGAAGGCGAAAGCAGCTTCGCGGTCTATGTCTCGATCGGGCAGGCGTTCTGATGGCCGAGGATACACCTAACGAAGAGCAGGGCATCGAACAGCAGGGCATCGAACAGCAGGGCATCGAACAGCAGGGCGCTGCCGACCCCGTCATGGTCGAGGATACGACCGAAACGAGCGAGCCGGTAGAGACGCCGCGCCGCGAGCGCCACGTGGGCCGCACGATCGCGAAATGGACTGCCATCGTGCTGGGCGGCATCGTCCTTCTGGTCGGTGCGTTGATCCTCGGGCTCGATACCGGGCCGGGCAAGCGCTTCGTTGCCGACCAGATCGCGGCTCTCGAATTCGAGAACGGAATGCAGATCGATGTCGGGCGCATCGAAGGCTCGCTCTATGGCGAGATGGTCCTCCACGATGTCGCCGTGTCCGATCCACAGGGCGTGTTCCTCACCTCGCCCGAAATGCGGGTCGATTGGCGGCCGTTCAAATTCCTGCGCAGTCACATCGACATCCGCTCGCTGATCGCGCCGCGCGTGACGCTGCAGCGCCTGCCGGAATTTGCCGAGACTCCGCCGAGCGACGATCCGCTGCTGCCGAATTACGACATCGATATCGGCGAATTCCGGATCGGCAATTTCGTCGCCGAAGCCCCAGTCAGCGGAGAGCGTAGGGTCGCTTCGATCAGTGGCGGCGCGAATATCGCGGACGGGCGCGCGCAGGTCACGCTCGATGCGGCGACGATCGCGGGGCAGGGGCGTGCGGGCGGCGATCGGATCGCGCTCGAACTCGATGCGGTGCCGGACGATAATCGCTTCGACGTCTCGCTCGATCTGAACGCGCCCGGCGATGGCGTGATCGCGGCGCTGGCCGGGCTGACCGAACCCTTGCGCGTTCAGGTCGCGGGCAAGGGCACCTGGGATCGCTGGAACGGACGGCTCGATGCGAACCTTGCGGGCAGCGAGTTCGCGCGCCTGCGGATCGCCGGGAACGACGGCACGTTCCAGGTGCGCGGGCCGACGCGCGTGGCGCGCCTGTTCGAAGGGCCCACCGCGACGCTGCTCGGCCCGATCCTGAATGTCGACATGACGGCCGCTCTCGACGAGCGCCGGGCGACGCTGGCGGGCAATCTCAACAGCGACGCCTTCCGCCTCAACACCAACGGCCTGGTCGATCTGTCGGACAACAGCTTCGAGGATCTGAAGCTCGCTTTCGTGCTGCTCAAACCGTCCGCCATGGCCGAGAATCTGAGCGGTAGCGGCCTGCGCGCGCTGCTGACGCTGAATGGCGAATTTGCCACTCCGCGCGTCCAGTATCAGGTCAACGCCAACCGGCTCGCCATGAACGACATGGGGCTGGAAAACCTGCGCGCCAGCGGCGAGGCGACGGTCGATGCGGATCGGATCATGATCCCCATCGAAGCCAGCGTTGCGCGCATAACCGGGCTCGACACCGTTGCCGGCGGGCAGCTGCGCGATGTGCGCCTAGCGGGCGATCTCGCCATCGACGGGCCGCGCATCCTGTCCGACAACATGCGGATTCGCTCGGACCGGATCGATGCCGGGCTGATCCTCCTCGCCGACACCTCGACGGGGCTCTATACCGGCGCGATCGACGGGCAGATCGACGATTACCGGATCGAGAGCGTCGGCATCTTCGATATCGAAACCGATGTCGATTTGCAGACCGAAGGCGACGGCTTCGCGCTGGCGGGCCGGGTGCGCGTGCGCTCGACCAGCCTGTTCAACGAAGGCGTGCGTGATTTTCTGGGCGGGAATGCCGTTGCGGCCACCGATGTGCGGTACGGTTCGGACGGGATCGTCCGCTTCCGCAATCTCACGCTGCGTGCCCCGGCGGCGCAGATCACGGGCGGCAGCGGGTTCTACGCGCCGGACGGGCGGCTCGCGATCCAGGCGGATGGCGTGACCGATGCCTATGGCCGTGTCGGCGTGCGGGTTGCTGGTACGCTCACCAATCCGCAGGCAGTCGTCACGGCGGAGCGGCCCGATCTCGGCATCGGCCTCGCCAATTTGCGCGCCAACATCACAGGCGCGCGCAATGGGTATCGCCTCGATGCGACGGCGGACACCGATTACGGCGCGCTGACCGCCGACGTGGTGCTGGGCACGGGCGATGTGCTGACGCTCGACATCAACAGCGCCAATCTCGCCGGAATCGATTTCAGCGGCTCGCTGCGCCAGACGCCCGCCGGGCCTTTTGCCGGGCGGCTCGACGCGAATGGACGCGGGCTTGCAGGCGTGGTCCGGCTCGACGCACAGGGCCAGTATCAGCAGGCGCTCGTCAATCTGAGAGCGCGCGATACCGTGCTTCCGGGACCGGCCAATCTCACGATCGGCTCGGCGATCGTCGATGCGCGAGTGGTGCTGTACGACCAGCCCTATGTTGTCGCCGACGCCCAATTGGCGCAGACCAATATCGGCAGCCTCAATCTCAACGCCGCGCGCGCCAAGATCGATTATCGCAATGGCAACGGCACTGCGCGCGTGCTCGCCGAAGGGGTCAGCGGCGTGCCCTTCCGCGTCGCCGCCAATGCTGAACTGACGCCCGATCTCTGGCGCGCGCAGATGAAGGGCAGGGTTCGCGGCATCGATTTCGCCACGACCAGTCCGGCACGGATCATTCCGGGTGCAGGCGAATACGAATTGCTGCCGACCCGCATCGATTTCGGTCGCGGCAATATCCGCCTCGCCGGGAAATACGGAGACGGTATCGAAATCCAGAGCCGGCTCGATTCGCTTGACCTTGCCATGATCGAAGCCTTCGTGCCCGGCCTCGGCATCAATGGCCGCGCCACCGGAAGCCTCGATTTCGCCCAGGCCAGCAGCACTGCGTTCCCGCGTGCCGATGCCCGCCTCCAGATCGCCAATTTCAGCCGCACCACTGCGGTCTCCGTCAGCCAGCCGCTCGACATCAATTTCGTCGGCAAGCTGCTGCCCGATGGGGGCGAGGCGCGTGCTGTGATGCGGCGGCGCGGCGCGGTGATCGGGCGAATGGTCGCCTCGCTCAATCCGCTTCCGCCCGGATCGGGCAGCTGGACGACCCGCCTTCTCTCCGCGCCTCTTGGCGGCGGGATTCGCTATAACGGCCCGGCGGACACGCTGTTCTCCTTCGCCGGTCAGCCTGATCAGCGCCTGTCGGGGCCGATCGGCGTGGCGGCGGATTTCTCGGGCCGGGTCCAGAGCCCCGAATTGTCGGGCATCATCCGCGCCAACAATCTGACCTATGAAAACCAGACCTACGGTACGCGGCTTTCCAACATGGCGATCGCCGGGCGCTTCAGCGGCGATCGGCTCGAAATCGAGCGCCTGACCGCCACGGCGGGTGACGGCAAGCTCAGCGCCAATGGTTTCGTCAGTCTTGCGGAAGCCAGCGGCTATCCGATGAATGTCGAAATCACGATGGACGATGCGCGCCTGGCTCGCAGCGACGCCTTGTCGGCGACCGCGACCGGCAATCTTCGCCTGACCAAGGCGGCCCGGCAGACTGCGGTGGTGAGCGGACGGATCGTGCTGCCCGAGACGCGCTACGAGATCATCCGCCAGGGCGCCGCCGAAGTGCCCGAGCTGACCGGCGTGCGCTTCAAGCCGCCGCGTGGCCCGCAACGCATCACGGGTGACGAGCCTTCGCAGCCGCAGCCGGGCCTGTTCGATCAATTGCGCGTCGATATCGCGCTCGCTGCGCCGGAGCGGCTGTATGTTTCGGGCATGGGTCTGGAATCCGAATGGAGCGCCGATCTGCGCCTGTCCGGCACCAGCACCGCTCCGCGCATCTCCGGCGATGTCGAGCTGGTGCGTGGCACGCTGGGCTTTGCCGGGCGCTCCTTCGAACTCACCGAAGGGCGTGTGGATTTCACCGGCGGCCGCACGATCGATCCGGTCATCCGTCTGACCGCGACCGAGGATATCGAGGACGTGACCGTCAATGTGAACGTCACGGGCCGCGCCTACGATCCGCAGATCGCCTTCTCCAGCACGCCCGGCCTTCCGCAGGACGAGATCGTCTCGCGCATCCTGTTCGGTAGCTCGGTCGGCAATCTTTCCGCCATCCAGGCGGTTCAGCTGGCCGCCTCGCTCAACTCGCTGCGTGGCAGCGGCGGCGGTCTCAATCCGCTCGGCAAGCTGCGTTCTGCGACGGGTGTCGACCGCCTACGGATCCTCGGCGCCGACGAGACGAGCGGGCGCGGCACCGCGCTCGCGGCGGGCCAGTACATTACCGACGATATCTACATCGAATTCATCACCGACGCCCGCGGCTTCACCGCCACGCAGCTCGAAGTCAGCCTGACGCCGTTTCTTTCGATCCTGAGCCAGGCAGGCGGATCGGGCGCGACCAATGTCAACGTTCGCTATCGCAGGAACTATTGATGCGAAGCGCGATCATCCTCGCGGCGATCGCGCTGAGCGCCTGCCAGAGCGAGCCGAGCTTCGACGAGCGCTACGACACCGCGCAGGAGACGATCGAGGCGAAGGCTGAGGAGCTGGACGCGGAATTGCAGGACGGACCGACGCAGGTCGAGGAGCCGCCGGAAAAACCCGCCGCGGAGTAGCGCACTGCGCATTCGGTGTCCCCAAACGGGGTGGAGTATGGTGCTGAAAAATGCGGCGAAACGATTTTCGGATCGCAAGCCGAAAGTTGGTCGGGGAGAGAGGATTCGAACCTCCGGCCCCTGCCTCCCGAAGACAGTGCTCTACCAGGCTGAGCTACTCCCCGACCGGATCGGCCCCGCGGAAAAACAAGCCCCGCGGGTCGAGGCAAGGCGCGCCCTATAGGTGGGGATGGCGTGACGTGCAAGCGGGCAATTCGGGGAAACTTGCCCTATTGGGAAATTCCAACGGAGAGCCGCATCGTGACAGACCCCCACCGCGAACCATCCCACTACGAAACCGCCTATCTCGATCTCATGCGCCGCATCTGGGCGGAAGGGGACGAGCGTGTCGATCGCACCGGCATCGGCACGCGCTCCGTCTTCGGGGCGACCCTGCGATTCGATTTGTCAGATGGAGCGATGCCGCTGATCACTACCAAGCGCGTCTATTGGAAAACGGCGACGCGCGAATTGCTGTGGTTCCTGACCGGCGAAACCAATATCCGGCCGCTCGTGCTCCAGGGCGTGAAGATCTGGAACGAGTGGCCGCACGCCCGCTATGTCAGAGAGACCGGCGACGATCTGTCGCTGGACGCTTTCGTGCAGCGGATTGCCGAGGACGAGACGTTTGCGGAGAACTGGGGCGATCTCGGCCCGGTCTATGGCAAGCAATGGGTCGACTGGCCGACCTATCGCTATCGCAAGGACGGGACTTACGAAAAGGGGCCGGGCATCAATCAGGTCGCAGACCTCGTCGAAAGCCTGCGCACCAATCCCGGCAGCCGGCGCCACATTCTCGAAGGGTGGAACGTCGCCGAGCTTGATCGGATGGCGCTGCCGCCCTGCCACAAGACCTATCAGTTCCACGTCGCGGACGGGAAGCTGAACGGGCTGCTCTATCAGCGCAGCTGCGACGTGGCGCTCGGCCTGCCGTTCAATCTGTGGTCGGCCGCGCTTCTTCAGTGCATGCTCGCGCAGCAGGCCGATCTCGAACCGGGCGAATTCGTCTGGATGGGAGGCGATACCCATCTCTATCTCAATCACGCGCATCTGATCGAGGAGCAGCTGACGAGGGAACCGCAAGGCCGCCCACGGCTTGAGATCATGCGGCGTCCGGACTCGATCTTCGATTATCGCATTGAGGATTTCGAGGTTCGAAACTACACGCCGCACGGGGCTATCAAGGCTCCGGTGGCGGTGTAAGCCGACGATCGAGCCACTCGGCTTGACCCGGCGAACGCGCTGAAATAAAATAACGCAATCAAGCAAGATTGCTTTCAAGCGTCTCGATACCGAGGGGAGAGCGCATAATGGCCGACAGGCCCGATCCGCAGGCGCAAGCCGGGCACAACGCGCCTGGACTGTCGCTGCATGTTCCCGAACCCAAATTCCGCCCCGGCGACGCGGTGGATTTCAGCCATGTCGATGTGGGCGAGCCCGGCAAGCAGCCCCGCCCGGACGAGACCTGCGCGCCAGAAACGATGCGCGATTTCGCCTATGGCCTGGTCCGCGTGCTGGGCGACGACAATCGCGCGCATGGGCCGTGGGATCCCAAGCTCGATCCCGAAACGCTGCGCACGATGCTCGGCCACATGGCCATGACCCGCGCCTTCGACGAGCGGATGTTCCGCGGGCAGCGGCAGGGCAAGACCAGTTTCTACATGAAGTGCACTGGCGAGGAGGCGACCAGCGTGGCGGCCTCCATGGCGCTGGCTAGCGACGACATGGTCTTCCCCAGCTATCGCCAGCAGGGCATCCTGATCCAGCGCGGCTACCCCCTGATCGAGATGATCAACCAGATCTATTCGAACCGGGGCGACAAGCTGAAGGGCCGCCAGCTGCCGATCATGTATTCGAGCAAGGAGCACAGCTTCTTCACGATCAGCGGGAATCTCGCCACGCAGACGCCGCAGGCGGTGGGCTGGGCGATGGCGAGCGCGATCAAGGGCGATACCCGCATCGCCGCGACCTGGGTGGGCGAAGGCAGCACGGCGGAAGGCGATTTCCATTCGGCCTGCCTGTTCGCGACCGTCTATAATGCACCGGTTATCCTCAACGTTATCAACAATCAGTGGGCGATCTCCAGCTTCAGCGGTTTCGCCGGGGCGGAGCGGACGACCTTCGCCGCGCGCGCTCTGGGCTATGGCCTTGCGGGCCTGCGTGTGGACGGGAACGACCCGCTTGCCTGCTATGCCGCCGAGCAATGGGCGGCCAATCGCGCCCGCGCCAATGCCGGGCCTACGCTGATCGAGTTCTTCACTTACCGCGCGGAAGGCCATTCCACCTCCGACGATCCCAGCGGCTATCGCAGCGCGCAGGAGCGCGAGGAATGGCCCTTGGGCGATCCGGTGATGCGCCTCAAGAACCACCTCATCGAGCTGGGCGAGTGGGACGAAGAGCGGCAGGAGAAAATGGATCTCGAAGCCGCAGAACACGTCAAGAAAGTCACCAAGGAAGCCGAAGCGAACGGCATCCTCGGCCATGGCCTTCACCATCCGTTCCGGACCATGTTCGAAGACGTGTTCGAGGAATTGCCCTGGCACCTCAAGGAGCAGGCCGAACAGGCGATCCACGAGCGCGAAACCAAGTTTCCCGGCGGGTTGCCCAACGAAGGGAAGGGCGCATGAGCGAGACCGAGACCATGAGCGCGCCGGATCAAACGCCCGACCAGGCCCCCAATCAGGCCGAAGCGAAGCCCGAACGCCGCCTCAACATGATCGAGGCGATCAACGACGCGCTCGATATCTCCATGCAGCGCGACGAGAATGTCGTCGTGATGGGCGAGGATGTCGGCTATTTCGGCGGCGTCTTCCGTTGCACGGCGGGCCTGCAGGAAAAGCACGGCAAGAACCGCGTGTTCGATACGCCGATCAGCGAATGCGGCATCATCGCCGCGGCAGTGGGGATGGGCGCCTATGGCCTGCGCCCCGTGCCGGAAATCCAGTTCGCCGATTATATCTATCCCGGTCTCGACCAGCTCATCAGCGAAGCGGCGCGCCTGCGCTATCGCTCGGCGGCGGAATACATCGCGCCGATGACGGTGCGCAGTCCGTTCGGCGGCGGCATTTTCGGCGGCCAGACCCATAGCCAGAGCCCGGAAGCCATCTTCGCCCATGTTTCGGGCCTCAAGACCGTGATCCCGGCGACACCCTATGACGCGAAGGGCCTGCTGATCAGCGCGATCGAGGATAACGATCCGGTGATCTTCTTCGAGCCGAAGCGCATCTATAACGGCCCGTTTTCCGGCTATTACGACAAGCCGGTTCAGCCCTGGAAGAAGTTCGACCAGAGCGTGGTGCCGGAAGGGCACTACACCATCCCGCTCGGCAAGGCGCGGCTCGCCACCGAGGGCGAGCAGGTTACGATCCTCGCTTACGGAACCATGGTCCATGTGGTCGAGGCGGTTTGCAAGGAGAAGGGCATCGAAGCCGATGTGCTCGACCTGCGTACCATCGTCCCGCTCGATATCGAGGCCATCGAAGCGTCGGTGAAGAAGACCGGACGCTGCCTGATCGTCCACGAGGCGACCCGCACGGCGGGCTTCGGCGCGGAACTGTCAGCGCTTGTAACCGAACGC